>Ga0099364_10001110_pt1 | contig 44851 bp, 41 predicted proteins | sample TergutTh196P3_FD_73070 | JGI IMG/M metagenome (GOLD analysis project Ga0099364, IMG submission 73070) | Microcerotermes parvus P3 segment gut microbial communities from Pointe-Noire, Republic of the Congo - Th196 P3 | ecosystem: Host-associated > Arthropoda: Insects > Digestive system > Gut ...
GTCGTTTTTAGGCTTGTTCAGAAAAGTTCTGATAAGCGGAATGTTCTGCGTTTCGAGCGTGTGACGACCCGCGCCAAACAAGTCTAACGCCTGACCGTTCAAAAAGAACAGCGCCTCCTGCGATTCGTGAACAATCAGTTGAGAGCCGGTGTTGAAGTCCTCAATCGGCGATTTCCAGATGAAGGTGGTGTTGTCGCCTTCGTATTGGATTATTTGGAAAATGTCTTTAGCCATTGATGTGTGGGCATTTGATTCTTTCAATTCAAAGAATTATAGAGAATAACAAAAAAGAAAACAAATAAAATTACCCCTACTGCAAAAATTATATAATTTTTTCTACTATTTATTTCATCAATTTTTTGCGCGCAAAAATTAATTTTACTACGGCATTTTTTGCTCAAATTCACGGCATCTTTAAAATTGCCAAAGGCATCGAACTTATTAGCAAGCGTAATATAATAAAATTCAAAGGTTTTATATTCAGAGACAGACGAATTGCCTTTTGCTTTTTCAAATTGTTTTAATCCTTCATCTAATCCCCACAATTCTTTTACAGCACTATCGTATTCTTCTTCGCGTTTCCGTAGTGCTTCTTCTTCGCGTTTTCTTAATATTTCTTGTCGCTCTTCCTCGCTTAATGAATCCCAATATTCTTTTTCTCGCCGTTCTGCTTCCTTAGCAATAATTTCTTCAATTCGATTTTTCCGATTTTTAACCAAAGCAAGCATGCTCGATACTTTTTGTTTATGACTATCTCTTGTGTTATCGTTTTTACTTCCCATATTCGATTTTTTCATAGCCTTATATAACATTCTACCATCATCAACGGTTTCATTGCAAAAATGGGAAATTTCGCCCTTCATTCGTTGGTGTTCTCTATCAATGAAATCTTCCAAAATTGATGCAATAGACTCAACTTCTTCATAAACTGTATTTATTGCTGCTTTTTGCTCATCATTATCCTGAATATCTTCGATGAGTGAAAAAACGCTATCAATAGAATTATAAATCGTTGTTGTGCAAGAAGATATTCCACTGCGATAATCATATGATAAGTTCACTTGCCCTCCTCTAAATTGAACTGAAGAACCCGGGCTATCATTTATCAGGCTATTTATTCCTGAATAATATGCAGTAAAAAAATTAGGCTCCCAATTATCTGGGTCTTCTAATTGTAGTTGCTCGTAGTATTTGGCGGCTTGTTTAGTATTTCCATCTACATTCGCTCTACGGGCAATTTTATACAAATTTTCCAATTTGGCAGTGTTGTCGACAGTAACCTTACCAGTCACTTCGACCGTTCCCTCAACCATCATCCTTCTTGCTTCCTCTACGGTGTACTTTGAGCCGCAAGATTGACATTCAAATACGCCTTCTTTTTTCAAAAGGTCAGTACCTCCACACATTTCACATGTTATTCTTTTCATTTTACAACTGTTATTTAGATTATAGATTATTACAAAATTTCAGACCATACAAATCAAAAAAGCGCGAAACTTTGATATTTCCCGCTACTCGTGGTATTTGCCGTAACCTTGTACAAAGAGAAATCAATTAGCCAAGTTCACGCAATACGTGAACACTTCTAACTTTTTCTTCCTTGTACGACTCTACAATCGGCAAATTTTCGAGTAACAAAGAGTAAAGCTCAAAATGCTTTTCCAAAAAATCTATCCCGCACCAATTGGCGCGGCTTTCATCTCAATTCTCCACAAAAAAGCAGAGGTTGAAATGAACGGCAAAGATAATTCTTTTTTTTCAAAAACAAACTTTTTTTGATTTTTTTTTTGATTTTCCAAAAAAAGCGCACCTTTTTGTGTGGAAACTACGACAATAGGATTGCATCTCTCGGTAGAAATCGTATCGCACGTATAGGCGCTATTATTTGAGTCAGATATTTTTCCATTTTTTGCTTAAAACTAAAAACTGCGCAATAAAATTTGCTACGCCGGTACAGTGTCGTGTTTTATCTCCTCTATGTGAGCCGATTCACCAGATACAACACGTGGTAATCTTTCATACGCGGCTTTTTTTTCAGAGCGCAGTTGCTCTTGCAGTTCGCCAATCTCGCGATTGAGATTCTTAATTTCTTCTTCTTTTTCTTTTAACAATTCCTTGTAAATGCAGTTGTGCGGCTCGTTTGCAGCAGATTTGCCATTATGTTTTGAAGACGTTGAATTTACATTAAGCGCCTGTGTATCACTCTTTAACATCGAACCTTTGCCGCTGATAAGCCACTCTAAATTAACGTCAGGAAATTCCGATAATATATTTTCGATTGCATTAGAATTTAGAGGCGTATTTTTGGCGCTTCCTCTAAAATTAGCAGACGTCATTCCAATTTTTTGAAAAAATTTTTCTTTTGCAACGCCTTTTAATTCAATTAGTTTTACAATTCTTTCTTTAATCATCGAAAATTTATTTGCAATTAATTTGCTTTGTTAAAAATATATTTACTACCTTTGCCGCGAATTATTCAAACGAATAACGTCGTAAAAATAGTAAAAATTTTAATAAAAACAGTAAAAATGAAAAATTTGTTTAGAGAAAATTTTAGTGAAAAGAGTGGTTCATTCGGAACTCCTGAAAAAAGAGGCAATTTGACGATTTACCCCGCAGTTGCCGCAAAAATATTGAGAGCCGCAAACGGCAGCATAATCCGGGTAGCCGCCTATGTGCGCGTTTCCACCGATTCTGCCGAACAGGAAGGCTCGCTTGCGCTGCAAAGGGAATATTTTGAAAACCTTATCAAAAGCAAACCCGAATACGAATTTGTCGGAATATATGAAGATGACGGAGTTTCGGCGACCAACGTTGAAAAAAGAAAGGGATTTTTGAAAATGATGGAGGATTGCAAAGCGGGAAAAATAGACCTTATCCTTACAAAGAGTATTTCAAGATTTGCGCGAAACTTGGGCGACCTGTTATTTTACGTAAATTTGCTGAACTCCCTAAAACCGCGTGTTGAGGTACGTTTCGAGGCAGACTGTGTTTCTACTTTGGGTGCGATGGGCGAAATATTGATAACGGTACTTGGACTGTGTGCGCAGGAGGAATCTCGGATTAAAAGCGAATCCATTACTTGGGCAGTGGATAAACTTTTTGAACAGGGAAAATATTATGTACCTGCGGTTTATGGATACACAAAAGAGAAGGGGCGAGATAATCCTTTGATTATTAATGAAGACGCGGCTAAAGTAGTGCGGTTATGCTTTGCCATGACCATTGTTGGTTATTCGTTTGCCGAAATTGCTAACACTCTAAATAAACGCGGAATAAAAGGCAGGCTTGGTATTGCTGAATGGACGGCAAACGGAATAATTTCCTTATTGTCTAACGAAAAATACCGCGGCGATTTGAAAGTAAGAAAAACCGTAACGCCGAATTATAAGACGCACAAGTCAAAAAAGAACGAGGGTGAAAAACCGAAATACCACATAGAGGAGCATCATCAACCGATTGTTCCGCCAGATGCTTACGATGTTGTAGAAAGAATAATAAAGAACAGAATAGGCAATAATGAAGGAATACCTTATTTGAAAGCCGTGCCGGAAGGAGCGCTCAAAGGTTTTGTTACGGTGAACAAAGCGTTGCGCGGTTATACTTTGAACGATTATATTGTAGCGTCAAATTCTGTGTATGAGGGAGATGAGGATTCAGAAATCAATATTTTTGCCGACAAGGCAAGCATATTCGATTTTAGGGCTTACGATACCGTTTCGACACTGCTGTTTGAAGACCGCGCAAAACCGTCGTTTGTAATAAAAGGCGGCAAAATAATTTTTAATACTGCTTGTCGGAAGGCTCATGGCAGCGATAAAGCAGAGATTTTGTTTCAACCAACCAAAGCCATTCTTGCGATACGCTCGTCAAGAGATGAAAAGGCTCTTTCGGCTATTAATAAACCTGTGCATCTATCTGGATTTGTGCCTGTTGTATTTGAATCGGCGGGACTTGATTTCGGATATAGATACCGCATATACGGAACAAAACGGACAAAAAACGGCGAATGCATCATGCTTTTTGACCTGAATAATGCCGCAATAATATCCGAAGAAAAAAATGGATACATATTGCCGAAAAAATATGCAAAACGTTTTGGCAACGGATTTTATGAAAATCTAATAGATTGCGGACTATACAAGATTGATATTGAGGGTCTTTGGCAGGCGTTACAAGAAAGCGTACCGACAGATTCGCTTGCCGAACAAATTGTAAAACTTAATGAATTCTGTCAGAAGAGTTTGGCGGAGTTCGGAATAATAAATAATAAATAATAAATAATAAATAAAAAAAATGAATGAAATAAAAAATGAAGATGCAAACCCGCAGGAATTGTTTACAAAACCTGTTCACAACGGAGTGATTAAGTTTATCGAACGCGAAGTTGAAGATTTTGATTTTATCGGTTTTGAAGTTGTGCGAAAGGAATTTTTCTCGAAGGCGAATTGTCCGGCTGTTACCTTCAGGTATGGCTCGGTTACTTTTAACATTAAGGCAATAAGAAAACTCGAAAAATGTAGTCATATTCTGATTTTGATTAACATCAAAGATAAGATAATGATTATTAAACCGTGTCATCAGGACGAAAAAGATTCTTTGCAATGGTGCCGAATAAACAAGCACAACCAATTAGTAACGAGGCAAATAATGGGCAAAGTTTTTACTGCGCAACTTTATGACGCTATGAATTGGAAAATCGAAGGCGTTGTCAAGGTATTAGGCACATTAGAGACGAGCAAAAAGACAGGTGAGAAGGTTTTTTATTTTTCGCTCATAGATGCGGAAATCTATCTAAAACTTTCTGAACCAAGCGAAGATGACCCCAATCGCCGTAAGCGGGTTCCATTTCTACCAAAGCATTGGATTGGAAATTTCGGACAATCATACGAGGAAAGCAGAAAGTCCATAATTGAGAATTTTGAAGGAGTTCCTGAAGGATTCGTAAAATTAACGCTTGAGGATCTCAAAGGCAAAAAAAATGACGAAAAAGAAAAGAAAAATGGAACAAAATAAGAAAAATACAGATAAAGAGTTGATTTATTGCAAAGACTGTCCGTATATTGAAATTCAGTGGCAAAAGGGACATATTTATGTGTCAAACGCCGTATTAAGACTTATAGGAATGCCGGGCGGAGTGCGGCTCCTGTGGAATGTTGCCAAGCGCGTATTAGTCATCGAACCTACCGACATTTCCGATCCTGACGGATTCCCCGTGATTGGACAAACCTACGCGCAACGCGGTTCGCTGTTTATTGGCAGCGTAACATTCGTTAATGAAATTTGGACGGCGACTGATTGGAAAAAATCAATGCGTTATCGAATAATAGCGAAATACAACGAACCATCCAATTTGGCAATCTTTGAATTGAAAAATGCCGTCGCTTTTGAAATAGTGAAGAATTTGCACAACGAAGGAGCGGAGTTGTATTGATATCCTAAGGAGTCGATTATTATTCCGAAAATATATCCTCTTTGTTGATAAACGAAGAAAGGCAAGTGCGGTTAATATATCATCCATTATTTTTTTTATAAAATTCGGTACAAAGATATGTTTTTTTTGTAGATTAATATGTTTTTTCATACATTTGCATTTTATTTTAAATCAACAATGAAAGAGATTAAAGAACTTATAGAAATATCGCAGTTTTACGGTAAAAACAGCGATTACGTGATTGCCGGCGGCGGCAACACTTCGTTCAAAACTGCCGACTGCCTGTGGGTAAAGGCAAGCGGCGTTACGTTGGGCGAGATTGACGAAAATGGCTTTGCTGCGCTCTCGCGCTCTAAACTTGCAGACATCGCCGTTGGGCAGTATAGCAGCGATTCGGCGCAGCGAGAACAGGAAATAAAGACCGATTTGTTTCGCGCAAGCGTTGAACCCGAAAAGTTGTTGCGCCCGTCGGTAGAGACTTCAATGCACGACATTATCCGCTATCGGTTTGTCGTTCACACGCATCCCACGCTTGTCAATGCCTTGCTGTGTTCGCAAAATGCTGAAAAAGAAGCAAAAGCGCTGTTTGGCGATGATATTGTGTACATCCCCTACACCGACCCGGGCTACGTGCTATTCAAGAAAGTGGAAAGCGAATTGAAAAAATATCGCGAAACGCGCGCTGCCGACCCACACATTATATTATTGGAAAATCACGGCATTTTTGTGTCGGCTGACACTACTGCCGAAATCAGAAAAATTTACGATGATGTAATGTCCAAAATAGAAGCCAAAATCGCTAACAGACAGAATATTGAGCCGCTGCCGGTGAACGATATAACAGCAAATATCCTGCCGGCTATCCGCATGTTGCTTTCAACCGAAAAATCTGCCAAAATAGCGGTAATCCGCAACAATACGCTGATAGCGGAATGTTGCAGGGATGCACAATCCTTTGCTACTGTATCGGCGCCGTTTTCGCCCGATATTATCGTGTATTGCAAGGCGCGTCCGCTTTTTGTAGAAAAAACTGAAAATGCCGATGATGCAATAGCCGAATTTCAGGCTAAATTGGAGCAATATCGCAAAGACTACGGCTACGACCCGAAAATTGTTTTGCTGAAAGGCATGGGATTAGTAGGCGTTGAGGACAACTATCGCTCGGCGGCAATCGCTTTAGACGTGTTCGAAGATTTGATGAAAATCAGCCTGTATTCGAACAACTTTGGCGGTCCTCATTTTATGAACGATAGCGAAATAGCCTTCATTGACAATTGGGAAGTTGAAAATTATCGTCGCACCGTGTCGAAGGGCAGCGGTTCGGGCAGCGCCGTTGAAAACAAAATAGTTGTTGTTACCGGCGGAGCGCAAGGTTTTGGCGGCGGCATAGCCGAACAGATGATGGCGCAGAACGCTAATGTAGTGATAGCCGACCTCAACGAAGAAATAGGAACACAGATGGCTGAGCGATTGAACGAAACGGCAAAGAAAAATCGCGCCGTGTTCATCCGCACCGATGTGTCGGACGCCGCATCAGTGCAGCGATTGATGATTGAAATAGTGAAACAGTTCGGCGGATTGGACGTTTTTATCAGCAATGCCGGTATCCTTCGCGCAGGCGGATTGGACGAAATGACCCCCGAATCATTCGAACTGATGACAAAAGTGAATTACAGCGGATATTTTCTTTGCGCCAAATATGCTTCGGAAGTACTGAAACTGCAATCGAAATACAAGCAAGGCTATTTTACCGATATCATTCAAATCAACTCGAAATCGGGATTGAAGGGCAGCAACAAAAATTTTGCCTACGCCGGCGGAAAATTTGGCGGTATCGGGCTTACGCAGTCATTTGCAATGGAATTGGCGCCCTACTGTATAAAAGTAAATTCGGTGTGTCCGGGCAATTTTTTCGATGGTCCTCTATGGAGCGACCCCGAAAAAGGCTTGTTCGTGCAATATCTGAACGCCGGAAAAGTGCCCGGAGCAAAGTCAATAGCCGATGTGAAAGCCTTCTACGAAGCGCAAGTACCCGCAAAACGCGGCTGCACGGTAGAAGACGTGATGAAGGCGGTAACGTACATCATCGCGCAGGAATACGAAACGGGGCAAGCAGTTCCCGTAACGGGAGGACAGAACATGTTGAATTAATGAAAATATAATACCATGAAAACCAAAGCAATACGTTTATACGGCAAGAACGACCTCCGCTTGGAAGAGTTTGAACTGCCGGCAATAAAAGACGATGAAATACTTGCCAAAGTAATAACGGACAGTATTTGCATGTCGAGTTACAAAGCCGCACATCAGGGCGCCGACCACAAGCGCGTTCCCGATGATGTGGCAAAAAATCCCGTAATTATCGGACACGAATTTTGCGGCGAAATAGTAGAAGTAGGCGCAAAATGGAAAGAAAAATTCAGCGCGGGAATAAAATTTTCTATCCAACCGGCGTTGAACTACAAGGGCAGTTTAGACGCCCCCGGATACTCGTACCAGTACATAGGCGGCAATGCCACGTATATCATCATTCCCAACGAGGTGATGGAAATGGACTGCCTTCTGGAATTTACCGGCGATGCGTTCTTTCTCGGCGCGCTGGCAGAGCCGATGTCGTGCGTAATTGGCGCTTTTCACGCAAGTTATCACACTATCAATGGCGTTTACCAGCACCAGATGGGCATTAAAGAAGGCGGCAATATGGCGATACTTGCCGGAGTGGGTCCGATGGGATTGGCGGCGATAGACTATATCATCCATTGTGGGCGCAAACCGGCGCTTTTGGTTGTTACCGACATCGACAATGACCGCCTGAAACGCGCCGCCTCGCTGTATGCAGTTGAAGAAGCCGCTCGCAACGGCGTCAAGTTAGTTTACATAAACACCAAAGAAACGCCCGATGCAGAGGCTCACATGATAAAACTCGCCGACGGCAAAGGATTTGACGACGTATTAGTATTTGCGCCCGTAAAAGCGCTGATAGAGCAAGCCGACAGGTTGCTGGGAATGGACGGTTGCCTCAACTTTTTTGCCGGTCCGTCTGATACCGGTTTCAAAGCCGAATTGAACTTCTACAATGTTCATTACGCTTCTACGCACATCGTTGGAACCAGCGGCGGAAATACCGACGACATGCGTGAAGCGCTCGAAATGATGTCACACGGACGCTTGAATCCAGCGGCAATGGTTACGCACATAGGAGGATTGAACGCCGTGATAGACACAACACTGAACCTGACACAAATACCCGGCGGCAAAAAATTGATATACACGCATATAGACATGCCGCTTGTTGCACTTGACAATTTGGAAGAATTGGGCAAAAATGATGCGTTTTTGGCAAAACTGTCAGAAATAGTAAAAGCCAATAATGGTGTGTGGTCGGTGGAGGCTGAAAAATATGTGATAGGGTGTTAGGAGTCGTTATGCCTTCATCCGAGTTGGCACAACAATGGTGATAGTTCGTTGCTTGAATTACAAATATGATTCAAAAAAATTGTTGTTTATTCCCAAATCAAAACGTCCATTGGAAATTGTCGATTGAAATATGTTTTCCCTAAAGTTCAAATGGAAAACACCGGAAAGAATAACACGATTCTCTATGTCGTCAATACTAAGTAGATGAACGCGTTTGAAATGCAATTTTCCACTAATTACGTCAAGAATGTCTTCTTTGCCATCTTGAAGAATTTTTACCTCACAAAAATCATCTGAAAGGGCTATTTCTAAATCGTGAAGTTGCATCAAATCCTTGTAATCAACCATTTGCGAAAAAGGGAAAATAATCAATAGTGTCATTTCCTTGTTCTCGCGTATTCTTCCGTTTAGTGAAAAATACAACAATCCGTTGTTATACAGTATTTTACATGGCACGATATAATTAGATGAAAGAAAATAGTCCCTTTCGTATTTAGCTCCAAAAGAATTATATCCCCACTCAGTGTATGCCGGTAATATTGGGTCGTCTTCATCTGGTATAAAGATAGTTCTATCCAAATCTGTACTCGAACATGCGCCAAATATTACTATTGTCAAAAAAATTAAACATTTTTTTTTCATTGTGTTATGTATTAATAGGTTATTGTTGATTGTTCTTTACTATATAATATTGGTATTTGCAAGGAAGCAAACATTCCCATACCGGCTAATACACTTGATTTCGAAAATGAGTTAATTTTGCCTTTTCCATACGCTACTGCGGGCAAATAAAACTCAACGCGTATATGAGGACGGTTTGTTTTTCCTATTTTCAGCCCAACTCCGGCGCTTATATTTCCCTGAAACAGTCTAGGTTTTTCTAAATACTCTTTCACGTTAGAAGTATATTTGCCCATTTCGATGTCTACAAATGAAATGTCATTTTCAGACGCTATTAAAAAGTTGAACGACTTTCCAAAAACAAAATAATGTCGCACAAAAGATTCTTTTTTGCGTGGAAAAAATCTAATTTCCAACGGTATTCCAATGTAATGATTCTTTTTAGTTATACTTTTTATTCTGACGTAATTAGCGCTCGTCTCTGTTTCGTTTATTTTCCAAAAAAAATAACTGCCGTCTGAATTGAGAGTGGATATGCTCATAGAATAACGTATGCCCATTGCGCCTGTGAATCTGTTGTACTTGCTCAATCTAAATTCAGGCTTAACTCCGAAGTGAGTAAAAAAAACATTTTGAAAATCGTAGATATAGCCGTAATCACCGTAATCATCATAATTATCATAATTCTTGTAATAATTATACAACGACCGATTTTCTCTAATCATATCCGGTTTATTTGTTTGTCCGGTAAAAACATTAAATCCAGTTTCAAGTCCTAAATGAAATTGAGCGGTCTTCTCTTGTGCTTGAATTTGTGCAACAAATAAGACAATAAGACAATTTGCGATAATCCGTGTCATATACGTTCTTTTATCGGATTACAATAACCGGTTCAGCCGATGCAATTTCTTCCAATAGTTTGCCGAAATCAACAAAATGTTCGGTAGCAAAATGATAATCTATTGCTGCCTGATTCTTCCATTCTTCAAAGAAGAAAAATTTTGTTTTGTCGTGCACGTCCTGATACAAATTGTAGGTTATACATCCTTCTTCTGCACGCGATTTTTCGATTAGCTCTTTTGTAGCCTCTAAAAAAGCATCAACCTTGTCGGACTTAATAAAGATATGCGCATTTATGGTTTTCATATTGATTTATAAACATTTAAAGATATTAAAAAAATTATTCATTATTAGTTTTGTCTTTCTTATTCAGAAGGTTTCCATTTTTTTTTACCATTTTTTCAAGATAAAGCGACAAGATAGTGGCTAATCCCAATATTATCAGCAAAAGTAAATGGATGTCAATATTTTGCAAGCATAATGCCATTGCTATGAAAAATATATTTACAAAGACAATTAGGAGCGTTGACTGTACGTGAGTGAAGCCAAGTTTCAAGATACAGTGGTGCAAATGGTTTTTATCTGCAACAAAAGGCGAGCGTCCACGCGACATCCTTATAATAAACACGCGAATAGTATCAAACAATGGTATTATGAACACTGCGAAAGAGACTGCCGGCGAGGAGCTGATGAAAAAGGCGGTATTTCCAATATCCTTATTCAGTTCGTTGAACATTATAACCTGTACGGCAAGCAATAATCCAACAAGCATAGAGCCGGTATCGCCCATAAATATTTTGAACTGGTCGTTTGACACGTTGAATCTGAAAAATCCCAACAAGGCTCCAAGTATTGCTATTGAAATAAGGCAACAAGCCTCATTTCCGGAAATAAAGAACCAAGAACCAAAAAATAACGTTATCAAAATGCCAATTGAAGACGCCAGACCATCAATGCCATCTATCAAGTTTAAACTGTTGATAATAACAATAATAACAAATAACGTTAGGAACATGCTCACGATTGCAGAACCAAATTCATTTATTCCAAAAAAGCCATGAAGGCTTGTAAAACCCAAATTTCCGGGTATTATCAGAATCAATGCGGCTACAATTTGTCCTAACAATTTTTTGTGGGGCGCAATTGCCTGTATATCATCTTTCAAACCGATAAAAAACATGATAATACAAGCAACTAAAACATATTGCAGCGAAAGGATATATATATTTTCTCCAAAAAAATATTTATTCATAAATAAGCCGGCAGCCACAGTGAAACCGGCAAAGATGGCAACGCCTCCTAATGTAGGTATTTGCCGAACATGACTTCTGCGATGACATGGGTTATCGAAAAAATTCTTTTGTCTTGCAACCCTAACTATTGTAGGAATAGACAAATAAGTAATAACAAAAGATACTATAAAAGTCAAGAACAACGCTATTTCTGAATGTAGATTTTCCATACTGTCAATTTTTTTACATCAAACTAACTTCATTTATAAGATTTGTATACAAAGTTTTAATCGACATATTTCCGTCAATTTCAACTTGTTTAGGAATAATGCTCGCTTCGGTCATTCCGGGTATAGTATTGACTTCAAGAAAGTAAAGAAAACCGTCGCGTACAATATAGTCTATTCTTATTATTCCCTTACAATTCAAATAGCGGTATATTGCTTTTGATATGGTTTCGCAATCGGCGCGCAAACTATCGCTAATGCGCGCAGGCGTTATCTCTTCTGCCATGCCCGCCGTGTATTTTGCTTCTACATCGAAAAATTCATTTTTGCTTACTATTTCAGTAATCGGAAAAGCAATGACTTTTCCGCCCAACTTCACTAAACCGCATGTTATTTCTGTGCCTTTTATAAACTCTTCTACCAGCGTTTCTTCAATGTCTTCTGCAAATGCCGCTTCCAACGCCGCGTTCAATTCATTGCTCGAACTAATTTTTGTAACGCCAAAACTCGAACCGCCGTTGTTTGGCTTGACAAAACACGGTAACCCCAATTGGGCAAACAATTCCGTCGTATTTACCTTTTCACCTTTTCTAATCAGTTTCCCTTTTGGGAAGAGTATCCCCAGCGAATTTAGATAAGTCTTACACGCATGTTTATTAAATGTGAGCGACGATGCCAATACCCCGCAGCCCGTATAGGGAACACGCATTAATTCCAAATATGCCTGCAAACGACCATCCTCGCCGGGAGTACCGTGTATCATAGGCACAACGCAATCGAAACGAACGCGACGCCCATCAACGCTCAATGAAAAATCATTCTTGTCCACATCTATTGATTTTCCGTTGCCGGAATATGTCCACGACGTTCCGCTTATAGTTATCGGGTATATGTCAAACAGGTTGTCGTCCAAATACTTCAACATCTGCTCGGCGCTTTTTTCTGAAATAACAGATTCAGCCGAATCGCCACCTAATAGTAATGCTATATTCCTCTTCATTATTAACTCTTCATTCTTCATTAAAAAGGCAAATCGTCCTTAGCTTGCGGCGCTTCGTCTGCATCATACTCTTCTATTGACGGCATGGGCGGCGTTGGCACGGACTGTTCAGACGCTGTTGACGACGTTTGCTGACTGTCTTCAACTACTTCTACTTTCCATGCAGTAACATTGGTGAACCATTTGCCTTGATATTCGCGACTTTCAACGTCGAAAAATACATTCAGCAAAGAACCTTCAACAAGAGATTCAACGTTTACTTTATCGCCCCAGGTTGAAATACAAACTTTGCGCGGATACGTTGTGCCTTCAAGTTCAATCACAAACTCCTGCTTTTTCCACTCGCCGTTCCTGCCCTGACCCGTTATGGGCGGCAGTATCTTTACTAATCTTCCTTTTATTTCCATTTTTACTATTTATTAATATTATGATTTTTAGATTTAAAATTCTTTATCTATTTGATATATATTACGTTCTGCAGAATTTCGCGAAATCAGTTCGCCCAAGAAGCCCGACAAAAAAAGCTGAGTGCCTAATATCATAGCCGTAAGCGCAAGATAAAAATAAGGACTGTCAGTCACAAGGCTTGTTTTGACGCCGCGATTAAGGAAATATATTTTTTGCGCTCCCAGCCATGCGGCAGAAAGGAAGCCGACTATGAACATCAAAGTACCCAAAGTTCCGAAAAAGTGCATCGGTTTTTTGCCAAAGCGGGAGATAAACAATATGCTTAGCAGGTCGAGAAACCCGTTAATGAAACGGCTCATCCCAAATTTTGACGCTCCGTACTTTCGCGGGCGATGTTCCACAATTTTTTCGCCAATGCGCGTAAAACCGGCTTTTGCTGCCATCACAGGTATAAAGCGGTGCATATCGCCATATACTTCGATGCTTTTAACCACGCGGTTGCGATAGGCTTTCAGACCGCAGTTCATATCGTGCAACTTGATGCCAGTCATCGCGCGAACAGTGGCATTAAACACTTTCGAGGGGAAATTTTTGGTCAATTTATTGTCGTGTCGTTTCTTTTTCCACCCCGAAACCAGGTCGTAGCCTTCATTAACAATCATATCGTACAATTCGGGTATTTCATCGGGGCAGTCTTGCAAATCGGCGTCCATAGTTATAACTACATCGCCGAGCGCTTTTTTGAATCCGCAGAATAGCGCCGCCGACTTGCCGTAGTTACGCCTGAACCCAATAGCATGAACATTAGGGTTTTTCGCTGCAGCCCGCTCAATCATTTCCCACGAAGCGTCATTGCTGCCATCGTCAACCATAATCAATTCATAACTGTACCCGCGTTCGTTTACAACCCTTTCAATAGAGCCAACAAGCTCGGGTATTGATTCATATTCATTATATAATGGTACTATAATGGATAAATTCATACAATATTTTAATTCCACAAAAATAATACTAAAAATTTATATAAACAAATTTTTTTTCAAAAAAATAATATTACCTTTGTACTTTGTTAATTTAAAAAATAAAAAAACATGACAAAACATTGGATATATTGCTGTATACTGTTTATTTTAGCATCATGCAGCACAAAAATTGACCGGTATGCGCTTGTTCATCGCAATCATCCGGTAGTGACCCGCTTCGACAATCTGGCGTCGTTCTCTGTTGGCAACGGCGAGTTCGCCTTTACGGTAGACGCCACCGGATTACAAACTTTTCCGGAGATGTACAGCGCGGGAGTTCCGCTTGGAACACAGTCGCAATGGGGTTGGCACAAGTTCCCAAATCCTGAAAATTTTCAGTTCGAGGAAACGCTCAGAAGCTATAATTTTCGCGGATGGGAAGAACTTTATTCCGTGCAGTTTAACGAGCCGGGACGACAATCGGACGCAGCCAACTGGTTTCGCGTCAATCCTCACCGCCTGCACCTCGGAATAATCGGGATGGAACTGACAGACGGCGACGGTAAAAAACTAAATGCCGACGAACTGAATATCGTCAGGCAAGAGTTGAAACTTTGGGACGGCTTGATAGAAAGTTGTTTCGAAATTAACGGCGTTGCTGCCGACGTGCAAACAGTGTGCCACCCGCAAAGAGACGCAATGGCTGCTCGTATTCAGTCGGAACTGATAAAAAGCGGCAAACTGAAACTGAATTTCCGGTTTCCGTACCCCACAGGCAACCACGCCGACGATGCCTGCAATTGGAACTCGCCCGAAAAACATTCCACAACAATAGTAAATCAAACGGAAAGTAGCGTAACGTTTGAACGGCAATTGGACTGCACAACCTACTATTTAACTGTGAGATGGACAGGCAGGGCAGATATTGAGGAAAAGGAGCAGCATTATTTTGTGCTTTCGCCGGCAGATAATGATTTTTCGTTCGTTTGTTTATTTTCGGAAAAAAATGATGCTACGCCGCTTCCTTCGTTTGAAGATACGCGCACAGCCTCTTCTACTTACTGGCAAAATTTTTGGCAAAAAGGCGGAATAGTTGATTTTTCGGCATGTAAAGCTCCCGAAGCCTCCGAGTTGGAGCGTCGCGTAGTGCTGTCGCAATACCTGATGGCGATACAAAGTTCGGGAAGTATGCCGCCACAGGAAACCGGACTGACCTACAATAGCTGGTTCGGAAAATTTCACCTTGACATGCATTGGTGGCATGCCGCACATTTTCCGCTCTGGAATCATTCCGAGTTGCTTGAACGAAGCATGGAATGGTACAAAACGGCATATCCTGTTGCCCGCTCCATCGCCGAAAGGCAAGGATTCGACGGTATACGGTGGATGAAGATGACCGACCCGTCGGCAATAGAAGCGCCGTCGGGCGTAGGCTCGTTCCTGATATGGCAACAGCCGCATTTTATATACATGGCTGAACTGATTTACCGCAACAATCCATCGCAGGAAATAATTGACAGGTACAAATATTTAGTTGAAGAAACGGCAAAATTTATGGTTTCGTTTGCTACATACGAAGCCGAAGCCGACCGTTATGTGCTGAAAGGCGCTATTCCGGCTCAGGAAACATTGCGCGCAGCCGAAACGGTAAACCCGCCATTCGAACTGTCGCAGTGGCATTTAGTTTTGAATATAGCGCAACAATGGCGCGAACGTGCAGGACAAAGCAGAAATCCACAATGGGACGAGGTAATTAAAAAGTTGTCGCCGCTTGCCGCAAAAGACGGCTTGTACCTTGCTGCCGAAACAGCTCTTGAAACTTACAGCGATACCCGTTTCACATCCGACCATCCGGCTGTGTTGGGCGCGCTTGGCATATTTCCGGAAAGCAGGCTTATAGAACCCGAAATTATGCGAAATACCATTAATTGGATTTGGGAAAACTGGAACTGGGACAGGACCTGGGGATGGGACTACCCTATGACGGCAATGAGCGCAGCGCGGCTTGGCAAGCCCGAAATAGCGGTTGCAGCCTTGCTGATGGACAAACAGAAAAATACGTATTTAGTGAACGGTCATAACTATCAGGATGCTCGCCTGCGCGTGTATCTTCCCGGCAACGGCGGCTTGCTCACGGCAATAGCGATGATGTGCGCCGGCTGGGACGGCTGCAAAATAGATACTCCCGGTTTTCCAAAAGATGGAAACTGGAACGTCAAATGGGAAGGATTGGTTAAGATGCCGTAGAATAAGACCTTATCAATTCGTCTAATCTAATTTTTCCTTCGTATATTGCTTTCCCCGTTATCACTGCCGGAACGCCAATTTTCTGCAGTTCAAAAAAATCGTCAGCACTGGCTACGCCTCCGCTGGCAATAAGATAAAGTTCGGGAAATTGCTCTAAGAGGCTTCTGTAGAGCTCAATAGCGGGACCTTGCATCATTCCGTCGCGGCTGATGTCGGTACATATAACCTGATTGACGCCTTTCGCATGGTAATCGGCTATATATGAAAACAAATCAATTGCCGACGTTTCTGTCCATCCACTCACGGCAATCATACCATCGCGGACGTCGGCGCCAAGTATGATTTTGTCGGAGCCATAGTCTTCGAGCCACCTGATGAATGTTTCGGGATTTTTCACGGCGATACTTCCTCCGGTAATCATTGCAGCGCCATTTTCGAAGGCTATGCGCAGGTCGGCGTCGGTCTTGACGCCCCCTCCGAAATCGACAATAAGCGTTGTTTGAGTAGCAATGTCGCGCAATACGCGATGATTGACAATATGCTGAGCTTTTGCACCATCAAGGTCTACAAGATGCAGCCGGCGAACGCCCGCATCTTCGAAACTTTTGGCTATCTCAAGCGGATTTTCACTGTACAGTTTTTTTTGAGCGTAATCGCCCTGTGTCAGTCGAACGCATTTGCCGTCTATTAAATCGATTGCAGGGATTATTTCCATAAAAAAACTATTTCAAAAACGGATTTGTAGCTTTTTCCTTACCTATCGAAGTTGATGGTCCGTGTCCGGTATATACCGCAGTATCTTCCGGCAGCGTCATCAATTTCTTTTTTATGCCGTCTACCAGCAAGTTATGATTCGCTCCGGGCAAGTCAGTACGTCCGATGCTTCCGTAGAACAGCACGTCGCCCGTCATTACAAATTTTCCTTCGGGTGAATACAAAACAATACTTCCGGGCGAATGTCCCGGCACATGAATCACTTTAAGCGACAGTTCGCCAAAATCGACGCTATCGCCGTCGTCTAAGAAAACGTCAGGCGTCGGAGGTTTCTCTGCCGGAAATCCGAAAATCTCGCCGCGTTGATATCCGTACTCCATCAGAAAAAGGTCGTCGTTATGGGCGGCATGTTTAGCCTTAGCCCACGTTTTTTTTACAAAAGCGTTGCCGGTAACGTGGTCATAATGACCATGCGTGTTAATAAGCCACGCCGGACGCAGCCCCTTGCTCGCAATAAAATCTACCAACGAATCACGTTCCTCAGGCGAACAACAAGCGGGGTCAATTAGCGCACACTGCCCGTCAGCGGCGGCTACGATGTACGCATTTACTTCATATGGATTAAATACTAAATTATATAATGTCATATATATTATATGTATAAATAACTAATTTCGTTACAAAAGTAGTATAAATTTTTTCACGATACAAAAATACTACTTTTTTTTTGAAAAACTTTTTTTGGATTTTAAAAAAAATGATTATCTTTGCATCGAATTTTATTAAGATAAAAAAATGATGAAACGTTATAAGTTTATTTTTATTGCGGCTGTAATGCTTATTACAGCCTTAAATCAGAGCGCTTCGGCGCAAAAAATTGTGGGTGATGACCTTTTTATTGACGCCTCCGACTTCATTGACGATATACCGCGTTGGCATCAAATCCACAATGCGCAATCGTTGAACGTTGGCTGGCTGTACAACAATTTTGCTATCCAATTTATCAACAAGGTTGGCTTTGGTATTTCCAGTTATATGAAGGATGTAGAGATACCTGGCGATGGTGTTTATTACCTGTATGTGCGTAGCGTTGGTGGCGGAAGAAATACTTTCCGCCTGCGCGTTAACGACCGTTTTGTTGATACTGTTTTCGGACGCGACGATGGCGCCGTCATGGTTCAAGCCGGCAGTTATACCTTCCGAAAAGGAGAAAAACTGCATTTGATGATTGCGCGGATTACCGGCTCGCCGGCTCTTGATGTGATTGTTTTTTCAAAAAATCCGAACCTCGCCGAAGCCGACCTGATATCTCAACAATTGCCCGACGATGTTATTTTACTGCGTCAATACGAAATTCCGGCATCGAGGTGTGTAAAGTTTGGAGACCTCACGGGCGACGGCAAAACAGATTTTGTAGTTCTTGGCGACGATTATTCTACTTTCGCATTTGATAACAGCGGAAAAGAACTATGGCGCTGGATTGCGCCGGAGGATGGCATCGAATCGCGGGAAGCAGAAGATGAAGTGCCGGGAGCTATATGGGATTTTGACCGTGACGGAAAAGCGGAATATGTCGGCTGGCGCGAATTTGACGGAAAAGAATGGCTGGTAGTGGCAGATGGCATGACCGGTGATATCAAAGCCAAAACAGAGTGGCCTACCAGAGCCAAGCCTCACGCATATAATAATTTCCGTATCGCAATCGGCAACTTGGACGGCAAATATCCAAATGCAATAATTGTTTTTACCGATGACGGAATGACCATATCCGTTAATGCCTACACGCCCGAATTGAATCTGATTTGGTCATATTCCGACAGGCTACGCAAAGACCATTTGGGTCACTATGTTTTTCCTTATGATTTTGACGGAGACGGAATAGATGAGGTGCTTTGCGGATACATCCTGTTTGATAATAAAGGAAATGTGATTTGGGAGCGACTGTCAGATATGTTCGATAACAACGACCATGCCGACACTTATAAATTTGCTGATTTGGATGGCGACGGTAAGATGGAGATTATATCGGCAACAAGCGCGCTTGGCACGCAGGCGCGTGATGCAATGACAGGCAAACTTATTTGGGAATCGCCCAGCGAACATAACCAGAAAGTGCAAGTAGGCATGTTTCTTGAGGGTTATTCCCGTCCGCAAGTAGTGGCGGGCGCAAGGGTATATAAAGACCGCTCGGTTGACCCATATATTTCAATGCAAGCATATTGGTTCGACCATACCGGCAAGCTTATAAAACGCTGGCCCGCCAACGAAATTAACGGAAATCCCGATTTTACAAGCGGTGACTGGTACGGCAACGATACGGAAATATTGTTTTGGGGCAGATTCATGTTTTTACCGGACGGTCGCGGTAAACTTTATTTTACCGACGAGCTGTATCATGGTTTTGATTTCGAACGAAATGGAGCTTTTCAGGTAATCACACTCGACCGTACCAGTCTTAGCGTTTGGGGTTATAAGAACGTGAAAGAGCGTCAACCTAATAACGACCCTGATTTTATGCGCCAGACAATGACCAACCATACTCATTATTAAAATTAAATAAATCATGAACCAAATTTTTTCTGTTTTTTCTATCCTTTTGATGGTTATCGGCTCTGTTTCAGCGAGTTCAAAAGATACCATTCAAGTGGTTGCCGTGGGCGACATTATGATGGGCACTATTTACCCAAATCGCGAGTTCCTGCCTCCTAATGACGATTGCAGCCGGTCGTTAAGCATGGTAAAACAGTATTTTGCCAACGCCGATGTAGTTTTTGGAAATCTTGAGGGAGTTTTTACCGATTCCAATACAGGCGCTAAAAGGTGCAACAATCCCGCCAATTGCTACGTTTTCGGAATGCCGACAAAATATGTAAATTGCCTTGTTGATGCGGGTTTTAATCTTATTAGCATCGCCAATAACCATGTAGGCGATTTTGGCGAACCGGGGCGCGCATCAACGGAGCAAACGTTGAAAAATGCAGGCATCCATTATGCCGGACTTTTGAGTTGCCCAACGTCAGAATTTGTTATTGACGACGTTCGTTACGGTTTTTGCGCGTTTGCTCCAAACGTGGGAACGGTTGATGTGAGGAATATTCCTGCGGCGCAGGAAATGGTTCGCCGGCTGAAGGAACGAAACGATATCGTTATAGTTTCATTTCATGCGGGCGCCGAAGGCAGAGCATACCAGCACGTGACGCGCCAAACGGAGACATATCTTGGCGAAAATCGCGGTAATGTTTACGAATTTTCTCACAAGATGATTGATGCCGGAGCTGATATTTTGCTCGGACATGGTCCGCATGTAACAAGAGCCGTTGAAATATACAAAAATCGTTTTATAGCATACAGTATGGGCAATTTCAGCACTTACAGGCGTATTAATGTGCAGGACGTCAACGGCATAGCTCCTATTTTCCGTATATATACCATGCGCGACGGAACTTTTATAAAGGCGCAAATAACGCCTACAATTCAGCCCAATGACGACCGCACGCCACGACTTGACCCGTCAGGACGTGTTATTTCGGTTATACAAAACCTTACGCGAACAGATTTTCCCGAACTGAGAATAAATATTACTGATGATGGCTGGATAAGACCGTAAGATTGTTGTTTATTTCCAACAGCATCTCCCGTATCTTTTTGAGCGATTGCACTACTTTGAAACTGTTTTCAGCATCATCGCGGTTTTCTTTGATTTTTTGGCGCGCTCCTTCCAATGTCAATCTGCGTTCCTTGACATAGTGGTGGATTAGGGCAATATTGTCAATATCCTTTTGGGTAAAAAGACGATTACCTTTTGCGTTCTTGACGGGCTTGATAATGTCAAATTCCTTTTCCCAAAAGCGTATCAGAGAGGCATTGACGCCAAACATGCACGCTACTTCGCCAATGCTATGATAAAGTTTGGATGATTCTGCCAATATTATAATGTATAGAGTTTAGACTTATTCGTTAATGGCTTCGTCATTGTCGGGAATAAAATCCATATCGTCGGGAAAATAATCTTCGTCGTCCGGCATTTGCCAATCTTCGAAGATTACGTCATCGTTTTGCGCCTGTTCAATTAATCGAGAATAATCTTCTTCCGACAAATCGTGGTTAAAATAGAAAATTGGATTGACACGATTTCCGTATCCGTTCCTGTGGACTTCGTAATGCACATGGGGCGATGTCGAAGTTCCTGTACTGCCTACAAAGCCTATCACTTGTCCGCGTTTCACCTCCGTTCCAACCTCTATTCCTTTCTTTTGCATATGTGCGTAAAGGGTATGATACCCAACAAGCCCGTGGTCTATCACTACCGTCCATCCATAACCGTTTCTATATTCCGACATATACACTACGCCATCTCCTGTAGCATAAATAGGCGTGCCGGACTTTGCTGCAAAATCCATTCAAGTGTGCATTATTAACTCTTTAAACACCGGATGCAAACGCAACCCGTATCTTGACACCTGCGACCTCAAATCTTTATTGGCAATAGGCTGGATAGCGGGACGCGAAAGGGTCATCTGTTCCTTTTGTATAGCCTTTTCTATCAACTCGTCATACGATACTGACTGTATGTACAATTGTTTCAATATCCTGTCAGTATGCCTTGTAGCTGCTATCATCATGTTTGAATTATCGAATCCCTCTAAGGGTTCGTAGCGGTTAACGCCTCCAAAACCGGCTTGACGTATGGAAGTGGGAATAGGTTCTGATTCGAGTACTGTACGGTAAATATTGTCATCACGCTTTTGGATGTCGGTCAGCATCAGGTCGATATTGTTCAAATCTTGCATCAACATCTGATAACTGAACCTTAACCCCGACAGTTGATTGTTTAATACGCGCTGCTTGGGCGTGTCAAAAAATTGAGAGTATATAAAAAAATAAATAAATGAAATTACAATACTCAATGCAAACATTATTCCCCATTTAGTAAGTCTCTCTTTCAGGGTAATGGTTATCACATCATAACTCAATGTTTCAGGATTGTAACGATACTTTACTTTTGCCATAATAAATCTTTGAATTTGAATTTTTGAATTATTTTAATTTTAAAATTAATCGAATGTTCTTCCGAGGTTTGATAAATCTCTAACTCGCGCGAAGGCAGCGGGTGACAGTTCGCCGAAAAAATAATTTACGGGGTCTACCGGTTTTCCGTTTTTGTGCACCTCATAATGCAAATGGGGCGCGGTAGACATTCCCGGATTCCCGACTGTTCCGATTATTTCGCCGCGATTGATTTTTTGTCCGGTTCTAACGCTATATCTATCTAAACTGTTATATACTGTTTTATAGCCATTTTTATGGTCAATAATCACTTTGCCACCTTGCGCGCTGTTGTAAAGCGTTTCTACTACTTCTCCGGCAGCTGTAGCCCAGACGGGAGTGCCTACGGGAGCCGCAAAATCAATGCCGTTATGAAAACGTTTTGTGCGATAAATAGGATGCATACGCATACCAAAACCGGCAGCCGTATGGGTCAGGTCTCTGTTCTCAATAGGCTGTATCGACGGGTAGTTTTGCAATTGTTCGGATTTTTCCTGAGCGCTTCTCATCATGTCGTCCATCATGTTCGACTGCACCCGAAGTTGCGTCAATAATATGTCTATTCGGCGGGTATTTTCTATCATCAAATCAGAATTGGAAAAGCCCTCCAACGCTTCATAGCGGTTTACGCCTCCGAAACCCGCCCGCAATATTGTTAGCGGAACAGGTTCAGATTCAAAAATTGTTCGGTAAAGATTACTGTCGCGCTGTTGGATGTCGGCTAATACGTCTTCGATTTGCTGCATATTTTTTGTCAAATATGCGTAGTTCTCCATCATCTGATTGATTTCTCGCGACAAAATACGCTCTTTGGGAGTAGAAAAAAATTGCGAAAAAAGAAAATAATACAAAAAAGCTACCGCTATTGTTGCCGTTACAAAAGTGAAAACCTTTACTCCTGTCCTGATAACGCTCGTTCGCACTTTGTCAAACTTTAGCGATTCAGGATTAAACTTGTATTTTATTTTTGACATCTTAAATAAAATGAATCTTTTGCGGCTGCAAAGATGAACAAACTTTTTTATTTTTGCAAATTTTTTAACAATTATTATGATAAAAAAAATATTTCTTTTTAAACTTTTTCATATCTTTGCAGTCAAATATGTGTAAATAATTTTAACCTTTAAAAACAAAAAATGTAAAATGAAAAAGTTGTTTGTAATAATGTTTGTAATGTTGGCTGCAACAGTAGCAGCACAACCGGGCGGAGGTCGCAACATGGGTACTGCCGAGGAGCGTGCCAAGCGTCAAACCGATAATATGACTGAATTGCTCAGTTTGAACGCCGAACAAAAGACGAAAATTTCGGCTATCGAACTTGATATTCAAAAGCAAATGGATACCAGAAGGCAAAACACCCAGGGTAACCGTGAAGCTATGATGACTGCGATGCAGGAAATTGAAAAAGTTCGCGAAGACAAGTACAAGGCAGTACTGACCGCGGACCAGTTCAAGAAATATGTAGACGACAGAGAACAACGACGCGGACAAGGCGGCGGTAGAGGTCAAGGCGGACAAGGCGGTCAAGGACAAAGAGCGCGGTAGTTTGAGATTTGAGGTTTCAGGTTTGAAGTTTAAATTTCAAACCTGAAACTATTTTAAGAATGAGGTTTCGTCATATCATATTTTTTTTCATTTTTGTCATTTTGAGGGATTTGCCTGCCCAAACTGCGCAACATGTTGAGGCTGGAAGGGTCATAGTTCAGCTTAGCTCTGATGCTGTACATCATTTCGAAACAAGATTGCGCACCCTTAATCGAACTGCTTCCGACAGTTCGGAATTTAGAACAGGAATCAGGTCTATTGACGATATAAACCGTCGATACAAGGCAACGAACATGGAGCGCGTGTTCCCTCATGGAGGCAAATATGAAGCCAAGCAACGCAAATACGGATTGCATCTATGGTATAAGGTGCTTATATGCGAAGATGAAGACCCCGAAGCAGTTGCGGCAGCTTATGCTATGGACGACAATGTGCTGATAGCGGAACCACGCTACAAGATACGCAGGGCAGGTATGCTTGATGCGTCTAACGACCCCGAATTTGGTAATCAATGGAACTTCAATAATACGGGACAAAGCGGAGGAGTTGCCGGAGCCGATATCAGATTAGTTGAGGCATGGGAAAAGGCTAAAACGCTGGGTATCAAAAATAACAATGTTATAGTAGCAGTGGTTGATGGCGGCATATATCACACTCACGAAGACCTGAGAGCCAATATCTGGGTAAACGAGGCAGAATACAACGGAACCTACGGCATTGATGATGATGATAACGGCTATGTAGACGACGTTTATGGATACAATTTTGTAAAAAACACCGGAAATATCAATCCGGAAGCCCATGCTACTCATGTAGCCGGCGTAATAGCGGCGGTAACAGGTAACGGAGTAGGAGTTTCGGGGATAGCAGGGAGCGCCGACGATGGTTATAACATAAAACTAATGAACGTTCAAATTTTTGACGGAAATAATTATGTAGACAACATTGGCGCGGCTTTTGTTTATGCAGCCAACAATGGCGCCGTTATTTCACAAAACAGTTGGGGGTACGAAAGAGCGGATGAATATCAAAATTCGGATATTGCGGCAATAAATTATTTTATCAACGAAGCCGGCAAAGATGAATACGGCAATCCACGTCCGGGAACTCCCATGTCGGGCGGAATTGTAATTTTTGCAGCCAGCAATGATGGCAGAGACGGCAAATGGTACCCCGCCTATTTCGACAATGTGTTGGCTGTTGCGGCTACAAACCATCAAGGCAGATTGGCGCATTATTCAAATTTCGGAAGTTGGATAGATATTTCGGCTCCCGGCGGCGATACAAGAGGAACCAACAGGAGAGGCGGGGTATTCAGTACGTCGTATCGCGCTAACAACAATAATTTTTACGAATACATGCAGGGGACGTCTATGGCTTGTCCTCACGTTTCCGGCGTGGCTGCGCTAATACTTTCGGTCTACGGCAGCGAATGTTTTACGCCCGATATGCTGCGCGCAAGGTTGTTGAGCTCGGCAACGCCATTGACAACTTTCGACCCCGTAAACGCTTCCGTAATGGGCGCAGGACTTGTTAATGCAGCAGCAGCGTTGACGCCGTTCAGCGCTCCTCACGCTATAAACGATTTAACAGCACAAGGACTAAATGCCGTGTCGTGTCAATTGAATTGGACTACTCCCGAAACAAGCGACAAATTAGGATATTACATCATTGCCTGCGCTACCGAAAATATAACAGAAGAAAATTTCGACGAATATATTTATGAGCATATTATAATGGCGCAAGAAACGGAAACAAACATGCAAGTAGTTATTGCAGGTCTGAATCCAAATACTAAATACTACATAGCCTTGCGCAGTACCGATTTCGAATGCCAAACATCTATAATTTCAAATGTTGCAACTGTCACAACGCGAGACAACAGTCCGCCTGTTTTGTCAGAGCCGCTGCCCGAGCCCTTCCCCAATATTAACTTGCGGGATATAGCAGGAGAAACTGAATTTTATATAGGCGATGTATTCACCGACGCTGACGGCGATGAGATGACTTACACTATATCATATAATTCAATATTGGTCTCATCAGCAAGTATAGCGGGCGATTTGTTGTATATAAGACCAAGACCGGGAATAGAAGGTTCTACAACGCTAACGCTCACAGCCAACGACGGCAACACGGGAACGGCAGATTTGAACATTTCATTAACAGTGGCAAGGAACAAGTCGCCTGTATTCACGGGGCTTATTAGCGACACGACGCTTATTCCATATTCTGAACCTCTGGTGATAGATTTGTCGAAATATGCCGCCGACCCAGAAAACGATATAATAACTTTTAGCGTGCTGACTAACAACGAAGATATTTTAACAGCCCGCATACCATCCGGCAGCAGTATTCTTACCATAAATCCGCAAAGACACGGCAACGCATTAATAAGAATAACGGCGACTGACCAATATTCAGCAAGTACTATTGTGTATATACGCATTACGGTGGAACAAAAATATTCGCCTGAAACGCACAATCAATTGCTCGTGTACCCAAACCCGACTACAGATATATTCCGATATTCGTTCATTATATATGAGAACTCGGCGTTAGTAATCTTTCGCATTGTAGATTCATCGGGCAGGAGCATGTTTCAAAAGCCTGCCGAAAATTTGGCGGAAGGCATACATTATAAAAATATAAACTTGCAAGGCTGGGGCGCAGGACTTTACTACATACAATATATCAAGAACAACGGTAAGATTATTGATTGTTAAAGGATTTGTGAAACAGGGGAATTAATTTTTCCAAAAAGTTTGATTTTTTTTGTTTTTTTCAAAAAATATCTGTTACTTTGCATTGGATTTTTCGGCGGCTTGTCTTCCTAAATTTTCCACAACTTTATTAGAAAATTGAGCGTTTTTGACACTTATTCTCTCGTTAAACTCTTCCCAAGTTGACTAAGTCATAGAATAGTGAGCAAGACGCTCCTGCGCAAGGCGTAGGAGTATTCTTTGCTTGTTTGTATATGACAAAGGTCTTGGAAGAACCTAACGAGATGCAGATAGGTTGATGAAGTTTACCCTGCGCTCTTTTTGCGATAAGGTAATTTGTTAAAAATAAATAGTTTATAAAAATCTGCTTTTGGGGTAAGGGCAAACAAACAATGTTTCGTAATATGAAAAAGATTTTTTTACTTTCTTTGATTTCTTGCATGTTCTTTGCGTTTGCGCCGCTACATGCACAGAGAGTTGACCTCGAAAGGGCTGAAAGAGTAGCGCAGGGCTACGTACAGCAAAAACGGGGCATTAGAGTCAAGCCGGAATTGCGGTTAAACCACACCGCAACACGCAGGCACGAACTACACGCAGTTTTTCAACGACCAACGGGAGTGCAAACGAGTGGAAGGCAGCGCACAGCGCAGCCAATCCCGCAGGATACAGTGTTTTACTATGTCTTCAATATTGACGAATCCGCTGGCGGCGGCTTTGTGATAGTTGCTGCCGACGAGACAGTTCGCCCTGTGCTTGGCTATTCCTCAAACGGACACTATGACGAGGATAACCTCCCGCCTAATTTTGCCTATTGGATGAACTCCCTGCAAGAGCAAATTGCACACGCACAAAACCAAAACCTGCCGCAAAGCGAAGCAACAAAAGCAGAATGGGAAATGTATATGAGCAGTAGCAACGGTATAACGAGGTCCTCGGCAGATGGCGTGGCGCCGCTAATCCTAACAAAATGGGATCAGGGCGCTCCATACAACCTTCTATGCCCTATCATAGGCGGTCAACGTGCACTTACGGGCTGCGTGGCTACGGTAATGGCACAAATAATGAAGTATCACCGATATCCTGACAGGAGTTCCAACTTGTCGCCGGTAAGTTTTGATGTAGATTACGACTGGGATAATATGCTCAACTCTTATCATTCAGGCGAAAGTCTGCAACAGCAAACAGCCGTAGCTACACTGATGTACCATGCAGGATTGAGCGTAAATATGCAGTATGGCATTGTCGAAAGTTCCGCTATAAATGAAAATGTGCGTCCGGCAATGATAAATCATTTTGGATATGATGCAGGCATGCAATTTATAAATCGTGGCGGGAGCATTGATGACTGGGAAAACATGCTTCGGGAGCAGTTGAACAATGGTTTGCCGGTTTATTATGCAGGGCGACCATCATTTGGTTCAACAGGTCATGCCTTTATATGCGATGGATACGATGCTAATGGTACATTTCATTTCAACTGGGGATGGGGAGGCGCTTACGATGGCTATTATGCAATCAACGCATTAATCCCTCATAATCATAATTTTAATTCTGACCAGATAGCAATTATAAATATAAAACCTAATCCATCCATAGCATTAACCGATTTGATAGTCAGCGATGGTGAACTCTCGCCGTCATTCAGTCCGCATATTGTTAACTACACGCTGAATGTGGACGTTGCCGTAGAAAGTATAAATATTGAGGGGATTGCTACCGAAGGCGTTACTGTTACAGGCAACGGAATTGTGTCGTTAAATCTGAACGATTATACTATTGTTACCATTACCGTTACCGGTAACGGTTTCAGCCAAAATTATACGATATCTGTTTTACGGGGCGAACTGCTTTCAACTCCCTCGATTACGTTTACATGGGATGTGTACAAAAATTGGGAGGCAAGTTTTAAAGTCAGGACGACCGGTAGCGCGTTCACTGTCGACTGGGGAGATGGAACGATAGAAACCTTGATGGGATATACCAACCCGAACCATACCTTAATCCCTTACATTACCCATGTTTATGACGACCCCGGAACATATCAGGTAACAATCAAAAACGCCGACGGAATTTCAATTCCTCCCATTTTGGCTTTATTTATTCACTCTGCAGAATTGGAACATGACGAAAATAACCGTCGTATCACGCAAATAGATTTGAGTAACGCCTTTCTGTTGAACAGGCTTGATGTTATGTATTCCGAAAACACAGAATTGGACGTAAGCGCAAATGTAGCGTTAGAAAGCATGGCTTGGATTTATGGAAAACTAAATTCGTTGGATTTAAGCGCCAACACTGCGTTGAATTATTTGAATTGTGATGATAATCAACTTACAGTATTGAATATAAGCAACAATCCGGCATTGACACATTTGTTTTCTCGTAATAATCAACTTACAGAATTGGATTTAAGTAACAAGATTGCGTTGAATCAGTTGTACTGTGAAAATAATAACCTTATCAATCTTGATGTAAGTAAAAGCAGCGCATTGATTGCGTTGCACTGTTCCAGAAACAAATTAGCAGATTTAGATATAAGCGCCAACACGTTATTGGTAACTTTGCGGTGTGCCAATAATCAACTTGCTACATTGGATGTAAGCGCCAATACGGCGTTGACAGAGTTATGGTGTGACTATAATCAAATTGCTGAATTGGATATAAGCGCCAATACGATGCTGCTCAATTTTCAATGTTCTAGTAATCAACTTATAGAATTGGATATAAGCGCCAATACGGCGTTGCAACGCTTGCATTGTGCTTGGAACAATATTTCTTTAATCAATCTTATTGAACTGTTGCAAAAAGCAAATAATGTTGTAGATAAAATCATAGCCCCGCAAACTCAACCCAATGAAATCGTATTGGTTGATACCCCTGTATTGATAGACGACATGTTTTTCGGGAATAATACCGTTTTTAATGTATTGGGAGGAGTTAACTACACGCTGAAAAACGGAGAAATTACTTTTCATGTTCCTTGGAATTATATCGTGCAGTTAAGCAATCCCGCCATTTCGAATGACATAGCAGTTCAGCGGAGTTTTACGGTTGTGCAACCAATAACCGACATTACTTTAAACATGAGCGAAGCCTCAATACTTATCGACGCTACGTTGCAACTCACAGCCACCGTTACTCCTGCCAATGCAAGCAATGCCATCACTTGGAGCAGCAGCGATGAAGATATTGCAACGGTTACGCAAACTGGTTTGGTGACAGGCGTCGCTACGGGCGCGGCAATTATAACCGCAACAGCGCAGTTTGGAAATGCTACTGCCACCAGTGCAATAACTGTTCGCGAGCATTCCAATGACGCCACATTAAGTAACATCACAGTCAGCAGCGGTACGCTCACACCTGCTTTTGATACAAATGTAACGGAATATTCAGTAAACGTGGCGTATATCGTAAGCAGTATTACCATAACCGGCATAGCAAACCACGCAAACGCACAAGTAGCGAATGTAACCAATGAACCTTTGATTGTTGACGAAAACGAGTTCTCCATCACAGTAACTGCTGAAGACGGTACAACCCAAATGGATTATATTGTAACGGTTTACCGCGCAGAACAGCCGTCCACAAACGTGGAAATAGCGTTTATTCCCGACTTGAAAATCTATCCTAATCCATTTACGGGCGAGGTGCGGATTACGGGTGCGGCGGCAGTAGAGACGCGGCATGCCACGTCTCTACAAATGCAAATTATCAACGCAGCGGGCGTATTGGTACACTCGCAAACGATTACCAACAATGATGAAAACATCAATCTGGAACATCTTCCGGCAGGCGTGTATATTTTCCGTTTTGAAAAAGACGGAAAAACGCGGACAGAAAGGGTTGTGAAAGAATAATACGGAAAAACTCGGACGGAAATAAGAAATAAAAAGGCTGCCTTACAGCAGCCTTTTCTAAAATGAGTATGTTAAATATAAATAAATGTAATGTGTTTTAACTATTTAACTGCATTAACAACTGCTTCGAAGGCTGTTGGATGATTCATCGCAAGGTCGGCTAATACTTTTCGGTTTAGCGCTATTCCCTTTTTGTTGAGTTTACCCATGAACTCCGAATACGACATTTCGTACGGACGTACTCCCGCGTTGATACGTTGTATCCACAGGGCGCGAAAGGTACGCTTCTTATTGCGACGGTCGCGATAAGCGTAAAGCTGACCCTTTTCCCAAGTATTCTTGGCTACCGTCCACACATTTTTACGGGCTAAAAAATTACCCCGCGTGAGCTTTAAAAGTTTTTTGCGCCGTGCTCGCGACGCTACTGAATTTACTGATCTTGGCATAATTCAAATTATTACGAATGGTCAGCGTTCTTTTTTTAGACTCTTTTTTGCTGATTCACTCTTGATTACTAACTAATTTACTATATAACTAACTTACTTACTGTAATGCAAGCATTTTCTTCACATTACTTTCATCGACTTTGCTAACTAATCCGATGTGGGTAAGGCGTCGTTTTTGCTTGGTCGTTTTCTTGGTCAGGATATGACTTTTGAAAGCGTGCTTACGTTTAACTTTACCGGAACCCGTGAGAGTAAATCTCTTCTTGGCGCCGGAATTTGACTTCATCTTTGGCATTTTTTTACTTGTTTTTAGATTAAATTATTTATATTATATACTCAATTTCATTTCTTTTTTGGCTTTGGCGACAAGAACATAATCATCCGCTTGCCTTCCAATTTGGGCATTTGGTCTACTTTTCCGTACTCTTCCAAATCCTGCGCAAAACGCAGCAAGAGGATTTCGCCTTGCTCCTTATACACTATTGCACGTCCTTTAAAGAACACGAAAGCTTTTACTTTTGCGCCTTCTTCGAGAAAGTTCATAGCGTGTTTCAACTTGAAATTATAATCATGGTCGTCGGTGTTGGGTCCAAAACGGATTTCTTTCATCACGACCTTGACCGTTTTCGCTTTTATCTCTTTCTGCTTCTTCTTCTGTTGATACAGGTATTTCTGGTAATTCAGTATCCTGCAAACAGGGGGTTCAGCATTCGGAGATATTTCCACCAAGTCCAACCCTTGTTCTTCTGCCATCTTCATAGCCTGAAAATGGGATATAACCTGGTTTTGGTTCTCTACGTTTTCGCCCACCAATCGAACCATTCTGGCGCGTATCTCGTTGTTTATCTTCAACTCGGGCGTTGTTGTCCTTTGTGTTTTTGGGTATGCCATCTACATTATTGATACTTTATTTTTTTTAACTGTTTTTATGATTATACATTATATTAATACTACAAATCTTCTATTTGTCGGTTCACTTCGGTTTGAATCAAACCGGCAAATACTTCTACCGACAAGGCTCCCTTGTCGCCTTTGCCTTGTTCGCGTACCGATACGCTTTGGGATTCTTCTTCCTTTTCGCCCACTATCAGCAGAAATGGTATACGCTTGAGTTCGTTGTCGCGAATCTTCCTGCCAATCTTTTCGTTTCGGTCATCAATCAAGGTGCGAATATCGCGATTATTTAAATAATCTGCAACAATTTTTGCATATTTGTTAAATTTTTCGCTGATAGGTACCACTACTACCTGCTCAGGGGTCAGCCAAAGAGGGAGTTTTCCTGCCGTGTGTTCGAGCAATACAGCCACAAATCGCTCCATCGAACCGAAAGGTGCGCGATGAATCATCACGGGACGATGCTTTTGATTGTCGGCGCCCGTGTATTCAAGTTCGAAACGCTCCGGCAGATTGTAGTCCACCTGAATAGTGCCTAATTGCCACTTGCGCCCAATAGCGTCGCGAACCATGAAATCGAGCTTTGGTCCGTAGAAGGCAGCCTCGCCCACTTCGGTTATAGTGTTGAGCCCCTTTTCTGCGGCAGCTTCTATTATAGCAGCTTCGGCTTTCTCCCAGTTCTCGTCGCTGCCGATGTATTTTTCGCCGTTATTCGGGTCGCGCAACGAAATTTGCGCAATAAATTCCTTAAAATCCAACGCCTTGAATATGCGGAAGATTATTTCTATGACTTTAATAAATTCTTCTTTTAGTTGGTCGGGTCGGCAAAATATATGCGCATCGTCTTGCGTAAATCCGCGAACGCGCGTCAATCCGTGCAACTCGCCGCTTTGCTCGTAGCGATACACTGAGCCAAACTCGGCATAACGGAGCGGCAAATCTCTGTATGAGCGCGGCTTAAACTTGTATATCTCGCAGTGATGCGGACAGTTCATCGGTTTGAGCATAAACATCTCGCCCTCCTGCGGCGTTGAGATGGGTTGAAAACTGTCTTTACCGTATTTTTCGTAGTGACCCGACGTCACGTACAGTTCCTTTTGCCCTATATGCGGCGTTATAACCAATTCATAACCGTACTCTTTCTGCACTTTTTTTAGAAAATTTTCGAGCCGTTCGCGCAATTTAGCGCCTTTGGGCAGCCACATTGGCAACCCTTGTCCCACGTTCTGCGAAAACATGAACAGCTCCAATTCGCGCCCTAATTTGCGATGGTCGCGCAATTTGGCTTCTTCCAGCATTTTCAGATGCTCGTCCAATAGTTTCTGTTTTGGGAAACTGACGCCGTAAATGCGGGTTAGCTGTTTTCGTTTTTCGTCGCCGCGCCAATATGCTCCGGCAATGCTCAATAACTTTATAGCCTTTATTTGCGAGGTATCTGGCAGGTGTGGTCCGCGGCAAAGGTCGGTAAACTCGCCTTGCTTGTAGAAAGTGATAGTTCCGTCGGTCAGTTCGCTGATTAGTTCGAGTTTGTATTCATCGCCTTTTGCCGTGAAATAGTCTAATGCTTCGGCTTTTGACAGCTCGCTGCGCCGGTAGTTTTCCTTTTTTCCGGCAAGCTCCATCATCTTTTTTTCGATTTTTGGCAGATCAGCGTCTGTCAGTTTGCGTTCGTCGCCCAAGTCAATATCATAATAAAATCCGTTCTCAATAGCCGGACCAATACCAAACTTGACGCCCGGGTACAGTTCCTCAATAGCCTCCGCCATCAGGTGCGACGATGAATGCCAAAAGGCTTGGCGTCCTTCGGCGTCGTCCCATTTGTACAGCACAATTGAGGCGTCTTCATTGATGGGACAAGCGACGTCTACCGTTTCGCCATTGACGCTTGCTGCGAACACCTCCTCAGCCAATCGTCGGCTTATACTCTGCGCAATTTCAAGCGCAGTGATTCCTTCATTGTATTCCCTGACGTTGCCGTCGGGAAAAGTGATATTTACCATATACAAAGTATCAATACAAAAATCGTGCAAAAATAGATAAAATTTTCATTTTTTTTATTTTTTTTTTTATTTTTGTAAAAAAAAATCATTATCTTTGTAAAAAAATATAGTTAAATTTTTAATGTATAGAAAGTAAAAAATGAAAATATTAGAAGGAAAAACCGCCGTAGTAACGGGCGCAGCGCGCGGCATAGGCAAAGCCATAGCCCTGAAATTAGCGTCGGCAGGGGCAAATGTAGCCATCACCGATTTGTTGTACAATGAAGCAGCGCAGGCAGTAGAAAACGAGTTGAGGTCAATGGGCATCAACGCTAAGGCATACGCTTCAAATGCAGCCGATTACGCTGATACTCAAAAGGTTGTAGAAGAGATAATTAAGGATTTCGGACGTATTGACATATTGGTCAACAACGCCGGAATCACAAAAGACGGCGCTCTCAAACGCATGACCGAAGAGCAGTGGGACGCAGTTATAGCGGTGAATCTCAAGTCGGTGTTCAACTTCACAAAAGTTGTGCAGCCCATCATGTGGAAGCAAGCCGGCGGAAGCATTATCAATATGAGTTCTGTTGTAGGGGTATCGGGCAATGCCAACCAGTGCAACTATTCAGCATCTAAAGCGGGGATTATCGGCTTCACTAAGTCGGCGGCTAAGGAGATGGGCGTTCGCGGTATTCGCAGCAATGCCATCGCTCCGGGATTTATCGAAACCGAAATGACGGCTGCGTTGCCAGAAGAGGTACGCAAAAGCTGGAACGAAAAGATACCACTTCGTCGCGGCGGAACGCCCGAAGACGTGGCGAACGTTACTCTGTTCCTTGCCTCAGACATGTCGGCTTATATCAATGGGCAAGTAATCAATGTTTGCGGAGGAATGAATATGTAGATGTATTCAAGTGTGATTATTTATTTTTGTATTTAATCTCTGTTATTTTTGCAAAATGTATATAAAAAAATGGATTGTAAAACCGAAGCCGGATGCCTCTGTCGTAGAGCATCTTATGGAAGTGTTGGGTGTTGATGTAATTTTGGCGACCTTGTTGGCTCAGAGGGAAATAAGAGATTTCGAAGAAGCAAGGAGTTTTTTTCGCCCTTCATACGAGCATCTACATTCTCCCTTCCTGATGAAGGACATGCAACGCGCAATAGACCGGATTAGCCATGCTGTGCGCAATCGCGAAAAAATAATGGTCTATGGCGACTACGATGTTGATGGAACAACATCGGTGGCGATGGTATATTCATTTCTGAAAAAAATTTGCAATAGTGTTGATTATTACATTCCCGACAGATATACAGAAGGCTACGGCGTTTCTTACAAGGGTATAGATACGGCTGTGGCAGGTAATTTCAAACTTATTATCAGCCTTGATTGCGGCATAAAATCGGTAGAAAAGATTAAATATGCCGCTTCAAAAGGCGTTGATTTCATAGTGTGCGACCATCATTATCCGGGAGCTGAATTGCCTATCGCTTTTGCTATCCTCAACCCTAAACGCGCCGACTGCGCTTATCCTTTTAAGGAACTTTCGGGCTGCGGCGTTAGTTTCAAAATGTTGCAGGCATACGCGCAGGTAAATCGCATCCCAATAGAAGATGTACACGAATACATTGATTTAGTGGCTGTTAGTATTGCGTCGGATATTGTGCCTATTAATGGCGAAAATCGTGTTCTTACTGCGCTGGGTATACAAAAACTGAACGACAACCCAAGTTTGGGATTAAAATCTATCGTTAAGGTTTCGGGATTGGAAGATTCGCAAAGGAATGTAGACGATATTGTTTTCAGGATAGGTCCCCGTATCAACGCCGCCGGACGCATGAAATCGGGTAAACATGCAGTGGAAGCGCTAATTTCTGACGACGAGCGAATAGCAAAGCAGGTCAGCGCTGAAATTGACCGCTATAATAACGACCGTAAAAATGTCGATTCTGATATTACCCGTCAGGCGCTTCGTATGATTGCCGCCGACCCCGAGGAAGAGTTTCGCAAGACTACCGTGCTTTTCAATCCTTCGTGGCACAAGGGAGTGGTAGGTATAGTGGCTTCGCGGCTAATAGAAACATATTACCGACCAACGATTATCCTAACCGAATCGAACGGTTTGGCTACCGGCTCTGCTCGTTCTGTGGACGGGTTCGACCTGTATCGTGCTATTGACGCCTGCAGCGAGCTGCTCGAAAATTTTGGCGGACACATGTACGCGGCTGGGCTGACAATGAAGATAGAAAATGTGCCCACATTCAACCGAAGGTTCGAAGAAATAGTAGCAGAAACAATAACCGAAGAGCAATTAGTTCCTAATATAATGATTGATACAGAAATAAACTTTGCCGAAATAAACGCAAAATTTGTCCGTATTTTGAAACAGTTCCGACCGTTCGGACCCCAAAACATGTCGCCCGTATTCCTGACACGCAACGTGGTAGACACAGGCTACGCTAAAATTGTAGGCAAATATGGCGAACACCTGAAACTTGACCTGCGGCAAACAAGCGCCCCCGAAATTATTTTTCCGGCAATAGGATTCCAATTAGGCGAACATTATCCGATTATTCGGACAGGAAAACCATTTGATGTTTGTTATGCTATTGAGGAAAACACGTTTAGAGGGGAAACAAAGATACAGTTACAAGTAAAAGGAATTATGAATTATGAATTATGAATTATTATAATTATAAGAGTTAGGTATGAAGTATTTAGTTGCGGGTTTAGGGAATATAGGTGAGGAATATGCAAATACGCGCCACAATATCGGTTTCAGGATGCTTGACAGGCTGGTTGCGGACGAAAACCTTGTTTTTGCCGATAAGCGATACGGCTTTGTTGCCGAGTATAAGCACAAGGGACGTATTTTCGTGCTTTTGAAACCGTCTACTTATATGAATTTGAGCGGCAGAGCAGTGAATTATTGGTTGCAGAAGGAAAAAATTGAAATCGACAAATTGTTGGTTCTTGTCGACGACCTCGCCCTTCCCTTCGGAGCGCTTCGGCTGAAAGGAAAAGGCAGCGACGGAGGACACAATGGATTGAAAAATATTATCGATGTGCTGGGAACACGCGATTACGCCAGACTGCGATTCGGAGTAGGCAACGAATTTTCGCAAGGCAAACAACTTGACTTTGTGCTGGGCGAATGGACAGAAGAAGAAGAAAAAGCGCTACCCGAAAGACTTACGCTAACCTCAGACATAATAAAAAGCTTCGCAACAATAGGATTAGAACTAACTATGACATTTTTCAACAATAAATAATGCATATAATGTATATAATGTATGTGAAATAAATAAAACATAATGATTTCCAAAACAGTTATCCCAATAGAAATTGTTAAATTAGGCGACGAGAACAGTTATCATCTTTTTGTCAGCGGCTTAATTAACGACATTCATTGCGAGCTTTTGATAGATACCGGAGCCTCGCAAACAATTTTTGATTCAAATTTGAAGCCCGAAATACCAGCAGCCGAAATTCAGGGCGCCGAAATACAATCTGCGGGTATAAATGCCGGCGAATTGAATTGCAATATAGGGTGTATAAAAAATTTCCAACTTGGCGAAATGAAACTCGAAAACTGGACGGTAGTAATGATAGACCTGACGCACGTGAACAACCTGTACAAAAAAATTACCGACAAGCGCGTTGCCGGACTGATAGGCAGCGATTTCCTGTTGAAATACAAGGCTATTATTGACTATAAAAAGATGGAACTTGTGTTGAGAAATATCAGATTGGGAAAAAGAAAAAAATAAATTTGCAAAAAAAAGATAAAATATCAAATTTTTAAAATATCTTTGCGCCTTGAATTTTTAATAAAAAATAATTAAGTAAAAAAATTTTGATAAATGAAACGATTAGTTTTGATTTTAGTTGCAGCTTGCGTGCTGCAGGCTTGTAATGAGCGACATGGATACACAATCAGAGGCGAATTAGCCGACGCCGACGGATTGGAAATAGTACTGAAGAAGGTAACCACTGATTCTGAGCCGGTAGATATAAACAGCGGCGTGGTAAAAAAGGGCAAATTTGTGCTGAAAGGAAAGGTAGAATTTCCCGAATATTGCCTCCTCTATGTCGGCGACAACGGACCATTGCAGTTTTTCGTAGAAAATACGGAAATAAATATAGTCCTTGAGCTTGAAAACTTGCTCGAATCCGTCGTTACAGGTTCTAATGAAACCGACCTACTTATGGCGTTTTTCAGCGTGATGAGCGAATTTGGGGAACGAGAAAACCAAATAAGAGAAGAGTACATGGCTCTGATGTTTTCAGAAGAAATGGACGATGACAAACAAAATGAAATAATCGCCAGGATGCAGATTCTCGAACAACTTCAATACGAGAGCATGAGGCAAATTGCAGACGAAAATCCAAATTCTATTTTCACGGCAATATTATTGAACAATATGTTGCCCCAACTAAAGGAAGGCGAATTAGCGCAATACGTTAGCCATTTTGACGAGCTGAACCGCAGGTCTCCCTGGGTGAAAATTCTCAACGAAAACGTAGAAAACGAATTGCGCCTTGCAATAGGACAACCGTTCGTGGACATCAAGATGAACGCGCCCAACGGAACTGAAATTTCACTTTCAGACTATGCCGGTAAAGGAAAATATCTGCTGATTGATTTCTGGGCAGGCTGGTGTCAGCCCTGTCGAATAGCAAACCCGGAAATAGTGAGGTTGTATGACAAGTACAAGGAAAAAGGATTCGAAATTGTAGGAGTATCGTTAGACAGAGATAGAGAACAATGGCTGCAAGCAATAGAAGACGATGTGCTGACTTGGCCCCAAATGTCAGACCTTGCCTTTTGGCAAAGCGAAGCAGTAAAATTATACTCCATAACGTCAATTCCACACGCCGTGCTCCTTGATAAACAAGGAAATATAATCGGCAGGGGACTGCAAGTTGATGAATTAGAAGGAAAATTGGCAGAACTGTTGGACTAATTCATAATTCATAATTTTTTCCTACGGTGTTAATCAAAACTTTCGGAAGTGCAGTATACGGAATTAAGGCGACTACCATCACCATTGAAGTAAGCGCCACTCAGGGCATTAACTTTTTTTTAGTTGGGCTGCCCGACAGCGCAGTAAAAGAGAGTCAGCAGCGTATAGAATCGGCTCTACAAACTTTCGGCTATCGAATGCCGGGCAAAAAGGTAGTCATCAACATGGCTCCTGCCGACATCCGCAAGGAAGGCTCTGCCTACGACCTTCCGTTAGCAATAGGCATACTGGCGGCGTCGGAACAAATGAAGAACGACGGACTCGAACGTTGTATCATCATGGGCGAGTTATCGCTCGACGGCGCTATACAACCCGTTAAGGGCGCACTGTCGATAGCTTTGCAAGCCAAAAGCGAGGGCTTCACTACCTGCATTTTCCCGCAACAAAACGCCCGCGAAGCAGCGGTAGTAGACGGAATAGAAGTGTATGGTGCAAATAATATTAAGGAAGTAATAGATTTTTTTGATGGAAAAGAAGGATTGAAACGGACTTCGATTGACCTTGACGCTGAGTTCCTTCATCACCACGAATATGAAGTAGATTTTTTAGACGTGAAGGGTCAAGAAAATGTAAAGCGAGCTATGGAAATATCGGCAGCCGGCGGACATAACATTATCCTGATAGGACCTCCCGGCGCAGGTAAAACGATGCTTTCAAAACGTTTGCCCGGCATTTTGCCTCCTTTGACGCTCGAAGAAGCATTGGAAACCACCAAAATACATTCAGTAGCCGGAAAAACGGGAAAAGATGCAGCGTTGATAACACGCCGCCCGTTTCGCTCGCCGCACCATACGATTAGCGATGTGGCATTAGTGGGCGGAGGCTCGTTCCCGCAGCCGGGAGAAATTTCATTAGCGCACAATGGAGTGCTTTTCCTCGACGAGTTGCCCGAATTTAAACGAACAGTACTCGAAGTGATGCGCCAGCCGTTAGAAGACCGCGTAATTACAATTTCGCGGGCGCGGTTTGCAGTAGAATATCCCGCCAGCTTCATGCTTGTTGCTTCAATGAACCCGTGTCCGTGCGGTTTTTACAATCATCCCGAAAAAAAATGCGTCTGTGCTCCCGGATTTGTACAAAAATATCTGAACCGTATTTCAGGACCGCTTTTAGACCGAATAGACCTGCATATAGAAGTAGTTCCCGTGCCTTTCGACAAACTTTCCGAACAAAGAGTATCCGAACCAAGTCGGGCAATACGCGAAAGAGTGATGATTGCGCGAAATGCGCAAAAAGAACGCTATGCCCAACATCCTGGAATACACTGCAACGCGCAAATGAACTCAAAAATGATGCGTAAATATTGCGCAATTGACGATGCCGGACAAATGATAATGAAATCGGCAATGCAAAAACTTGGGCTTTCAGCCCGCGCATACGACCGTATCCTAAAAGTATCGCTGACAATAGCCGATTTGGAACTGTCGCCTAAAATACAAGCGCACCATCTCGCAGAAGCAATACAATACAGAAGCCTTGACAGAGAAGGATGGGGAACATGATTCAGTTTTCAGTAACAATGTTCAAAATCAAACAATATTCAATGATTCGATTATTAAATTATTCAGTTATTCGATTATTCTGTTATTCAATTATTCTGTTATTCAGTTATTCATGCGCAAGTATTCCCAAAGGCGAACAAGAGCATTTCTATATGCCTGTCAGCATTGAAGAGTTTGCTGCTAAGCCGTTTGGATTTGATTTGACGCTACAAAATTTTGAGGAAAACTATAAAAATGTACTCAAAAGGCAGAGATATTTTATCACATTAGCAAACGGCAATGTCGATACAATGTACAATTTCTACAAGGGACGTAAAACCGGAATATTTTTTCACAAATACGGACAGCATGACGGCAGACTTGTAGGCGGCAAAATACGTAAATCGCAGGTAGAACTTAATAACGGCATCAGGACAGGAATGAGCCGTAAAGAATTTTTTGAAAAATTTACCGATTTGTATTATGATGAATCTGACGCTCTCGTTATAGAATCACGCGCAACGCGTTGCACGTTTACCTTTGTCTTTTCACGCAACAAACTCAAAGAGATAAGGATTTTATTGAAAAGACCGGAATTCTGACATGGAATGAAGCAAAGTATCACATTTACAGCATTTTTTTTGCGCGATTGAAAATACCGTTCACATTCGCCGCAGTATAGTTCATGGTTTGTATATTTTCTTTCCATTTTCCCGGTTCCGCCACTTTTTCCAAAAAACCTGCAATGCTTGTAGTTCACTCCTATCGTAACAGTTAAGCAAATACAACGACAGCGGATAACTTGCTAACAGCGAGGTTTTTATGCACAATCGTGTGACGAGGCTGTAATCGCGTATAAGGTATGCTAAAAAACACATTAGCGCAGCTAATGCTGTGGATATAAACAGTTTGCGAAATTCGTAAACAACAGGATAGTAGCGTCGGGCGTAGTAATACATGGTTGCGAAATAAATTATTTGCGACAGCAGCATGGATAGCGCCGCCCCAATAGCGCCCATGAAAGGAATAAGCAATATATTCAAACCAAGGTTGAGAAGCGAAACAAAGATAATAACGGATGCAATGACGCCGGTACGTTTCACAATCTGAAGGCTATAAATAGCTTGGTCTTTCATCATTCCGAAAAAGATAGCGAATGCCATAAAAGGGATAACCAGGTAAGCGTCCCAGTAATCGGGATTTTTGGCGCTTATTATTTTAACTGCTTCCTGCCCGAACATTGATATCGCAATAACAGGGAACATCAAGCCGAAGGCGAGATATGTCATCAATTTTTTGTAAAAATGTTTGGCGTTGGGTTTTTCCGCCATTTGAAACATGAGCGGCGGGATTGCCATGCTGATAGGCTGTACGAAAATCGCTTTGAGCAAGTTTGCCAATTTCAATCCCATCGAATAGACTCCAACAGTTGCTAAACCGGCGATAAAGTTGAGGCTGAAACGGTCGGCTACTCCCAGCAGAACGCCGAAAGATGACGAAAGAATCAACGGCAGACTGAAATGAAACATTTTGACTAATATGGTTTTCTCGAATTTTACAACGCTGTTTTTTGTAATGTATGGAATAAACAGAGCAATGTAAACCACGCCTCCGATGACTTGCGCTTCGTAAATGCCTTCCAATTTGCGGTCAAGAACCACGATGAACAGAATGGTGCATACTAATGTCACGCACAATCGTATGATTATGTTTCGGGTATATTGCAATGGTTTTGATTGTACGCGACATAGGGATGCAGGTATGGCGCCGATTAATTCGAGACCGACAGAACAAAGCATCAATTGCAGCAAGCGGGCGTAATCGACGGAATCTAAAAGAAAACGGGAAATATTTTTTGAAAAAGGCAAACAACAAATATTGATAAATACAGCAATGAAAACTATGCTCGCCAGCAATGTAAAAAATGCGGATGATTGCCGTCCCTGCAGTTCTTTGTCAGAGTACCATCGAATGAAAGCCACATGCAGATTCAACCCTGCAATGGCGATAATAACCTGAAAACTAGCTTCCAATGTTCCCAACATTCCAAACTCGGCAAGGGTTAATCGGCTCACATAGAAGAACATCAGGAAAAAACCGACTATTTTACCGGATATGTTTCCTAAGGCGTATATTGCCGAGTCTCTGGCTAAAGGTTTGAGGTGTTGGAGCATGGTTATTTTTTTTCTGCTTTAATGAATGCTAAGTTTTTTCTTTTTTTATTGATTTCATTCGTTGATATATTTCCGTTATTATCAATGTAGTACATATCATAATTTAAGTAAGCAAGGAATTCTAAAATATCTTGTTTTTTATAAGGTGTTGAGGCTAATATATTTTCATCAACTTCAATTATAAGTACAGGTTCGTAGCGTATTAAAGTTTTTTTCATTCCCGATAGCGCGAGCAGTTCTCCTCCTTCAATATCGATTTTTATCAGATGAATATTATCTATATGGTGTTTTTCCAAATAATTGTCAATTGAAACAGCGTCAACTATTTCCTTATGCGAATATTTTGATTTGTATGATGAAGTCATACCCAAATTATTATCAAATTGGTCGTAATAAAGTTCTATTTGCTTGTTATCATCTGAAATAGCTTGTTGTTCAACAATTATATTTGTAATACTGTTCAAAGATATATTTTTCAATAACGAGCGATAATTGGTACTGAATGGTTCAAATGCTATTACTTTTCCTTTTTCGCCAACTGACTTGGCAATAATTAGTGAATATAAGCCGATATTAGCTCCTATATCTATAAAACATCCTTCTTTGGGAATTGTTTTTTTTGCAAATTGAAGTTCTGCCATCTCGTATGCACCAACAAAAAACAAATTCATCTGTATCCAATCACTGATGTTTAGTTCTAATAAAATATTATCGCCAATTTTTACTTTTTTAGTAACATTTTTAAATAGGTTTAGAGATATGATTTTTTTGCAGCAGATTCCCCAGAATTTTTCTCCAACATAGGGAATTTTGATTATAACCCGAAGTATTTCGGCAAAAACTGATCGTATGAAGTTCATTTGATTCATTACTTTATTTTATTTTATTTATTCGTTAAAAACTGAGACTAAGACATCCATATTTCGTTCAAAATCGTATTTTTCTTTTACAAGATTTTTGTTCCTCGATATAAGATTTTCGGTGACACGGTCATAATTATTCAACACATAATTTACTTTTTTAATCAACGCTTTTGATGTAATTTCTTCGATATAAAAGCAATTTTCCTCATCATTAAGGTAATCTTTGTACGCATCCAACGGACTTAATATCAGAGGCGTTCCCGCAGCCATGGTTTCAAGAATCGATAACGCAAATTGGTCGGTTGTCGGAATATTGACTACAAGACGAGCCATTTGAATCAGCGATGCCAACAATACCTGAGAAAGAAAGTTCTCAACGAATATAACATATTCATTAACGCCTTTGGTTTCAATATATTTCTTTGTTTCCGCAACATCTTTCGGATAACTTGCCCCTGCAACAAAAATAAATTTAAGGTTTTTGTTTTTCAATACTAACTCCGGTATGCTGTCGATAATCACTTTCTGATTGTATAATGGCGATAATCCCCTAAAACTTAATATAATAATGTCTTTGTCGGTAATAGCGTAATCAGATTTCAAAATACGTTGATTATCGTTATCTATTTGATTAAACATTTCAAAATCAACGCCAATAGGTATTGGCTTCAATTTATTTTTATCTATATCGGGCAAAAAACGAATGATTTCTTTTTTCAATTGATACGAATTAAAAACGATTTTATCGCAATGTTTAAGAGTAAATCGCTTAAAAATCCTATCCGTTCTCTTTTTTAGCCCCCAATAAATATCGCTTCCAAATGCAGAGCATATATATTTATAAGGTCGGCGAAACATCAAAAGCGGCGCTATTGAGGATTTATTGATATACAAACAGTGTACCACATCAGGTTTTTCTTTTTTCAATACTTTCAGGATATACCATATACGATATATTACTCGAGCGCTTTTTGCCGTATACAACCTCGCGAAATCAAACGAACTGTCGCATAAGATTCTACTTGATGGGCTGTCAATAAAAACAACGTCAAATCCCTTATTTTCAGCATAGTATTTAGCAAATTTACTTGCTAATATTCCTTTGGAGCCAATTATACAAACTTTCATTGTTGAAAATTATTTCTGGTAATTTCTATTTCAAGGCGCAAAATTAGATGAAATTTTTGAGAATTCCAAGCGCAAGAAATATTTTTTTGTTATTTCCAAAAAAAGTTGTATTATTGCAGTCTAAAAAAAGTAGTTTTGTTATGCTTGATAAATTGAAAATCAGAGTTTTCGAGGCTAATCTATCCCTCGTAAAACATGGGTTGGTAATCTTCACTTGGGGCAATGTCAGCGGCATTGACCGTGAAAACGGATTAGTAGTAATAAAGCCGTCGGGCTTGTCTTATGAGGATATGCGCGCCGAAGATATGGTTGTAGTCTCTCTCGATGGTAAAGTGGTGGAAGGCAGGTTAAAACCGTCATCCGACACGGCAACGCATTTGGAACTGTACAAGGCGTTTCCCGACATTGGCGGCGTTGTGCATACACATTCTACCTATGCTACCGCATGGGCGCAGGCTGGGATTGACTTGCCGAATATAGGCACCACACATTCCGACTATTTCAGCGACGCCGTGCCATGTACCCGCGACATGACCGAAACCGAAGTAACCGGAGCATACGAAAAGGAGACGGGAAGCGTGA
>Ga0099364_10001111_pt1 | contig 44840 bp, 38 predicted proteins | sample TergutTh196P3_FD_73070 | JGI IMG/M metagenome (GOLD analysis project Ga0099364, IMG submission 73070) | Microcerotermes parvus P3 segment gut microbial communities from Pointe-Noire, Republic of the Congo - Th196 P3 | ecosystem: Host-associated > Arthropoda: Insects > Digestive system > Gut ...
TATTTTTCCGGCTATTTTCTTTATAAAAAAACTGGGTGCGCGGGCGTCTCGCCCGCACAATGCGGACGGGACGTCCGCGCACCCAGGTAATCTGAATCGCTGAAAAAGGAAAAAGGAAAAAGGAATATTGCGTTCTTGAAAAAAAATCGTAACTTTGCCGAAAAAAAATTATGAAACTGACAATCATTGGAGCAGGAAATATCGGAGGTGCAATCGCAAGCGGGATAGGTAAAAGCGAGTTATTCCAGGCGTTAGAAGTCTGTTGTACGGATATTCTTCCTGAGAAACTGAGCGAAATAAAAAAAGCGAACCCATCCGCTCAGGTCGTCACAGATAATCTATCAGCCGTAAAAGATGCTGATATAGTTATCATTGCAGTCAAACCCTGGTTGGTCGAAACGATTATCGACGAGATAAAGGAGGCCTTGGACTATGAACGGCAGATCGTTGTAAGCGTTGCCGCCGGCGTCGAGTTCTTCAGTCTATGCCGCTATTTGGGCAGAGAAGACGTTGGTTTGCCGGCTATCTTTCGCGTTATTCCGAACACGGCAATTGCAGTAAGAGAAAGCGTTACGTTCATTTCTTCCTGTAACGCCACGAATGAGCAGTCAGCACTCGTCAAAAGCATTTTTGACGAACTCGGTCTTACCGTTATTGTCTCGGAATATTTGATTAATGCCTGTACAGCGCTTGCTTCGTGCGGCATTGCTTACGCATTCAGATACATCCGGGCTGCCGTTGTTGGCGCTGTCGAATTAGGTATTCATCCGGAATTAGCTAAAAAAATCGAGTTGCAAACCTTGAGAGGCGCCGTCGCCCTGCTCGAAACTTACAACAACCACCCGGAAACCGAGATAGATAAAGTGACAACGCCCGGCGGCATTACTATCAAAGGATTGAACGCCATGGAGGAAGCCGGTTTTACAAACGCTGTGATACAAGGGTTGAAAGCGTCCTTAATATGTGATGATTGACCCTGTTTCAAAAAAAAATCTTTATTTTTATTGTGTTATCTGTTTTTTTACTATTTTTGCAGAAAAATTGGAGATTTTTAAAGGACATTTTTAATATTAATTATAATAATTATTGCTATGACAAACATTTCAAGAAGAAGCTTCCTTCAGAGAAGCGCAGTAGCGGCAGCAGCTTTCACAGTTGCGCCAAGTTCCATTTTAGGTAAAAGTCATGGACACATGGCTCCCTCTGACACGTTAAACGTGGCCATCGTAGGCCCTGCCGGCAGAGCAGGTGCTATTCTTAACAGTTCGGCAGCTGCAGGTGAAAATATCGTTGCGCTTTGTGATACTGACTTTCTAAGGGCAGCGCCGGTGTTCGGGCGATTTCCTAAAGCCAAGACATATTCCGACTGGCGCAAAATGTTAGATGAGATGGGTAAAACCATTGATGCTGTTGTCGTTGGTACGCCAGACCATACTCACACTGTTGTCGCTGCACAGGCTATTACAATGGGCAAACATGTGTACGTTGAAAAACCGTTAACCCATTCGGTTTACGAGTCGCGACTGCTGACAAAGTTGGCTGAAAAGTATAAGGTAGCAACCCAAATGGGCAACCAGGGCTCTTCAAATCCCGGTGTTCGCCAAATCTGCGATTGGGTAGCCGACGGACAAATAGGCGAAGTGACGAAGGTAGAATGTGCCACCAACCGTCCTATCTGGCCGCAAGGCTTGAATCCACTCCCGCCGGAGGGAAACTTTGTTCCCGAAACGCTAAATTGGGATTGTTGGATTGGTCCTGCTAAAATGGTACCTTATGTTACCCAGTATTATTCGCCTTTTGCCTGGCGCGGATGGTGGGCATTCGGCACGGGGGCGCTTGGAGATATGGCCTGCCATATCATGCACCCTGTTTTCAAAGCCCTTAAATTGGGCTATCCAACGAAAGTACAAGGGTCTTCTACGGCACTGCTTGCTGATTGCGCTCCGATTTCACAGAAAGTAAAATTGACGTTTCCCGCACGTACACAATTCAATACTAATAAGGTAAAATATCCGGAAGTGGAAGTTTTCTGGACTGATGGCGGTATTATTCCTGATTACCCGAAAAATTGGCCGACAGAGCCGGTTGCCTCAACAAGGCCAAATACGCCACCCAGCCCTCGACGTTATGACACCGAAGGACCGGTTATTTTCCACGGAACGAAAGACTCCATCGTATGCTCTTGCTATGGAGCTAGTCCATGGTTACTTTCGGGAAGAACACCTAATTCGCCGAAGACACAACGCGAAGTACCGACGCCGCCCGCTCCGACAGTTCAGCCGGCTCCAGCAGCGCCGGCAGCTAACGATCCATTTGCTGCGTTCAATGAAGGAGGAACACCGGAAAACCGGGCAAGAGTGCAAAGGATTGATCCTCATACATACGACTGGTTGCGCGCCTGCAAGGAAAGTCCTGAAAACCGCGTACAAACAGCTTCCTATTTTGGCGAAGCCGGTCCGTTCAATGAAATGGTCGTTATGGGCGTCTTAGCAGTCCGCCTCCAAGGATTAGGCAAAGAGCTGTTATGGGATGGTCCTAACATGCAGTTTACCAATATCGGCGATGAAGAGACAATTACTTGGGTTCAATCGATGGGCGTAGGGGGCGGTAACATGCAGAGAACTCCGACAGAACGGATGAACGCCAAAGCCACGGCGCAGGAACTGATTAAGCATACCTACAGAGAAGGCTGGTCATTGCCTCCAATGCCATAAATCATAAAATTAAAGTGTTTGGTTTGGTTGTAATCAAACCGATTTTGAAATTTTTTTTGTCTGCCGAGGCCTGGTGCGTTCCACGCCTCGGTTTCTTTTTACCCCCCCACCCCGCACCGAGGTTGTTTGCTACGCTGCAACGGCAGGATGCCGTTGTTACAATATTCTCGCAATGACGGGGTGTTCTATAAAAAAAATAAAAAAATAAAAAAAAGAATTCAAAGATTCTGTTTGCTTTTCTTTTTTTACTATATTTGCGGCAAATTGTAGAGACGTTTGAAAAGGGAATATTTCTATAAAATTTTGATTACTAACTATTATACTTTATCGTTATGACTAACATTTCAAGAAGAAGCTTCCTTCAGAGAGGAGCAGTAGCAGCAGCAGCTTTTACAATTGCACCAAAAACAATTCTCGGTAAAAGCCATGGGCATATAGCCCCATCAGACAAATTGAATATCGCTGTTGTAGGTATCGGTGGTATGGGTAATGCCAATCTGGGCGCCGTAAAACCAACGGAAAATATCGTCGCACTGTGCGATGTAGACTGGAAATACGCCAAAGGTGTATTTGATGCAAACCCCAACTCAAAAAAATATTGGGACTGGCGCAAAATGTACGACGAAATGGGTAAGGAAATCGACGCTGTCATTGTTGCGACAGCCGACCACACACATGCCATTATCGCAGCTACAGCAATGACAATGGGCAAACATGCGTATGTTCAAAAACCATTGACCCATTCGGTGTACGAATCACGATTACTCACTAAATTAGCCGCAAAACACAAAGTAGCGACTCAAATGGGTAATCAGGGGAGTTCGGGTCCGGGCGTTCGTCAGGTTTGCGACTGGATATGGAATGGCGAAATAGGCGAAGTAAAAAGGGTAGATACCTTTACCGACCGTCCGATATGGCCGCAAGGCTTGAATACGCCTGAAAAAGGGATGTGGGCGCCCGATACACTTAACTGGGACTTATTCACTGGCCCTGCCAGGCTTATTCCGTACCACGAACTATACCATCCATGGAATTGGCGCGGATGGTGGGACTATGGCACAGGCGCCCTCGGTGATATGGCCTGCCATATCATGCATCCTATTTTCAAAGGATTACAATTAGGGTATCCGACAAAAATACAAGGCAGTTCTACTCTCTTGCTGACTGACTGTGCACCCACCGCACAAACTGTTTGTTATACCTACCCCGCACGAAACGTGCCCAGTATCAAGAAAGTAAAATTCCCCGAAGTGGAAGTGTATTGGTATGATGGCGGTATTAAGCCGGTTATGCCTAAAGGATGGCCCGCCGGCAAGGATATGAATGACGCAGGTGGCGCATGTATTTTCTATGGTACGAAGGACACCCTTGTTTGCGGATGCTATGGTGTAAATCCATGGTTACTATCAGGAAAAACGCCCAATTCACCTAAAACCCAACGCGAAGTGCCAAGAACGACTTATGGAGAAGGACGCAATCGCGTCGATGCTACCCACGAAATGGACTGGGTGCGCGCTTGCAAGGAAAGTCCGGAAAACCGCGTAGAGACAGCCTCCAACTTCAGCGAAGCAGGTCCTTTCAACGAAATGGTTGTGATGGGCGTATTAGCCGTTCGACTGCAAAGTCTGAATAAAGAATTAACATGGGATGGCGAAAAGATGGAGTTCACCAACATCGGAGATAGCGAAAAAATCTCTATTGTTAAGTCAGATGACTTCAAAGTTGTTGACGGGCATCCTACATTTGATAAGCCATCCATAGAGTTCAATGCCAAAGCATTTTCACAGGAATTGATTAAGCATACCTACAGGGATGGCTGGTCATTACCCGCTATGCCGTAATTATCTATGTATAATTCCAAATTATTACAAGTATGAAACAAACATTTTTTTTACTAAGTATTTTGATGACATTAGGTATCATGACCTCTTGTGGCGGAGGAAGCAGTAAAGAACTCCCTTGCCCAGATGAATCAATCCGTTATGTGGTTTCTACTTCGGAAAAATTTGTCCCTGCCGATACGATCAATGGCGTTCCGGAATACACTATTCTAAATAAATCACAGGTTGACCTTAATGCTTTTCCGAAAGATAACGAAGGTTATATTGTCCTGTTCTGCGGAAAAAGCCTTTACGGATGGCGTGGTTATAACAAGGATGTTGTTCCTCCCCGCTGGCAAATCGATGAGGTAGAAGGCGCTCTTAAATTTAATGGTTCGGGCACCGGCGAAGGACAGGAAAGTGACGGCGGCGACTTGATATTTGCGTACAAGTTCAAGAATTTTGAACTCTCTATCGATTGGAAAGTGTCGAAAGGCGCTAATTCGGGGATTTTTTACTTGGCGCAGGAAATCAAAGATGAACCTATTTATATTTCATCACCCGAAAGCCAGGTGCTTGACAATGAAAATCATTTAGACGCCAAATTAGGAGAAAACGGGAACCGGATGTCCTCTTCACTTTACGACATGATTCCGGCAAAACCTCAAAACGCTAAACCTTTCGGACAATGGAACAATACAACAATTACTGTCTATCGAGGTACAGTTGTACATTTTCAAAACAACGCCAAGGTACTTGAATATCACTTGTGGACCAAACAATGGACGGATATGCTGCAAGCGAGCAAATTCAGTAAAGCCGACTGGCCGTTGGCGTTTGAATTCCTCAACAACTGTGGAGGTGCAAACCGGGAAGGTTATATAGGGTTACAGGACCATGGCGACGACGTATGGTTTAAAAATATTCGGGTAAAAATACTCGATTAATTGCTTTCTCATTATTTTTTGTTTTAAAATTTTTAAATTCAGTCCGGGGCTTGGAGTGTTTCCACGCCCCGGATTTTTAAAAATATGACAACACAAACACATACACTATCTAACGGGCTTAGAATCATACATCTCCCAACCAACTCGCAGGTAGCGTATTGCGGATTTGCCGTAAATGCCGGGGCGCGCGATGAAAAAGCGAATGAACATGGCCTCGCCCATTTCGTGGAACATACCTTGTTCAAAGGTACCCGCAAACGGAAAGCATGGCATATTCTGAACCGGATGGAGAATGTGGGAGGCGAGTTGAACGCTTACACTTCCAAAGAGAGTACGTTTGTCTACTCCATATTTATGGAAAAAGACTTCGAACGGGCCGTCGAACTCATTTCGGATCTGGTTATCAATTCACGGTTCCCCGAACACGAATTGAAAAAAGAATGTGAGGTGATAATCGACGAGATACAGTTGTACGAAGATTCGCCTTCGGAACTGATTTTTGATGATTTTGAAAACCTGCTTTTCGACGGCCACCCGCTGGGACACCATATTTTAGGCAAGAAAAGTACGCTGAAATCATTTGATACGGCGAAGGGAAAATCTTTCCTCTCCCAATTTTATGTCGCCGAAAATATGACGTTTTTTTCGACATCGCGTACCGACTTCAAGCAGATAATAAAAATTGCCGAAAAATACCTGACCCTTATTCCTCCCCAAAAAGCGGCTATCATACGTAAAAAGCCGCCTATAGTCCCTGCACGGGAAATTCAAAAGAAGAAGAAAACGCATCTGTCGCATGTCATTATCGGCGGACGCGCTTACGATATGTTCGATGAAAAAAGGGTTCCCTTATTTTTGCTCAATAACATATTAGGAGGCCCCGGCATGAACAGCCGCCTCAATGTAATCATACGCGAAAAAAACGGCCTCGCGTATCAAATTGAATCCAATATCACATCCTATACAGACACGGGCATCTTCACCATTTATTTCGGAACAGACCCTAAAAATCGCGAACGGGCCATTCGTTTAGTCGAAAAGGAAATCACTAACATACGCGCAAATAAACTGACAACACTCCAACTTGCAGCCGCCAAAAAGCAGGCTATCGGACAACTATGCGTAGCCGGCGATAATAAGGAAAGCCTGTTCCTTGGACTCGGCAAGTCATTCCTGCATTACAACCGCTACGAAACCCTCCCCGAATTATTTGCTAAAATCGAACAGATAACAGCCGAACAGATACTCGAAACCGCAAACGAGATACTTCACCCAGAAAGAATATTTAGACTGATCTACGAATAAAGTTACGTACAAAAAGACAAGTCATCCAATAATTTTCGGATAGCGGTTTCGGGCGAAATGTGTTCACCAAGCAGGGTGACAAACTTGCTCCCGATAATAGCGCCGGCAGCGTTCTCGCATGCCAGGCGGAATGTTTCTTTATTGCTGATTCCGAATCCTATCATACGGGGGTTTCGTAAGGACATCGCTTGTATACGCTGAAAATAAGCTTTTTTCTTCTCATCAAACGACTTTTGCGCGCCTGTAGTCGCGGCGGAGGATACCATATAAACAAACCCATCTGTATGCTCATCAATCAACCGGATACGCTCTTCAGAGGTCTCAGGGGTTATCAGCATAATCATTTTAATCGCATACTTATCGGCTACCGGCTTGTAATCACGAAGATAGATGTCGAATGGCAAATCAGGTACAATACAGCCGTCAATGCCGCACTCCCTGCATGACCTGCAAAAGTTTTCAAAGCCGTATTGCATGATAGGATTAAGATATCCCATCAGTAACAGCGGTATATCCACAACACTGCGTATATCTTCCAACTGCTCGAAAAGGCGGTGCAACGACATGCCGTTTTTCAAAGCGTGTGACGCAGCTTTCTGTATTTCCGGGCCGTCGGCCATCGGGTCGCTGAAAGGGATACCTACCTCTATCATATCGACACCGTTTTGCACTAATACACGAATCACTTCTGCGGTATTATCCACCTCTGGATATCCGGCGCAAAAGTAAATAGAAAGTAAATCTTTCTTTTTTGTTTCAAATAACTGATTAATTCTGTTCATATCTTTATAGTTTTCAGTTTTCAGTCCTGACGGACTTTTTCTATAAAATCATTCAATAGGGCGACGTCTTTTATGGCAGGATACAGTTCAAACCCGCTGTTCAGGTCAATACCAGCAAATCGGGGATGGTTCAATCGCTTGATGTCGGTAGCGCAATCGGGGGTCAATCCGCCGCTCAACAGGAAAGGTGTATCGCCTTGATAGGCGTCTATAAGCGACCAGTCAAAACGTTTGCCTGAACCACCGTATCCGGTGCATTGTGTATCAAACAAAAAATAGTCGCAACAATTTCGATAGCTTTCCGTTTGTTGAAAAGGGTCTACCGAAGTAACGGGTTGCTGAGGGTCGACTACCGACGTAATGGAAAACGTTTTTATCACGGAATATCCGTTTTGACGTAACAAACAGCACATTTCGGGCGTCTCATTTCCATGCAACTGTAAAGCGTTCAACTGAAATAATTTGCTCTTATAAAGCATTTTTTCAAGCGCTTCATTCACAAAGACACCGGCTTTATTTTTTTTACAACGCCTGATTGCTTCAATATATTCTTGATTTTCAGGAACATATCGCGGCGATTTGTCATAAAAAATAAATCCGATGCAATCTATATCTAACATCTCCACATCACGCAAATTTTCCGGCTCGCGCATACCACATACTTTTATTATCATCTCCTAATTCTTAATTGCTTTTTTGTCCACAAATTTCCACGAATTTTCTTCCTAATTCCTAATTCTTAAATCACCAATCGCTTCGGCCGGATTTTTTGTTTTCATAAAAGTTTCACCTATCAGAAAACCGCGGAAACCGGCATCGCGAAGTTTTTTAATTACTTTTATGTCGGATATCCCGCTTTCGGAAACATATAACGGCGCATCTTTGCCGGCGCCCGTTTCTTTTTTTATACATGCTATCATGCGGAATGAATTTTCGACATCTGTATGAAACGTCCCCAGATTGCGATTGTTCACGCCAAGCATATCCACATATTCGTTCAGGTACGACAATTCATCTTCGGTATGCACTTCGAGCAATACTTCCAATTCTAACTGATGTGCGATCCGCGCCAGGTTTTTGCATGCCTCTTTTGTCAGACATGCAGCAATCAACAGGATCGCATCAGCGCCTAAGACGCGTGACTGATAGACCTGATACTCATCGATAATGAAGTCTTTGCGCAGGAGTGGCAACTGTACAAGCAACCTTGCACCTTGTAAATCCGAAAACGAGCCTCCGAAAAAATCACTGTCTGTAAGAATAGAACAGGCTGCTGCGCCGCACCGCTCATAAGCCGGAACAATTTCTTCTACTTTTGCTTGCGGAAATAACCAGCCCTTCGACGGTGAACGGCGCTTAAATTCGGCTATAATACCTGTAGGCGACTGCTCCAATGCTTGACGCATGGACAACGTCGGACGATTCATCCGATGCGACCCGATACCGAACAATAGTTCTAAGGGTGCTGCTTCTTTTTGGCGCGCTACCTCTTTTCGTTTATGCGCCGTAATAGTTTCTAAAATATCCACGATAAATTAATTAAGAATTATGAATTATGAATTATGAATTATGAATGATAACCCACATGTGCAAAAATCACTTTCAATTAATCACTAATCACTAATCATTAATCATTAATCATTAATCATTAATCATTAAGATCAATGAACTTCTTTAGTACGTTGAGCGCTCTGCCGCTTTGAAGGGATTCGCGCGCTTCGTCGATACAGGCTTCGATGTGCTTTTCGGGACATATCACCTGAATTGCAAAAGCCGAATTTACTATTACCGTATCGCGTTGCGGTTCGGATGAGGTGTTACTCAATACGGCATCGAATATTTTTGCTGCATCTTCCGGGGTCTCCCCACCCCACAAATCTTCCGGTTTGCAACGCTTCATCCCTATCATTTCGGGCGTATATACTTTTTCTTTTTCAGGCGTTGCAACTTTGAATTGCGAAGTGAGCGAAATCTCATCATACCCATCGATGCTATGAACGACGCAAAAGCGTGTTCCACTTGTCTGATAAGTATAGCTATACAAACGAAACAATGGCAGGTTATAAACGCCAAGTAATTGATAAGCAGGTATAACCGGATTAACTAAAGGCCCTAACAAATTAAAAAATGTACGGACGCCGAGGTTCTTCCGGATAGATGCGACTACTTTCATGGCGGGGTTGAAAAAAGGGGCATGCAGGTAAGCAAACCTGCAAACATCAAGCGATTGACGCAGCTTGTAAACGTCATTGGTAAACTTAACGCCATGCTGTTCTATCACATTACTTGCGCCGCTTACCGACGTAGCACCGTAATTGCCATGTTTCACCACATGATAGCCAGCTCCTGCAAGGACAAAACAGGAAGTGGTACTGATATTAAACGTATTTTTCCCGTCGCCGCCCGTACCCACGATGTCAATGGGTTTATAATCAGATAAGTCAACCGGCACACGCATCGATAACAGCGCATCACGAAAGCCGGCTAACTCGTCGACGGAAATGTTGCGCATCAAAAAAACGGTTAACAGCGCAGCAATCTGCTCGTTATTATACTTTCCTTCAGCGATATCCACCAGTACATTTTGTGCTTCTTCACGTCCCAGATACTGATGTTCAAAGAGACGATACAATAAATTTTTCATAATTAATAATTTTTTTTATTCACGAATTTCACTAATTAACACGAATTTCTTAATTCTTAATTCCTAATTAATTAGACCTGATCCAGTTTTCAATGATTTTCTTCCCTTGAGGCGTTAATACCGATTCGGGATGAAACTGCACGCCGCGCACATCATACGAGCGATGACGTATTCCCATGATATATCCGGTTTGTACGCCAGCTGCAGTAATCTCTAAACATGCGGGAAATTCATCTTTTGAGATTACCCACGAATGATAAAGGCCGGCACGGAAGCCGGGTTCCAATCCGCTAAATAGCCTGTCACTCGCCAATATACGTATATCCGAACAAACGCCGTGATATACGTCTTTCAAGTTAACCAGGGTTGCGCCGAAAGCTTCGCCGATAGCCTGTTCGCCTAAGCAAACACCCAATATGGATTTCGTTGGAGCAAATCTTTTTATCAAAGGCAGTAATATACCGGCTTCAGAAGGTATTCCAGGTCCGGGTGATAATAATATTTTATCATATCCCTCAACTTCGTCCAACGCAATTTTATCGTTGCGGCGTACATCCGTATCTACGCCAAGTTCAAGCAAAATATGACGCAGATTATATGTAAAAGAATCGTAATTGTCTAATAATAAACACTTCATAATAATTAAAAGTTGTAAGTTGAAAATTCCTAATTCTTAATTCTTTAGCTTTTCGGCTTCGCGAATGGCTTTGTTCAGGGCGCCGAGTTTGTTGTTTACTTCCTGCAGTTCGCGTTCGTCGTTGCTTTTAGCTACAATTCCGGCGCCTGCCTGATAATATAATACATTGCCACGACTGACAAAGGAGCGGATAGTAATAGCCTGATTCACATGGCCGTTGAACCCTATAAAACCGATACATCCGCCGTAGGCGCCGCGATTATGTTTTTCTAATCCGGTTATCAGTTGCATGGAGCGCACTTTCGGCGCTCCGCTAATTGTGCCTGCCGGAAACGTATCAATGAAGGTTTTTATCGAATCGCCGTCGCTGTTGATTTGACCGCTTACGCGTGAGACTAAATGCATAACATGGCTGTAATACTGCACTTCTTTATAGAAATCGATCGTCACGTTATGCGCATTGCGGCTCAAATCGTTTCGCGCCAAATCGACAAGCATGACATGTTCGGCATTTTCTTTCGGGTCGTTAATCAAATCTTCCACCCGTTGCCTGTCTAACGCTACATTGCCCGAACGAAAGGCCGTTCCTGCTATCGGATCAATACTTATCCGTCGGTTCTCGATTTTGCAATGGGTCTCCGGCGAAGAACCGAAGATGCGAAAACCGCCGAAATCGAAATAGAACAGGTAAGGCGACGGATTGATGCTCCGCAATGAGCGATAGACCTTAAAATCATCGCCATGATAAGGCTGTTCGAAGCGACGGCTTAATACTATCTGAAAGACATCGCCCCGCTTACAATGTCTAATACCTTCGCGAACCATCGCTTTATAATCGTCATCGGTAATAGTCGAGGTGCGCTCGCCTGTCGTCCGAAAGTCGTACAAAGCATAGTTTCTGTTTTCAATCAAAGCCTCAATCTCTTCCAAGTGAGCGGATTCGCCTTCTCCAACCAATTCGATAAGGGTAAGTTCGTTCTGAAAATGATTGAATACAAGCAAATACTTGTACAGGACATAATACATATCAGGCGCATCCGTTTCCGCATGATGATATTCCATGACGGGTACAGGTTCGAAATAGCGGACGGCATCAAAAGCCGTATAGCCAAACAGTCCGCAATAATCCCTGTCGTCGCCTTCAACCGTAAAATGATTTAAAAATTCATTCAAAGCATCCGGTACGGAACAGGCGTCGTTCAACGGTTCAACAACCGTTTTCCCATCCGGAAATGCAAAAGTAGCCTGTCCGGAATTGATGCCGACGCTTGCAAACGGACAGAGCGAAATGAACGAAAGGCTGTTCTCATTTCCGTGAAAATCAGCGCTCTCAAGCAACGCAGACATGGGATAAACATCGCGCAGCTTTAAGTACAAACTAACCGGCGTATGCAGGTCGCCTAAAATTTTCTTACTTTTTGTTCTAAATAAATACATGATGTAATGATTAATGATTAATGATTAATGAACAATAAATTATTCTTGAAAATTCGTATAATTCGTGGATAAATAAGTTTCCATATCCTTTTCGCCACGTCCGGAGAGGGTTAAAACAACTATGTCCTCCGGGTTGAAATTCATTTTCGGGAGCGCGCCAAGGGCGTGCGCACATTCGAGGGCGGGGATTATACCTTCTAAATGGGTCAATTCAAAGACGGCGTTTATCGCTTCGTCATCGTTGACAGCCAAAACCGCCACCCGCTTCTCTTCCGCTAAATGAGCATGGATAGGGCCGATACCGGGATAATCGAGGCCGGCGGAGATGGAGTAAGGCTCTTCGATTTGGCCGTCTTCATCCTGCATCACAAAGGTCCGTGTGCCATGGATGATACCTTCCTTACCTAAATGGATAGTGGCCGCACTCTTTCCCGACAATATCCCCTTCCCACCCGCTTCGGCAAGGACGATACGCACCCGTTCGTCATTTAAATAGTGATAAATCGTACCGGCGGCATTGCTTCCGCCCCCTACACAGGCCATCAGACAGTCAGGATAGTCACGACCGGTCTTTTCCAGCAACTGCCATTTAATCTCCTCACTGATAACCGATTGCAGACGGGCGACCATATCTGGGTATGGATGCGGGCCGATAGTTGAACCGATTACATAATAGGTGTCGGAAGGGTGACTGCACCAGTCGCGAATCGCTTCATTCGTAGCATCCTTCAGGGTCATGTTGCCCGACAATACCGGGACAACCGTAGCGCCGAGCATCTGCATCTTTTTAACATTCGGTTGTTGGCGCTCCATATCTGTCTTTCCCATATACACAACGCAAGGCAGATTCATCAAAGCGCATACAGTCGCTGTCGCCACACCGTGTTGGCCGGCGCCCGTCTCTGCTATCACCCGCGTCTTTCCCATGTCGCGGGCTAACAGGATTTGTCCGATTGTATTGTTAATCTTATGCGACCCTGTATGATTCAGGTCTTCGCGTTTGAGAAAAATCGAACAACCGTACTTCTCGCTTAGCCGTTTCGCAAAATAAAGCGGCGACGGACGTCCGGCATAGTCGCGAAGCAAACCGCTAAACTCCCGTTTAAAAGAATCGCTTTCCAATACTTGCAGGTATGTTTCCTGCAAGTCTTCCACACATTTGTGCAGGATTTCCGGGATATACGCGCCGCCGAAGCGACCGTAATATCCATTTTCATCAACCTGATAATTCATATATTTGATAGTTAAAAATTTCCTAATACCTAAAACTGAAAACTAAAGAAGGCCTGTCGTGAGTACAACAGGCCTTCTTATTAAATCCATCTATTCCTTCTTCAGACAAACAAACATAGCAAGCTACTCACAATGAATCCATCGCAAGCGCCACCACCAATTCATGTTAATCATCATACGTTTCATAAATTTTTCGTTTTATTCGAGCCGCAAATGTAGAACTAATTTTTGAATAAACAAACAAAATGTCAAAAAAATTTCATTATTTATCTTTATCGAGATATTCTTTCTTGAAAATATTGACAAGCAGGAAGAACATCGAAAGCAGTAACGGCCCGAAAATAATGCCCCAGAATCCAAAAATTTTTAATCCTAAGAGCACGCCGAAAACAGTTATCAACGGATGAGTATCAGCCATTTTCTTTTGAAGTAAAAAGCGAAAAACATGGTCAATATTTATCAGAATGATTACGCAATAAGCCGAAAGGCCGATGGCTGCAATCCAATTACCTGTTAATGCCAAATAAACGACAACCGGAACCCATACAAGACCTGTTCCTACTAACGGGACGATACTGACAAATGCCGTCAGAACGCCGAACACCATAAAACTTGGAACACCTGCCGCCCAATAGCCTATCAGCGCAACAGTACCTTGAATGAGGGCAAGGATAGGTATCCCTATCGCATTGGAGCGAACAATCAGATATACCTCTTTCATTACCGTATGCTTGTTCTCTTCATTGAACGGCAACAAACTATTAACAAACGCTTCCATTTCTTTTCGGCTTATCAGCATAAAATACAATAAAAAAATCATCACAACGGTGGTAATCAAAAGACTGCCCGCCTGTCCGATTATGAACTGTACGCTCTTCGTCAGATAACCGGTGGCCGCCTCAATGTTACTACCGCTAAGTATATTATAATGCGTCTTTTCCTGTATTAATGCGACAAAATGTTTGACTGTTTCTATCATTTGTGAGATATCGACATTCACATCCTGAATCCTCGCAATCAGCACCCATGTAATTAAAAATATAGGTACGCCCACGCACGCGAGAACTTCCAATACGATCAGGATAGCGGCGAAAATGCCTTTCATCTTCCTTTTTTCAGTAAGGTAAGTCATCTGCCCGTTCACAATCAGATACACCGTAAAGGCCGCCAGCAGGCCGTTCACTAACGGCCACAATTCACTCACTATAAGCCATCCTAATAAAAGAATCAGCGCTACAAGCGAATATTTAAAATACTTTTCTTTCATATTTTTCTTAGTAATGTAAAACAATTTCATACAAAGATACAACCTTTTTTGAAAAAAGAAAAATCGGAAATAAAAAGAACAACGCTTTTTTATTTTATATTTTGGTTTTCTCAAAAGAAAAGGTTTACTTTGTACAAAAAATAAGGGACATGAATTATATCGTCGATCATAGCCATTTGTTAGCGCCTCAGGATGTGAGAGAACGCAAGGGCAGTTTTTATACGCCGAAAATATGGGTAGAGCTGTCGCAAAAATATCTGACCGACGTTTTTGGCGCTGATTGGCAGGACGAATACTATGTATGGGATTGCGCCGCAGGAACCGGTAATTTACTTGTCGGACTGACTAACAAATATAACATTTGGGCTTCGACCTTAGACAAAACAGATGTAGACGTCATGAAAGACCGCATCCATAACGGCGCCAACCTGTTAGAAAGCCACGTGTTTCAATTCGATTTCCTGAACGATGACTTTTCAAAACTGCCAAAAGGCTTGCAGGATATAATTAAAAATCCGGTTCTTCGCAAAAAGCTGATTATCTATATCAATCCGCCATACGCAGAGGCAGGTGCCGGTTTGGGGAAAAAACATAAAGAGGGGGTTGCATCAGGAAATAAAATACATGTCAAATATGCCGATAATTTGAGTAAAGCAAAAAATGAGTTGTTTGCGCAATTTTTAGCCCGGATTTATTTTGAAATTCCCGAATGCAAAATCGGGGAATTTTCAAAGCAAAAAGCATTAATTGCTCCAAATTTTAAGGATTTCAGGAAATTCTTTTTGGCAAAGTTGAAAAAAGGGTTCATTGTTCCGGCAGATACTTTTGATAATGTGAAAGGTAAGTTTCCAATAGGTTTTAAAGTATGGGATACAGAAGGTGGGAAGCATTTAACAAAAGCTACGGTTGATGTTTTTGATGCAAAAGGGATATACTGCGGGAAAAAGACTTATTATGATGGGGAACATTGTAAATATATCAACGACTGGTTTCGACAATATCACGATAAGAAAAACAGACCCATCGGGATATTGCACAATAATAAAAATGATTTTCAACACAATAATCAGGTGCGTATAACCTCTGATGATATAAAAGACCACACAACCCCTGTCACGCAAAATAATTTAATTATGGCTTCCATTTACTTTTCAGTTAGAAAGTGCATTGAGGCCACATGGCTTAACGACCGGGATCAGTTTCTATATCCCAACGAAGGATGGAAAACGGACTTTGAATTTCAAAACGATTGCTTAGCCTATTCGCTTTTTCACAACAGTAATAACATTTCGACACAACACGGTATCAATCATTGGATACCATTCATGGAATACGAGGTAAATGCCCGCGATAAGTTCGACAGCCATTTTATGATGAGTTTTATTAGCGGTAAAAAAATTCTAAATGGATATTCAAGTTTATTTGAACAGGAAGAAGATAAACTATGTATCAAGCGCGAGTTTTCTTCAGAAGCAAAAAAAGTCTTCAACGCCGGACGCGAATTGTGGCAGTACTACCACACCCTCATCTCCTCCCCTACAGAGGGAGGCAGGGAGGGGGATGTGAACGCAAGTCTTTACGATATCCGCGAATATTTCAAGGGACGCGACGATAAAGGCAAGATGAAAAATCAAAGCGCTGACGAAAAATACAACGAACTAATAGACAACCTGCGGGCTGAATTGAAAATTTTAGCTGCGAAAATCTTGCCGAAAGTGTATGAACATGGGTTTTTAAAAGCGTAGAAAAAATGTATCTTTGTGCAAAAAATAAAGAGACATGAAGTATCCGAATATACGGGAAGAAACGTTGAACCCCTCAATAACCACCCCTGCCCCTCCAAAGGAGGAGTTAGAGGGAACTGAATTGGTTCCGCAGGATGTGCGTGAACGAAAGGGCAGCTTTTATACGCCGAAAATATGGGTCGAATTGTCGCAAAAATATCTGTCCGATGTTTTGGGAACGGATTGGCAAGACGAATATTATGTCTGGGATTGCGCCGCAGGAACAGGCAACCTGCTCGCCGGACTGACCAACAAATACAGGATATGGGCTTCTACATTGGACAAGGCCGATGTGGACGTTATGAAAGACCGCATCCAAAACGGCGCAAACCTGTTAGAAAGCCACGTCTTTCAATTCGACTTCCTGAATGATGACTTTTCTAAGTTGCCAAAAGGATTGCAGGACATCATCAACGACCCGAAGCAACGTAAGAAACTGATTGTCTATTTCAATCCTCCGTATGCGGAAGCAGCAAGTAAAGAAACGATTAGCGGTATCGGTGAAAACAAAAAGGATGTTGCTGTTACATCTAAAGTTTATGCCAAGTATTTAGACCGTATCGGCATTGCAGGGCGGGAACTTTTTGCACAATTTTTAATCAGAATCTTTTACGAAATCCCCTCTTGTACAATAGCAAATTTTTCAAAGATGAAAATTTTGCAGGCGCCGAATTTTACGAATTTCCGGATACACTTTCGCGCAAATCTTATAAAAAATTTTGTGGTCCCAGCCAATACTTTTGATAATGTAAAAGGAAAATTTCCAATCGGTTTTTTTATTTGGGACACTCATAATGAAGAATTTGTTAATAAAATAATAACTGACGTCTATAATAGCGAAGGATTATTCACCGGCTTAAAAAAATTTTCATCTAATGACGGTTCAAAATCAATAAATGACTGGCTTATCTCTACAAGAAAACGTATGAATGAAAAGAATATAGGTTTTATTTCCTGTAAAGGCAATGATTTTCAAAATACCGATTTGATTTTTATTATCAATGACAAAAGCCAACTGCCTCATCCGAGAGGAACCTGGATTACGAATAAAAATATAATTGAAGTTTCAATCTATTATTCTGTTCGTCATTGTATTGAAGCCACATGGCTCAACGATCGCGACCAGTTTCTCTATCCCAACGACGGATGGCAAACCGACACGGAATTTCAGAACGATTGCCTTGCCTATACGCTGTTTAGCAATAATATTTCTACACAACATGGCGTCAATCATTGGATTCCGTTCATGGAACAGGAAGTGAATGCCCGCGATACTTTCGACAGTCATTTTATGATGAGTTTCATTGGCGGAAAAATCATACAAAACAGATATTCAAGTTTGTTTGAACAGGAAGAAGACAAGTATTGTATCAAGCGGGAGTTCTCGTCAGAGGCAAAAAACGTCTTCGATGCAGGTCGCCAATTATGGCGTTACTATCACGCACAACCAAAATGTGACGTCAACGCAAGCCTGTACGATATTCGTGCATATTTTCAGGGACGCGACGACAATGGCAAAATGAACAACAAAAGCGACGACGAAACCTATAACGAACTCATCGGCAATTTGCGCTCAGCATTGAAATCGCTGTCAAACAAAATCGAGTCGAAAGTCTATGAATATGGCTTTTTAAAGAAGTAGAATATATATAGCAAACATTTTTGAAATATCCGAATATAAGAGAAGAAACGTTGAAGAACAAGGTAGCGCAGGATTTTTTCGGCAAATTCGATTGTACTGAAGTAATCCGGGACATTGACTTTGCGGTAAAACTTCAACGATATGTACCTCTTGACCACCCCTCTTCGACCACGCCCCTCCAAGGGATTTATTTGCTTTGGGCTGAAGCAAAAAAAAACCGGAACGACATACTTACAATGCTTACCCAATTAACGCTGACCATAGGCAAGGCGCGTATTTTCGACAGAATACTGCCTCCTCCTTTTCTGGGCTGCTTTGACAGTGAGAAAATCGCTTTCGTACCTTATGCCGACATTCAAGATATTTTCTATCAGAATGATTTCAATTGGAAAGTAGCGCCCTCCGACCTCACAACGCGCGAGTTTAAACAGGTATATGCACAGATAGAAAAAATCATCGCCGGCGTCCTGTGGCAGACTTTTATTTTCGATTTTGAAAAAGATGAAAAGGAATTGAAACTTTTTATCCACCAACACTTTGACAACAAGGGGATTCATCCCCTTGTCGCCAAAATCCGTATCGACAAGAACAATTTCATCACCATCTACAACAAATGGTTGGAAGCTGTAAAACCAAGCATTGCAGTTAATTGGGAAATCGCTAAAAAGAACCATATCATTGATTGCGATTTTTATTTAGCGGATTTGATGTCTGCCAATCAAAACGAAGCGTACTTTACACTCAAAGACAAATTATCAGTGCTTTTAAAATCCACCTTTTACGAAACAATTTGCTTCACCAATGAAATGGGCTTGTTTACAGCGTCCCGTGCTGATTTTTACGATTACCAACAAGCGCATGCACAATTTTGGGCAAAGTACGAGCGCCCGCCATTGGAAGAGTATTGGGGTTATATCACCGACCGGCGCGATTTGTTGGTTCCGCAGGATGTGCGTGAACGCAAGGGCAGCTTTTATACGCCGAAAATATGGGTCGAACTGTCGCAAAAATATCTGTCCGATGTTTTGGGAACGGACTGGCAGGACGAATATTATGTCTGGGATTGCGCCGCAGGAACAGGCAACCTGCTCGCCGGACTGACCAACAAGTATAATGTTTGGGCTTCCACATTAGACAAGGCCGATGTGGACGTTATGAAAGACCGCATCCATAACGGCGCTAACCTGTTGGAAAGCCATGTGTTTCAATTCGACTTTCTGAATGATGACTTTTCAAAACTGCCCAAAAGGTTGCAGGACATTATCAATGACCCGTTACAACGAAAAAAATTAGTTGTCTATATCAATCCGCCGTATATCGAGGGCGACGCTCGGATTGGCAAAGGTAGAAAGGGAACACAGACAACTAAAATCCATGAAAAATATCAAAAGTATCTGGGCAAAGCAAGCGGCGAACTTTTCGCACATTTTTTTATGAGAATATATTGCGAAATACCTTCATGCCGATTAGCGCATTTTTCTACGTTGAAACATCTGCAAGCGCCAAATTTCACGATTTTCAGAAATAGTTTTCTGGCAACGCTTGAGGAATTATTTTTAGTACCGGCAGATACTTTTGATAATGTTACAGGACAGTTTCCAATCGGTTTTTTTATTTGGGATACTTCAAAAAAAACACAGTTCAAACAAACGGTTGCTGACGTTTACGATGAAAAAGGGAGTTTTCTTTACAAAAAGAATATTTTTTCATACGATAACTCAAAATTTATAAGCGACTGGTTAGAAGAAAATTCAAAACACATTTCAAAAAATTATATCGGTCATTTAGCCTCCATAGGTAATGATTTTCAACATCAAAGAGATGTATATATTGATGACTTGAACAGAAAAAAAATCGCAGGCGGACGACATACGATGATTTCAATAGAAAATTTAATCGTTGTATCTGTTTATTATACAGTCCGTAAAGTCATTCCCGCCACTTGGCTTAATGACCGCGACCAGTTTCTCTATCCAAACAACGGATGGCAAAACGACGATGAATTTCTGAACGATTGCCTTGCCTATACGTTGTTTACCAATAATATTTCTACACAATACGGCGTCAATCACTGGATACCGTTCATGGAACAGGAAGTAAACGCTCGCGATAATTTCGACAGTCATTTTATGATGAGTTTCATTGACGGAAAAATCATTCAGAACAGGTATTCGGATTTATTTAAGCGGGAAGAAGAATATAACAGCAAAAAGCGGGAGTTTTCCGAAACGGCACAAAACGTTTTCAATGCCGGTCGCCAATTATGGCGTTACTATCACTCCGTCATCTCCTCCCCTGCGGTCAAACATCGCGAAGACTTTAGCGAGGGGTCTTCTCCTGTCAACGCAAGCCTTTACGACATCCGCGCTTTTTTTCAGGGACACGACTACAACGGCAAAATGAAGAATAGAAGCGACGATGAATCCTATAACGAACTCATCGGTAATTTGCGCTCAGCGTTACAAAAGCTGGCAAGCAAAATCGAGTCGAAAGTGTATGAATACGGTTTTTTGAAGAAGTAGAAAAAAATACCCTTCTATTTAAACTGGGTACGCGGACGTCCCGTCCGCTCTTTTATAATTTGCTTTTATCAAAAGAAAAGGTTTACTTTGCAAACGATTTTATAATATTTTATGGAACAAAAGATTCATTTTCCGGCGGAATGGCATCCACAGAGCGTCGTTCAGTTGACATGGCCGCATGAACAGACCGATTGGGCGTCCATGCTCGACGAGGTGACGGATTGTTTTGTAGCTATTACCAGGGAAATTGCGAAACGTCAAAAGTTGTTGATTATCTGCACCCACGAAACGGATGTCCGCCGTAGGTTAGGAACCGTCAATTTTGAAAATATTATTTTCCGCGAAATCATGAGTAACGATACATGGGCGCGCGACCATGGCGGCATAACGGTTTACATTGACGGAAAGCCTGTCGTCTACGACTTTGTGTTTAACGGCTGGGGAATGAAGTATGCCGCAAACTACGACAATCTGATTACAAGGACATTAGCAAAAATGAATACATTTGCAAAAGAGGTCGAAGTAGTTAATATGCAGCCGTTTGTGTTAGAAGGCGGAAGCCTCGAAACCGACGGAAAGGGCACTTTGCTGACAACGGTTGAATGTCTTGGTTCCGTCAACCGAAATGAATACCTGCACCCGGAGCAATTGGAAATACACTTGAAAGCGCTATTCGGATGCTCACGGATACTTTGGTTGGGAAACGGTTATCTCGCCGGCGATGATACGGACAGTCATATAGATATGCTCGCACGTTTTTGCGATGAACAAACTATATCTTACGTCCAATGCACAGACGAAAAGGATGAACATTTTACCGAATTGCAGGCTATGGAGACAGAATTGAAAGCGTTTCGTACAGCAGTCGGCCAACCCTACCGGTTAATTGCACTCCCAATGGCGGATAAAGTGCTCCTTGAAGGGGAGCGATTGCCTGCCTCATATGCCAATTTCCTTATTATCAACGGGGCAGTTTTAGTGCCTTTCTATAAAAGCGCCAAAGACCTCCTTGCACAAAAAGCCTTACAAGAAGCCTTCCCCGAAAGGGAAATCATCGGCATTGATTGCCGCGCGCTCATCAAACAACGCGGCTCGCTGCACTGTGTAACCATGCAATACCCGGAAGGAGTTTTTATAAAAATTCCTAGAAACTTCACTTCATCAAAAGGGTAGCTGTTGCCGGACGGGGTACGTTGTAATTATTTTCGTTTCAGGTGGACAAGTATCAATACCGGATTATCTTCGGGATCAAGTGTTTTAGAAAACTCCAACAGGCGGGGGTTGACGGTGCGTCCCGCGTCCCCGCATTCTTTTACAAAATCAAGAATATCAAAAGGCCAGACGGCATGTATCATTTTTTCGTCAATAATGCCTTTTGAAGGAAAAAAATAATGCTTGCCATTCATTCCGACTAATCCGGTTAAATCATCAACAAAGCCGTCGCTTTTTACGCAGGACGTTTTGATGGGTTGATGAATCGAAAATTTAAAGACAGCGTTGAAAGCGTTTGACTATTGCAACGGCAAGGATGCCGTTGTTACTTTTTTCTCGCAATGACGGGGAATCCTAAAAAGCTATTGAGGCTGTCGTTTGGAGTTGTGATACCGGTATGGTACGAGGGGTATAGCCGGCGACGGTAAATGTGTATTGCTGGTAGTCGGTTTTTGATACGGTCTGATAGCTAAGATGCTGAACGGTAAGCAGGTCGAAACAGAGTTTGCCGTTGTTGTCGGTCGTTTCACTGAAAGTACGCGCTCCGTCAATCGTAATGGTTACGGTTGTGTTTCTGAGCGGTTGGCTGCCGTCAGTCAGCATCAGTTCGTGCGATTGGCCGTAGCTGATTTCCATGTAACCCTCGCTACCATAAAAATGAGGCGTCATCCCGTTTGGGGCGATATTGATCGTTTCCGTGTCTATCAGCCTGTTGTTGAGTGTATTCCAATACCAGAAACCAAGCCTTACCGGACGAAAATATTCGTTGTCGTGGTCTAACATTTCGAAGGTTGTACGATACATCCAAACGGATGAGGCTATCCCGTAGCCTTCGCCGAGTGTTATCAGGTTGACGTTGCCGATAAAACGGTTGTCTTCAAAGATTATCGGTTGGGGGATATTGGCGCTGTTGGGAAGCAGGTCTACTTCCGAACCGCTTAACGTAAGGGCAGTGATGGCATTGTTAACGTCGTTGTTGTAAAAATATTCGCTGGGTTTATTCACATTGCCGGGCATGGCTTCTACTTTGACGGTGTTGCGGCGATAGATAAGCTGGTGGTCGTTCGTTCCGTTGGTAGTCCAGATACCCCGCGCCTGTGTGCAGCCGTCTTCGGCTTTGAGGACGATGACATTGTCCTCGTAAAGCATGTTACTGTAGTTGGTGTTGTCGTAGTTGGTGGTACGAAGACCCGAAACGGCCGAATTACGGTCGTATTCCGTACTGCGCCTGTCAGGCGCAAATCCGCGTATATAAATGAAATTGTTCCTAACAATCAGATTGTTAGACCACCCAATACCACAAGGATTGTAACCCATGCCAAACAGTATGTTATTTGATACCGTGGCTCCTTCCCCCGGACCTATCAGAAAGGAATTGGTGTCGAAGCTATCGGAGTAAAGTTCGTTATGGCGTATAACGCCGCTGCTATAGATGCCTTGATGACGAAAACGGCGGACTGAGTTCCACGCGACTTCGTTAGTTGTTGAATTGCCCGCCACGAGCGCCTTAATGCCCTGATGGCGGTTGTCGATCACCGTACCGCGGTCGATGATTACATTGTGATGCACCTTGCCGTCGCCGGTAATCATACCGGCGACGCTGTTTCCATAATAATCGACTGTCACTCCGGCTATTTCGTTATGGCTGCCTGTGCCCATGTGATTTAAAAACAACGGATTAAACCCGATACCTATAAATCCTCCGCCCCCGTTACGACCCTGTTTGATGATACCGTTAAAGATTTTGGCGTTGGTGAAGTTCCATAGTCCCGCGCGAATCCCGAAGGAGGCGTCTTCATCGTATGCATAATCGTTCCACCAACTACCCATTACTGCCGAACGGTCATTATCGTAGATGAGCGTATGGCCGTCCAAGTCGATAGTGACATTATGCGCTTTGATGTTGATAGCCAGCGTAGGGAAAGTCAGGTCGCAGGTGAGGACATAATGCGCGTTGTCTTGTGTCAGGTGATAGGGAGGCACACCCTGCATGTCTTCAGGGATGCGAATCGCATTGCCGGGTATTTCGGACAAGGTGAAGGTATAATCGCTGGAAGCTATTTCGATGCCGTCATAATCCTTCGCTCGGATACGATAATGATAAGTAACGCCCGGTTTCAGGTCCCGAATATAATGCAGATGCCTGTAATAGTACGAATCAGACGTTTCGGTCAGATGTCCGTAGGATGTCGATTCGCCGTATTCGACAGCGGAGATGGCAGGCAGGTTGGTTGCAAAGCCAACAACAAAAGAGGTATAGGAGGGATGCTCCCAGAAACCGGAAGATTCAAAATTAAGGTCATTACCGAAAGTCTCCTTTATAAAAGGTTCCGTACCGGGAGCAAATTGCGACAACCGGTAGTTAAAAAAGTATTCATCGGCGTTTTTAGGGATGGCAAAGGGACGCGGCAGCGTAAGCGGCTGTAAGACATCGTCTTCAATACGTTCATTCAGAGAGCAGGATGATAACAGTATGATTATTATTACAAAAAAAATCGTTTTCATAAACCACGATTTCGCCATTTGTAAATGCAGCTACTTCCATAAATCGGGAAAAAGTTTTTAAATTTCTTGAGAGCGCTTCTTCTCTGATTTCTTCGTTGTTTTTCCAACCTGACGCGCACCCCATACAAATGTACTGTCATTGTGAGGATTATCTAAATTCAAAATTCTTTTAATCATATCTTTAATTGTTGATTTATCAAGATAAAACGACATATATATGTAGTTTTATCTTGATAAAACTACATTAGAAGTCGCAAAAGTATTAAAAGAAAATGAAATTACAACTATTTTTTACTAATAATTGACTAATCCGGCAAAGTTTTTCCAGTTGTATCCTCTAATCCCTTCGTACATCGCACGAATGGCTAAGATGTCTCTTTCCGCATTTCCGGTAGGATAAAAAGTTGATTTAATGCCTATTTCTTTTTTATGGTAGTCGATGAATCCGATTTGTATGGGCACACAGGCTTTCAGGGCTATGTAATAAAAGCCGCTTTTCCATTCTCTCGCTTTCTTGCGCGTCCCTTCGGGGGTGATGGCTAAATGAAAGAATTTGCGTTTCGCAAACTCTTTGGCTAACTGCTCGGTTAATGAGGATTTCTTGCTGCGGTTAATCGGGATACCGCCCATACTCTTAAAGAAAAGGCTTAACGGGAAAAAAAACCACTCTTTCTTTATCAGAAATTTCGCTTTTTTCCCGATGGCATTATAAAAGAGTTTGCCCATTGTCAAATCTAAGTTGCTCGTGTGGGGAGCTACACATATCACACTCTTGGGAATATCATCGCCTGCCGGCCCGATTTTCCATCCTAATACGCGCAGAACCATTCTGCTAAAGGCACGTTTTATGTTCAATTTTCGCTTTTTTCAACTATTAACGACTTCAATTCCGCATAGATTTCTTCGACTTCCGCATTAAAATCCTCGCGTAATTGCTTATAATATTGCTTTGCAAGCCGACTATCCGCCTTTACTGAAGCGCTTTGAATCCTACTTCTGAACTCAGTGTTCAACCAGTCAATACGCTCCAATAACTTCGTGTACTTAGCGTCGTTTATTTCGGGCTGAAGCAAGCAGCCTAACGATTCTAATCGTAATTCATCACACAGATAATCAACATCTTTTTTCAAATTTCTTCTTTTGGCCATGTATTTATTTTTATTAATGAGCGGGCAAAGATAATAAAAAAATCATATATTCCCATCTTTTATAAAAATATTGATTACTTTTGCATACATTATGCGACACGAAGCCGTAGAAAAAAAGTTTTTAAAAGATGAAAAAATGATGACGCCTGATTATGTTTTCGAGTGCAGTTGGGAGGTATGTAATAAAGTAGGAGGTATCTATACGGTCCTGTCCTCCAAGGCGCACACATTAAAAAAGCGGTTTGCCGATAACCTTGTTTTTATCGGGCCTGACCTGAATAATAAACCGGACGATTTTAAAGAAGACAGCGCTCTTTTTTGTGATTGGAAAATGTCGTTACCGGACAATTTCCACGTAAAAACAGGCCGTTGGCTTGTGCCGGGTGAACCGGTTGTTATCCTGATATCCTTCAAGACCTTTTTCGACAAAAGGGATGCCCTCTACTATGATATGTGGGATACCTTCCGCGTCGATTCGTCACATGGCTACGGCGACTACGACGAGGCGTGCATCTTCGCCTATGCCACCGGACTGATAATCGAAAGTTTTTATAATTTTTACCATCTTGCTGACAAAAAGGTTGTGGCGTTGTTCAATGAATGGATGCTTTGTATGGGTGCGCTCTACCTCCAAAAGTATGTGCCGGCTATCGCCACTCTTTTCACAACCCATGCGACGACTGTCGGACGCTCCATAGCAGGAAATAATAAACCGCTATACAGCCACTTATCGGCATATGATGGGAGTCAAATGGCATACGAATTGAATGTGGAAGCCAAACACTCCTTGGAAAAACAAACGGCGCTGCATGTGGATTGTTTCACTACGGTTAGCGAGATTACAGCTATAGAATGTCGTCAACTGCTTGGCAAGGCGCCCGATATAGTGACTCCCAACGGTTTCGAAAAAGGATTTGTTCCCGGAGGCGAGTCCTATACGCAAAAACGGAACGAAGCGCGCAAAATACTGCTGAATGTAGTGGGGAAGTTGACCGGTCGCCCACCCGATTCCGACACCTTTCTGGTGGCTACAAGCGGACGTTACGAATATCGTAACAAAGGGCTGGATGTGTTTATTGATACAATGAACCTGTTGCGCCATTCTGAGCGCCTGAAACGCGATACCATCGCTTTCATCATGGTACCGGCCTGGGTTCATGCGGCGCGCGCCGACTTGAATTTTTGCATAGAAAATGATTATCAGACGAATAAGCCGTTACAAATGCCGTATTTGACGCATTGGATTCGTAATATTGAGATAGACAAAGTTTTAGATTTTATTCGGGCTTCAGGATTCACAAATACAGCGTCCGAAAAATTGAAAATCATTTTCATCCCGTGCTATTTGGATGGTCAGGACCGGATTTTTAATAAATCGTACTACGACCTGCTTATCGGCATGGATGCGACGGTTTTCGCCTCCTATTACGAACCATGGGGGTACACCCCGTTAGAGAGCATCGCCTTCGGTATCCCGACGGTAACGACCGACCTTGCCGGCTTCGGATTATGGGCTAAGTCCAATGTCTCAGACAATGAATCGAAAGAGTGCGTAGCTGTCGTCCATAGGACAGACGATAATTATTTCGATGTTGTCAACCTCATTGCTGAACACCTGCTTCAGTTGATGGAAGCGGACGTAAACGAAACCCGCCTCAACTGTTTCAAGATAGCCGAACAGGCCGAATGGGATAAATTTATAAACTATTATTATCAGGCGTTTGAAATCGCGCTTCAAAATGCAAAAAGAAGATTACAATTGCAGCATACAAAATAAATAAAACCGTTCCCGCCATTGCTTCGCATGCTCACCGGGAGTGCGGATGTCCGCACATTTCATAACGCGAAGGAGACGTCAGCACTCCCGGGTAATCTGAATTGCTGGAAAAATAAAAAAACGAATTATTTTGGTAGTACGCTCAACTTACACTATCTTTGCGGCTTCTTTTAATATGAAAAAGTAATGAAAATTCCGCAAACTCATTCAAATGAACAAATATGGAGAGATGTTTATTCTCACTCCAAACTACCCGTACAGCTGCATATGCTTAATGAAATAGCTACGAACCTATGGTGGGTATGGAATCATGAAGGCGCTAAACTGTTCGGTGAAATCGACCCCAATTTATGGAAGACTTCGGAAGGCAACCCCGTGCTGCTTTTACAGCGTTTGTCCAACAAACGGATACAGGGGATATTGGGAGATAAGGAATTGATGGAGCGGATAAAATCGGTGTATACATTATTTAAGGCATACACAACCGTTGAACCGAATACTACGAAACCCTCCGTCGCCTACTTCAGTATGGAATATGGTTTGACAAATGTCCTGAAAATATATTCCGGAGGTCTCGGTATCCTTGCCGGCGACTACCTGAAAGAAGCCAGCGACTGTAATATCGACCTGACTGCCGTCGGCTTTCTTTACCGCTACGGTTATTTCACACAATCGCTGTCGATGGACGGCGAACAGGTGGCAAATTATGAACCGCAGGATTTCACGACGTTACCCATAACGCTGGTTCTGACTTACGACGGCGCGCCGTTGGTTCTAGAAATCCCCTTCAACGACCATACTGTTTATGTACAAGTTTGGAAAGTAAGTATCGGACGGGTTCCTTTGTACCTGATGGATACGGATATCCCTGAGAATAGCGATTGGGACCGTTCCATAACGCACAAGCTATACGGCGGCGACTGGGAAACCCGGATGAAACAGGAATACCTGTTAGGGATAGGCGGTATCTTGTTACTGAATAAATTAGGCATAAAAAAACAAGTGTATCATTGCAACGAAGGTCATGCCTCCTTAATAAACGTTCAGCGCCTGTCAGATTATATCAACGGTGACGGACTTGAATTTAACGAAGCGCTCGAAGTGGTTCGCGCCTCTTCCCTGTATACGGTACACACGCCAGTACCAGCAGGCCACGACTATTTCGATGAATCGTTATTCGGCAAATACATGGGTCATTTCCCGCGGCAATTAGGCGTCTCATGGCAGGAGTTTATCGACATGGGACGTACCAACCCCGGCAGTAGCGAAAAGTTTTGTATGAGTACCTTCGCGCTCAATACCTGTCAGGAAGTCAATGGGGTGAGCAAACTACACGGTGAGGTGTCGCGCGAAATGTTTTCGCCGGTATGGAAAGGTTACTTCCCGCAGGAACTGCATGTAAGTCATGTCACCAACGGCGTTCACATGCCTACATGGATGGCTACCGAATGGAAAATATTTTGTCAGGATAATTTTGACGCCAACTTTTTCAACGACCAGTCGAATAAGGCGATGTGGGAAAAAATTCAACAGGCACCCGACATAACAATCTGGGAGATACGTAAAGCGCTGAAATACAAACTTATCGAATATATTAAAACACAGTATAAGGAAAACTGGCTAAAAAATCAGGGCGACCCTTCCAAAGTAGTAACCATTCTCGACCGAATCAACCCGAATGCACTATTGTTCGGCTTCGGACGCCGGTTTGCAACCTACAAACGTGCACACCTGTTGTTTACAGACCTTGAAAGACTGTCTAAAATAGTAAACAACAACCAATTTCCGGTACAATTCGTGTTTACAGGCAAAGCGCATCCCGATGACGGCGGTGGAAGGGGATTGATAAAACACATCGTCGAGATATCGCGTCGTCCAGAGTTTCTGGGTAAGATTATCTTCTTAGAGAACTACGATATGCGCCTTGCACGCCGCCTGATGTCGGGTGTGGATGTGTGGATAAACACCCCTACCCGTCCGTTAGAAGCCTCCGGAACCTCCGGTGAGAAAGCCGAAATGAATGGCGTACTCAACCTGTCTGTCTTAGACGGCTGGTGGTATGAAGGCTATCGTGAAGGCGCCGGATGGGCCGTGACGGAAAAACGAACCTACGAAAACCAACATTATCAGGACCAGTTAGACGCAGCAACCATTTATCACCTGCTTGAAGACGAAATCATCCCCCTCTACTTTGCTAAAAATGCCGACGGCTATTCACCGGGCTGGATACAGTATATCAAAAATTCAATGTCGCAAATAGCGCCCGACTATACCATGAAACGAATGATGGACGATTATTTCAACCGTTTCTACAATAAGTTAGTAGCCCGCTCCATGATGCTTACAAGCGACAACTTTGCCGAAGCCAAAAATATTGCCGATTGGAAAAAAGAAGTGGCGGCGCATTGGGATTCATTTGAGGTAGAATCGTTTGTTTACAACACATTGATAGCCTATCAACATGTCGTAGGCGAAGATTATTCGATAGAAATCACTATCAACCGCAAAGACCTCCATAGCATGTTAGGGATAGATTTAGTCTTTGCCCGTGAAAACCCCGAAACCCATAAACTTGAATTTGTTTCTTCGGAAGCGTTCAGTTTAGTACGGGAAGAAGGCGCAAAATTATATTTTGAGTTGAAGTGCACAACCGCCGAGATGGGACATCTCAAAGTCGGCGTCCGCGTTTACCCCTACAACGAAAATCTGCCGCATCGCATGGACTTCGCCTACGTCCGCTGGATTGAATCGTAATTCAATTAATTTGCACTATCTTTGTCCCAAAAATCGGAGAATGGATTTTTTTATAGAACATAAAGATACGGGTTCGAAAGCGCGTGCAGGTTATATGATTACGGAGCACGGGCGTATTGAAACGCCTGTGTTTATGCCGGTCGGAACGCAAGGAACGGTGAAGGCGGTGCATATCAAGGAATTACGCGATGACATCAGGGTGCAAATCTTGTTGGCTAATACGTATCACCTTTATTTGCGACCCGGAATAGACGTCCTTGAAAAAGCCGGCGGACTGCATCGGTTCAACGGTTGGGAACACCCGATTTTGACGGATAGCGGAGGCTATCAGGTCTTTTCGCTTGCTGCAAACCGGAAATTGAGCGACGAAGGCGCTGAATTTCGCTCGCATATCGACGGCAGTAAACACTTCTTTTCGCCCGAAAAAGTGATAGATATTCAGCGAAGTATCGGCGCCGATATCATCATGGCTTTTGATGAATGTTGCCCGGGCGACGCCGACTATCCTTATGCTAAAAAGTCGTTGGCGCTGACCGAAGCATGGCTTGGACGTTGCTTCAGGCAATTTAATAGTACGGAGCCTAAATACGGTTATAACCAGTCGCTCTTCCCGATTGTCCAGGGATGCGTATACCCCGACTTGCGCCGACAGTCAGCCTTGAATGTAGTGGAATATAATGCAGACGGATATGCTATCGGCGGGCTTGCCGTCGGTGAACCGATAGAAGTGATGTACGAAATGATTGAGGTAGTCAACGAATTGCTACCTGAAAACAAACCCCGCTACCTGATGGGTGTCGGCACTCCGGTCAATCTGTTAGACGCCATTGAACGCGGAGTAGACATGTTCGACTGCATCATACCTACCCGAAACGGACGCAATGGACAGTTGTTTACCCGCAACGGCGCGATGAACATGCGTAACCGCCGATGGGCGGACGATTTTTCGCCAATCGACGAAAACGGATATTCATTCGTCGATACTTCTTACAGCAAGGCTTACCTCCATCATCTCTTCAAATCCGAAGAGATTTTGGCGCTCCAGATTGCCTCCATTCATAATTTAGCTTTTTACATGCACCTTATGAGCGAAGCAAGGTTACATATCCAAAACGGCGATTTCACGCAATGGAAGAGATCTGTTTTAGATAATTTAGTATAGAGTTCATTATTATGCGACTACGAGATTTTAAACTTAAACGAATCGACACATACATCATCAAGAAGTTTCTTGGGTCATTTGTGTTTTTTTTGATGGGTATCATTATGATTGTCATTGTCTTCGACATCACGGAGAAGTTTGATAAATTAATGGTTCCCGAACTAACGTATAAGGAAATCATTTTTGACTATTACATTAGTTTTATCCCCTACTTCATCAGTATATTCGCCTCGTTATTTACGTTTATCGCCGTCATTTTTTTCACGTCAAAGCTGGCTGATAACTCCGAGATTATAGCCATGTTATCTTCCGGCCTGAGTTTCGACCGCCTCATGCTGCCTTATGGTATTTCGGCTGCTATCATCGCCATATCCATGTTTGTACTGAACGCCTACATCATTCCTCCGGCCAATAAAAAACGCCTCGAATTTGATTACACTTACATCAATAAGAGCAAAAAAGTGGAGTATGCAAGAAATGTTCAGTTGGAAGTCGAACCGGGTGTTTTCGCATATTTTGACCAGTACAATAACTTGTCGCGCATGGGTTATCGTTTTTCGATAGAGCGCTTTGACGGTAAAACGCTCGTATCAAGGCTAACCGCCAATTCAATTAAACACGATACGTTATACAACTGGACAATCATTGACTATATCGTGCGCGATTTCGACGGCATGTACGAAAATATTACAAGTGGCACGCGCAAAGATACGACGCTTATGTTTGTCCCGTCCGATTTTCTTATTCAGGAAGGCGATTGCGAAACAATGACAAACCCTGAATTGACAAGTCATATCAAACGCCAGAAAGAAAGAGGCATTGGAAACATACAATCCTTTGAGATTGAATACCATAGACGCATCGCCAATCTATTCTCCTTTTTTATTCTAACCGTTATCGGCGTTTCCCTCTCGTCCTACAAGAAAAAAGGCGGCATGGGCTTGAATATCGGTATCGGATTAGGACTAAGTTTTTCCTATATTCTATTTATGACGATCACCTCCTCATTTGCCGTCAGCGGACTTGTCAGCCCCATGATCGCCTCCTGGGTCCCCAATATCCTCTACACCTTTATAGCCATTTACCTGTATCGCATAGCGCCCAGATAACCCTGTTTTTCCTTTTCTTGTTCTTTAATCATCATTCCATAGATCAGGAATGCCTCCGTGCCCGCGGGCTTTTTCGGGCGTTTGGGTAAAAGGCGCAGTTTCGCCCGAATGGATGGAATACAGGCGTTTGGCTGTTTCCATGATGGCTTCTACCTGATATTTATGGGGTCGGTCGGTAACATCAACTAATCCGCAGTTATAGTTTTCGCCGTCGCCACGTCCCAACAAATCCTGGTCGCACCACTGAAAATAGGCTGTGCCTATCATCCCGGGATGGCTGTATGCTTGTTCGGTATAGTAACGGTAGGCTACGCCGCGCTCTTGCTGGGAGTTGACTTGCCAGAGCGACTGCGCCATGCCGCGGTCGACCGTACCGAAGTGGTATTCACCGATAATCATGGGTTTGTCGGTCAGACGAAGGGATCGGTCCATCATCACCTTGTCAGGTCGCAGGTCGTAGCAATTGAAACTGAAGACGTCGAAGGCATTGCAACAAATCTCCATAAGGTCTTCGTCCAACTCATTGAGGTTACCAAAGCGCATACCTAAGTTCAGGTGGTTGGTGTCGTAGCGTTTCATCGTCGTTTTTACGGTTTGCAGGAAGATATTGAACGTATTGTGAATGAATTGTTTTTTGCGGGCGGGTGAATTGTCGTTTTGCAGGAATTTCTGCAACTCGGTTTTTATGGGACGGTCATTGCCTTCGAGGATGAGGTCGCAAAGGCGGGCTTCCTGTCCTAACCACGACGGTTCGTTTGCCACAAAATAACCGACGACCCAAGGGTTATCTTTGTTCAAGGGCAGATATGTTTTCATGCTTGCATCCATACGGGAAGCAAATGCAGGATCATACACATCGGCCAAACCCATTAGATTCCCTTCCATCCCCAAATCGCGTAGTTGCAGGGTATAGGGTATCCGGTTTAGGCCATAGACCGCTGCATTTGACCAGTTGGCGATGGTATTCAATCCCCACTTATTCATGCGTTTGATGATCATCTCATTGGAATTTTCACGGTAACTTTCACCAAAACGACGGAAGAGGTTCCAGGCTCCAAAGGATGCCGATTCGCGTCCCCGTCCGCTTTGTCTGAATTGTTCGGGTGGCAGTTGTTTAAACATGCCTTCCCGTTTGTCTATGTCACGGGTATTTCCGCCTCCACCCGGACTTACGCAGTCGACACCATGCGAGAGAAACAGATAACCGTCGGGGTCGACAAACCACCAGCGGCCATCCACCTTTTCCAGCCTGAAAAAGCCGGTTCCCTTCACCTGCTTTTGCAGGTAGCCCCCATAACGGGAATAATTGTAATCAGGCAAAGCGCCTTCCAACTCCTTTTCTTCGGCGCGCCACTCGGCCTGCAGTTGTTCGAGCGAACCGACTTTCTGTTCATAACTGACAAGATTATGTTGTCCGAATTCGTCTACAGCGGGTATCTCTTCTAAATAAGCATCGCCCGGATCATCCACAGCCAACGTGATGGCGCGAATTTCAAATTCGGGACTACCGATAGGTACGCGCATGCGAATACCGATGGAATCGACACCATGCAGTTCGCCGCGTCTACCGCCAAGGTTGATCCATCCGGTATAACGGGCTTGGTTGTAGGTAGCCGCCAGGTCGATGCGGGCGTCAGGTAAGCGGCGGTAGAACCTCAACGGGATAGCTAACTTGTTCCATGCATTCGGCACATAGCTCATGATACGCAATTCATTGTAACCGTAGTCGGTCGTAAATCCGATGTGAAAACGTTGCGACGTCGTGATACGGAACTCAAGAATTACGAAATTGTATTCATCCCAGTTACGAGGCAGGTCGGGGTTGATGTCCCTGACGGCAAACTTCTTACCGGATACTTCTTTGCTGCTGTCGAAACTGATTTTAAATCCTTCTGGAGCAGATGTGCAGTTTGTCAATAAAAACATGGCGACTGCGGCCATGAGGGTGATTAAGTTTTTCATAAAGATATTTTTTTAATTCGTTGCAAAAATACGAAAACTTTCTAAATAATGACTATCTTTGCAGCCGGATAGATCATAAATCAAATAAAAAAATCATGAAAAGAATAAACTATTTTTTAATCACCCTGTTTTTGATGACAGGATTCGCAGGAGGAAGTAAACAATCGACAGATGAGCTTGTTGTAATTGATGTTACGAAAAGTTATCCCAAGAAAGAACTCAGACTTCAAGACGTAGTGGATGTTGAGTATATTCCTTTTGAAACGACTGATGAATTTCTTTGTCCCGGAAATTTGAAAACGACTGTCAGTGAAAATTTTATTGCTGTAACGGACCCTAAAGGTAGCATTATTCTCTTTGACAGAACAGGTAAAGGGTTGAGAAATATAAACAAAAGAGGTCAAGGTCCCGGAGAATATCTAATGGTTTCAGATATCGCCATTGATGAGGACAACAATGAATTATTTGTCCTTGACTTGATTCTTACCCAAATATTTGTTTATGACCTACAGGGGAAATTTATAAGAACTTTCAAATTTCAAGATGGATATAACGCATTAAAAATAATAAATCTTGACAAAGAGCACCTGATGTGCATGGGCTTTATAAACCACAGGATATTAGACCGCCCTTTTTCATTATTTCAAAACAGGATGGCGCATTTAAAGAGTTTATTGAAATTCCGCATATTAAAAAGATTTCTATTTCGAATAATCAATTAGGTTTTCGCAGTACGGTATTTCCTTTAAGCATTATCCCATATCGCAACAATTGGATACTTTCAGATTATTCGTCAGATTCCATATTCATGTTTTCGCCTGATTTCAAGATGATTCCATTTATTGCAAGAACCCCGGCCATACATTCCATGAATCCCGAAGTAGTTCTTATTCCGTCTATGTTTACCGACAGTTATTATTTCATGGAAAGCGAAATGAATTCTAATGATGTTGTAATGAAACAGTTAGTGTACGACCGCAAGGGAAAAGCGCTATTTCAATACACTATGTACAATGATGACTATCCCGATATGCCATTCAGGATACCCAGGGGAACAGTAAACACAAGCATCGAAGTTATATCCGTTGTACAACTTGAATCTTTCGAGTTAGTTGAAGCCAACAAGGAAGGTAAACTGAAGGGCGGATTGAAAGAGATTGCATCGAAATTGGACGAAGAGGATAATCCGGTGATAATGTTGCTAAAACATAAAAAATGACTTATTAAAGCCATTAAACAAAACAACTATTTTCCCTTCATCTGTGCGTTTCCACCGCTTCTCCATACGTTATTGTACGATTCGGGCAAGGTTTTCAGCGAACCTGTACGTGAATCCTTGCTTGTATGCGATTCGCCAATGCCGTTGATAATATGCTCGATACCGCCGTTGTTCGAAAGGTTTACTGTAAACGGGTAATGAATCGTGATATCGCCCTTCTGCGGAGTGACAATACCATTTTCGAGCAATACAAATTCCTTTGTCCTGTTGAATACACTGTAGACGCCTACACCCCATGCTTCGTGCTTCGTCACATCGTCGGCTACTCGGTATGCCGCCCAGCCGTTACAGTTGCCGTCGGGTCCTATCCACTCCGCCTGCGTAGGGACGTCGTAGGCTTTCTCATTCTGGTAGAAATACATACGACCGTTTTCGCCTTTCCAATAGGTGTCATATTTCTGATAGTGTTCCACAAACAGCCCGTATACCGTCACATCATTGCCGTTGACAACCAATCCATAATCCGCTTTATTAAGATACCAGCCGACCTGACCCCCATGGTCGGCGCGCCATATCCAGAAATGATCGCCTATCGTCGCGTTGGCATTTATTTCGAGCGAAATATCGGCTTTGCACGGGAGTGGTGTATTCACACCTCCTACCCGGAAGAACAGATCGCTCAGCACAATCGGGTTTCCTGAAAGGTCTTTTTTTGAGCCTCTTGGCCCTATCTGAAGCAGCACTTCCGTCCCACCCGTGCCGGTGTTTGCATTCGTTCCCGCCCCGGCGTCGAAAATAAGGCCAGCGATGCGTATGCCTTCAACATCGGCCACATACATGCCGTTGTTACCGTTCATCGGCTGGATCGACGCCAGACCCAGCCCCAAAACAACAGTGTTGGCTTTCGTCACGTCAATGGCCTCGTTGACCTTATAAACACCCGGTGTGAACAGGATATGTTTACCTTTGGCTAGCGCTGCATTGATGGTTTTGGCATCGTCCTTATCATCACGCGCAATATAAAAATCGCTCAAGGGAATGATTTTACCGTTTTCTTTTTTCCCGTCACTCCAGGTCGTTCCTACGACATTTTCTGCACGTGCCGGAACGAAAACAAAATAATCCCCCTTCTCAAAGAAAAGGAACGGTTTTTCGTAAATTACGGGGGTAGTTTCTATTATCGTGCGGTTGTTCTTCATTTCTATCTCCCCAATATTTCCTATCGATACCAAGTTCCAGTTGACACCCCGGAATCGGGTTTCGTTGTTGCGGATAAAAAACTGCTGTTGGGTAGGCGAGCCGGCTGTACCCGTCACAACCGAATTGGCCAGGAAGCCTCCGCTTGACCATCCCCCCATGTCAAGGTTTATATCGCCATGTATCATCAAACGGCGGATCGGGGCTGCCTGCGAGATACCGTATATCAGCATCTCACCGTCACGATTCAACAGGGAGACATTTTCGATGGCACGCCAGAAATTGCATGTAGCGTTCTTATTCCGCAGCCAGTCGGTCGTCACATACACCTTGTCGATTTTAGTCTCTGTCGGAAGCCTGCCCAGACCGGCAACCTGCATATAGAACCCGTTCTCAAACTGCAACCAATCGTAGGCGCCCGGCTTGAAAAGGAACGCAACGCGCTTGTCGGTAAATTGCGAAATCCGTCCGTCGGCCATCACTTTCGTTATCGTGTCGATGACCTGTTTCATCACCTCGCGCGAATCGTTGGGGTTGAAAATATATGTGTTTTTACCGAACATTTCCAATTCGAGCGACTGGGGCGCAGATAACGCTCCATCTTTATCTGCTTTTACAGCGGTGATCTTGTAGTAGGCATATTTCCCTTTCTTGTCGGTAAACGATGTTTTTCTGACAGGCGTGGCGTTAACTTTTTTATAATCGCCGTACCTGCTCTCCGCGCGGTACAGGTTATATCCGTCGGCGCCCTCTACCTTCGTCCATGATAACTTCACGCCGCTTTTTTGCGGAGAGAAGTTGATGACAGATTGCGCAATACCAAGGTTGTTCCACAACAAAAAGCATATACACAAGAAAGCCAATACTATAGTTTGCTTCGCGCCTCGTAATGACGGGGTTTCATACTTCTGTTTCATAATTAATTATCCTCCATATTATCGGTTATTGTTTTATTATCACTACTGTCATTGCGAGAAAAAAGTAACAACGGCATCCTGCCGTTGCAATCGTCAAACATGCTGATATTGACGGGTAATTACAATGCAACAGAAACTTGCTTGAAAGGCTGTTTTATTTTAGCACCCCAATTAAGAAAAGTATAATCCAAGGCTGATTGAAGATTTTTTTCATATCTTAATGAAACTGTGACAGAGAAAACCGGATTATCCTGTCTATAATTTTGCTGTCAGCCATTTATTCATGTTTTTTTTGTGATCATTTTTCAGTAGTCAAAGATTACAACTGCAAATGGCTCTTTTTAATTGATGTTAGGTTTGGGAATACCCAATTGTTTACAGATATCAAATGCAAGGTATTTCTTTTCATTGCCTATTACTAATTTTCGTACAATAGTGTTTGTATCGATAAAAGTTTCTTGAAACTCGTCACGTTTACATTCCAAAGCCAATTCAATCGCATCTTCCATCATGAACATCAGTTCGTCCATGTCTTTACCCTGTGTAATCGCTTCTGGCATTTCCTCACATTGTCCTATTAACCATCCGCTTTCCGGGTTATGTTTAATCCGAATTGTATACTCCATATTCAATTAATTTAAAATTTTAACCGCGCAAAGATACTTCTTTTTTGTTTCAAAACAATTCTTTTTTCTTTTTTACTTCTTTCACGACTGCATTCTCATCGCTTGCACCTAACGAATAAATATTTGCATTCATTCTGTACGTGAATGACTTGCTTCGTCTCTGCCAAAGTCCCGAAGAACAATCATGTCCAAGCGAAGTAGAGACGTATCATGCTACGTCTCTAAGAGGGTATGGGGTTACGGGGTTACGGGTCTTGTCCCGCAGGAAAATCCTCCGCCGTCATTGACTTCATATATCAAAGCGTTGTCTATAATTTTTAGCATGATATTCATTATCAGGATCAATCTCCAGCACTTTTTTATAGTACTTTTCCGCCTCATCATAGTCTTTCCTTATATAATGCAAAAACGATATTGTCATCTGTTTTTTTATGTGCGAGAAGTATGCGCTTTTTGGATGATAGCGCGCAGGGTATCCCAGTTGGTTGTGTTGGGTATGGTACAGTCGGCGCCGAGGATAAAATTAGCCGGCGCTGTCTGTAATGCTTTATCTACTGCTGCATGAAGCTCTTCCGGCGTACCTTTGGCTATTTCTGCCAGACGGTCTAATCCGCCCATTATCGGACGTTTAAATAGTGCAGCCATATCTTTCAATGTAACCTGTGTTCCGTCGGCAAGCGCTATCGGGGTGTTGACTACCTTGCCCGGATAAGCGGTATAAGCCGACAATCCTTCATATTTACCTTCATAATCGCAGATATGAAGGATGTTAAAGATACAGTTTTTATCAGCATGGCTCATCACTTCCATATCGAAGGGACGTACAAACTTGTCAAATACGTTCGCAGACAGTCCGTTGACTTCCATGCCTTGTGTAGAGATATAAAACCCGTCAACGCCTAATTCGATGGCTGCCTGTACGTAGTTCAGGACGCTTTCCGTCACGCTGTGCATCGCTTTGAGTACGGCGTCGGGATTCTCTTCGATTTGCTGAAACAGACTCCTGCGTCCACCCGCTATTTGTGCGGCGCACATCAATGGCGAATACACGGTAGGGATGATGAGCGCTTCGTGTTTTGCTTCTTTCACAACACCGGCAATGAGATTCAATACCGGTTCGAAGAAATCTTTTTTATACACGGTAACATTTCCCCAGTCGGAAGCTGTCAGCAGTTCCATTCGGGGCATTCCCAACTCATATTGTATTTTCACAAAATCCATATCAGTCGCCCTGAAATAGGCCAAATGACGGTCGACAGCCGCCTGACCAAAGTTATAATCCCTGCCGAAGTGCATAAAAAATGCCGCCGGCACATACCTGTTGGCTTTCGACATGTCGAGAACCGATAATACTAAGTCGCGTTTGTTTTTTACAGCCGGTTTACATCCCGTGATTAAGAAAGGCAACCCGACGCCGGCTGTCGCGAAAAGGGATGCTTTCACAAAAGCACGACGCGAAATCATGTCATTTATTTTTTTCATAATCGTATGATTTAATAATTTAAAGCCGTAAAGGTATGGAAAAAATTGAACGATTAAAAACTTTTTTTAAAAAAATTTGGCGGATAAAAAAATATGCTCTACATTTGTAGCGTCAAATATTAATTTGTAGAACATGAAACTGACAAATGCTGAAGAACAAGTCATGGAAATCATCTGGAAATGCGATACAGCTTTCCTGAAAGACATTATAGGATTTTATCCCGACCCAAAACCTGCCTCCACAACGATAGTCACGCTATTGAAAAGGATGCAGAAAAAAGGAGTCGTCGCTTACCGTCTTTTCGGTAATTCGCGACAGTACTATCCGCTAATCCCCAAAGAGGATTATTTTAAAGGGTGCATGAACGAGATAGTGAAAAATTTCTTTGGAAATTCGGCGTTACAATTTGCCTCTTTCTTTACTACGGCAGGCAACCTGACCGAAACGGAATTGGAAGAACTGAAAAAAATCGTCGAACAGGAACTAAACAGTAGAAAGAAATGATCGCGTACATTATTAATATGTCGTTATGCGCATTATTGCTTTATGTAATATTTGCCGTGATGCTCGAAAGGGAAAGCAGACACCGTTTCAAGCGGATGTACCTGTTAGTCAGTCTTATCTTTTCTATGCTTGTCCCTTTCATCGTGTTTGAAGTGAACGTAACTCAAATGCCTGTGAATTTGGAAATGATTTACAATCAGCCTGTTGAAACGGTAATGAACGAGGGAAACCAACAATTTTTTACCGAAACGACCGGGCAAAATGAGCATATTACGCACTTAAACAACAGGCCTATATGGTTGATATACCTGATAATAACCTCGCTTCTCGTGTTTCGTTTTGTAAGGAACTGCCAGCGATTGATAACACAGGCTCGTAAAAATAAAAACATAGAATACCAGGGAGCGAAGATTGTCCTTTTAAATGAGAAAGTAAGACCGCACAGCTTTGGACGATATATCTTTATAAACAGTGATGATTATGGCCTTGTGCCGGATGAAATTCTCATCCACGAATGGGAGCATGTCAGACAACGCCATACATACGACATTTTATTTATCGAACTGCTGATAGCCTTCGGTTGGTTTAATCCGGTATTCTACATCTACCGAAACAAGATCAGGCAAAATCATGAGTTTTTAGCCGATGAGGCAGTCGTAGGCAAGAACAAAGACCTTATCCCTGACTACCTTTCCATTTTAATCAATCATATCTCACAAAATAATAAAATCAGTTTTACTTCCTATTTCAATTATTTAATCACAAAAAAAAGACTCGTTATGATTACCAAGACAACATCAAAAAAAAGGGCATGGGGCAGTAGCCTTGCATTGATTCCCGTATTTGTGGCAGCAGTTCTTATCTTTTCAACAAAAACGATTGCGCAGCATGCACTTCCTGAGCAACCAAACGGAAACGTCGAAATTCCGCCTCAGGAAACAAACTGGACGATATCAAGCGTATCGCCTGAAGACGAATTGCTTACAGGTACCTGGGAAATAACCGAAATCCGACGGCCGCCTCAGGATAATAACTGGGGGAACATCAAGAATATTTCCGGAAATATGGAAATGTTGGGGGGTAAGTTTCGTGACAACAAGCTGACGGAATTACTCAAAGATAGTGTCTTTGCCGCTCGTTATAATGAATACAGTCAAATTACTGCCAAGCACATTGAAGAAAAGGATGGAAGAAGGTATATACATTTTGATGCCTATACAAAAGAAGACTTTGACAGAATGTTAGCTCTTTTTCATTCTATGACGCCTGAACAACAGCCCTTCATAAGTCTTGTCCCTCAACGAAGAAAATGGGTTGACGAGAAAATACCTACCCAAGAGCAAGTCGAATCATGGAAAGTCCCATCCGAGTACGAGGTTTGGTTAGACGGCAAAAGGATAGAAAATTCGGAACTGGATCGGTATCAGCCATCCGATTTCAGTTGTTACTTTGTAAGTCGACTTGCACGAAATGCGAAAAATTACGGTAAACACGTCTATCAACTCGATCTGTATTCTACGGCTTATTATAAGAAAATTAAAGCGGAATGGGATGCAGATGAAAAGTTATACCTGATGCCATACAGACGTAGCAATTGAGATGAGGCATTCTTCACAGGAAATCGGATGTCAGCATAAACCAGCGTAGTGAGGGGTGCACCCAGATTTCTTTCCAGTTATAGCAGTTCTCCGCAGGCCAGTAGGGCTCGTCGCGGTTGAAATGCGTTTGAACGCCAACGGGCATACCTCCTACCAGATTACCGCTCATGGCGCTGTATTGTCCGGCAAAAAGGTATCCTTCGCCGTAAATAAGGCTTTGCGTGAAAGGATTGACACCTAAATGCCATTCGAGGGCATGGTAGGCTATTTCAATCAATTCCTTATCTTGCAGGTAATTCCCTACGACCGATAGCCCTTTGGCGGTAGTTAGTGTCGTCCCCGAATTGCCGCGAAAAGCGCCCCATACAGGGAACCGCTTCATGTAGTAACGCTCATTAAGTTTGACGCCGCTCATGACTTGCGCCGAATCAACCCGATTGCGCATGTTAGCAAGATCGTATACTCCTGCCGGAATCATATAATAAGGGGCTGTGTAATCGCAAATCGTCTTATAATAACCGGCATATAACCGGAGCGCCTTGTTCCATTCCGTCGCTTCCGAAGGGAACAGTTTCGACAGCCTGACTAATCCGACGACAAAATCATGGTCATGCGCCCTGTGTGGATAGTGGAAGATGATAGTCTTTTCCGGAGTACGGTAAAAAAAACCTTTCAGCGGAACGTTTGAATCCAAATCTTCCTGTTGCTGGCTGTTTATCAGGAAACCGGCATGTTCTATGGCAGCCTTTTTGTAGGTTTCATCCGAAGTGGCTTCATAAAGCGCCAAGGCAGCGTTCAGGGCGGCGCCGGCTAATTCTACTGTCATCCTGCGCGGTTCTATTTCCGTACCAAAGCCATAATCTTCTATCGCACATTTCAACGCATGAGTGGAAAAAAACTCGTTTTTCCCTTTGAATATCATGGCTGCCGCTGCTTCTGTCGTAGCCGAAATAAGGTTGGCATGCGGTTCGTTCGTGGCGCGACTGTCCCAGTCGTCGGCTGTCCCATGTATACCATCCGTCCACATGTCTTTCGTTGACCACACATTTCTGAATCCCTTTTCGAAACGGGTACGTAACATCCAACTTATGCCCCATTCGGCTTCCTCCAACAGTCGGTTGGACAGTACCGGATCCGTTTTTTTCAGTTTCTCCGCAAGCATCAGCATCGAATAAGCTGCTTCGGCTGTATTGACTAAACCTTGTGATAAGTCGCCCGCATCGTGCCATCCGCCATGAACGGGTATAGACTGCCCTTCATACGTGCTAAACCAGTCCAAATGGCAGGCATCATGGATATCAGGTATGGCAAATCCGCAACGTTGCGTGTAGAAATGATTGAGGTTTTTAAGGATAGAACTTCTGTAAACCTGCAGGAATGAGCCGATTAAAAACGGTTTCGTTTTCGCCTTGCCGGCTTCCAGCACATACTCGCCCTCGACATTCACATCGCTGAAATCCATCATCCCGAATGTACCGACAGGCGTAGTCTGCCTGTTTACGATGCCTTCTTTTACGGTCTGGCCGGTGACAGCGTCTTTCAAAATAAACTTTTGCCCCACATCATCCGAAACGAAAGCCACCTTTGGATAGCCTTTGGCATATCCTGCATGGTTATACGCTATCCTGCCCGTCTGCACATCCCATCCTTCGAAATGGTCGGCTTCTACTTTTTCAAGGATGACCTCATCGATGTAATAACGGACTGTTTCGGTTGCTCCCAATTCATTGCCCTGCAACCGGTACAATATCTCTATCCCCGTCACTTTTTCTCTGCCTAAGTGAGCGATTTCCCAATACACTTTGTTCCATTTTTGGTTTTCAAGTATCTGATAATTTATCCCGTTCCGGTCGTATGAATCCGGCGACTTATCTTCGCCGTCGTTATGAAATACCGTACTGATAGATACTACCTTGAATCCCGGCAAGTCGGGATAAATCCAAAACGAAATCCGGTTCCAATCCGTCCAATCTTCATTCTCCACTTTATAGAACGCACTCGATATGCCCCATGGACGTCCTCCTCCGGGAGGTTCGGACCCTTTCGTCGGCGATTCAATCAGCAGGGAAAATTTACCCTTATAAGCCTTAGAATCTGACAATGTCAAACTTCCAAACCCTTTATGCGTCCAGGCGCCCATCGTTTCCATGTCAGAAAGTAGTCTAGATTCTCGAACTTTCTTTTGTGACCAGGCATATTCAAGCGAATTTTCATAAATCGCCTTCATTGGCATAACCGGCAAATCACCGCCTTCATTCACCGTTTTAGGTTGGCAGGAAATCATCGCGGCAATCATTATTGCCATCCAACCATTGATTATAATTGTCTTCACACTCGTATGATTGAAATCAATTTTCAATACGCTTACCTGCCCAGTCGATTATCCACTGCGCCTCTTTAAGACCGTCCTGAACGATTACATATCTTAAATTTCCGTCGTATCCGAGCACTTTATGAAGTGTGTCGTAGGAGTTCATCAAATATCGCGACATCTTTCTGTCTATCTTTCCGACAGCCTCCTGATAATCTTTTATGTCTGGCCGCTGCCCCTTTTTAAGCCCTTCTTTTATTTTTAATGTAGCGTCGAGAGCAATCAGCACACCACACCAAGCCGTATGTCCGGCTATTCGGATATACTTTTTATCGGTGTAGTAGTCGCCGTCCTTTCCTGCTTTTTCGGACAGGATTTGCCTTGCGTTCTGAATGTAACGCTCAGCTTCTTGAATCGCGTTGTGTTCCATTGTTGTATTTGTGTTAATTGATTCGCAAATGTAGTAATTTTTTCAACACGAATTGCACGAAAAAACGTGAAAATCTTAATTTTTTAGAGAAAAACTGAAAGAAAAAGACCTTACGTTTTTCCGCAAGGCCTTTAAAATCAACTGTTTTCAGGTGGAGCGGAAGACGGGGCTCAAACCCGCGACCCTCAGCTT
>Ga0099364_10001112_pt1 | contig 44840 bp, 25 predicted proteins | sample TergutTh196P3_FD_73070 | JGI IMG/M metagenome (GOLD analysis project Ga0099364, IMG submission 73070) | Microcerotermes parvus P3 segment gut microbial communities from Pointe-Noire, Republic of the Congo - Th196 P3 | ecosystem: Host-associated > Arthropoda: Insects > Digestive system > Gut ...
ATTGCGTGCTGCTTGATAAATACGAATAACTTTTTCATGATTTTTAATATAAAATATTGTTAAAAAAATAAGTAAATAATTTTAATAAAAATTAATCAATTGCCAAGCCTCAATATTAAGACTTGGTTTTGAGTAGTTTGCAGACTTTTTTTGATATTTTTTTAGTCTGCTATTCCTCCGTGCGCATACTATATTTTTGCAGCCGGTAGAGATTTTTTAGAGATTTTTAGCCCCTTTATCTCCTGCGGTTCAAAACATTAGCTCAAAATCAACCATAATTCGCCTGCAACTCAACGATTTAAGAAGTTTGAACTCAGTAATTGCGCGTAAAACAGCTTTTTCGTTGCGAGAGAGAGATTAAACAGCCATGTCTCTTCTCTTTCAATGGGTCTTCAGGCGCCGCGGTATACATTATTTTATTATGTATGCCTCCCTAAACCTACTAGTTGCTGTTTTAAGCAAAGTTGATACGCTTTTCGGCGTTCACTCTGCTTTTTAGTGTCCCCACATGTCAAAGAACAATGTTTTCAATTTTTGAATCCGAAGAATCTTCAAATGGAAACCGCGGCAAAGATACAACTCTTTTTTTTAACTTCCAAATTTTTTTCAAAAAAAATGCACTTTTTTTTTATTTTTTTTGAACTGCAAACATTCATTTTTCTACTTCCCTTGCTATCCAATCTCCTACTTCTGTTGTACTGTAAGCTTTTTCGGCGCTAATGTCGGCGGTTGTTATTCCCTGCTCTATAGATTTTTCGCAAGCTCTGCGGATTATACTTCCCGCTTGCGGCATGTTAAGGGCATATTCAAACATCAACGCAGCCGAAAGTATTGTGCCTAATGGATTAGCAATGTTTTTGCCGGCTGCTTGCGGATATGAGCCATGGATGGGCTCAAAAACCGAAGTGTGAACGCCAATAGACGCAGATGGCAGCAAACCCAAAGAGCCGGTTATAACGCTTGCTTCATCGGTGAGTATGTCGCCAAACATGTTTTCGGTCACCACCACGTCAAACTTTTTTGGATATGTAACTAATTGCATAGCAGCGTTGTCTACAAACATAAATTCGAGTTCTACATCCTGATATTCTTTATGCAGTTCTTGCATTGTTTCTCTCCACAGTCGCGAAGTGGCAAGCACGTTAGCCTTGTCTACCGCCGTTAATTTTTTTGAGCGTTTTCGTGCATAATCGAACGCTAATCTTCCTATCCGTTCCACTTCGGCGCAGGTATATACGCATGTGTCAAAGGCTGTTAGTCCGTTTTCGCTGCGTCCGCGCGGTTCTCCAAAGTATATGCCGCCAGTAAGTTCGCGAAGTACAACAAAGTCAACGCCATCAATAAGTTCTGTTTTCAACGGCGATTTGTGCACAAGCGATTTGAATGTCGTTATTGGGCGAATGTTAGCATACAGTCCGAGTTTTTTGCGCATGGCAAGCAGTCCCTGTTCGGGGCGTATCTTTGCCTTAGGGTCGTTATCGTACTTTGGAGAACCTATTGCGCCAAAGAGTATAGCGTCAGATTGCATGCATACTTGGTGCGTCTCGTCGGGATAAGGATTACCGGCGCGTTCTATGGCTATTGCGCCTACTAACGCCGAGGTGTACGAAAACCGGCAATCAAAGCGCTTTTCAATAGCTTTGACGGTTTTCAATGCCTGTTCTACTATTTCGGGCCCTATGCCATCGCCCGCTAAAACTGCTATCTTTTTGTGAATCATTTTTATTTAATTGAAAATTGAAAGTTGAAAATTATGACTGGCTGCCTCTCCATTTTTTTATTTCTTGTTTTAATTCCTCTTTTGACATCAATCCGGTATGGTAAAGCTCGCCAAATTTGATTTCTCTTTGCTTATTGTCGTGAAATAAGCTATTAATACTTCTGCTATGGGTAAAATGGAATAGTGGGCCTTCAACGCGACTAACTTTATATTCTAATGCTTTCCATCTATTGTATCGTTCGCCGTCTTCAACACCCCATCCGTAAAAATTTTCATTTTCCGAACCTGATTCAATATATTTTTCGCGATTTGCTATAAAAGCGCCACCTATCGGCGCCGGTGGATACATTTGTTCCATTTTACCAACGTTGTTTAGTAAGATATTCACATCACGTGTTTCAAAAAAATGTTCCTTAATAATTTCCGGAACATTGAGAAATAATTCGGTATATGGGTACACAAAATCAGCTGTACCATCGCGTAAGATTTGTAATGATTCCTGCAACTGAGTGCAGTCTGCAATTACATCTGCATCCCACACCGCACAAAAGCGAGAAGAGGTATTATGTATCAGACAGTTAATGTAATAAGTTCTGTGGAAAACCTTATCAAAATCTTCAACATATTCAATTTGCACTCCTGTCGGTAAAGTTTTCTTTAAAATGCCATTGTTTATTTCAGAAGCCTCTAATATTTGAATATTAGTGTCGAAATGGCTTAAAAGGAAATCTACAACCAACATTATGTTTTCCAATCTATCAATTGAGTCAATCCTAACTGGCATTAGAAAACTCACGTCACTTAAATCTATCTTTTTCATTTTTTTAATGTATTAAATTTTTTGTTCAACAATGCAAAGCCCATTCCTGCATGTCCATGCAACAATCCAATATTGTCTGCCACTTGAGGCGCCCAATAGTCAGATTCGGAAATTTTCTTTTCAAGCTCCCCGTATGATATTGTAAATTGATTATCAGGGTCTGTAGCTGAAAGGTAGTCACAAATTAACGATATTCCTGCAATTCCGTTTTTAATGCTTATAGACCTGCATTTTAATTCTTTATGTAAAATTTTGTCCATAGATATGTTTTTTTCCAACAAGCTAACGTGGTCATCCCATCCGTCTATAGATAAATGAGTTAAAGCTTTCATGCCAAACAGAAGATACAGTCTGTTGTAATGCAGTTTAGGGTAAACTGTCAAAACATGCAAAGAAAGTTGCTCAGCGGTACGTCTAATTTTCCTTTCGAAAAAATTCAACTTATGCATTTTGCCTAAAATAAACAGCACAAGCGGCAGTTCCCATTGTATGTTAAACGCCGGCGGCTCAGTAAAAATTTTTTCGGAGCCGCCTATTTCTTGTGATAATCTGTTAATTAACTCAATAGCAAGGCGTTGGAAGTAGCGAAAAGATGTTGAATTTGGATTGCCATGTAAAAATTTAGGGTAGAGATAAAACAGACAGCCGATGATTCCAGAAAAACCTAACGGAATTTTGTCAGAAATAATAATTTCATGGAATATTCTATCATCCAATGCTGCAAAGGCGTTTTCACCAACAGGAGAGATAAAGCCATTACGTGCTATATATTCGAAACCAAAGACAATACCTGCCAAGCCCGTGTCAAAGCTGATCAGGTTTGATTCCTTTTTTTCCAAATGTTCAACAACCTCGTCAATCATTTTTTCAGCAAGTGTTTGTAAAGTATGGTCGCTGAATGCTTTAGCAGCATGAAAAGCATACATAGCTACACCTGTTTTGCCATAAAACAAGCCTATATCAGTAGATAGACTGGCATGTTTCATTAACGATCCGTTGATTTTTTCGATAACATTCATTTTTATATATTTATTTAAAGTGGTATTTAACAATTACCGGATTTAATTCTATTTTTGAGTCTAAGTAAATATTTAATTTATTACGATTTTCTTCGTCAAGCATTTCCTCAGTGATAAATCTATGCACTTCTTCATGTCTGTAATAGGCTAAAACATAGTCGTTTGTAACAATGCGTGGCAAAAAGTTAACAGCTTCAATAAAATTGCCAATAAACTTGGATTCATTGGTCATTTTATCGTAGATGAGATAGCTATATTCGATAGCGCCTCGAATAACGCGACTTATAACATACCGATTGTTTTGCCCCTGATTAATAAGCATATATGGGTATCGCCTCCAAATTTCTGCCAAGTACGTATCATAGTCGCCTTTCATCTGTTCTGTAAGAACGAAATTGTCTGCATCAAAAACAGGTTTCCCAAAGTCCCATTCGTAAGCCCACAGCAAAGAATCGCGTCCCAAACTGTATACTGAGTAATCAAAAAGACTATACAGGTACCACTGCCCATTGTATTCATAAAACCGGATATCTGCTGTATTGTTTGAAACATCTTTATAATCTCTCTCACGGTGAAATATTCTGTTTTCTGCAATATTATAGTAGGTTATATGCTGAGAGGCGTGCCTCCAAGTATAAAAAATGTAAATGTTCTCACTGATTGCAAAGAGCCTGTGAAGAGTAGATAAGTCAGTATCTTGATACGATATTCTTTCAGATGTCCAGATATGTTTCCCCGATAAGTCATAGCTGTTAACACGTCCAGTGAAAGGGCATAAAAAATCTAAATTGCCTGTAAACGGGTTAATAATGATGTCATACAACATTAAGTATTCGCCAGGTCCATTACCAATTCTTCTTATTTTTTCAATAAAATTGCCGTTAACATCAAATATGAGCACTGCGTGTTGTTGCCCGCACAAAATATAATATTGATCTTGATGAAAAATGATTTTTTCTATATGACGCCCAATCAAAGCATCTCTACGCGTTTCAAGAGGGATTAATTCGATATGGCTAAAATAATCAAACAGAGAGGCTGTTTCTAATTTTGAAACATCGACTGTTATTCTGTTGTTTTTTATCGGATAGTAAAAAACGGAGTCTTTCATAAATGCCTCATTTTGATGTTCATCCAAAACTTTGGATGGTTTTGACCGAAAACACGAGGCATTAAGCAACAAAAATACCATTAACCATTTTGTTATCACCATTTTAGGTTTGGTTAAAAAAAGGCAGGAAGAATATTTCCTGCCTCGACAAACGATTAACAAATGCTTAGGCATACTGACTACAAAAATGAGAACCGATTCCAGTATATTTGCATTTTCGCTCAGCAGTTCCTTCATTTTCGGTGCTGAAACACTTGCCCCATGAGCCGCTGCTGCATGCGAGCTCTCCTCCGGTCGCACTACTATTCTCTCGAGCGCCTACCAAAAACTTAAGCTCTGGGTTTGTCAGTCCAGAACCCCTAAGTTCCTTCAAATTAACACTAACTATTTTCATAATACTAAAATAAAAAATTGATTTATAAAAAATTTTAACGCCGCAAAGATAAAACTTTTTTTTTAATCCACCAAAAAAACTTTATTTTTTTTTGTTTTTTTTGAAAAAAAAATTTAACCACAATTCGTTAATTTATTATTTTCGTGCTATCATAATCTTGTATTATTCTGAGTATCTGCACATTGGTGGCATATTATAATTCTTTCAACAAGTTTTCCAAATCGCTTAACTCAAAGGGATAGATTCTATCGTCTACAAAAATTACAGGAGTGTATGTAAGAGACTGCTCTCGCTCCCACTTTGCATTCTTTTTAGACAACCAATGTTCAGAAACATCCTCTGCTGTTGGTAAATAAATCTTTTTCCACTTTACGTCATCTTTGATTTCGTACCATGCGGTCGTTGCTTTGCAAAATTTCTCTGCTCCATATTGTTCGTAAATACAAGCAAGTGTATCGTATACTTTTTTATTGTCGGCATGCAGCATGTTGTAACCAAAAAAGCGAATTGTTATCCACAATTTTTCTGGGTGCTGCAATAGCCAACGAGATAAAAGTTTCCAATTATTTGCACACATATTGCATGAAAAACTTATTGCGGCTGTTATATGTATCGGCGCATTGATTCTTCCCAAATGGATTTCATCTTTTATGAAATCCATTTCGCGAGCAGTTTCTTTTGTAAGCATTGCTCGAATAACATTTGTGTCTCTTCTTAGTCTCAAGTATCTATATTCAAAATCGTGTGTGCGGTTATATTCATTCCAAAGTGGCTTTATGAACGACCACGCAAAAATGGGAACTGCAAAGCTCGCCATAAAGATAAAAATAAGTGTCGTATTCGCAGGAACAAACGATAATTCAGACCAAATAAGAAGCGCAATCGCTATTTTTGACCACAGGATGCCAACAACAGCAAGACACATTGGACACCATTTTTTTACTGAAAATGCTTGATAGCTTAGCGAAAAAATTGTATACGGAAATGTGCATATGCCTAACGCAAGCAGCCAAGAAATAACTGTGTCTGTCTGCTGTGTTGCACTCGCGAGCATAAGAGAAAAAATACATCCTGAAAAATAACACAGCCCGATGTCAGACATGCTCAACCAACCAAAAAGTTTTGACGCAGAAGAGTATAATACGGCATTGCAGTTTGTTAGCCGGTTTAAGTGACACACCTTGTGAATAAATCTGTTCGATTCGCCAAAAGTGTGCATTGTGAGCAATGTGCTAACAGCTAACCCAAATATACATATAATGTATAGCAAAATAAAAACCGTCGTCCAAGTAACAGTGAAGCTCCACAAAGCAAAACAAACGGCGCCAGTTGCGATAGCTAAAATTGCTCGCCATTTAATTAAGTTTTCATTTAAAGTATCCTTTTCGTTCACTGTGCCATTTTGAGCTACATAAAATGCAATTCCTGACCACGTTGAAATAAAATTATCAAGCGATTGGATGGTTTTACCATCTTTTGCTTTGTAACAGACGACGTTGTCTTCTTGTATTTCATCTATTACCATAAACGTTCCTCCATTTTCAATTGTATGAACCATTGCTGGAAAACCGTTTGCCTGCAAACTCTCAAAATCCAAGCGAAGAGCTACGTTTTCAATATCCATCTCTTGCAAAACGTCTGCTATCGCATAAAGCGATTCGTTTTCCGGATGGGAATAAAACAATTGCTTGAGTCTCGTTTTGCTGAAGGATATATCAGCTTTTTTCAAATAATATAAAAGTATAGTAAATATTTGTTTGTACATGACTGAAAACTAAAAAAACTACTTCGGTTTTACTTTTGACACTAAACTATAATATATCCATGGTGCGTATCTCTTGAAATATATCATCAACAGGTCTTTTTTGCCTATGTATACTTCTTTTTTATTTTTATCAACTGCTTTAATAATTTTTTTTGCGCAATCTTTTGCAGATATTCCATTTTCCTGTCCGTGGTCCATTTCTCCGTGCGGCGCTCCGTCTTTTGTAAGCGCGTTAAGAGATATGTTAGTCAATATTCGTCCCGGACATGCCACAGTTACGCGTATGCCTTGCGTGTGCATTTCAGCCCACAGCGATTCGTAGAATCCGTGCATAGCGTGTTTGGCGGCTGAATAGGCTGAGCGCAACGGAAATCCGAATTTACCCACGATGCTGCTAATTGCCACAATATGTCCGCCACCTTTAGCAATCATTGCCGGAAGCACTTTTTTTGTAAGAATAACTCCGCTGAAATAGTCTACTTCCATTATGCGGCGGTCTACATCAATTTCTGTTTCTATTGCTAACGCGCGTTGACTAATTCCGCCGTTGTTCACCAATATATCTACCGCTCCAAACTGTTGCAATATGCTGTCGGCAACGGTTTCTATGTCTTTTTGTACTGACAGGTCTAAAGGCGCCACCACACACCTATCGCTATGGGCGCACGAAGCCTTTACGCGTTCTAATTCGCTTTCGCGTCGCGCCGAGAGTATCAGGCGCGCACCACGTTTCGACCACTCGTAAGCTAACGCCTCGCCGATGCCTGATGAGGCGCCGGTTATCCAAACTATTTTCTCGTTCATAAGTTAAAAAACGAGGTTGCCCGAAAGAGCCCCAGCACGCGGGTTTACGCACAAAACCGGTATTTTTGCGCTGTTGTCTATCATTTTTTGTTCGGTGGCGCCAAACCAATAGTCAACAAATCCAATGTGCTTGGTTGTCGTTACAATAATCATGTCGGCATTTATCTGCTCGGCAAAATGCACCGTTTCCTTGTAAAACTTGGTGCGCTTGGGAGCAGAATGAATTTCGTACTCGATATTGTGCTGTTTCAAAAAGCGGATAGCAAAATTCATGTTAATATTTACTTTCTTCTGCAAATTACTTTCTTTAATAGGGTATTTGAACAGATGAATCCGCGATTTGAAGTGTTCACCTATGTATATAGCCCATTGCAGTTTTTCCTTATTTTCTGATTTAAAGCAAATTGGAAAAACTACGTTAGGTATCTTCACGCTGTCGCCAACCGGTTTAGCTTTAACGGTGAGGCATGGGCAGTTTGAGCCAATAAGAACTCTTAATGCCTTACTGCCAAAAAACTTTTGAAAACCTTTTCGTCCGTGCGTTCCCATCACCATCAATTTAGTGTTTGATTGTGATGCGTAGTCGGATATAGCGTTATACAAATTGCCTTCTTTAACGACTACTTTACAAGCTATACCGTTGTATTTTGTTGTTTCTTCGCACACCTGCATCATTTTTCGTCGCGCGTCTTCTATCACTTCCGAAGGCGCTCCGGGTTGCACCACGTGCAGCAATTTTATTTCATACCTTCTGATATACGCGATTTTTACGGCATGTGCCAGCGCATAGTCCGACACATGCGTAAAATCCCATGCTACTACAATAACATTATTTTCTTGATCTTCTTTCATCTATAATGAATCGGTTAACTAACTTTTCGAGCGCCGTCTTTAATAACCACATCGTATACCTTGGCGTCAATACCATACTCGTTTTTGTACGCTTCAAGCGTTTTTTTAAGGAACGAATCATAGAGTTCTTCCTTAACCATGTTTATGGTACATCCGCCAAATCCGCCGCCCATAACTCGCGAGCCGGTAACTCCGCAGCCTTTAGCCATAGTGTTGAGATAGTCCAACTCTGGACAACTTACGGCGTATTTGCGGCTTAATCCTTCGTGGGTTTCATACATCTTTTGCCCAACGGTTTGGTAATCGCCCTTTTCCATGGCTGCGCAAGCATCAAGCAGACGCTGTATTTCTTCTATAACAAACTCGGCGCGCACGTAATCCACCGGATTAACCTTATCCTTCACGGCTATCAGCATATCCATAGTTGCATCTCGCAGAAGCTTCACCTGTGGATGCGTTTTTGCTATTTCGGCAACTACTCTTTCGCACGATGCGCGACGTTTGTTGTATTCGCCGCCGGCAGCGAGATTGTGCGCTACGCATGTGTTTATAAGCACAACCTTATAGCCCTTGGGGGCAAACGGCACATACTCAAATTCGAGCGAACGGCAGTCAAGGCGCATCAAATAGCCTTCTTTGCCGTGACACGAGGCGAACTGATCCATAATGCCGCATTTTATGCCAACGTAGTTATGTTCGGTAGCCTGTCCCATAAGCGCTATTTCCATCGGCGTAAAGCCTAAGCCATAGACGTCGTTCAGGGCAGTTCCGAAGCAACTTTCTAACGCAGCCGACGACGACATTCCGGCGCCAAGCGGAACATCTCCGGCAAAGACGGTGTCAAAGCCTTTTACGGGCTTTCCTTTCTTCGCCATTTCGCGACAAACTCCGAAGATATAACAAGCCCACTGTTGCGCGGGCTTGTTAGCTTCTTCGAGCCCAAATTCACATGATTCGTTAAGGTCATAAGCAAAAGCTTTGACTTTATCTGTACCATTGGGCTTTATAACACAATACATTGCCTTGTCTATGGCGCCGGGCAGCACAAAACCTCCGTTATAGTCGGTATGTTCGCCGATGATGTTTATGCGTCCGGGAGCGGTATACACGCTACCTCCGTCGCCATAGAGCGCGACAAATTTTTCTTTTATTTTTGTGATTTCCATAAATATTATTCTACAGGAATATCCTTGTTAACATTTTTGCTTCCGGCGAGCGCATAGTATAGCATGTATGCTAAACCTAAGAAAATCACCCAATAGCTTGTCATATATCCTGCCTTGTCGGCAACGAAACCTTGAACAGCTGGCAATATGCCTCCACCGCATACCATCACCATAAAGCATCCTGAAGCAGCGGCAAGATATTTTCCTAATCCTTCAACGGCAAGGTTGTAAATACTACCCCACATGATTGATGTACATAAGCCTATCAACACAAGGAACATAGCGTTAATTGGCACTTCTGTCATGCCAAATGAAAGGTTTCCGGCAGCTGAAGTCTGGAAAACAGGCATCGCTACCTTAATAGCTGTAGGAATGAAAATAGCGCACGACACTAATACTAACCCAATTGCCGAGACACTGGAAAGCATTGTTTTGCTTGATACTTTACCTCCAAAGGATGCGCCTAATAATCGTCCTATAAGCATGAGGAACCAATACGTTCCGGCAACAAATCCGGCTGTGGTTGCGTCCAATCCTCCTGCGTTAGGGTCGGCAAGGAACAGATTCATTGTTCCGGCTGTACCTACTTCAACGCCAACGTAAACGAAAATTGCAACGGCTCCTAAAACGAAGTGACGGAATTGCAATACGCCCTTAATAAGGTCGCCAATGGGCTCAGTTGCTTTAGCAAGATGCGGCTCCGGAATAGTTACGATGTTCAACACGATAAATACAAGTACGAAAATTGCAATCGCAATGTACATTACCGGATAAACATCAGTGATGTTGGCTTTTGTAACTTCGCCAACCAATGCGCCAACCAAAATAGGAACTAACGTTCCGCAGGTAGAGTTAAACGAGCCGCCAATCTGAATCAACTGGTTGCCTTTGTTTCCGCCGCCGCCAAGAGTGTTCAGCATCGGGTTTACCACCATGTTGAGCAGACACATAGAGAAGCCCGCTACAAATGCGCCCAATAAATATACTCCGAAACTTGCTGCATGTCCGGATAGATACTGGATAAATAGACCGACAATACCGACAAATACGGCTATCAGTGCAGTTTTTTTGTATCCTTTCTTTGCTAAAAGCAAACCGCCGGGGATACCCATAACAGCATAGGCGATAAAATTAGCCATGTTGCCCATCATACCCATGCCGCTGCCAACGTTGAACTGATTCTTCAAAACAACGCCCATAGGAGCCGCAAGGTTGGTAACAAAAGATATCATCCCGAAAAGGAAAACCATCATGACTATGGCAACAATGTTGCCATTCTGTTTTTGTTCTGACATAATAATTTGATTTAAAGTATTTTAAACAAGTTTTACAAAAATTAATATTTCTAAAAATTGGGAACTATTTCCCGATGCAAATTTACAAATAATTTTTTTAATTACAAAAAAATTGTGAAAATATTTTTTTTATTTTATCTTTGCATTTATATTTTAAAATCAAAAATAAAAATGGAAAAATTGGGCTATAGTGCACAAATACAAAAGATTGAAGCTATTTTGGCAAAAATTGAAAATGGCGAGACAGACGTTGATGAGTTGGCTTCGGAAATTAAGCGAGCATCGCAGCTTTTGCAGGAATGTAAGGAAAAACTGCTTCGTACCGAACAGGAAGTTGAAAAAATAATGAAAATTGAAGAATAATTTTTTTTAGAGTTTAGAGCTTAGAGATGGATATTTATAAAGAATTTGAAAAAAATATAGACCCCAACAATTCAGTTTTTCAACTTGCTACTGACTTTGTAAATCAGACCGCGCAACACATTTTCCTTACCGGTAAAGCCGGAACAGGCAAAACTACATTTTTGAAACATATCCGTAATGCAACTCACAAGAACTGTATAGTTGCCGCTCCTACCGGCGTTGCTGCAATCAATGCTGGCGGCATGACGCTACATTCGCTGTTTCAACTGCCTTTTGAACCGTTTATCCCGGGCGGTAGTTTTCACAGTTCTCGTGAACGTTTCAGGTTTTCGACAGCAAAGCGGGATATGCTCAAAGGCGTGGAACTGCTGATTATTGATGAGGTTAGTATGCTTCGAGCCGATACGTTGGATTGTATTGATTCGCTGTTGCGCTACATTCGCAGAAACGAAAAACCCTTTGGAGGCGTGCAAATGCTGTATATTGGCGATATGTTTCAACTTCCGCCGGTAGTTAAGGAAGACGAATGGGAATTTTTGCGCGACTATTATCAATCGCTGTTCTTTTTTCACTCTAAAGCAGTGCAGCGAATGCCTCCGGTGTATCTCGAACTTAAAAAAATATATCGTCAACGTCAGCAAGATTTTGTTGATTTGCTCAACCGCGTCCGCAACGACGAACTGACAGCCGATGACTTACAAACGCTCAATCGCCAATATCACCCCAATTTCCAACCTCCAGCAGGAGAAAAATATATAACCCTGACAACGCGCAACGCCAAAGCCGACGCCATCAACAATCAAGAACTCGGCAGTTTGAAAACGCCGTCGTTCAGATTTGAAGGAGAAATAAAAGGCGAATTTCCAGAATATGCTCTGCCAACCGAAATGACGCTAACGCTGAAGAAAAATACTCAAATAATGTTCATAAAGAACGATACAGGCGAAGAAAGACGCTATTTTAACGGTAAACTTGGCGTTATCACCGATTTATCTACAGACAGAATTGATGTTCGGCTTGCCGGCTCGGGAAGGGTTATTACCTTAGAAAAAGAAGTTTGGAAAAACGTTAAATACACGCTAAACAAAGAAACCGCCGAAATAGAAGAAGAAGAACTCGGCTCATTTGAACAATACCCTATACGTTTGGCATGGGCTATCACTATTCATAAAAGTCAAGGATTAACTTTTGAGCGCGCTATAATTGACACCGGCGACGCCTTTGCAGCCGGACAATCATACGTGGCGTTGAGCCGGTGCACCTCTTTAGAAGGCATCGTTTTACTGTCAAAAATTACTCACCGTAGCGTACAAACAGATTTACACGCCATACAGTTGTCGAAATCCGAAAAAGAGGAATATATACTGCAAAATGAACTGGAAGAGGGAAAAAAACGATTTTGGGCTGAGCGATTGCTGTTATATTTTGATTGTTCGGAATTGTTGGAAATTCCGCGAGAACTTAAAAAACTTTTAGAAGACAAACACTCGGAAGAGTACGACTTTGCCCACAAACTTGCGCGGGATATGACAAAGCAAGCCTACGAAATTCGCGAAGTGGCTATGAAATTTCAAAATCAGCTTAAAAATATCGTTTCCAAACAAACCGACGACGAAATTTCATTGCTTAGAGAGCGTTGCAACAAAGCTGTTACTTACTTTCACAACACTATTATAGAAAAAATGTTGATTCCATTGCAATATTATATTAATGTATTCAAAGTAAAAAAAGCCAAAACATTTTTCAAACACTTGTGCAATTTGGAACTTGATATAAAACTTTTTATTGAAAACATGAAAAAAGTGCGCTATAACGATGTTCTATTGGTTAAGGATTTAGTTTTGTCAATTCCGGAACGAAACGATTTGCTGAAAAAAATTGAACCTGAAAAGCCTTCTGCCCCCAAACCTGTTCCTGCTTCGGCTTCCGTGCATTTTCAAGGCAAGAAAAAAGCTAAACCGGCGCCGTCAACATCGGCTCAACCGCAAATTTCATCCGCCCGACAAAGTTTGAACATGCTTCGCGATGGGCGAACAATACCGGAAATAGCAGAAGACAGAAATCTTGTGCAATCAACAATAGAGACGCATCTTGCCGAATTTGTATTTTCCGGCGAACTACCTGTTACTGAGGTTATTTCACAGCAAACGTTAGACGAACTCACCCCCTTTGTATTAGCCGCTATTGCCGAAGACAACATGCACCTTGCGCCTATCAGAGATGCTGCAGGTAAAAAATATTCGTTCAGCGAAATACGTTTAGTTATGAAGCATTGTCTGCATGAAATGGGAGAAGTGTGAGGGGCGCTATTTTACTATCATTCCGTTACTTACATTTTCCTCAGGACTAACAAACACCAATTTGCCATTAGCGTCTTCGGCAAGCAACACCATACCCTGCGATTCGATTCCGCGCAACATTCGCGGTGCAAGATTTACAAGAACGCATACCTGCTTTCCGTGCAGTTGGCTGGGAGCGAAGTGTTTAGCAACGCCCGACACTATTGTTCGTTTTTCATTCCCAACATCAATAAGCAACTTAAGAAGGCTGTCAGTTTTAGGAACATGAGAGGCTTCTATGATAGTTCCAATACGGATGTCCATTTTCGAAAACTCATCGTAGCTGATATTCGGTTTTACCGGTTGTATGGCAGGAGTGGAACATTCTGTCTCTTTGTTTAATTTTTTTGTGTCCAATAAACGTTGAACCTGTTTTTCAATTACGCTGTCTTCAATTTTTTCGAACAATAGCGATGGTTCTCCAAGTTTACTGTTTGCGGCTAATAAATTGTCGTTTCCGATGCAATCCCATCGTGTGTCCGGCAAATGCAGCATTTTTTTTAGTCGCGATGATGTAAACGGCAGAAACGGCTCAGAGAGCAACGCCAAATTTGCTGCTATTTGCAACGAAACATTCAGAACAGTTTTAACGCGCGCTATGTCTGTTTTTACTATCTTCCATGGCTCGGTGTCGGCTAAATATTTGTTGCCAAGACGCGCCAAACTCATTGCTTCCTTCAATCCTTCGCGAAAACGAAAATTTTCGAGCGCGTTTTCAACATTAGCTTTAATAACAGATATTTCTGCAATAGCTACCCTGTCGTAGTCGAGCATTTCAGATATTTCGGGAACAATGCCATCAAAATATTTATGCGAAAGCACCAGCGCCCTGTTAACAAAATTTCCGTAAATAGCCACAAGTTCGTTGTTATTGCGGTCTTGAAAATCTTTCCACGTAAAATTATTGTCCTTAGTTTCGGGTGCGTTTGCAGTGAGCGTATATCGCAACACATCTTCCTTTTCGGGAAAATCGTCCAAATATTCGTGAAGCCAGACCGCCCAATTTTGCGAGGTAGAAATTTTTTCGTTTTCGAGATTCAAAAACTCGTTTGCGGGCACGTTTTCCGGCAGTATGAAAGAGCCTTCTGCCTTTAGCATCATTGGGAAAATAATGCAGTGAAAAACGATATTGTCTTTTCCGATGAAATGAATTAGCTTGCAATCCTTTGATTTCCAATAGTCTGTCCATGTGTCGGGCAACAGTTCCTTAGTGTTTGAGATATATCCTATTGGCGCGTCAAACCATACGTACAGCACTTTTCCTTCGGCTCCTTCAACGGGTACCGGTATTCCCCAGTCCAAATCGCGCGTTACCGCTCTGGGCTGCAATCCTTGGTCTATCCACGACTTACATTGTCCGTACACGTTGCTTTTCCATTCTTTGTGTCCTTCCAATATCCATTCTTTTAAATAGGCTTCGTATTCGTTGAGTGGCATATACCAGTGTTTTGTTGGTTTCATCACCGGTTTCGAGCCGCTCAACATCGAACGCGGGTTTATCAGGTCGATAGCGTTTAGCGATGTTCCACATTTTTCGCACTGGTCGCCGTAAGCGTCTTCGTTGCTGCAATGTGGGCATGTGCCTGTTATATAACGGTCGGCAAGAAACTGACGGGCTTCTTCGTCGTAATATTGCTCGCTTTCTTTTTCTAAAAATTTGCCATCGTTATACATTTTTTTAAAAAAGTCTGAAGCCGTTTGATGGTGTATTTTTGAGGTAGTTCGCGAATATACGTCGAACGAAATACCAAACCGTTCAAAAGAGTTTTTTATAAGCTTATGAAACTTATCTACAACGTCTTGCGGCGTAATTCCGTCTTTACGCGCCTTCAAGGTAATGGGTACGCCGTGTTCATCGCTGCCGCCAATAAACTTCACATCGCGTCCGCGCAAGCGCAGATAACGAACGTAGATGTCGGCAGGTATATATACTCCTGCAAGATGTCCTATATGAATACCGCCGTTGGCGTAGGGCAACGCGGTAGTTACTAAATATCTTTTGATGTCTTTCATTTTATTAAAATATTTTTAATTACCCAAGAAACTATCTATATCTTTGATTTAGATTTTTTTTTGCCGCAAAATTAAAAAATATTTTTAATATTTTTTTATTTTATTAATTTTTTTTTGTATTTTTGGCTTTTTTTTTAGGTGTGGATTTTTCAGTTGTATAATAATATATATGTATAAAATAAAAAATTAATAGTTAATAATAGATGGATACAAACCTTTTAAAACCCGACTATATCTTTGAAACGAGTTGGGAAATTTGCAACAAAGTTGGCGGAATACATACAGTTATTTCAACCAAAGCATTGACGTTAGTTAATGAGTATAAAAGCAACTATATACTTATTGGGCCTGATGTGTGGCGCGACACAACCGATAACCCTGAGTTTATCGAAGACCACCAGTTGTTCAAATCATGGAAAGCAAAAGCTGCCGAAGAAGGACTGCGAATTCGTATAGGACGCTGGAATATTGCGGGCGCTCCTATCGCAGTAATAGTAGATTTTCAATCTTTTATGCCGCAGAAAGATGCGATTTTTTCCAAGTTTTGGGAAACATACAAACTTGATTCTATTACCGGACAATGGGACTACATGGAACCTGCGCTCTTCGGTTATGCAGCCGGTAAAGTTGTTGAAAGCTTCGTGCGTTTCAACCTAACCATACGCGATACAGTTGTGGCGCACTTCCACGAATGGATGACAGGAACGGGGCTACTGTACCTGAAAATGGCTGTTCCGCAGGTTGCAACCGCTTTCACAACCCATGCGACAGTGCTGGGACGCTGTATAGCAGGAAATCTACTGCCGCTTTATGGCTCTATGAAATCTTACAATCCTGACATGAAAGCAGCAGAGTTTAACGTTGTTGCCAAACAGTCGTTAGAAAAATTGTCTGCTCGACATGCGAACGTTTTCGTAACCGTAAGCGATATCACAAGCAAAGAATGTTCGCATTTTCTTGACAAACCGGTAGACCTTGTCACCCCCAACGGATTCGAAGATTCGTTTGTTCCGCAAGGCGCCGACTATGACAAGGGACGCAAAGTGGCGCGCGACAAAATGAAGGAAGTAGCGCAAGCTATGTTCGGACAAGTGAGCGAGAACCCCATGTTTGTGGGAATAAGCGGTAGATACGAGTACAAAAACAAAGGAATAGACGTATTCATAAAATCGCTTGGCGAACTAAAAAATAAAACCGGACTTGACCGCGAAATTATTGCTTTCGTTTTGATACCGGCAAATCACTACGGACCTCGCAAAGATTTGCAAAACATCCTGAATAATCCCAAAGAAAAAAATATAATGGGAAAAATTCTATCGCACAATCTTCACGATGCCGATTTTGATTCTACGCTTCGCGAAATAAGTAACAGCGAATTGACAAACGATGCAAATGAAAACGTGAAGGTAATATTTGTGCCTTGTTATCTCAACGGTGATGATGGAATTTTCAACCTGAGCTACTACCAATTGCTCATCGGGCTCGACCTGACTGTATTTCCATCGTATTATGAGCCTTGGGGTTACACTCCGCTTGAAAGCGTTGCATTTCACGTTCCAACGGTTACCACCACTTTGGCTGGTTTCGGGCTGTGGGTTAACGACTACGCGCCGAAAAATACAGCAGTTCGCGTTATCGAGCGCACCGATACGAACGACACTATGGTCGTTTCAGCTATCGCCGATGCTATATTTGAGTTCGCAAAATATGATGAAAAACGCGAAGCTGAAGTACGCAAAGAAGCATTTAAAGCATCGCGTATAGCTCTGTGGTGCAACTTTATAGAATATTATCAAAAAGCGTACGACATCGCATTGAAATCAATACAGGGAGCGGCAACGCCCATAGTAGCAAGCAAGGAATTTATCGAAGATGTGCCTCACGTAGAAAAATGCAGGTCAATTTTTGCGCCTAAATGGAAACGGATGTTGGTGAACAAAAACATTCCCGATAAATTGAAACCGCTTGACGAATTAGCTAACAATCTTTGGTGGTGCTGGAACGATGATGCAAGCGAACTGTTTGAATCAATAGACAAAGTAGCTTGGAAAGAAAGCAAATACAATCCGGTGGTCTTCCTCGACATGATTTCTTACGACAGAATGGTAGCGTTAGAAAATAATGCACCGTTTATGAGCAAGCTGGGACGTGTGTATCAGCGTTTTACAGAATACATGCACGAAAAAGAAGCTCGAAAAAGCCCGAAAATAGCCTATTTCAGTATGGAATACGGACTGCATACAACTCTTAAAATATATTCAGGCGGCTTGGGTATTCTTGCGGGCGACTATCTTAAAGAAGCCAGCGACCTGAACGCCAACATGGTAGCCGTTGGTTTGCTATACAGATATGGATACTTCCAGCAAGTAATGTCGGCAAGCGGAGAACAAATGGCTTTCCATGATTCGCAAGATTTTACAAAAATACCGGCAACTCCTATTCGCGACGAGTGTGGCAATTGGCGTACTATCAGCATAGTGTTCCCAGGACGTACCCTTCACGCCCGTATTTGGAAAGTGCAGGTAGGACGCATCGACCTGTATCTGCTTGACACCGACTTTGAAGACAACGCCGACTACGACCGTTCTATCACGCATCACCTCTATGGCGCAGGTGAAGAACTTCGTTTCAAACAGGAAATACTGCTTGGTATAGGCGGTATTCGCGCATTGCGCGCTATGGGACTATATGCAGACGTGTATCATTGCAACGAAGGACACGCCGCATTCATAGGAATAGAGCGCATGTTTGAGTATATTCATAAAAATAACCTGACTTTTGCCGAAGCGCTCGAAATAGTTCGCTCATCGGCTCTGTTTACTACGCACACGCCAGTACCGGCAGGTCACGATTCATTTACCGAAGGAATGTTGAGAATGTATGTATCGCATTATCCGGCAAAATTGAATACCACGTGGGAACAGTTCATGGCGTTAGGAAAACTCAACCCGTCCGACCCATACGAACGCTTCTCAATGAGTTATTTAGCTGCAAATCTTTCATCGGAAATAAACGGCGTTAGCCGTCTGCACGGAAAAGTAAGTCGGGAAATGTTTGTGTCGATGTGGCCCGGATATATTCCGGATGAATTGAATCTGGGGTATGTCACTAATGGCGTTCACTTTCCAACGTGGACAGCAAGCGAATGGAAGGACTTGTACGAAAAATATTTCGGTATAGATTTCATAACCAATCAATTGGATTTTGAACGATGGAACAAAATATACGAAGTTCCCGACAAGGAAATATGGCATATACGCAACAATCAACGTAAATTGATGATAGATTACATGAAGGAACGCCTTCACAGTCCAACCACAAAGCGTTATCAAAACCCGAAATACATCGTCGAGGTTGCCGAACGTTTTAACAAAAGCGTACTTACCATAGGATTTGCCCGTCGTTTTGCTACATACAAGCGCGCACATCTTCTGTTCCGCAATTTGGACAGACTTTCTAAGATTGTGAACAACAGCGAAATGCCTATTCAATTTGTATTTGCCGGAAAAGCTCACCCAGCTGATAAAGCCGGACAAGACCTGATAAAAATGATTGTAGAAATATCTAAACGTCCAGAGTTTATGGGCAAAATAGTATTTTTGCAAAACTACGATATGGAACTTGCCAGCCACTTAGTTGCAGGTGTAGACGTATGGCTCAACACGCCAACGCGTCCATTAGAGGCTTCAGGCACCAGCGGAGAAAAAGCAGTTATGAACGGTGCGTTGCATTTCAGCGTATTAGACGGTTGGTGGGCTGAAGGCTACGTGCAGAACGCCGGATGGATGCTTCCCGAAGAAGCGGCATACGACAACCACGATGCACAGGATGAATTAGACGCCGAAACGATATATAATCTTTTGGAATACGAAATAGCTCCATTGTTCTATACGCGTATAAAAGACGATGTACCAAACGGTTGGGTACAATTCATCAAGAACTCAATAGCAAAAGTAGCCTCCAACTTTACCACAACACGCATGTTTACCGACTACGTAAATCGTTTCTACACGCCTCTCTACGCGCGAAAAATGGAAATGATAAAGAACGATTTCGAATTGGCAAAAACGATGTCGTCGTGGAAAAAGAAGGTATTCCGCAGTTGGGACAGCATTGAAATACTCTCAGCCAAAACACCCGACGTTTTGAAAGAATCGATAATGGTAGGACAAGAGTACAAATGCGAAGTGGCTTTAGACCTTAGCGAACTCACGCCCGACGATATAGGAGTAGAATTCCTTGTCGTTGAAACTGACAAAAAAGGAGGTATGAAGCTACACGAACGTAAAGAATTTAAACTTGCCGGAGTAAGCGGTCGCACGGCTATCTACGAGGTGACGCTGCTGCCTATTAACACCGGTGCATTTGAATTTGGCATACGAATGTTCCCAAAAAATCCAAACTTGCCGCATAGACAAGACTTCAACCTTGTGAAGTGGATTTAAAACATAAAGATAGTTTTTTAGGTTGTGTTTGATACAAGGGTTTAGGGTTTGTTCTCTAAACCCTTGTTGTTTTTAGATGGTTGGGATGAAAACTTCACTAAAAACTCTGTCTGAGAAACTTTAACGAAGGCGATGGTATTAATTCGCCGAGTTCGAGTTGTTTCCATTTATTATCAACAGTTTGAATGGCTGTTTTAGAAGAGGTAACTATTTGGGGCCATTCTCGCGGGAAATCGTAGTTATGGGGATATTTCATACAAGCGTCTGCAATTATTTGTTGGCGGGGGGCGCGCGCAAGCCTCAGGTCGCGTTCGGGGTCTATATTTGAACACGCTATCCAGCAAACTGTGTCCAAATCATTAGTATCAATATACTCGTCAACAAGAATAAATAATTTTATTGAATTAAATTCTTCGGCAAATAGTTGTGTTTCAAACGTGTTAATCATTTTCTTTGACGGTTTTTTTATCGCTAAAATTACGATTGGTATTCCTTCGTCCAATAAATTCAGATTACATGCTGCAACTTCCTGATACGCGTCAAAAGAAGGCAATTTTACGCTATTTACATCGTGAGTTTTCGAATCGCAATCGTTTTTTTCTTCGGGCAATTTACATGTAGCGTCTATGCCGAGTTTGCTACCGAATGCGAATTTTGGCGATGAATGGTCGAGCACGTCTAATGGACCTTTGCCAAAAACAAGGTCTTTGTGAAAATCTATTTGTTTGAGTGTATTTTTTATTAATTGACGATAATTATCAACCGGCTCGGTGGTAACTAACAGTATCTTGTTGAGCATCATCTGTCCGGCACCCCACAACGAATTAATAGTTTTCATGCCCTGTCCGGGGTACGATTTTTCTATTTGCACCATTGTCAGGTTGTGAGCCGTGCCTTGCGCCGGTATGTTCATATCCTTTATTTCCGGCAAAATAGCCAATTTTAAAGGCGCTAAAAAAATACGTTCGCTTGCTTTTTGAATCCATGCGTCTTCTTGAGGAGGTATTCCGACGATTGTTGCCGGATAAACGGCGTCTTTGCGGTGTGTTATGCAGGTTACATGAAATCGCGGATACATATCAGCCAAAGAATAAAATCCGGTATGGTCTCCGAAAGGTCCTTCCAAAACAAGTTCTTCCGAAGTATCAACATATCCTTCAATAACTATATCTACATCTTCGGGTACCTCTATGTTCTGCGTAATACATTTTACCAATCTCACGTTTTGTTTTCTCAAAAAACCTGCAAGTATGTATTCGTCGATATTATCAGGCATGGGCGCTGTAGACGCGTACGTATAGGCTGGGTGTCCGCCTAAGGCTACAGCTACGGGCATTTTTTGACCTAACGCCTTGTTTTCGTTATAGTGTCTTGCTCCTGTTTTGTGGCGGTGCCAGTGCATACCCGTAGTTTTTGAATCATAAACTTGCATACGATACATTCCCACGTTTCTTATACCTGTTCGCGGGTCTTTAGTGTGCACCATTGGAAGGGTTATAAAGCGTCCGCCATCAAGAGACCAACATTTTAGTACCGGCAATATAGAAAGGTCGGGGTTTGTATGTACAATTTGCTGACATGCGCCTCTGCCTTTAATTGTTTTAGGAACAACACGCCCGATTTCAGACAATAAGCGAAATTTATCGAGCATTCGCTTCTTTGGCGCTGTTATATCTTTAAAAAGTTTTTCTATTAATTTTGCCGCTTCGTCTAAATGAGCAACTCCAAAAGCAGCGCAAATTCTATTGTTAGAGCCCATAGCGTTGGTAAGCGCTGGGAAATTTGTGCCGGTATTTTCAAACAACAACGCTTTTCCTCCATCAGGTTGCTTGCTGAAACGGTCGGTAATTTCGGCTATTTCGTACACAGGGTCTACGAAATGTTTAATTCTGATAAGTTCTCCCTTCTTTTCGAGCAGATTGATAAAATTATTTACAGACATTATGGTTTTCAGTTTTTTTACAAAATTACATAAAATTTTTAAAAATTCCAAGCACAAAAATGAAAAAAATATTTTTTTTTTTGTTTTTTTTTTTGAATTAAAAAAAAAGTAGTAATTTTGCAGCCCAATTTTAATAGTTATTTTTATATGCCAACAATTCAGCAGTTAGTAAGAATAGGTCGAACTAAACTAGTAGACAAGAGTAAAGCTCCGGCTCTAAATTCTTGTCCTCAAAAGCGTGGTGTATGTGTACGCGTTTACACTACAACCCCTAAGAAGCCCAACTCTGCGATGCGCAAAGTAGCGCGTGTGCGGTTGGTGAACCAAAAAGAAGTCAACGCCTACATTCCCGGCGAAGGACACAATCTTCAGGAGCACTCTATCGTGCTTATACGCGGCGGACGTGTAAAAGACCTTCCGGGCGTTCGTTATCACATAATACGGGGCGCATTGGACACCTCCGGAGTTGAGGGGCGGTTAGCGAGTCGTTCGCTATACGGCGCCAAGAGACCGAAAAAGGGCGCAGTTCAACCTCAGGTTAAGGGTAAAAAGAAAAAATAATACATTATATAATATATATTAGATGCGTAAATCAAGACCTAAAAAACGGATTTTATTGCCAGACCCTATTTTTGGCGATAAGGAAGTAACCCGGTTTGTAAACAACCTAATGTTCAGCGGCAAAAAAACCACTGCGTTCAACATCTTCTACGATGCTATGAAAATAGTGGAAAACAAGTCGAAGGACGAAACAAAAACACCAATAGAAGTTTGGCGCAAAGCCCTCGTTAACGTAACGCCTATGGTAGAAGTAAAAAGTCGTCGCGTGGGCGGAGCAACTTTTCAAGTGCCAATGGAAGTACGCGCTGACCGCAAAGTATCGGTTAGTATGAAAAACATGATACTATATGCAAGAAAGCGTACCGGCAAATCGATGAGTGAAAAGCTTGCCGCCGAAATATTAGCTGCATACAACGAAGAAGGCGCTGCGTTCAAAAGAAAGGAAGATATGCACAAAATGGCGGAGGCTAACCGCGCGTTCTCTCATTTTCGGTTCTAGTTAGATGAGCAAAGACTTAAAATATACTAGAAACATTGGTATCATGGCGCATATTGACGCCGGAAAAACGACAACTTCCGAAAGAATACTGTTCTACACGGGTATCAGCTACAAATTGGGCGAGGTGCATGACGGTACGGCGACGATGGACTGGATGGTACAAGAACAGGAGCGCGGCATAACTATTACTTCGGCAGCAACAACATGCAAATGGACATACGGCGGCAACGAATATCATATCAACTTGATTGATACTCCCGGACACGTAGATTTTACCGTTGAAGTAGAACGTTCGTTGCGTGTGCTCGACGGCACGGTGGCGTTGTTTTGTTCGGTTGGCGGAGTTGAACCGCAGTCGGAAACAGTATGGAGACAAGCCGAAAAATACGGAGTGCCAAGAGTAGGATTTGTAAACAAAATGGATAGAAAAGGCGCAGACTTTATAGGCGTGGTAAATCAGGTGCGCGAAAGATTAAAATCAAATCCGGTGCCGCTCGTTTTGCCAATAGGTTCCGAAGAAAACTTTCAGGGAGTAATAGACCTTATAACTATGAAAGCTGAATACTGGTATGACGACGACAAGGGCAAACAAACGGAAATAATAGACATACCCGCCGAGTTGCTTGAAGAAGCCACAGAAATGCGCAATCAATTACTCGAAGCAGTTGTTGAAACGGATGACGTATTGATGGAAAAATTCTTTGAAAATCCGGATTCAATAACCGAGGAAGAATTAAAATCAGGTATACGTAAAGCTGTTTTGGCGCAAACTATTGTACCTATGATGTGCGGCTCGTCCTTCAAAAACAAAGGAGTACAATATCTTCTCAACGCTGTTGCCGCATACCTGCCGTCTCCGTTAGACAAGGAAGAAATAAAAGGCATAAACCCCTATACAAGCAAAGAAGTTACAAGAAAACCGGACAATAAAGAGCCACTTACAGCGCTTGCGTTCAAAATAGCAACCGACCCGTTCGTTGGACGTTTAGTGTTTATTCGCGTGTATTCCGGCAAATTAGACGCCGGCTCATACGTGCTTAATACGCGTTCAGAAAAAAAGGAACGTATTGCAAGGCTTTTTCAAATGCACTCCAACAAGCAAAATCCAATAGAATTTTGCGGAGCAGGAGACATTTGTGCCGCCGTAGGATTCAAAGACCTGCGCACCGGCGATACGCTATGCGCACCCGATAAACCAATTATTTTGGAATCGATGACGTTCCCCGACCCGGTTATTGGCATAGCCGTTGAGCCTAAAACACAGGCTGATGTTGACAAGCTTGGTAACGCATTGTCAAAACTATCCGAAGAAGACCCTACATTTCAGGTACGCACAGACCCTGATTCGGGACAAACCGTTATCAACGGCATGGGCGAGTTACATCTGGAAATAATTATTGACAGATTGCGGCGGGAATTTAAAGTAGAATGTAACCAAGGCAATCCGCAAGTTGCATACAAAGAAGCTATTACGGCAGCGTTCCAGCATCGCGAAGTGTTCAAAAAACAATCGGGCGGACGTGGAAAATTTGCAGATATCATTATAAGAGTGGAGCCAGCCGACGAAGGTTTTACCGGACTGCAATTTGTTGACGAAGTTAAAGGCGGAAATGTTCCGAAAGAATACATACCGTCTGTTGAAAAAGGTTTCAAATTGGCTATGGCAAACGGAGTTCTTGCCGGATTCCCGATGAACAGTCTGAAAGTGACGCTTTTAGACGGTTCTTACCATTCCGTTGATTCAGATTCTTTATCATTTGAAATATGCGCAAAACACGCATTCCGTGAAGCTTGTGAAAAAGCTAAACCGATATTGCTTGAACCCGTGATGGCGGTAGAAGTGGTTACACCTGAGGAATACATGGGCGACGTTATTGGCGACTTCAACAAACGTAGAGGAAACATAAGCGCTATGGAAGAACGCGGAGGAGCAAGAGTGCTAAAAGCTAAGGTGCCACTTGCCGAAATGTTTGGATACGTTACAGTATTGAGAACGATAACATCAGGACGGGCAACTTCGACAATGGAGTTTTCGCATTACTCGCCGCTGTCGGAAAACATGGCGAAAGAAATAATTGTTAGCGTTAAAGGAGTTTCTAAATAGAATTAAGAATTAACAGAATCAAATTTTATTAATATAATATGAGCCAAAAAATAAGAATTAAACTCAAATCTTACGACCACAATTTAGTTGACAAGTCGGCTGAAAAAATCGTGAAGACGGTAAAAATGACCGGCGCCGCTGTTAGTGGACCGATACCTTTGCCTACGCATAAGCGTATATTCACGGTAAACCGCTCAACCTTTGTTAACAAGAAGGCGAGAGAACAGTTTCAGCTCAGTTCGTTTCAGCGTTTGATGGATATATACAGTTCAACGCCTAAAACGATAGATGCCCTTATGAAATTGGAATTGCCAAGCGGAGTGGAAGTGGAAATAAAAGTGTGACGCACATAGAAGGCTCTTTCTGAAGTTTTTCAATGAGCAGATACATTCTTTACAGAAAGCAAAACGCTTGAGAGCGTTCTGTTTTCTCTGTGGGACTTATTGTAAATTTTGAAATTTTTTGTAACCTTTTTCGAAATACAGCGTATAAGAAGGTAGAATGAAGTTTTAGCTAAAAATTTATAAATAAAAATATTTCAAACCATAATGAAAAAATTTAGCTCGACGGTTAACGCTTGCAGCAACGCCGATGCAAACGCAACAAAAAACCAAAAAACAGAAAATAGCAGAACTGCTATAAGCGCATTATTTGCGAAAACGGCGAAAAATTTGACTGCGCTTGTGGTATGTTTCGCTATGGCGGCATTGCAAGCAGTAGCAAACGAGCCGGTGTACACAATTACAGGAACACCCAGCGGTTTTGAAGTGCATAGAGACGTAACTTTAGTTAATGGGCAGCTAACAACAATAGCTGATGCAATAATTCTTATTAGAAATAATGCAGATAGAGAAGACTGCACAATTCATTTTGATTTAAATTCATTCCCAGCGAGTCCTGTTGAATTTAGCAACGATGGCGAAAGCATGTGGGGCAACATTACGCTTACGGGTACAATAGAAACAATAACTGTAACATCACCAACTGAATTTATTGTAGGAAGTTTGGAAGTTGCAGGAATTACAAACAATGGTGGCGTTCTACATATCACTGGTGATGGGGTAATTGGCACCAACAAATCGTTAATCGCCATAAACAATTTCTCCGGAAGCTTAAAAATAAGTGGCAGACCTGAAATTAATGGCGACATTGTAATTCATAACGTCGGCGACCCCGGAACGACGGCTGTAAGCGGCGGCGCCGAATATTATAATCTCGTTAGACACAACGAGAGTAGAGTACTTGCTATTCAGGGTAATGATATCGTTTTTCAAGACCAAACAGCCGTACATAGCGTTAGTATTGCCGCCATTTATTTTGACAATTCCAATCCTATTGAAATTTTTGTGGTAACTCATGGAAATCAAACTATCCCAGCATCTTTGGAGCCGAAAGCAAATTTAAATGAATGTTACGATACTGGAAAAGGGTGGTTTTTCATGGACAACGGTACAGAAACTCCTTTTATTTTTGGAGAAACGCAAGTTACTGGTAACATATCATTATATTTGAAGAATCCGGATTTTTATATTCTTAAACCGGATGACGAAATTTTATTTGGAGTAATCGGAACTACTTATTTTCTAGCACTCGAAACTTCAATAGAGAGGGATTGTTGGAATATTACTTTTGATGGAACTTCTGATGATTTTGGTGATAATGATTACAGTTTTCTGCCGTCAGGTTTAGAAATAAATAACACAAGCCAAGCCGGCATATTTGAATTTAAAATAACAGCTAAGTTCAATGATGTTTATTCTCCTGAAAGAGCAATTACAATAATAATAAAGCCAAGAATTGACACTATCCAAGACGAAATTACAGCGTATATTGACAACGAAGATTTAGCTGATGGCAAAGATTTCGATTTTCCATTCGCAGCAAAAGGTTCAATATCTGAGCCCGACCTAACGAGCTTATTGTGGAGCGTTAGCGATGAAGATGCCGCAAAATTATCAACAGCCGGATTGGTGCTTTCTGATGATGGAGTACTTTCCGGCAAACTCAGCTATGACGGCTCTGAAGGCGGCGAGGTAAGTTTTACCATCAGAGCAGCGTTGGCAGATGCTCCTGATGTTTACGAAGAAGCCACATTTACTATAGTAATCATGCCTCAACCGGTAACAAACATTGAAATACTTAATGTTAATGGAGGACAGTTATGTTGGACAGAGATATGCGCAGTAGTAGGCGATAATTTAACCATATCTTTTGGGGCAGACGGCTCTAAACCTTTATCATGGGAAGTTATGGGATTGATAGAAAATTCTTACAACATCACTGCAGACGGAGTATTAACGCTTCAAGCAACCGGAAATTTATCTTTCTCTGTGGTGGCGAAAAACGATGCAAATAAACAACAAGGAACACGCGGCGAAATAGATATTGTCATTACAGTTCATCCTAAAGTAGAAATCCAAACAGAAAACTTACCAAGCGGCGTAGTCGGTAGAGAATATTTATTTAATGTTGGCACAGAAGAAATTGACTATAATAAAATTTTTGATGATCCACAAAAAGATTACGCTGTAATCATAGAAACAATTGCCACCGACGACAACGCTCAATGGGAGGAAATAACCAATGTCCTTTCTCAACGTGGTTTGCAGCTTTCCTCAGAAGGTATCATTGTAGGAGAAATTTCCGGCAGTGGAGATATTACATTCACAGCGCGGGCTTTCAACGCCGCTTCTTCAGAATATAGAGAGTTTACTGTCAAAGTGTACGAAGTGCCTGAAATAGATGAAGACAAACTTAATCTTTCTTTCAAAGTAGGCGATGAAGACGCCAAATTCGCTTTTGCTCTCACAAATAAAGATAATACAACTGCTGAAATTACTTGGAATATGTACCCTGATAATGTTTTTGTCAATACAGGTTTGGCGTTTAACCCAGAAACCGGAATAATTTCCGGAATACCAACAGATGTTACTGCACATCCGGTGCAGTTTACATTAACAGCAAAAACAATCGTAGCAGGGATAATACACAGTTCGAAACCAGTGGAATTCACATTTGAAATCACGGACGTGTTGAGATTTGTGGCTTGCGCTCCATTATCAGATTTTTCTACAATGCTCGAATATGGTATAGTAGGTAAAGGTTATGATGTAGAAATTTGTAGCAACGCGAGCACTTTTGATTATACTGCAAATTGGCTGCCATGGGAGGGAGAATCACCGGTCAAGGGTTTACTTTTTGAATCTGGTACTATTTCAGGTACGCCAACTGAAGTTGGTATTTTTAAATTCGATATTATGTTGGAATTGCTAGATAACGGAGACCAAGTTGATTTAATAGAAGAAGAATTCACAATAATTATTTACCCTAAGCTTGAAATCAATGATTGTGAAACAGAGCCATGCATACTGCTCGAAGGTACAGCAAAAGAGCCATATAGTTACACATTTGGAATCGTTGATGATATTGAATCAGAATTTGGCAATGTGACATGGTCAATTATCGGCGCCGGCACTTTTCCCGACGGCTTAGTTTTAGACCCAGGAAGCGGCAAAATTTCGGGTATTCCAACCGAAGACGGACATTTTACCTTTACTGTGAAGGCAATCCACTCACATAACAACGTCAATGGAATTCAAGAAGACGAAAAAGAATTTACCATAATCATACGACCAGAGCCTGTACCGCCTGTTATCACAACAACAAGCTTACCTCACGGCATTGTTGGCAATAATTACATCGGAACTCTTACCGCTACCGGCGATGCCACTATTACTTGGGAAATAACAGATGGCGATTTACCGAACGGTTTAAGTTTAAATGAATCAACCGGCGAAATTTCAGGTATGCCAACAGAGTTTGGGGTATTTACTTTCGATGTTACAGCAGAAAATGATGCAGGCGAAGACACAGAGACGTTTACCATTATAATTTATCCGAAACTCGAAATTATTGCTGAATGTACCGGCGATGACCCCACTTGCAAGCTTAAGAACGGAGAAATAGACGATGAATATAACGCAATTTTGACAACAAGCGTTGGCAACAATTTTGGAACAGTAGAGTGGGAAAGTAATGGCTTGCCAACCGATTGGGAAATTTTACCAACCGGCGTAATTTCCGGTATTCCAACAACAGCCGGTAAGTTTACGTTCAGCGTAACGGCAACTCATAAAGTTGAGGATGCTGTAATACAAACTGCAACAAGGCAGTTTTCAATCGAAATAGAAAAGAAAACACCCCCTGCACTTACCACTATTAGTTTCATCGCAGAATACGGTAAAACATTATCTGATTTTACTTTGCAGCCCGAAGGTTGGATTTGGGAAAATCCGAATGAAAGCGTTGGCAATGTGGCTGCCACTCCGAATAAACACATAGCCATGTTTAATGAAACTGTCGATTTTAAATCCGGCAGTGTAGAGGTTGATATAACAGTAGAGCCTAAAAATCTTACTATCCAATTGAAAGCTGACGCTTCAATTTCCAAAGTGCATGATGGCAACACTGCAATTGCTTTAACAGAACTTGCTGGTAAATTTGAATTTGTAGGGCTTGTGTTGAATGAAACTGCCGAAGTAGATGTTTCGGGCGTCACTGCTTCGTTTGAAAATAGTTATGTAGGAGAAGACAAATTTATTACGTTTACTGGCGTGTTTGCTATAGGCAATGGTAGTGCTTCTTCGAGCAATTATACAATTGTTCCTGCAAGTGAAGTTTCAGACATTACCGGCAGTATTACAGATTCGTATATAATTGAGGTAGACAAAACAAAACTGTCTTTTGAGCCTCGCGAATATGGGTATGGACAGCAGAATCTGCCCCCTGTTCTAGAATTTATATTATCAAACACAGGCACGGGAGCAGTAAATTTTAGTTGGGATATACACCCATCATTTCAATTAATAGATGCGCCTAATAGCATTGAGCCACTTCTTGGCGGAAATAATGTGACCTTTAAGGTAAGTCCAATAGTAGGTCTTGGTGTTGGTACTCATACCGCAGACCTGACTATAACAGCAACATACGAATCAAACGTATCAGCAGATGGCAGTCCGGCATTTGTGGTTTTAGAATTTACAGTTGGCGCTCTGCACGATATAAATATTGCCCAGAGTGAGAACGGAACAGTTACCGCATCGTCAAATTCTGCCACAAAAGACGCAACAGTAGAACTTACCGTTGTGCCAAACGAAGGTTTCGAACTCGATAAAATTGTAGTTACTTACGATGGAATAATTGAAGAGATTGATGTTATTCCGTCAGGCGAAAACAAATACACATTTAAAATGCCTGATAATGAAGTAACAGTTACGGCTACGTTCAAAAAGAAAACGTATAATGTTGCGGTTGTGGCAAACCCCACGGATGCAGCTCTATCTATTACAACTTTTAATGCTCCTGTTGAACATGGAGAAAAAATTTCAGTAACTGTAATGCCTGATGTAGGCTACAAATTTGTTGGCTGGTATGTTGGCGATGTTAAAATTGACGATACTTCTAAACTTGAAGACTACGAAGTTTTAGACAACGTAACAATAGTTGCCAAATTTGAGCTAATAACATACAATGTAACTTTAGCTGCTAATCCACAAGAAGGTGGTACAGTCAGCGCAGATATTTACAATCCAACGCTCTTCCATGCATTGAACATTACAGCAAAAGCTAATGAAGGCTACGAGTTTGTGAATTGGACTGATACTGAGACCGGAATTGATGTCTCAGAAGACGAAAACCATCTCATAATGATGATTATTATCTCCGGCGATGTTAACTTGACTGCAAACTTCAAACTAAAAACCTACACTGTTGCTGCAGAAGTTTCTCCAATCGGCAGTGGTAACGTTAGCGTTAGCGACGACGGACAGATTGAACATGGAAAACCCGTAACTTTAACGGCAATGCCAACCGATGGTAATGAATTCCTGCATTGGTCGTTAGAGGGCAGTAACGAAACATATGACGCTAATCCACTTGTAATTGCCGCTGTAACGTCAGATATGACCTTCACGGCGCATTTCGATGCAGAAATATTAACCTACGAAGTTGCAGTGTCTGTGTTGTCCAATCAATCAAGCGGCTCGGTAACGGTTTCTCCCGATGGCAAACAAATTGCCGGAACGCCAATGACGCTAACCGTATTGCCCGCAACAAACTGGCAACTTGGCGACATCATAGCCTACAATACCGGCTCGCCTGCAACAACAGTAGAACTCTCCGGCTCCGGCGCAACCCGAAAATTTACAATGCCGGCTTATGACGTAACAGTAGAAGCCACATTTGTGCAGTTGTTTAATGTCACTGTTAGCAGTTCGGGAGCCACAGGCGTATCGGGCAGCGGACATAACGCCGTAGGCGCTACCGTAAACATCAATGCGGGGACACGCAGCGGCATGGTATTTGTGAGATGGACATCAACTCAGGCAAGTCTTGAATTTGAGGATATTAACAGCGCCATAACAAGCTTTACGATGCCGGCAAGCGACGTTAATGTATCGGCAGGATGGGGCTACACGGTAACAGTAAACGACGATGGAAATGGCGTTGCAACAACATCGCATGACAAACAAATTCAAAGTCAGCAAGTTACTCTTACAGCAACCCCACATGAAGGCTACAGTTTTAACAGATTTACGCCACAAAGCGGCACAGGTCTTAATATGCTATCTGGCGATGCAAATAACAGCGCATCATTCAATATGCCCAACAGTAACGTTGTATACTTGGCTGAATTCACCCCTATCCCCTACGCTATTGCTATAACACAAAGCGTTGGCGGAACGATTATCTCTAATCCTGCTCAAACGGCAACGATCGGAACAAATGTTTCTATTAACGCAAATTTAGCCGAGAACTATGAATTTGTGCGTTGGATAATTGCGTCAAACAATTCTGCTGATGTAGAAATTGAAGATGCTAACAATCCCCAAACCACATTCAAAATGCCTGCAAGCAACGTTAGTATATCGGCTGAATATCAATATATACCGGCTACTCCTGTGCAGTTTGACGTACAATTATTTGCTATTCCCGTAGACGGCGGTACATTCTTAGTTTTCGATGCAGATGGAAATCATATTTATTCGAACATCGATGGCGCGTTTACGCTAAACTATGACGAAGGTTACATATTCGAAGCAATAGCAAATTCGGGATGGAAATTTGTAAACTGGACTATTGCCTACGTAGAAGACGGAATAGAATACAATGATGAGTATGACGACGAAGCGATATTCGAGTTTGCCATGGAAATTGAAGATGCAGGTATCTACAGCGACATAAGGTTTTACGCAAACTTTGAAGAAGACAACGACATCGGCTCTCCCGACACATACATTGTAAGTATATTTGCAGTTCCGGCGGAAGGCGGCTCAATTGCTGTGACCGATGAGTTTTCCGCTCAAATTTCCGGCGATTCAAACAGCGCGTTTACGCTAAACTATGACGAAGGCTACATGTTCGAAGCAATAGCAAATTCGGGATGGAAATTTGTAAACTGGACTATTGCCTACATCGAAGACGGAATAGAATACAATGATGAGTATGATGACGAAGCGATGTTCGAGTTTGCCATGGAAATTGAAGATGCTGGTATCTACAGCGACATAAGGTTTTACGCAAACTTTGAAGAAAACAATATCGTTACTCCCGGCGATTATAACGTTGTCATCTCAACTAATACGACAGATGGCGGCAGCTTTATGGTTATCAACACATATGGATATCCTGTTTTGGGCTCGCCCGAAGGCGTTTTCGAATTTAATACCGATGAAGAGTATATTATTATAGCAACGGCAAGTCCGGGATGGAAATTTATAAACTGGTCTATCTTCTTTACAGAAGACGGAATTACAGAGTTTGACACCCATAATAACGCACAATTGGAAATCGAATTGGATAACGACGATTTGGCATGGATTTCAAATATCAGACTTGTTGCCAATTTTGTAGATGAATCGCTATGCACAATACCAATTAACTTCACTCTATCGGCGCAACCATCTGAAGGCGGCTTAATCATCGGCGGCGATGAATTGTATACTATGTGCGATCTTATTGAACTTGAGGCTATTGAAAATGAAGGATGGATATTTGTTGGATGGATTCTGAATGGCGTTCAATTATCTGTCGACGATTATCTTTCAATCCCTGCCTTTATGCTCGACGGCGCTATTCTTACGGCGCTATTTGAAGCGGAGGAAGATGAGCCAACCGACCCGGGCGCTCCCGGCGAGCCTCCAACCCAAATCTCCAATGTAGAATCACCTGTTCTGTCAACGCCTTTGCGCGCTTGGATTCGCGATGGTCTTTTCCACATCAGTGGTCTGACAATAGGCGAGCCTTTGCGTATCTACAGTTCCACCGGCGCTATGGTGTATAGCGACATTGCAAACAGCTCCGAAATCGATTTGGGTCTAAAAGTTCCTTTCGGAATGTACATAATCCAATCAGGCAACCAATTTATAAGAATTATATATGAATATTAATGCACAATAACGTTTTTTTAATATTATCTAAATAGAATAAAGATGAGCGTAAACAGATATTTTTTCATCATTTTGGCTGTCGTTATATTTGGCTGTTCAACCTCTACAAAAAGGCAACACGAGTATTTAGTTTGGTTCGACAGCCCTGCCGAACAATGGGAAGAAACCCTACCCTTAGGCAATGGACGTCTGGGAGTTATGCCCGATGGGGGAATTGAAAAGGAAGTTTTAGTTTTGAACGACATTACCTTATGGTCAGGAGGCGTTCAAGATGCCGACAACCCCGAAGCGTCCACACACCTTCCGGAAATAAGGCGTTTGCTTTTTGAAGGCAAAAACGACCTTGCACAAGAATTAGTTTACAGAACGTTTGTGTGCAAAGGCGTTGGCTCCGGTTTTGGAAGAGGCGCCAATCACCCTTATGGAAGTTTCGAAATATTGGGTAATTTGCACATAGACTATCAATATCCGGGCGAAACGGTAACGGCTACGGACTATCGTCGTCAACTGTCTTTGAACGATGCCGTTGCAAGCACATCGTTTGTTTCCGATGGAGTAACCTACACGCGCGAATATTTTGCATCTTTCGGACATGATGTGATAGTGATACGTTTACAGGCTTCAAAAGCCGGAATGTTGAACTTTAAGGTTGGTATTGACCGTCCTCGCGCGTTCGAAACAATTCTGCAAGGCGACGAACTCTTTATGAGCGGTCAACTGAACAACGGCACAGATGGAAATGGCATGAAATACAACGCCCGCGTAAAAGTTAAACTCGCCGGAAACGGAAACGTTGCAGGTGTGGATAACAAAATAGAGGTAACGCAAGCTAAAGAAGCATATATATTTGTTTCGGCTACAACCGATTTTAAAGAGCCTGAATTTGAAGCAATTTGTCAAAATCTGCTGCAAAAAGCTTTTGCCGAAAAATATGCTACTATCAAAGCGTCGCACGTGAATACATATAAAAGCTTTTTCTCTCGTATGCAGCTTAATTTAAATCCGCATCCCGAAAAAGAAATCATACCTACCGACCGTCGCCTTGTTGCTTTTGCTGCCAACCCCGTTGATAACGGATTAGTTGAGTTGTATTTTCAGTTCGGACGCTATTTGCTTATTTCAAGCAGCCGTCCCGGACTATTGCCGCCAAATCTTCAAGGACTGTGGGCTAACACAATTTACACTCCATGGAATGGCGATTATCACCTAAACATCAACGTTCAGATGAATATGTGGCCCGCCGAAGTAACCAATCTTGCGGAGTTGCATATGCCATTGATTGAACTGACGGAAAATTTAGTAGAACCGGGACGACGAACAGCGCAGGCGTTCTACAATGCAGACGGATGGGTGGCGCACATGATGACAAACGTTTGGGGCTTCACGGCTCCCGGCGAACATCCCTCATGGGGCGCAAGCAACACAGGGGGGACATGGCTTTGCGCTCATCTGTGGGAACACTACGAATACAACCCTGACCCTGAATTTCTAAAACGAATCTACCCTACGTTGAAAGGCTCTGCCGAGTTTTTCCTAAGCATACTTGTTCCCGAACCAAAAAATGGATGGTTAGTGACAGCGCCAACTACTTCTCCCGAAAATTCTTTCTATTTACCTCATACTCAAACACGTGTGTATGTTTGCATGGGCTCAACGATGGACAATCAATTAGTTCGCGAAATATTCACAAATGTAATCACGGCAAGCGAAACATTAGGCGTTGATGTTGAATTTCGTAACCGTTTGAAAGAAGCAAAAGCACAACTGCCGCCAAATCGTATCGGCAGCGACGGACGACTGATGGAATGGCTTGAAGAATACAGAGAAGTCGACCTTCAGCATCGTCACATTTCGCATCTCTACGGCTTACATCCGGGAAGTCAGATAAACCTGTTCGAAACTCCCGAACTTACCTTAGCAGCACGTAAAACGCTTGAAACCAGAGGCGACGGCGGAACGGGCTGGTCGCGTGCGTGGAAAATAAATTTTTGGGCTCGACTTGGCGACGGAAACAGAGCCTACAGGCTTTTGTGCAATCTATTGGAGCCTACCCGCGAAAGAAGAATGATAATGTCGAACGGCGGCACATATCCAAATCTTTTTTGCGCACACCCGCCATTCCAAATTGATGGTAATTTTGGCGGATGCGCCGGTATAGCCGAAATGTTTCTGCAAAGTCATGCCGGAATTATACATGTTTTGCCCTCGCTTCCCGAGATAATGCCAGATGGCTCATTTACAGGGATGAGAGCTCGCGGAGGAGTTGAAGTGTCGGCGGCATGGAAAAACAAACAAATAACTTCCATTTCGCTAAAAGCTACAAATGACAACGATTTTAGACTATTTATGCCCGATGATGAATCAAAAGTCGTATTTAGAAAAGGGCGAAGTAAATTTAACCCTGAAATAGTTGACGGAATAGCCAAATTTTCAATAAAAAAGAACGAAGTTGTTAATATTACAGTAAGATAGAGCGCTAAATATGATAAAACTGCATACAAAATTGATAATTCCTCCCGATAACGTGAAGGCGCTCGTTGTAATAGTGCACGGGGTGGGCGAACATGGCGGATGTTATGATGAATTGGTAGAAATGTTTGTAAGTCATTCGATTGGAGTATTTACATACGACCAGCGCGGACACGGACTATCTCCGGGTACTCGTGGACATGCAGCAATGGATGACCTTAAAAGCGACCTCAAATATTTTGTTAACGACCTTAAAAAAAAGTTCTCAAACATTCCGATTGTTATTTTAGGACACAGCATGGGCGGACAATTAGCGTTAAGATGCGCAATTGAAAAAGATGTTCCCGTTCAGGGCGCTATAGCCGCGTCTCCGATGATTAAACTTGTTAATCCGCCTTCGCGAATTTTGTTAAAAATAGCCCTGTGGATATCAAGAATAGCGCCTTGTATTACCATAAAAGCCGGAATAAAATCAGAGCATCTGGCAGAAACAACAGTAGAAAAACCTAAAGATTCAAAGAAAGACCCGTTATTGCACGGAAGAATTTCGCTAAAACTATTTACGGACTTGTATTATCACGGCGAAAAACTCATAAAAAAAAGACAATCATCAAATATGCCCGTTTTGTTGATGCACGGAACAGACGACCCGTTAGTTTCTTTTGACGCCGGTAAACTTTTTGCCCAAAAAAATAAAATATTCGTGTATTTCAAAAAATGGCATAAAATGCGTCACAGTTTGTTAAAAGATGCAAAAAAAGAAATGGTTTACAAGCATCTTTTGACATGGATTTTTATAAAGGTTATCAATAGATGGAATTATTCAGAACAATCGTCAAATGTCCGGAATCAGCCGAAAAAATTGATTATCAAACGCCTATCGCGATGATTGGCTCGTGCTTTGCCGAAAATTTAGGCGCACGACTGAAACAATTGCAATTCAACGTATTAACAAATCCTTTCGGGATAGTGTACCATCCTGCGCCAACTGCGCAATGCATAGATAGAATTATTAGCGCACAGCCATATACGGCTAACGAACTGCATCAACTCAACGAACTTTGGTGCAGTTTCGACCATCATGGAAGATTTTCGCATATAAACGCCTTATCATGCATAGATTTAATAAACAGCGAATTACAAAAGGCGAGCAAACAATTGGCAGATGCAAAATGGCTTTTTGTCAGTTTTGGTACAGCGTGGGCTTTCAGACTAAAAAGCACGGGTAAAATAGTAGCTAATTGTCACAAATTTCCCAGCTTATATTTTGACCGGATTAACTATATTGAAAGTGAAATAGTTACATTATGGTCTAAAACAATTGAAAATTTAAAAAAATACAATACACAACTGAAAATTGTTTTCACTGTGAGCCCTATACGACATTTGCGCGATGGCGCACACGAAAATCAATTAAGCAAATCAACTCTTTTGCTCGCAGTACACCGCCTTTTGAACGAACACGAAAACCTTGCATATTTTCCTGCCTACGAAATTCTTTTAGACGATTTGCGCGATTATCGATTCTATGAAGAAAACATGACTCATCCAAACAATTTGGCAATCAATTATATATGGAAACGTTTTTGCGAAACATATATGACCGAAAAAACAATGCAATCTATGAAAACAATAGAAAAAAAAGTGAAGGCTGCTGCACATAGACCTATTCATAATTTTGATTAATGATAGTTTAGCGTCAAACGCGAAATTTTCAATTTTTATTTTTCAAAGTTTTGGAATTTTGAAAAATTTTATTTAACTTTGCGGCTCAAAAATAAACAAATATTAAAAATATATGGATAATAAAAAAGATGCAGCAACAGCAAAAGATGTGCAAAAAGAAAAGTTGAAATCTCTGCAACTAACGCTTGACAAGTTAGACAAAGATTTTGGCAAGGGTACTATAATGAAGATGAGCGACAAAATGGTTGAGCAGGTGCCTTCAATTCCTACGGGCTCTATAGCTCTCAACGTGGCTCTTGGTATTGGTGGTTTACCTCGCGGACGGGTAATCGAAATATTCGGACCTGAATCGTCGGGAAAAACCACATTGGCTATCCACGCAATTGCCGAGGCGCAAAAATTAGGCGGTATTGCTGCATTTATAGATGCAGAACATGCTTTCGACCGTTCTTATGCTCAAAAATTGGGCGTAGATATGGATACTTTATATGTGTCTCAACCCGATAATGGCGAGCAAGCCTTAGAAATAGCCGATGCGCTGATTCGTTCGAGTGCGGTAGATATTTTAGTTATCGACTCGGTGGCGGCTCTTACACCTAAAGCCGAAATAGAAGGTGATATGGGAGATTCGCGAATGGGACTACAAGCTCGTCTTATGTCGCAAGCTCTTCGTAAGCTTACCGGAAATATCAGTAAAACAAATACTTGCTGTATTTTTATAAACCAATTACGAGAAAAAATAGGCGTAATGTTTGGAAATCCTGAAACAACAACAGGAGGTAATGCACTCAAATTTTATGCCTCGGTGCGTATAGATATACGTAAAACAACGGCAATAAAAGACAAAGATGGCGATAATGTTAGCGGTAACCGCGTTAAGGTAAAAATAGTTAAAAACAAACTTGCGCCGCCATTTAGACGCGCCGAATTTGATGTAATATACGGCGAAGGCATATCGCGAATAGGTGAAATAATCGACCTCGGCACCACGCTGAATGTTATCAAAAAAAGCGGCTCGTGGTTTAGCTACGGAGAAACCAAGTTGGGACAAGGACGCGATGCTGTGAAGCAGTTGCTTACAGACAACGACGAATTAGCATTCGAACTTGAAGAAAAAATACGCAATGCGTTAATGACCAACCCAAACATAGTAGATGACAAGGAATAAAATCGTCAAAAAAGAATTTTTATCAGAAAAAGTATTCCGCGTTATCATTGAAGCCCCTCGTATTGCCCAAAGCCGAAAAGCCGGACATTTCGTAATGGTACGCATCGGCGAGGGCGGCGAGCGTATTCCATTGACTATTGCCGATGCCGACGTCGAAAATGGAACTATCACGCTTATTGTACAAATAGCGGGCTGTACATCGGCAAAATTGTCTAAACTTAACGAAGGCGACTTTATTGCCGATGTTTCAGGACCGTTGGGCAACGCCACGCATATTGAAAAGGTAGGAACTGTGCTTTGTGCGGGCGGCGGAGTTGGCATAGCGCCGTTGTACCCCATTGTTCAGGCATATAAACGAGCCGGAAACCGTATTGTCACAATATTGGCAGCACGCAACGCCGATTTAATTATTCTGGAAAAAGAAATGGCTGAATTTTCTGACGACATGATGTTGATGACCGATGATGGCTCGCGTGGTAAAAAAGGTTTGATTACCGCCGGAATGGAAGAAATAATACAGCACGAAAAGATAGACAGAGCAATAGTGATTGGTCCCACCGTGATGATGAAATACGCTGCATTAACAACGGAGAAGTACAATATCCCGACAATAGCAAGCTTAAACACTATCATGGTAGACGGCACAGGCATGTGCGGAGCCTGCAGATGCACCGTAGACGGCGAGACAAAATTTGTGTGCGTTGATGGTCCCGAGTTCGACGCACACAAAGTGAATTACGACGAAATAATGCAGAGACTTATAGCCTACAAAAGCGAGGAAGAATCTGCTTTCCAAAAATTAGTTTTATAGACTTTAACGTTCATAGCTAACTCTAACTGTACGGTTGCCCGATTGTACGATGTACAAGCCGGAGGATAAGTGCATATAAACGTTCGTCTCTTCGTCTGTGGCTACAGTTTGGTAAACCAATGCGCCGGTAATACTGTATACGCTCAACGTTTCCCCTACAACGAGACCGGTTATGTGAAGCTGACCATCGCGAATCCATGCGCGCAACGGCGTAGTTTCTGCCGGCGTCTCCACATTAGAAATCATATTAGGAGGGTCAACGGGGTCAGTTGGGTCTGGAATATCAGGCGTACCCGTATAAATAAAATGCGCCGTGAGCTTAATGTCGGTAACAACGCCATAGTCAAATATAGATAGCCCGTACCACTTAATATCCTGATATACATTCCAAACGTCTTCTTCGCCGTGATAGACTTCTTCTATTGTCCATTTTTCAAATATCCAACCCGAATTGGCAGTTGCCACGAAGCAATAATATTGACCGTATTCTAGTTCGAAACTGCCACCAGCGCCATTGCCAATCAAGGCGCCGTTTTCAGCGTCTATCTGAAATGTTCCGCCACCTGTTGGGCTTGTTGCTACAGTGACTGTATATGGCGGGAATTCATAGTCAGGGTCTACGTCAAAGATTGCATACAATTCTATAGGTACGTCAAACGTAAATGTATACTCTTCTTCATACCAGTAATCATAAGACCATTCATTATCAATAAATCTATCAATTTCCCAGTGCGAGAATATGAAACCGGGGTTTGCTACTGCTTCAATAGTCAGTTCATCGCCTAACTCGTGGCTTTGTTCATAATAAGGCACATTTACGTCGTTGACGATAAGCGTACCACCCTGAGCAGAAGCATAAACAGCCATTTTTACAAAGTAGGCTTCAAAGTTCATGTTACCGGTAACTATAAACGTGTATTCAGCGTCAGTTATCAAATCCCAATCCGATGTATTTTCATTAAAGTATTCCCAACCTGCAAATATCCATCCGGGGTTAGCTGTTGCTGTTATTGTTGCTATTTCGCCATATTGGAACTCACCACCGCCGGTTACTGCGCCTCCATCTAGAGGCCAGAAATCAACCTCGACATAGTAGAACTCAGAGCTCTCTTCTACAAAATGCGCCGTGATAATAACATCGACGACATTATCGTCGTAATAAAAATGAGGCAACTCAAAAATAATATCGTTTATATATTCATAACTTTCCTCTATTACAACTCCGTCACTCTTGATTTCTATATGCCATCTATCAAATTCCCAGCCATCGTCAGCTTTTGCACTTAAATAATATTCTTGCTCGAAGTTTAACGGATAACAATTATCAATCAGGTTTGTAAAGTCGCCTAAATCATCAGAAATTTCGTACGTGCCGCCATTCGTTGGATTTATATTTATTGTGGCTAAATACTGCGGGGCAACATAATCCGGATCAGGCTCAAAGATTGCTTCAAAGTTCATGTTACCAGTAACTGTAAACGTGTATTCAGCGTCAGTTATCAAATCCCAATCCAATGTATTTTCATTAAAGTATTCCCAACCTGCAAACATCCATCCGGTATTTGCAATTGCTTTTAAATGATATTCTTGTCCGAAATCTAACGGATAACAGTTATCATTAGAGATTGCAATGATGCCGAAATTATCAGAAATTTCATATACGCCGCCATTCGTTGGGTTTGTGTTTATTGTGACTATATACTGCGGGAGTTGCGTATTTATAGCGAGAATATCAGTTTCCGCCGTTAGCGTGCTTGCTGTATGCCTTACAACTACCGGTTTGTCGTGATGAACGTCAAAGGTTAATGGCGCGCCGTTAGCGGGCGATGCAGTCAAACCTTTGGCGTCAAAGTCGGCAAATGTTACTATTTCAGATTCTCCGTTGCTGTATGTTATGATCACTGACAAACCTGCCAAGATGAGAGATTCGCCTTCAAAATATTCCAATTTGTCGGGCTGCGTTGCAATGCTTATTTCTGTAACTGTTACGGGGATATTTTCAAATACTGCCGTTACAGTTACATTGTTTGCAGGCATGTTGAACGTGTGCGGATTGGTAAAGCCAGTAGTAACAATATCACCACTCTCCCACCCTACAAATTGTTGTCCGGCAAGCACAGTTGCAGTTATGGTTACTGATTCGCCAGCTTCATATTCTAGCTTGTTGGGAGCTTTTGTTCCATTTACAACTGTTAATTCGTAAAGTACCGGAATATTGATTGAAATCACATGCTCATCATATTCACCCGAGCCGTCATTTGCGGTTGCCCTGACTGTTATTGAACCTGTATTTACGTTCGCATTAACTGTGATAAAACCGCTCTGGCTAACGCTTGCTAAGGCGCCGCCAACTGTTATTGACCATGTAACATTTTTGTTAGCTGCTTCGGTGGGTAATACCGTCACACCAAGTTGCAATGTGCGGGCTTGAGAAACAATGCTGTTATCGCCGGTTATTTCAACTGATTCAACAGGAATATTTTCAAATACTGCCGTTACAGTTACATTGTTTGCCGGCATGTTGAAAGTGTGCGGATTAGTAAAACCGGTAGTAACAATATCACTACTCTCCCACCCTACAAATTGTTGTCCGGTAGGCACAGTTGCAGTTATGGTTACAGATTCGCCAGCTTCATATCCTTGCTTGTTGGGAGCTTTTGTACCATTTACAACTGTTAGTTCGTAAAGCACCGGAATATCTTCAAATTCTGCTACTACGGTTACAGCAAAAGCGGGCATTGTGAAAGTCCAAGTCCCTGCTGCTGTGCCTGCAGTCAAAGTAACATTAACATCATCGGTTCCATTGTTGTATGTTACGGTCAAAGAATTAGCTACTAATTGCTTTCCTGTCTCAGGCGTCACTGTTAATGTAACAGTTGCTGCTGCTGTAGCTTCAGTTGCTGGGGCAGAAGTTACTGCGCCACCAGTTAATGTGCCGATATTGATTGCATACAGAACTGGAATGTCTTCAAATTCTGCGTCCACTGTTACAGCAAAAGCGGGCATTGTGAAAGTCCATGTTCCTGCCGCTGTGCCTGCAGTCAAAGTAACATCGACATCTTCGATTCCATTGTTGTATCTTACGGTCAAGGAATTAGCTACTAATTGTTTTCCTGTTTCAGGCGTCACTGTTAATGTAACAGTTGTCGCTGCTGTAGCTTCAGTTGCTGGGGCAGAAGTTACCGAGCCATCGGTAAACGTGCCGATATTGATTGCATACAGAACTGGAATATCTTCAAATTCTGCATCTACTGTTACAGCAAAGGCAGGCATTGTGAAAGTCCAAGTTCCTGCCGCTGTGCCTGCAGTCAAAGTAACATTAACATCATCGGTTCCATTGTTGTATGTTACTGTCAAAGAATTAGCTACTAATTGTTTTCCTGTTTCGGGTGTCACTGTTAATGTTACAGTTGCTGCTGCTGAAGCTTCATTTGCTGGCAAAGAAGTTACTGCGCCAGCATCAAACGGGCTAATATTGATTGCATACAGAACTGGAATATCTTCAAATTCTGCGTCTACTGTTACAGCAAAGGCAGGCATTGTGAAAGTCCAAGTTCCTGCCGCTGTGCCTGCAGTCAAAGTGACATCGACATCTTCGATTCCATTGTTGTATGTTACGGTCAAAGAATTAGCTACTAATTGTTTTCCTGTTTCAGGTAACACTGTTAATGTTACAGTTGCTGCTGCTGGAGCTTCATTTGCTGGAGCAGAAGTTACTGCGCCACCGACAAATGTGCCGATATTGATTGCATACAGAACCGGAATATCTTCAAATTCTGCGTATACATTTACAGCAAAAGCGGGCATTGTGAAAGTCCAAGTCCCTGCCACTGTGCCTGCAGTCAAAGTAACATTAACATCATCGGTTCCATTGTTGTATCTTACGGTCAAGGAATTAGCTACTAATTGTTTTCCTGTTTCGGGTGTCACTGTTAATGTTACAGTTGCTGCTGCTGTAGCTTCAGTTGCTGGGGCAGAAGTTACTGCGCCACCAGTTAATGTGCCGATATTGATTGCATACAGAACTGGAATGTCTTCAAATTCTGCGTATACAGTTACAGCAAAAGCGGGCATTGTGAAAGTCCAAGTCCCTGCCACTGTGCCTGCAGTCAAAGTAACATTAACATCATCGGTTCCATTGTTGTATGTTACGGTCAAAGAACCAGCTACTAATTGTTTTCCTGTTTCAGGCATCACTGTCAATGTTACAGTTGCTGCTGCTGTAGCTTCATTTGCTGGAGCAGAAGTTACTGCGCCACCGGTTAATGTGCCGATATTGATTGCATACAGAACTGGAATATCTTCAAATTCTGCATCTACTGTTACCGCAAAAGCGGGCATTGTGAAAGTCCATGTTCCTGCCGCTGTGCCTGCAGTCAAAGTGACATTAACAGCATCGGTTCCATTGTTGTATCTTACGGTCAAGGAATTAGCTACTAATTGTTTCCCTGTTTCAGGCGTCACTGTTAATGTAACAGTTGTCGCTGCTATAGCTTCATTTGCTGGCGAAGAAGCTACTGCGCCACCGATAAACGGGTCAATATTGATTGCATATAGAACTGGAATATCTTCAAATTCTGCTACTACGGTTACAGCAAAAGCGGGCATTGTGAAAGTCCAAGTCCCTGCCACTGTGCCTGCAGTCAAAGTAACATTAACATCATCGGTTCCATTGTTGTATGTTACGGTCAATGAATTAGCTACTAATTGTTTTCCTGTTTCAGGTAACACTGTTAATGTAACAGTTGTCGCTGCTGTAGCTTCAGTTGCTGGGGCAGAAGTTACTGCGCCACCAGTTAATGTGCCGATATTGATTGCATACAGAACCGGAATATCTTCAAATTCTGCGTATACATTTACAGCAAAAGCGGGCATTGTGAAAGTCCAGGTTCCTGCCGCTGTGCCCGCAGTCAAAGTAACATTGACATCATCGGTTCCATCGTTGTATGTTACTGTCAAAGAATTAGCTACTAATTGTTTTCCTGTTTCAGGCGTCACTGTTAATGTTACAGTTGCTGCTGCTGTAGCTTCATTTGCTGGAGCAGAA
>Ga0099364_10001113_pt1 | contig 44814 bp, 39 predicted proteins | sample TergutTh196P3_FD_73070 | JGI IMG/M metagenome (GOLD analysis project Ga0099364, IMG submission 73070) | Microcerotermes parvus P3 segment gut microbial communities from Pointe-Noire, Republic of the Congo - Th196 P3 | ecosystem: Host-associated > Arthropoda: Insects > Digestive system > Gut ...
TCTGATTGACTACAGAACGGATAAACTACAGAACAACTTCAGACGGATTACTGATAACTACTGCACAATCTACATCAAGTACTTATATGCCAATCATTATCATAGATAATAAACTGTATCTTGCTGTACGAAATAACCGCTGGACTGAACGCAATCCCGTTTCTTTGACGGTTGACCTGGATACGAAAGAACTGGATTTTCTGCCTTTCGAATTTCCTGTTTTTCCTGTTTCATCCGATAAAAGCGCAACAGGCAGTATTGAATACTATTTAAGCCGTGATTTTGACGGTTCCGATTTTATCTATTCGTTCCATTACGACGAAAATATTTATGTTGTATCGCCCGACCATCAGTCCGTCCGTAAAATTCCCGTCAAAAGCAGGTATGTACGTAACGTTGAATTTTTCGAACTCAAAACATACGGCGACCCGATGAAAAATACGATAGAAGCTTCCATCTATGGCAATCTGTATTATGATTCATACCGCGATGTATACTATCGTGTGGCCTATCCTAAAAACGAAGTGGATGCGAATGAAAATTTTTTGGAACTGTGGAATTATGGCCGGAAGGTTTTTTCAGTAATGGTTCTGAACCGTGATTTTGAAGTTATCGGCGAAACGCTGTTTCCCGAATATGTGTATAATCCGGGTGTTATGTTTATCCGTGAAGACGGACTGTATATATCCAGCAGTCATGTTAAAAATCCGAACTACAGTGACGACTGGTTGACATTCGACTGTTTTCAGTTGAAAACGGTAGAATGAAAATTAAGAAACCAAGTTGAGCGGCATTTCTTTGTTGAGCGGCATTTGTAATGCCGCTTTTATTAATATTTTATCAGTCCGGCATTCGACTGTGATAAAAAAGAGCGGCAATACAATTGCCGCTCAACCCCGGAGGTGACTGTTGTGCAACTCGCACTGTCAGCGACAAAATTTTGCAATGTTTTGATAATCTGATATTTCTGGATTGCTTCGGGCTGACGTCTTCGCAATGACGGTCAGCGTGTATCGTCATTGCGAGGAGCGAAGTGACGCCTTTAGCTGCGAGGAACGAAGCAGAATCCAGAAAAAACAACAAAAACGATACATGATTAACAACACCCTTTTTTATGTCAAGAAAACGGAGGAATAAAAAACATAAACGGGGATACGATTACTGTTTCTTTTTCAATATTTCCCTGATGGGTTCGACAAGACGGTCGATGTCGCCGGCGCCGAGCGTTAAAACAACGTCGTAGACGCCGGAGGCAATGATTTCGGGTAACTGTTCTTTTGTGCAAAGCGTTTTTTCAAAGCAGGTTACCTTGTCGAAGATGACTTGGGACGTGATGCCCGGGATCGGTTCTTCACGTGCAGGGTAGATGTCGAGCAGGATTAATTCGTCGAGCAACGAAAGGCTTTGCGCAAATTCTTCCATAAAATCGCGTGTCCGCGTATAAAGATGGGGCTGAAAAATACCCGTCACTTTTCGCGCGGGATAGAGTTCCTTGACGGAAAGAATACAGTTTTTCAGTTCTTCGGGATGATGGGCATAATCATCCATAAAGACGATGCGTTCGTTTTTTATGTGAAAGTCGAAACGGCGTTCGGCGCCTGCGAAAGATTTCATTGCCCCTCGGATTTCGTCGGGCAAAGCGCCATTCAGCCAAGCCAGTGCGATTGCTGCAACGCCGTTTTCAATATTTATTTTGATGGGTACGCCCAACTGTATATCGGGTATCGTCAACGAAGGCGCTACAAAGTCAAAGATGATTTCGCCGTTTCCGATGCGGATATTGCGGGCGTGAAAATCCGCTTTTTCGTCGGATGCCGAATAGGTAAATAATTGTACGCCGGATTGTAACCGTGGGGTTAAATGTATGCCGGATTTCATCACCAAAACGCCTTGGGGACGTATCAGCGACGTGAATTTTTCAAAACTTTCGCGGTAAGCCTCCGGTGTGCCGTATATATCCAAATGATCGGGATCGGCTGATGTGATAACGGCCATAAACGGACTGAGTTGGTGGAACGAACGATCGTATTCGTCGGCTTCGATTACGGTCAAATCGCTCTGTTCGGATAGCATCAGATTGCTGCCGTAATTTTTCAGGATTCCGCCTAAGAATGCGTTGCAATCAATGTGCGACTGTTTCAGCAAATGCGCTGTCATGGATGAAGTTGTCGTCTTGCCATGCGTACCGGCGATGCAAAGTCCCCGTTTGGCCTGTGTAATCATGCCGAGTATTTGAGCGCGTTTAAGGACTTCAAATCCATTGGTGCGGAAAAAGTTCAGTTCCGTATGCGATTCGGGTACGGCAGGGGTATAGACAACGACGGTTTTGTCGGGCGAACGGAATGTGCCAGGTATCAAATCGACATTGTCCGTATAATGAATGGCTGCTCCTTCATTTATTATGTGATTAGTCAGCGGGGAAGGGGTGCGGTCGTAACCTGCCACTGCGAAACCTTTGGAAAGGAAATACCGAATCAGGGCGCTCATCCCGATGCCTCCTGCACCGACAAAATAAATGGATTGTATTTGGTTCAAATTCATTTTTTAATTAGTTTCTCAATTTCATCTACTATACTTTCCGCGCTGCGATGGTGTGCCATCTGAGCGATGTTACGGCTGAACAAGGCGAGTTGTTCCTGATCGTGAATAAGTTTCAAAATACAGTCAGCCAACTGCACTTCCGCATCTTTGTCTGCTATCATCAGGGCTGCCTGCCTGTTTACGATGGCCAACGCATTTTTGGTCTGATGGTCTTCCGCCACATTGGGCGAGGGGACGAGGATAGCCGCTTTTTTCAACAGGCAAAGTTCGGATATGGATCCTGCTCCGGCGCGTGAAACAACCAAATCGGCTGCAGCGTAGGCATAATCCATGCGTGAGATAAAGTCGGAAAGCCATAACAGATTGTTCGTTTCTTTTCCGCTTACTTGTTGCTTAATTGCATCGTAATAGTAACGGCCTGTTTGCCAGATTATCTGTACGCCGACCTCAATCAATCGTTCGAATCCCTGCAACATACCGTTGTTGATGGTTCGTGCACCCAGACTGCCTCCGATTATCAAAACCGTTTTTCGCATCGGTTGCAAATGAAAATAATCCAACGCCTCATCTCTTTTCCGGACTCCTTCTTCCAGATCTTTACGGACAGGATTTCCTGTGAGGATGATTTTATGTGCAGGGAAGAAACGTTCCATCCCTTCGTAGGCTACACAAATCCGATTGGCTTTTTTCCCCAAAAATTTATTGGTGATTCCCGCGTACGAATTTTGTTCCTGAATCAATGTCGGGATTTTCAACGCCGCCGCCGCCCATAACGTCGACCCACTGGCATACCCACCAACCCCAACGACTGCGTCAGGCTTAAATTCGCGAATGATTTTTTTTGCCTTGCGCAGGCTTTTGATGAATTTGATTATCGTCCGTATGTTTTTAAATATGTTTCTGCGGTTAAAACCACTGACAGGCAGACCGATAATGTTATATCCGGCAGCAGGAATGCGTTCCATTTCCATTCGGTTATCGGCGCCGACAAACAGAATTTCCGTGTCGGGAAACCGCTGTTTAAAGGTCTCTGCTATGGAAATGGCGGGGAAAATATGTCCGCCTGTGCCGCCTCCGCTGATGATGATTCGATAATGATTCATGATTCGATTTCTGCCATTGCAGGCGTTAAATTATGATATTCCCCCATTTCCCCGGTTTCCTCTATTTCCCCGATATCTTCTTCCTCCTCCTCTTCTTCACTCATATTTGCGCCAAAATGGCTTACACTGAGAATAATGCCAATGTAAATACACGTGATCAGGATGGAGTTTCCTCCGATGCTAATTAACGGAAGCGGCAAACCCGACACCGGGAATAAACCGACCGTTATACCCATGTGAACAAGCGCTTGTAAAACAATCATTAAACCACAACCAAGCACCAAGTATTTAGGAAACAGTTTTTCACATCGCCGAGCGATAATGCTGACACGTAACATTAACATCAAATACAGTAAAAGAACGAAGCCCCCCCCCACAGCCCCCAATTCTTCGATGATGATGGCATAAATAAAATCGGAATATGCCTGCGGCAGAAAGTCACGCTGTACACTTTGCCCGGGCATTTTCCCGAAAACGCCTCCCCGGGCAATCGCAATCTTTGAATGAGCGATTTGATAATTGCCGTCGGTGATTCTATATATATTGTTAGTCTGTTGAGATTCAGCCGTGTTATCAGTGATATGTGTTTGCCAGCGCTTTTCCCATGTTTCAAATCTTGGGAAAAATGGTCTTGTTATATCCCTGGGAATTACCAATAATAAAAGAACACAGACGAGACCTGCAACGAAAACGCCAAAGAGTAAACGGCCTAACAGTTTTAAAGGAATCTGACCGATAAACATCATCAAAAAACATACGGTTCCCAACACAATCGCTGTCGATAGATTGGACGGAAGAATCAGAAAACAAACAGGGCCTACTCCCATACAAATATATTTAACTGTTTTTTTATCCGTAAATTTTTCTCTTTTACTGAGTAAAAAAGCGACATAGATAATACATGCCAACTTGCCGTATTCGGAAGGTTGAAGTGGAATTCCGTAGAAATCCAACCTTCTTGTCGCTTCATTATCGGTTATGCCATAACGAAAGGTGAGAATCAACAACACAATCGAAACCAGTATCAAAAGAATACCAAGTGAAAAAAATTTATAATGAGCGTGCGCTAAAATTATAATCAGTATACAACCGCCCATTAAATAAGACGTATGTTGTGCAATCGGCATAAAGATATTCGCCTCTTTGTATGCCAGCGTACTTGTCGCGCTAAATACTTCGATAATGGAAAAACAACACAACAGCAGGAAAATGATCCAGACTGATACGTCTCCCTGAAACAGTTTTTTTGAAATATCTTTTCGTTTCATAGTAAGGTTTATAAATTATGTACACATTGTTTAAATTGTTTCCCCCTGTCTTCGTAGTTTTTGAAAAGGTCAAAACTTGCGCAGCAGGGCGACAGCAATACCGTATCTCCTTTTTGAGCCAGCCGATACGCTTTGTTTATGGCCTCTTCCATCAACGAGGCGTCTTCGATACAATCGATTTTATGATCGAAAAAAGCATGTAATTTTGCACTGTCCAATCCGAGAAAGATAAGGGCGCGTACTTTTTCTACGACGAGCGATTCGATTTCCGTATAGTCATTTCCTTTGTCTGTGCCGCCCAGGATAAGGACAATCTTTGTGTTGATGCTTTGCAGGGCATACCAGCATGAATTGACGTTCGTAGCCTTAGAATCATTGATATAGTTTACTCCGTTGATGCAGGCGACCATTTCCAACCTGTGTTCTACGCCTGTGAAATCACTGAGCGATTCGCTGATGTTTTCGTTCGGTATATCCAGTATTTTCGCGGCAATGCCTGCGGCTAAGGAATTATAGAGGTTATGAAGCCCTTTCAACGCCATTTTGTCTTGAGCCATTGTAAAAGTTCCATTTGGTGATTCTATGGTTACTTTGCCGTTTTCGGCGTATCCTTTTACCTGCGGATGTTTGTTTTCCGAAAAGGGATATAAAGCCGCTTTTGGATGACGTTTCTCCACTTCGCGTATTATCACCGGATCGTCATTCCAAAAGATAAACGCATCGTCTCCGGTTTGGTTTTGCAGGATCCGGAATTTGGCATCAATGTAATTTTGCAGATTATATTGATACCGGTCCAAGTGATCGGGAGTGATATTCAGCAAGATGGCAATATCGGCCTCGAAATCGTACATTGTATCCAACTGAAAACTGCTTAGTTCAACGACATAGTATTCATGCGGCGTCTCGGCTACCTGCAATGCCAGACTGCTGCCCACATTACCTGCCAGCCCCACATCCAAACCTGCCTTTTTCAAGATATGATAAGTCAGCATGGTGGTCGTTGTTTTCCCGTTACTTCCTGTGATACAAATCATTTTGGAATTTGTATAGCGACCGGCAAATTCGATGTCGGAAATTACAGGGATATTTTTTTCGATTACTTTTCGGATAATGGGCGCATGGTCGGGTATGCCCGGGCTTTTGATAATTTCGTCCGCATTTAAGATAACCGTTTCGGTATGTTGATTTTCTTCATAAGGAATTTGAAACTTCTCCAACAGTTTTTTATAGTCGGACGAGATAGTAGAAAGGTCGGAAACGAAAACATCGAACCCTTCCTTTTTCGCCAAAACAGCAGCTCCCGTACCGCTTTCGCCTGCGCCTAATATCACCACTCGTTTATTCATTACCTGATTTTCAATGTCATCAACGTAATCGCCGCAAGCACAATACCGACTAACCAGAATCGGACGACGATTTTCGATTCGGGAACGGCATTAAACGGTTTTTGGATCAATGCCTGTATGCCGTCATTCCCTTTTTTTTGGAAATGATGATGCAGGGGCGTCATTTTAAAAATGCGTTTCCCTTCGCCGTATTTTTTCTTTGTGTATTTAAAATAAACGACTTGCATCATGACCGAGAGACTTTCTACTAAAAAGATACCGCAAAGGACAGGCAACAGCAACTCTTTGCGGATGATAATCGAAAAGACGGCAATGATGCCTCCCAGCGTCAGGCTGCCCGTATCGCCCATAAAAACCTGTGCAGGATATGCGTTGTACCACAGAAAACCAAACGTGGCGCCAATAAAGGCGGCAGCAAAAACGACCAATTCTTCGGCGCCGGGTATAAACATGATATTCAGGAAAGATGCAAAGTTGATGTGCGAAGAAGTATAAGCTAGAATGCCCAGCACCACGCCGATAATGGCCGAACTTCCCGTCGCCAATCCATCCAATCCGTCCGTAAGGTTAGCGCCGTTTGAAACAGCGGTAACAATAAAAATGACCACCAATATAAATAAAATACATGTTGCTGCGGTTTTGTATTTGCCAGCCCAGTTTACAAATTGCGCATAGTCTAAATTGTTGTTTTTCACAAAGGGAATGGTTGTTTGCGTCGATTTTGTTTGAATGGTCTGATACTGTACGTCTTCAATCACATTTTCAACTTCATTCCGCACTTCCATATTTTCACGAATGACGACGTCGGGACTGAGAAAAAGAATCAACCCGACAATCAATCCAAGCCCTACCTGTGCAATGATTTTGAAACGTCCCTGCAACCCTTTTTTGTCTTTTTTAAACACTTTGATATAATCGTCGACAAAACCGAGCGAACCCAACCAAACCGTTGTAATCAACATGATTATCAGGTAAATGTTGTTCAGGCGGGTAAAGAGCAACACCGGTACTATGATGGCTATGATGATAATGATACCTCCCATTGTCGGCGTTCCTTTCTTATCGGTTTGCCCTTCGACACCCAGGTCGCGGATTGCCTCTCCGACCTGTAACGCTTTCAGTTTGTCGATGATTTTTCTTCCAATCATGGTTGAAATGATCAATGAGAAAACGAGCGCCGATATGGAACGAAACGAGATGTATTTGAACATCCCCGCCCCCGGTAAGTCAATCTGATCCAAATAGTTGAAAAGGTCGTATAACATAATACAGTCTTTAGTTTTGCAGTTTTTAATTTTTATCTTTTTAGTCGCTTTTTGAAAGGGAAGGAGGTGTGTTTAAATTATTTTAAAAATTTCTCTTACTATTTCCCTGTCATCGAAGTGATATTTTACTCCTTTGATTTCCTGATAGTCTTCGTGTCCTTTGCCGGCTATCAGGATGACATCTCCTTTTTGGGCAAGATGTGCGGCTGTACGGATGGCTTGCGTGCGATCGGTGATACATAGTGTACGCGCCTGTTCTTCGGGAGTTAATCCGGCCATCATATCCTGAATAATGGCATCCGGGTCTTCAAAGCGCGGATTATCGGAAGTCAGGATAACCCGATCGCTTAATCTGCTTGCCTCTTTTGCCATCAAAGGACGTTTGCCTTTATCCCGGTTGCCTCCGGCTCCGACGACAGTAATGATGCGCCCTTTACCGTTTAATACCTCATGAATTCCATTCAATACATTGGTCAAAGCATCGGGTGTATGGGCGTAATCGACAATGGCAGTATATCCTGCCGGCGACTGAATCGTCTCAAATCGTCCGGCGACAGGATGTAAAGCGCTGAGGGCGACAAGCGTCTCTTCGGGGTCTTGTCCTAAAGCAAAGGTTGCGCCATAAACAGCCAATAAATTATACACATTAAATCTTCCGACAAAACGGACGTTTATTTCGCGATCGTTAATCAGAAGTTCGGTACCTTCAAAATGGGATTCAATAATTTTACCTTTAAAATCAGCTAAGGTTTGCAAGGCATAGGTCAGTTTACGGGCAGCCGTATTTTGCAGCATGACAGCGCCTGTTTTATCATCTATATTGGTAAGTGCAAACGATGTTTCGGGCAGATTGTCGAAAAACTTTTTCTTGGTTTTCAGGTAATGGTCTACCGTCTTGTGATAATCCAGATGGTCGCGTGTGAGGTTTGTAAAGATACCTCCTTTGAAGTTGAGCCCGCTGATTCGTTTCTGGTCGATGGCATGTGAACTGACTTCCATAAAAGCATATTCACATCCGGCATCTACCATCCGGACAAGTAAAGCATACAATGTGATGGGATCGGGAGTTGTGTGCGTTGCCGGAAGCATTTCATCATTGATATAATTGCAGACAGTGGATAGCAAACCTGCCTTATGACCTAATTGGCGAAAAAGGTGATAAAGTAGTGTGGCAATGGTTGTTTTTCCATTTGTCCCGGTTACTCCAACCAAGATCAGTTTAGACGAAGGATGATGATACCATGTATTGAGTAATACCCCCAAGGCTTGGGCAGAATCCTGTACGACGACGAAAGTAACGTTTTGTCGTTCCGTATTTTCGGGAATATATTCACAAACAATGGCTGAAGCGCCTTTCTCAATCGCGTTTCCGATGAAATCATGCCCATCAACAGTTGTCCCTTTGATTGCCACATACATCCCCCCCTGTCCAACTCTTCGGGAATCAGACTCAATAGCGGAAACAGGAATATCCTCATCTCCTTCTATCCTTTTGACAGGAATTGCTGCAATTAGTTTAATTAGATCCATATCTTTTTATTTCTTTTTATCTTAGCACAATAGTTTCCACAGCTTCTATCTTAAGACGATAGCAACCGATTGCCCACTGACTGCACGTTGTCCGGGTGAAACAGACTGGGAGACGACTCGTCCCCTGCCTGAAAAACTGACCTGCAAACCTGATTTTTCCAGTACATATACGGCATCTTTGGCTCCCATTCCAACGACATTTGGAACAAGTCCTTCCTGCACGGTTAATTCCTGTAATTCAATCTGTTCGTTTCCGGGATTATTTCCGTTCCGGGCATATTCCGTTTTGATCTGTCTCGTATTGTTTTTGATTTTCAATTCATCTAACACATATTTCAATGCTTTTGTATCCCCGTTTTTGACAGATGGAATGGCAACCCTTGTCGAATCGTTTGTCATCGAACGAAGTTCTATTTTTGTCTGGTGCGAATAAACTTTTTCGGCAATTGTCTTAAATACGCTTCCCGGCATTGCTCCTGAAGGTTCTCCATAACGCGGACGACGAATCACAACAATGCAACTGTATTGGGGATTTTCTGCAGGGAAATATCCGCAGAACGAAAGATTATGATGAGCAGATGAATAGCCTCCCGCTGTAGCAATCTGGGCAGTCCCTGTTTTCCCGGCAAAGGAAACTGCATCGGAACGAAACGACATCCCCGTTCCTTTCTCTACCACATTCACCAGCATATCATGGATTATGAGTCGTGTTTCTTTCGAACATATTGAAGAACGGATTGTCTCCGGAGTAATTTTTTTTACCGTTTTATCGCCTTTTTTGATTTCCTTTGTAAAAACAGGTTGAATCATTTTCCCGTCATTTGCAATGGCATTGAAGAATGCGAGGGTGTTAATGGGAGGAATCTGTACTTCATATCCGAACGACATCCGTGTCAAAGATAATACAGACCATTGGCTGCTTTCAGGCGATCTGAGAAAAGCGCGTACGGCGCCCTGGATTTCAAGATTCAGATCAGCATTGATTCCCACACGATTCAACCCTTCCACAAATTTTTCGGGATTCTTTTCATAACCGCTTAAAATGACTTTGGCAAGACCGACATTGGAGGAATACCACATTGCCTGGGCAACTGAGATATTGCCATATCCTCCTCTGTTCACATTGTGATCGCTAATGGGGGGATATCTTCGGGAAGGATAATAGAAAACTCCGTTTCCGGTATCAATGATTGAGTCGGGAGAACAGATTTTATCGTCAAGGGCTACCATCATAGCAGCAACTTTAAATGTGGATCCAGGCTCAATCAGGTCGATTACTGCATGATTCCGCGTTTCGGTATATCTGCCCGGCTGTGTGCGCTCCATGTTTGAAATCGCTTTTATTTCTCCGGTTTTGACTTCCATAACGATAGTTATTCCCAGTTCGGCGTCGAGTTCTTTGAGTTTATCAAGCAACGCCTTTTCAGCAAAATCCTGTATTTGGGTATCTATTGTTGTCTGAATATCATATCCGTCCACAGGTTCTACTTCGGTAACATTGGTCCAATTGTCTCCGACTCGCATAATGGAATAAAGACCGGGATGACCTCGTAACAACGAATCATACTGCAGTTCCAACCCATAGGCACCTCTGTAAATACTATCCCTTCCGGAACGATCGCTTTCAATGGTTATATCACCGAAAGTACGTGAAGCCAATGACCCGAAAAGTTTCAGGCGTTGTATCTTCTCTACTGCTTTAAGACCTGTTTTGTTTGAACTGCCACATCGGAAAAAAGGAAATTTTCTTATTTCCAATAAATCGGCATACGAAATCTCTCCATTATAGATCCGATAGTCTCGATGTTTTGCGTTCATGCCCCGCATTAAATGGGTTTTATAACTTGCAGCCGAACGATCCTTCAGTTTTTTCGAAAGATAAAATGCCAATGAGTCTAACCCGTTATTTTGTGAATGTAAGAAAGTATCCGCAAGAAAACTGCCGGACTGAAAATCCATATATAATTGATAGCGTGGCGCGCTTGTAACCATCAGTTTCCCATCTGAAGAATAGATTTTTCCCCGCGTCGGATTGATTATCTGGCTTGGTTTTTTCTGCGTTTTTGCTGCTTCTGCCCATCCTTCTTTTTCAGTAAAAGCAATTTTGAAAATAAAAAAGAAAATGCCTATGACAATGGGAGAAAGCGCCAATACAACAATAAAATAACGGGACAATATCCGGTTCGTTCTTGCCGGTTCTTCGATAACGTTTTTGTTTTCAGACATACTTACTTATTCTTTTTTTTATTTACGTAAAATGTAAGGCGGATTTTTGGCGCTTTCCAATTCCAAACCTTGATTTTTAACTAACTGTTCAATCTGCGACAAACGGTTATTGCCTGTTAACTGACCCGATATATCAATAGATTCATATTTGATGTATTCCAATTCCTTTTGCAACTCATTGATTTTGCGCAGTTTTGACAAACATGTGTAGCGATTGCCTACAAAAAAGAAAAATAGAATGACCACCAATATAATCATACGTATATGCTTGACCACAAAATCTTCTTTCAGGACGCCTCCGGTTAATATGTACCAAAAAGAAATACTTTTTTTCTTTTTAATTTTATCTGTTTCTTTTTCAGTTTTCATCTTTTATACTTTTTCTGCAATTCGTAGTTTAGCGCTGCGCGCACGGGGATTTTTTGCTGTCTCTTCTTGCGCAGGCGTAATGACTTTGTTATTTACCAGTCGGAAAGGAGACGTCCGGTTTCCATAAAAGTCCTGCTCGACGGTTCCTTCAATATTTCCTGTACGGAAAAAGTTTTTAACCAACCGGTCTTCCAGTGAGTGATACGTGATAATCACGCATCTTCCTCCGGTTTTCAATACGTTGACAGTGTGTGTTAAGAAGGCGCCAAGCGCTTCAAGTTCCGCGTTTGTTTCGATACGCAAACTTTGGAATACCTGTGCCAGGAATTTCTTTTCCCTGTCTTTCCCTGTGAAAGGTTGAAGCGCTTCCAGCAATTCGTCAATGGTTTGAACGGGTTTCCGCGCTCGTACAGCGACGATACGGGAGGCTAATCTACGGGCAGATTTCAATTCGCCATACGCATAGAAAAGACAGGCAAGGCAGTCTTCGGAATAGGTATTGATAATCTCTGCTGCCGTAAGTCCCTTCCGGTTATTCATCCGCATATCAAGTACAGCATCGCCGAAACGAAATGAAAAACCGCGTGATGCGTCGTCGAAATGGTGGGACGATACCCCCAGGTCGGCTAAGATGCCATCGACGGCCGTTTCGCCATGATAACGCAGGAAGTTGGGCAAATAGCGAAAGTTACTGCGTACAAACGTGAAGCGCGGATCCGACGGAATATTGGCTTCCGTATCGGCATCCTGGTCGAAACCATACAGTCTACCCTCACTCCCAAGGCGCTGTAAGATACCTCTGGAATGTCCCCCTCCGCCGAAAGTAACGTCAACGTAGACGCCGGCAGGTTGAATATGAAGACCGTTCAGACTTTCGTTAAATAATACCGGTGTATGATAACGAATTCCTTTTTCTATCATTCTCAAAACGTTCTCAAGTTCAGTTTTTCAACCATCTTTTTTGTTGAAAACCGTAAAAATAACAAACTTTTGCGAGACTGCACCCTTTTTATCCCAAAAAAAGTTTTCAACAACCCATTTATTTCCTGTCTTAGAGCGCAAATTACAAAAAAAACAATCATTGTGTACAGCGCCCGTAACTTACATCTCACCGAGAAGTCACATTTGATAACATAGACTTCGTCTTTCGTCCCAAAAACTGTTTTTTCTTGCCTGTTCCCAAAATTTTATTATTTTCTTTGCAAAAAGTTTTCAAACTTTTTGCCCAAAATACAATCCTAAAACTGCAATCAGGACTTCATGGGCTGATTACAGAAAAGAAGCATGGCTTACGAATGTGCCGCTTTATGCAATTCACAAAAAAAGATGCTAATCTCGATGCGTATTTTGCAAATATCGACGTCTTTTTCGATAGGATATTTAAAAAAAACAATATGATATTCGATACGTAATATTAAAATAAATACAGTATATTTGCCCCGAATTAGTAAAAATAGAATATGGCATATATAAAGCGAACCCTTGATAATGTTCTATTGGACTGGAAAAGCGACCCTGAGCGCAAACCATTGCTGATAAGGGGCGCCCGTCAGGTTGGAAAGTCATCGACCATCGAACAGTTCGGGAAACATTTTGAACACTTTGTTGCGATCAATTTTGAGAAGAACAAAAAACTGGGCGCATTATTTGACGGAGATTTGGATGTCAGGGAAATCTGCCTTAAACTTTCTGTACATTTCAAAAAGCCCGTTGTACCGGAAAAGACACTGCTTTTTTTTGATGAAATTCAAACTTGTATCAACGCGATAAGAGCGCTGCGGTATTTTTATGAAGATTATCCCGAACTGCATGTGATTGCGGCAGGCTCTCTATTAGAATTTGCCCTCGAAGAGTTGCCTGTTTTTGGCGTTGGACGCATTGATACGCTGTATATGTATCCCTTTTCTTTTCAGGAATTTATACTTGCCTGTGGCGAAGAACTTTTATGGAAAGAGGTAGGCAAGTCTTCTCCCGAAAAGCCTTTATTTTCTGTTTTTCACGACAAATGTACGGAATTATTGAAGAAATATCTTATCATAGGCGGAATGCCTGCGGCGGTATCCAGTTTTCTTAAATACAACGATATATTGAAAGTTCAAAAAACGCTTGACAATTTAATACAGTCGTTTCAAAACGATTTTGCCAAATACAAAAAAAAGTTACCTGCCTTATTGTTGCGTGAGGTGTTGTCTTCGATTGTAAAACAGGCCGGAGGAAAATTTATCTATTCAAAAGCGGCAGATACGAGCCGGCACAATATAAAGCAGGCAGTAAACATGCTGATAATGACAGGGCTGGTTATTCCTGTGGTTAGCAGTTCGGCAAACGGAATACCGCTTGGCGCCGAACCGAATTACAGAAAATGCAAAATGTTGTTGTTTGATACAGGTATTTTTCAACGTCTATCGGGCTTGCAACTTTCAGCCATTCTACTGGCAGACGATTTTGACGTCATCAATAAAGGAGCTATTGCAGAACAGTTTGTCGGTTTGGAACTTTTAAAAAATGCATCGCCGTATATGTCTGAAAATTTGTATTTCTGGACGCGGGAAAAAGAAAAAAGCCACGCCGAAGTAGATTATCTCATTCAAAGAAATGATACAATTGTACCTGTAGAAGTAAAATCGGGAAAAAGTGGGAAGATGCAAAGCCTGCATTTGTTTCTCAAAGAAAAACAGGCACATTATGGCATTCGCACCTCACTCGAAAATTTTTGTTATTACGATAAAATCAGCGTTTATCCTTTGTATGCAATTGGAAATGTAATAACAGATTCTATACTTTAAAAATGTGCTGTTGGAAATAACAAAACTTTCCGGGGAAAAGGGAGACAGTAACATTTTGATGCGGTTACCCTGGCAATGGCGGTTCAAAAGTTTTATTTACCTGAATCAGTATTATTTTTTTTGCAATTATAAAGGATGAATGAGATTTTTTATACTTTTGTATCGGAAGGTGGAATACAACAACAATGCAAAGGGTTTGGGATGTGGATAAAAAAGTGTAAAAACAAAAAGGAAAAACCATGAAAGGCTTTAACAAAAACCGACCGATATGATGAAAGGCAACAGCCCGGCCATTGACCGGATTGCCGGCGGGACACGCAGGCTGTGGAATCTTAAAAACGTAATTATTGCAGGTGCAAGCTTTTTTGTAGCCACAGGTGGCAGCTTAGAATTCACAGTAGACATAGACAAGAATCTGGAACGACTGGGGATAGATGTTATTGCAACTTGATCTCGAAAAAGAAGAAAGGGAGCGGCAGGCAAGGGAAGCGGCAACCAAACGGATAACACACAAAAAGGAAGGAAATTGTTGAAAAAATGTAATTAAGCAGTTATTTAAAAAAAATTACGCTATCTTTGCACGACAAAAAAAAATATGCATCCAACTATTTCATTATGAAACGATTTTTTATCCTGTCATTGCTGGCTGTCTGTTTTATGGCAAGCAAGGCAAACAACTGTCATGTTGCCGATACGGTCTGGCACATTAGCGGAAAAGTCCTGGACAAGGAAACGGGCGAAGCTGTAGATTATGCCAATGTGCTGTTGTATAACGCTCCCGATAGCACGATGATCAATCATACAACCACGCGCGAAGACGGAACTTTTATCCTCGAATGTCGTGAATCAGGGGACTATTATATCAAAATCAGCTTTATCGGTTATCAGGAACGACATATTTCGTTACCATCCCTGTCTGCCAGTCAAACAAATATCGCATTGAATAGCATAGACATGGAGCAATCCAATCTGCAACTGTCGGAAGTAGAAATAATGGGACAGCGACGGCAGATTGTGTATCAACTGGATAAACGAATCATTGAGGCTTCGAGCTATATTTCGGCGGCAGGCGGTACGGCTGTAGATATTCTGGAACAAACGCCATCCATAAGAGTAAATGCAGAAGGGGATGTGACTTTTCGGGGAAGTTCGGGATTCAAGGTATATATCGACGGGAAACCCAGCACACTGGAAGGAACGGCAGCTTTGCAGCAAATCCCTGCCGGACAGATCGAAAACATTGAGGTAATCACCACCCCTTCGGCAAGATACGACCCTGATGGCACAGTAGGAATTATCAATATCAATACAAAAAGACAGGCAGTGCAAGGTGTGAGTGGAATGGTCAATGCCATGGCAAGTTCGGTAGAATCATTGGGTATGGATTTTCAACTGTCAAGAAGAACAAACAACATGTTATGGCAGGTGGCAGGGTATGCCTCGACGAGATGGCGGATAAGCGATTTCGACCAGACAAAAATGATCACGATCAACGACACGCTCACAACAACCCGATCTACCGGCCAACGAAAAGGCTACCGTGACAATTATACCCTTCGCACCGGATTTGAACTCTATCGGGAAAATACTACATGGACAGCATCGGCTGAAGGTGGCTATCGCGGAAGCAACAGCGGCGGCGCACTGCATTACGCAGACGCTTACAAGTCGCTGTTAACCGGCAACGTGACTGAAGAATCGCTCAATGGAAGCGATTTTGTCGATCTGCACGAATGGTTTGTACGCGGTGATATCGGGTTTGATCACCGTTTCTCCAAACCGGGACATAAACTGACCGGATCGTTCTATCTGATGTATGGAGGAGATGCGCTGGAGTATTTCCAGACCGACCTGTACAACAGCAATGGCGGTCGCGAGCAGGGACACAAGGCATGGGAAGACGAATACCGCATCACAAGCCAGGGTAACCTGGATTATGTATATCCCCTCAAGGATGGCGACAAGATAGAGGCAGGCTACCAGTTCTACAGTTATACCGAGGACGGCGATTATACCATTGATTTATACGACCCGTCAATGGGGCAGTTTGTGAGACGGGACGATTTGTACAACCGGTTTTTGTTTCGCCGCGACATCCATTCATTGTATACCATGTGGGCTAATTCGATTGCCAAATTCAAATATCAGTTGGGATTGCGTGGAGAATATACGTACGATATCATGGAAAGTTCGGAAAAATGGGCTGAACATGTGCATCATCGGTTCGAACTGTTCCCAACCGTGCATCTGGCATACGTTCTGCCGAAAGAAAGCAGGGTGAGCCTGGCTTATGCAAGGCGTACCACCCGTCCACAGTTATATTTTATGGAGCCTTATATCGTCTATGTCGATTACTATACGGCACAGCAGGGCAATCCGAATGTCCGTCCGGAATATATCAATTCCATGGAAGCAGGCTATAATACAAATTTCGGAAACAACACATTGGTAGCAAGTTTGTTTCATCGCCGGCGTACAGACAAGATCGAACGGGTACGCGTTCCGTATCATACCGGTGTGACCCTGGATTCGATCGCCAATGTGGGTAATGATTATTCCACAGGAGCCGAACTGTCGAGTACGATTCAGTTAAAACCGTGGTGGAATATGGATGCCAATGGCAGTTTGTATTACTACAAGATCAAAAACGAATACAAAATCAGCGGAAGCGACGAAGAAAGCTGGAACTGGCAATTGGCTGTCAACAATAATTTTGACCTTGGTCGGAACACCCGCCTGAGGCTCGAAGGGTATTATGTAGGCCCTTCGGTAAGCACACAGGGGAGGATCAATGATTTCTATTATCTCAATCTGACAATACGCCAGCAGTTTTTAAACAGGCGACTGACAGCTGTATTATCTATTCGCGACTTCCTGAAGTCAGCCAGATATATCAGCAGCCAGGTTACGACCGGTATGGAATCGTATACCAAAATTCATCCGCGTTCGCCTTTGGTTACACTGACCCTTGCGTACACCTTCAATAACTTCCGGTCGACAGGCAGGGAAGAACGCACCTCACATGATTTGTTTGAAGGGACGAACCGGTAGAGAGGTTCCGAGATTATTTGGTTATAAAAAATACGCCGGTCAGAATCAGTACTACTCCGATCCATCTTGTCACAGGAATCGTTTCATGAAAGATGAATATGGAGGCTATCATCATGAAAATATAACTGATGCTAATCAGCGGATAGGCTATCGAAAATTCATAATGTTTCAAAATATAAAACCATATAAGCGAGGCAACGATCATGGATATTCCGGATGCTGCCAGCGGTAAATTGCCCATGGCTGCCTTGAAAAACTTCCATGTGAAACTGAATTTGTCCATTCGCATCATGGCTATCTTCAGGAATACCTGTCCGGAAACAGCAAACAGACACTGGACGGTGGCATAAGCAATTAATCGTAACATCGCGTGAGAAGTGCAAACGTGTGAGACTTATTCCGGTAATGATTGTATAACAGGATGCGTTTGACCGGACTGATATTTTCGTCCCGGGTCAGCAGATGGGACGGAATCAATTGTTTGTGCAGACATATCGCCGCTGCATAGGTTCCCAAAGCCGGTGAGATGAACGACTGTCCGAAAAGATGTTTGTATTGCATGACTGGCAGGTTGCCGAAAAGTTGCGGAACAATGTCTTCGTAGATCATATCATTGGCAGGATTACTGTTCGTCCCGACCGCTACTGCATCAATTTCGGACAGCGTACAACCTGCCTGATTCAACAGGTTTTCAAGACTTTTCCGGAGTTGTTCGGTCGTTGGGCGATACATGATTTCGACGCCGTTCAGTTCGCAGAGGGTTTGCTCGTTTTTTTCGGACCGCAGCAACATGCTGACAGCCGCCTCACCGGCAAAACAGATTGTTTTGGGCAACGACGTGTCGCGTTTTGAAAAATCCCATATCCCGATCCGGTCGAAAAAGATGTAATAATCAGGGGTCAGTTCATCGTACCCCCCCACTAATGCAGTCCCGATTTTATGTTGGCTGAATTGCATGATGGCATCCAGCAGGGCATTTTCGAACGAAGCGCCCCGATGCACATATGTCGTATTATAACCGTGACATTTTAAATCAATTGCAATCGCCGCACTGATGATATTATGCGTCGACTGCATAAAATAAGAGGGTTGAAGGAATTTTTCTTCATTTTCCCAGATGGAATACAGAAATTTTTCCGTATTTTCGATACATCCCAATCCCGTTCCGGTGATAATGGCGTCCGGCATTTTGACGCAAGCTTTCTGTAAGGTCAGCCGCGAAGTGACGATCGCCCGTTTCAACAGATTACACATCCTCCGCGACATAATCGGCGTGAGGTAGTCCGTGAATTTCGGGTCGTTCGAGAGCACACATTTTTCGTCGTGATAGAGCGGCGACTCAAACCATTCGTCCGTCAAAGGGTTTTGTGCCGAAATTTGCGTGGCAGACTGAATATAAATTGCCATAGTCTGTTAGATTTTAGATAAGACAATAGCCGAACTGTTTCCGCCAAAGCCAAACGAGTTGGACAGGATATGGCGTAGTGGACGGGGGGGGGTCGGGTCGGTCGCCGGCACAAACGAATGCTCTTCAATCGGATGACGGAAATTCAGGCTGACCGGCAAAAAATCATGCTTGAGAGCTAACAGTGAAACGATGGCTTCCACACTCCCCGCAGCGCTTGTCGTATGTCCCAGATAGGATTTGATAGAGGAAAGCGGCGGGACATGTTCGCCAAAAAGATTCATCACGGCGATTCCTTCGGTCAGATCGTTGTTGGGCGTTCCTGTTCCATGTGCGTTGATATAGTCAATTTCTTCGGGTTTGAGTCCGGCCAGTTCCAACGCACTTTTCATGGCAAGAAAAGCGCCCAGCCCGTCCGGCGAAGATGCCGTTTGATGAAAAGCGTCACAGGCATTCCCATAACCTGATATTCTGCCAATGGACTGTACACCTCTCTTCTGCGCCATTTCTGCCGATTCCAGTACCAGATATCCGGCTCCTTCACCGAGATTAATACCGGTACGGTCGCGGTCGAAAGGTTTGCAGATTTCCGTATCAAGGATCATCAGCGTATTAAACCCGTTCAGGTGATACCTCGAAAGACATTCGCATCCCCCTGCAATCACCATGTCTGCGCGATTTTCTTTTATCAGGTCAGCTCCCAGCATGATGGCATTCGCTGACGAGGAACAGGCGGTAACAACAGTAGATACCATCTGAAATTCACCGAAATAATCGGCAATTTGTTCCGTAGCGCCTCCACAGTCGTTGAGTTCGATGTAGGCGTTTTTCGAATCATTTTCGAGAAAATCCTGATACCACAGTTCTGCCTGATCCATCCCTCCCACAGTGATCCCCGAAATAAAAGCCACGCGTAATGCCGGATCCCTGTTTTCAAAACGGGCTTGACTGAGCGCCTCTTTGAGTGCGATGATTCCAAGCAATGCAGAGCGAATGACAGCATCATCCGGTTGGTAATTCAACATTTCCTTCATTTCAAGGTTGCTGTATTTCACTTCGCCTGCGGGAAAATGCGAATGTGATGTAGTCAGGTAACGCAAGGGGGCCACGCCTGATTGTCTGTTTTTCAGCGCTTCGAGCGTTGCCTGCCAGCCGGTTCCGAGGGCGGAAATGATACCTGCTCCGGTCACATGGATGTCGGTTGCCTTCATATCGGTTTGGGGGGGCGCATTTATTTTGTTCGGTTCGCCTGAATAAATTCAGCCATCACGTGCACGGACTTAAAAATCTCTTTTCCCTGGGCAGGGTCTTTCAATTTAATACCGTAATTTTTTTCAAGAAGTACAATCAGTTCGAGCGCATCAATCGAATCAAGCCCCAAACCTTCGCCGAAAAGTTCGCTGTCATCTGCAATATCATCAGGGGTCATCCCTTCCAGGTTCAATACTTTGATAATTTCCGTTTTCAGTTCTACAATCAATTCATCCATAGCATATAAGTCATTTAAAATAAAAATCATCCAATCATTCTGTTACATTCTTAACCCTAACAGGGTTCAAAACCCCGTTAGGGTTGATGAATAAGGCGCAAAAATATAAAAAAAAATCAATATTCTGGAATGAATTATCATCACATCAAGATTTTTCAGGCAATCCCTGTTTTTTTTTACAAATCCGGCAAAGTGATTGCCACGAAATAAATAAATTTCTGCTGTTTAAGGACACAAGTCAGGAGACTTGCACCAATTGCGCCTTGCCGCTCTTTCTTTGTCACGGTTGACTTTGTAATTCGACATTATTCCATAACGGAATTACAAATTCCTCCTGTAACATTGATATATTTTTGCAATATTTCCCGCATGGAATGCCATCTTCCTTTTGCCGTCGGATTCGCAGAGCATCATACAAACGTCTATCATATCATTGGAAATCTCGACCCATCCGGTCAGCAGATACTTTAAGCCGGAAGCTGAAAAGGCGCTTTTGCCGATTTCTTCGATTAAGTCAGGCTGGAACCGGGGAGTGATATAAAATGCGGTTTCGCCATGTATCTTGTGGCGGATGGCAATTTCACCGGTCACGATATTGGGCAAGGTGTAGACGAACACAGCCGGACTTGGAAAATAATTGTCCTTGTCGTTGATGGTTTGCTGATACGCTTCGTCGGCTTCCAACGAACTGCTGTGATTGAACAGGATAATTCCCATATTTTCTTTTGGCTGTTCCCTGTCGAAATCCTCCAGCAGCAGTTCGGCAGCCAGGAATCCGGCTTTGGATAAGGTATCCATTTTAAAGAATCTCCGGTAGTCGATGCGGCGCCGGTTATACTGATCAATTAAGACCTGATTCAAATCGGCAGGCTTTGGAGCGCATTTGCTCCACATATACCGGGTCACAAGTTCCCGGCAGGGAAAGATCCGGCAATAGTCCGTAATTTTAATTTTCATGTTCTTATTTTTTACCACAAGGGCACAAAGGGATACACTATGTTCATAATCTTTGTGTCGTTTGTGGTTCATTTTATATCAAGCGCCATAACAGGGCAGCATTACAGCCTCCGAAACCGGACAGCATATTGATGCAGCAATTCCGGGTAATAGACTGTGTCTGTGTTACCAATTCAAGCGGATGTGAAACGCCCGGCGTCTCCAATCCATACGTTTTCAAAACCATCCTTTTTTTCAGCGACCGGGTAGAGATGATTCTTTCCAATATGCCCGCACATCCCAGCGTATGGCCGAAATATCCTTTCAGGCTATTGACGGGGATATGCTGCAAACCGGCGCGTTTGATGGCGATGGCTTCCATCTCATCATTATAAGGAGTGGCTGTTCCGTGCGCACTGATAAAAGCCAGTTCGTCGGTATTGATTCCGGAGCAGACATTCCGCAACGCCAGATAAGCCCCTTCGCCCGTACGTGAAGGACCTGATATGTGATTGGCGTCGTTACGGATAGCGCCGGCAGTTAAAACGACGTCGCCCGGTCGCATCTCTTTCTTTTTCTTGTCGGAAAGAATGATTGTGGCGGCTGCTTCGCCGAGATTCAATCCGTCGCGGTTTGCATCAAAGGGCTTGCAATTACTTAGCGACAATGCCATAAACGATTGAAATCCGGAAATAATAAACCGCGATAACATATCAACGCCCGCTACGATCACATACTTGTATTTTCCCGTTTCTAATGCACGGTAAGCGGCAATCAGTGCCTGTGCGCCTGAAATACAAGCATTTGAAACAGTCACAGGAGTGTTCGGGTTGCCGAAATAGCTGGCGATTAATTCTGCCGAACGCCATAAATAGATCCGTTCCGGTTCGTAAACCTCCCTGCAATGTGGTTCCAGAAGGGAAACGTTTCCTTTGGTTGTCGAAAGGATAAATAATACCTTTTCGCTTGCAGGATTGATTTTCGTCGTTTTCAAAGCTTCGGAAACCGAGAGGATTGCCGCTTTTTCGGCAAAGGTGTACTTCCGTATCATTTCATCCGATACGTCCGGAAGTTTACAGAATGTATTGTTCAGTCTGTTATATTTTATCATGGATACCATAAACGGCACAGGCCAGTCGAAATAATTCGTATAAAAACGGAGGCCGCTTATTCCCTGCTTCACCTTCCGGTAATTGATGTCGGTTGTCAATCCGAGGGAAGATATAATATTGTCGCTTTCTAATGTTATCATTTCAACAATCTTTATTCTGTAACTTTTGCAGATGATTTAAAAATATTCATATAAGAGATAGATGGTATTAAATAGAAAAAGAGTATCTTTTGGAAGGATACTCAGATCAAATCACAAAACATAGATTAAATTATAAATCCGTAGCTTTCACGCGAAAGATTTGTCCGTTACGTGCAAATACCAATTCTCCGTTTTCTTCTTTTCTTTTTTTGACTAAACGTTGAAAAGCCAAACTTGCTCCTTTGATGACACTTTCCTCGAATTTGCTTAACTCTCGTTCATTCATGATTTTCTAATTTATTATATATAAATGTATTAAATATTTCTTTCTTACCATCTTTAAATCCTTTCGCAATAATTTCAATCGGAGATAAAGAATTGTCTGCAATCATCCAGAAATCGCAAATCGGCATATACAATTTGAACAGATTATAAATTCCCGCATCATAACGACGCCTGACGGTAGTTTCCGTTACATTATGTCCACCCGAAGCAACTCTGTTTTTCACACGTTCCACTGCTAAATCCGGCGTATTCAACCAAAAATAAAGCAATGTTACGTAATATCCTTTTTCCTGCGCTCCCTGCAACAACCTGGCAATCGAACGACTTGCTAATGTCGTTTCCAGTGCAAATGTTTTTTGAGACGAAATCAGCTCTCTGATTCGCTTATACATAATCCTGCTTGCTTCAACGGCAACTGCAATGTTGTCAGCGTTAAAGGGAGATATTCCTTTTGCAATTTCGTCGGAATTAACAAACTCCTTACAGCCCAACATTTCAGGCAGTATTGTATAAGAAGCAGTTGTCTTTCCCGCACCATTGCATCCGGATATTATGTATAAATAAGGCACAACATTTCGGTTATTGCTGCAAATGTATGTAATTATTTTGTAACAACAATAAAAAAAACAAAAAAAAATGATGTTGTACTAAATATTTAACATTTCGTACCCGAAATCGCCAGTTTTGTCCTGAGAAACAAATCTTCATTTCATCAGGTTGCGTATGATTCCGTCTGCCACAAACCATCCTTTTCTTGTAATTTTTAGCTTGTTATCGTCTTGTTCGATCATTCCGTTTTGCCGATAAGGTTTTATCCGCTGTAAAAGATCATCCATCTGATGGCGGCCGAATATTTCAAGGAAGGAGGACTGTGGAATCCCCCACATCGTACGCAGGCGAGTCATAATATAGTCGTTGTACCGGGTCTTTTCATCGATCCATTCTTTTTCGAAGAACCGTGAATCTTGAACCGTGAACTCCCGATATCCCCCTACCCCCTTCAAAGGGAGACTTTGATCCTCTTTGGTTATTCCTTCGATGTATTCCTGCAATGAAGCGATATTCCATTGGCGCGAATGATGATTATAGGAATGTGCAGCCGGACCGACGCCGAGATATTTCCGGTCTGTCCAATAAGCTGTGTTATGACGTGAAAAATAGCCGGGCTGGCAAAAACTGGAAATCTCATAATGCAAATATCCGGCTGCCTCTAATTTATCAATCAGTATATCGAAAAGAAGTACGCCGGTTTCTTCATTGGCAGGCTCAATCATTCCTGCGTTAAGTTGTTGGTACATAACGGTTCCTTCTTCATACGACAAATGGTAGGCGGAAAGATGAGGAATATTCAACCGGAGCGCTTTGTCTAAATTTTCTTCCCACATGGACGGTGTTTGTCCCGGTAATCCGTAAATCAGGTCGATACTCAGGTTTTCATATCCTGCTTGTTGACAAAGGGATACGGCCTTGATGGCTTGATCGGCTGTATGACGGCGATTCAACAGCCGGAGATCGTTGTCGTTGAAACTTTGAACCCCCAGACTGATACGGTTGAACGGTAACTTCCGAAGATCCGTCAAATATGCTTCGGTAATGTCGTCCGGGTTTGCTTCCAGCGTAATTTCCAAACAGGATGAGGCGTCATAATAGCGGTTTATGGCATTGAAAACTAACGCAAAATCATCAGTTTGCAACAACGAAGGCGTACCGCCTCCCCAATAGATGGTTTCGATGGCATCACCGTCCAAATAATCTTTTTGTAATTCTAATTCACGGACAAGCGCTTTTACATATACATTAATATATATAAGCGACGTCTGAGAGTAAAAATCACAGTAAGCACAACGTGTCTTGCAAAATGGGACGTGGATGTACAGGGAGGACATGGGAGCAAAGTTTAACGTTCAATGTTTTCGAAAACTCCTTACGTCATCCTGAAACAAGTTCAGGACGCAATGACGGAAGTGTAATAAACGGTACCTTGAATCTATTTAAAGTGTTTATTTGCAAACTCAATATAACATTTCCAGTCATAATCGGTAACATCGTGAACGCCGTTACGGATATGGTATCCGATATGATTCATAATGGGTGAATTGAGCGCCGGCATCTCCTCCGTTTCCAGTCCTTTGAGTCCGTAAAGATGATATACGGGGCCTGCATATACTCCCGAAAGAAATTCGCCTTTGGGATCGGCCCACAGATCTTCCTCTGCGCTGGCGATATAGACAGGGCGCGGGGCAATCAATGCAATCAGCTCATGCTGGTCGACCGGCAGTGCGTCTTCATTATTGGCATAGCTATTGAAAGCCGGACAAAACCAATGGGGAAAACTTGTTGTGATAAGGTCGACCGTTTCACCAAATCGGCGTTTCGAAAGCGCCGCTCCACCACAACCTGAGTTATTGGAAATCACAATTGCAAAACGTGAATCCTGAGCGCCTGCCCACAGCGTTGCTTTCCCTTGCCGGGAATGACCCATCAGCGCCACTCTTTTGGCATCAAACACTTTCTCGGATTCAATATAATCCATAATCAGAGTCAGTCCTTTAGCCCAGGCGCCGATGGCCTGTTCGGCATGAGCGCCTGATTTTTTCGCCTCGTAATCGTCAAAAAGAGGAAGGATACTTTCCTCTTTTAAATCCTTTTGATCGGGGAAAACATCATGATAGCAGGCGGTGATCACAGCAAATCCTTCGTTCACAATCCTTTCAATCGACCATCGACTGGCTTGACTCCCGCGCAGCAAAGTTTGATCCCTGGACGACACTTTTGCCAATGAGGGAGAAATCAATATTTCAGGGTCGGAATGAACGGTATGGTTACCATTAAAATTATATCCCAGAAAAACGGGGAAGTTTTCTTGTGACGTTTTGGGCAGGTAGATCAACAGGTATATTTCGCGAAACAGATCTCTTCGTGAGAGGGTGACTTTAATCTGTTTACAGATTGCTTTCCCATCCAGCGCATTTTGATTTTCGCTTAAAGTTTCGTATTTGATGTCGATTGCGGAAGGAGTTAGTGCGAACGGTTCTCCATAGATTTGCTTAGCAAACAAATTGATTAATTCCGGTCTGCGGAACTTTTCCCATTGCCCGGCGGAAGTAACTTTTTCGCCGTTTGTACATTGCAGTACTTCAGGTAAGACAAAAACAGGAACTTTACTTTCGTCCTGATTCACATTTCGTTGTTGTGCAAAGGTTGAAATTGCAAACAATACGGTTAAGATGAGTGATAAAAAATGTTTCATAAGAAATGTTATTTAGGTTATTATTAATTTTTACCATCGGGAAACGAAAACAAAATTACAAATTCTTCTTGTAAAAGAGTCAAATTATATTCAATTTTCCAAAAAAAGGCGTAACTTTGCAAAAATGAACAGGAAGAATAGCTAATTTTAAAATAAGAATAAATAATATTACAAATGAAAGTTTATCAGACAAATGAAATCAGGAACATCGCAATAGTGGGTAGTTCCGGCTCCGGGAAAACCACTCTCGCGGAGGCCATGCTTTACGAGAGTGGTGTAATTAAACGTCGTGGCACTGTGGACGCAGGCAATACGGTTTGTGATTATTCTCCGGTTGAAAAAGAATATGGTTATTCTGTTTTTTCAACCCTTTTTAGCGTCGAATGGAATGGGAAGAAACTGAACTTTATAGATTGTCCGGGTTCGGACGATTTTATCGGAGGCGCCGTTTCTGCCTTAAATGTGACCGATACGGCGTTGATGGTTATTAACACCCAATACGGCGTTGAAGTGGGAACAATCAATCAGTTCCGTTATATTGAGCAGTTCGGTAAACCGGTCATATTCCTGTTGAATCACCTGGACAATGACAAGGCGGATTATGATAATACCATAACGCAGTTGAAAGAAGACTATGGTGACAAAGTGGTTCAGATTCAGTATCCTGTACATACCAATTTGTCATTTAATACAGTGATAGATGTACTGAAGATGAAAATGTACCGCTGGAAGCCAGAAGGCGGCGCACCGGAAATTCTGGATATACCGGCTGAAGAAATGCCTAAAGCTACAGCATTGCATTCCAGACTGATGGAAGAAGCTGCCGCACATGATGATGTGTTGATGGAAAAATATTTCGAAGAAGACAAACTTTCCGAAGAAGATATATGTGCAGGTATTAGCGCCGGATTGATTTCCGGAGGCATATTTCCGGTTATCTGTGCAAGTGGAGGAAAAGATATAAATGTGCCTCGAATAATGGAATTTTTAGGAGATGTAGTTCCTTGTGCAGACAAGATGCCTCTTATCGTCACAACGGAAGACGTTGAAGTAGCATCAGATCCAGCAGGCCCCACCAGTCTATTCTTTTTCAAGACTACTACCGAACAACACATCGGACAGGTCTCATTCTTCAAGGTCATTTCCGGAAAAGTGAAGGTGGGAGATGATTTAATCAACTCCGACCGGGGTTCGAAAGAACGTATCGCTCAGATTTTCTCCGTATCGGGACAAAACCGGATGGAAGTTGCCGAGATGATGGCAGGAGATATTGGAGCTACTGTAAAGTTGAAAGATGTCCGGCGGGGAAATACGATGAACGGAAAAGGGTGTGAATACCGTTTTGACTTTATCAAATATCCTGATCCCAAGTTTCGCAGAGCCGTCAAAGCGGTGAATGAATCAGATGCTGAGAAATTGAGTGAAGTACTGAACCGTCTGCATGAAGAAGATCCAACCTGGTTGGTTGAACAATCCAAAGAGCTGAAACAGATTATTTTATCCGGTCAGGGAGAATTTCACCTCCGCACATTGAAATGGCGTGTTGAAAATAGTGACAAGATACAAATCGAATTTCTTGAACCGCGCATTCCTTATCGTGAGACCATAACAAAGTCATCCCGTGCAGATTACCGCCACAAGAAACAATCGGGAGGCGCCGGACAGTTTGGCGAAGTACACATGATTGTGGAACCGTATTTCGAAGGGATGCCCGACCCGGCCATGTATCGGTTTGGCGGACAGGAATATAAGATTACACCACGTGATGTGCAGGTCATGGATTTGGATTGGGGCGGCAAATTAGTATTTGTAAACAGTATTGTCGGAGGCGCCATTGATACCCGCTTCCTTCCCGCTATCCTCAAAGGGGTGATGCAGCGTATGGAACAAGGCCCGTTGACGGGTTCGTATGCGCGCGATGTGCGTATCATCGTATATGATGGAAAAATGCACACGGTCGACAGCAACGAAATATCTTTTATGCTTGCCGGACGGAATGCCTTCAGTATTGCCTTTAAAGAAGCAGGTCCGAAAATCCTTGAACCGATTTATGATGTGGAAGTGTTGGTTCCAGGTGATTATATGGGTGATGTGATGGGTGATCTGCAAGGTCGCCGGGCTGTTATTATGGGTATGAACAGCGAAAAAGGATATGAAAAGTTGATGGCGAAAGTGCCTTTGAAAGAGATGTCGAGTTATTCAACTTCGTTGAGTTCTATTACAGGTGGACGCGCTTCGTTTACGATGAAGTTTGCCAGTTATGAATTAGTGCCTACGGACGTACAGGATAAGTTGTTGAAGGAATATGCGGCGACGCTGACGGAGGAATAAGAATACTGTAAGATCGTAAGAAATCAAGAAAAAACATAAGATTTTGCGATTATAATCGCAAAATCTTATGTTTTTTCTTATGGTCTTACCGTCTTATGTAATCAAACCGTTTGTGATGGCGTAGAAAGTAAGGCCGGGGATGGTTTTGATTCCTAATTTTGCAGTGATATTTTTCCGGTGTGTTAAAACAGTATTCAAACTGATATACAATTTATCGGCTATATCTTTATTAATCATTCCTTTGACAATCAGTCGAAGCACATCTTTTTCGCGGGCAGACAGTTCTTTACCTTTAGTTTGCGCATACGATATGTCAGTCTCCCGTAAAATTGTACGCAGTCGTTCGACGATTTCTTCCTGAGATGTGTTGACAGGTAAAACAGATGGCATTGGAACAGATTCATTTCCGTTGTTTACAATGCAAATTGTTTGATTCCGTTTGGGCAAAAAATAATCTGAATGGATCACTAAAATGTCGGGCAAGGTAAAGTACAGGTCGAAATAATCTTTTTCGAAAGGCTGAAAAGATGCAAACGACACGAAATGCGAAATTTCCACTGGCGAGAAATAGTCAGTCAACAAACTTCGCAATCCAATGCGTTGTAACGCATCAGGCAAAATAATGGCAATTTTTTTTGAATAGAACATGAAAATTACAGTCCGGTTTTTTCCATTCCCGCCACGATGGGTTGCAGGATACGGAAACGAATGCGGTTATGCTGTTTGATGTCTTTTGCCAAGATGCTGACTGCGAATATAACTGCATGACAAAGATTGGCATCGTATTCGCCCGTCAGATGTTTAATCATGATATGTTGTAAGTCGGTCAACAGGGCTTCAATGGAATCATCCGGCTCTTCCGCAAGATGTTTTTCAAGTGTAACAACAGCTTCTGTCTGTTGATTACTTAACGAAAGACAATAGGGAAACCATTTTTGTTCATCATTTTTGATACGACACAGCAACGTGTCTTTAAACGAAGTGAAGATTTTTTCAATCAGAGAGAGCGAATTATTATCCGGGTCGCTCATTGAGATAAAAGAACGCAGGTGTCTCTCTATGTTGGGTAATTGATGGCGTTGGTAGTAATGATTGGTCTTTGTCAGGTAATCCACAATCTGCGATGTATGAAATCCCTGCAGTTTTTTTTCGGGGAAGTAATCTTCATTGAGAAAGGTGTTAATCATTGTCAGGAAAAAATCCGGGTTTAATTGTAACTTATCGCAGATTTCCCATACCGTAGCATCGCCTAATCCCAGCCGAATGCCAAACCGGTGAATAACAGAAATGAGTGAGGGGTTTTCTTCAACCACCTCACTCAATTGCATGTTCGGGAAAACTAACGACATTGTGTTATGCCTGTTCCCATTGATCGCGCAACAATTGCACGGCAGCTGTTACGGCAGTCGCGCGGTCGACATCTCCTTCACGCGGCAAGCCACATTCAAAGCTGACATACTTATTGTAGCCAATCATTTTTAATCCCGTGAAACCATTGATGTAATTATCGGCTTCTCCATCTAAACCGGGCATCCACCGGTTTTTCCGGCTTGCCACATGCACGTGTTGGAGATATTTAGCCCCCGCGGAAAGGAAGGCGCCTTTATCGCATGCTTCTTCCCAGGTCATGTGCCAGAAATCGCCCATACATTTTACTCCTTCACAATCTATATCGCGGCAGATTGATGCAGCATCGGCTACTTGACGGAGGTAAAATGCTTCCCTGCGATTCAATGGTTCGAAGATTACAGTCGTACGATGTTGTAGCGCAAATTCCCCTAATAACTTGATTTGCTCACAAAGGAAATCGCGTGTTTCCTGTGTATGCGGTTTGACAGGTACCTGGCGGTTGAATGCCGGAACGAAAATCACGCCCGTTGAACCTAATTCGCCAGCTGCAACAATAATTTGTTTCATTGTCGTATCAAATTCCTGGCGGACACTTTCTTCTTCGGCAAGGACAAATCCTCTGAATCCAGCACAGATAGCGCTAATCTTGATATTGCGTCCTGATAAGGCTTGCTTGAGTTCATCTACCCGGGTATCTAAAAGTCCGCCGCCCCGTACGCTGCCGTTTACTTCAAGCCCGACAACGCCTAAGTTCTCCATGAAATCAAGTTTTTCTGCCAGCGTTTCGCCCGGTGGTATTCCTTCCTGAAAAGAAATGTTTAGTTTGGCATCTGCGCAGCAACTATCTCCACAGCATGTGTCTCCGGAATTATCATTGGTACAGGCGGCTAATGTTGCCAAAGCCGCACTGCCCAATGATGTACGTATAAAATCTCTACGATTGAATGACATATTATTTCATTTATTATTGTTGCGGACGTTGACCTCCTTGTGCTGCTGCCCGTTCTGCTCGTCTTGCTGCTGCTTCTTCGGGAGTAATACCGGGTACGGGAACTTTATAGACGGACAAATCCATCTGTCCTGTCAACGACAAGTCTTTCGGTCTTAAATCCAGATCTGAAGTAGTCATCTCATCCCAAGTAATAAACGCACCGGTATAACACGATTGGCGTCCCATCACTGCGGCCATATTGGCGACAGCCATTTCCGGCGCCTGATTAATGTGTACGCCTGAACGAATATGATTAATCCAGTTTACATGTTCTAAGGTATAAGGGTCAGTTTGTTCAAATTCCTCTCTTTCAGCCTCCAAATCATATTTCCAGATTTCATTTCCGGCAAGGTCTTTGATTACATGTCCCTGTTGGGTCGACCACGAGCCTTTAGTTCCTTGAAAAAACTCATAAACGCCACCTGCGCAACCATCAAGCTGACGACACATACTATGCACATGGATTCCATTTTCCATAACGAAATCAACGCTGAAGTTGTCAAATGAATCGCCTGATGGACGACGTTGACGAGATCCGAATCCCAGTGCACTTACCATTTTCATTCCTGTAAACCACGTCCATACATCTAAATTGTGACAATGTTGTTCGACGATATGGTCGCCTGACGCCCAAATCATGTTTACCCAATTGCGAATCATACCTTCGCCATCTGACATACCTGGTTGAGGAAGGCGTGTCCAGGGTACGGTACCATTCCAATAAACTGCACCGCCCGTTATTTCGCCTATTGCCCCATCCATAATTTGCTTATACGATGCCACATAACTGCGTTGGTGATGACGTTGTGTCCCTGTAACTACGCATAAATTTTTGGCGTCTGCTTGCCTTGATGATGCTATCGCAGAACGATAACCTACAGCATCCACAAATAACGGTTTTTCAAGGAAGCAGTGTTTTCCTTTTTCGACTGCATATTGAAACTGTTCAGGGCGGAAGAAAGGAGGCGAAGCAATAAGTACAATGTCTACATCACTGTCGATTACTTGTTTATAATTATCGAGACCGGTAAAACGCTTTTCTTCCGGTATATCAATATTATATCTCTCTTTCAACATATTTGCACATCTTTCAATAGAATCCGGAAATGCGTCTCCCAATGCAGTAATGGTGACCCCACTACCAGCATCCAAGAAATTACGGGCAGCTCCACTTCCACGTCCGCCGCAACCAATGATTCCGGCTTTCAGTTCTCTGCCATCGTTTGCCTTGTTCATCGACAAATCCGGAACATAATAGGTTCCGGGTGCTTTTAAAGGCGTAATCTTGGCAGCGCCACCGCCGCCATCACATGATGTTAGGACACTTCCTGTCCCAACCATTCCAGCAGCTCCGACTAATGCGGAACTTTTCAAAAACGTTCTTCTACTAATACTGCTTTCTTTCATGATAATTTTAGTTTTAGAATGAATAATTTATTATTTAGAAAATATTGAATCATCAGGTTCACAGACTACCCGAAAACCAATCCCGCGAACATCGGAATACCACCAGATGCTTTTGGGTTGTTGCGGATCGGTTTTTAGCCAGGCATTATGTCGCGTATAATCCCGGGTGGCACTTCGCAGATCAGCCGCATCGGATGCATAATAGCCTCCGCGTACGACCCATTCGTCACCTCCTTCTGTTACGACGGGATTTGTCACTTTTTCATCGGTTTTTGCGTATGCTTTTGGGTCATAAATATCTGCACAATACTCCATTACATTGCCTAACATATTTTTAAGTCCAAATGGATTGGGTTTGACTATATCAGGTTCTTGCGTCCGGTTATTGCTGTTTTTAATATAGATAATAAAATCGCTGATTATATCTGTTTTAGCGCTTTTAAATCTCCTTATAAATCCCACATCCGAATATTGTTTAGGCTGTCCTTCAAAGAAATAAGGTGTTTCAGCGCCTCCACGTGCGGCATATTCCCATTCGGCTTCGGTAGGCAGGCGGTAATTTTTCCCTGTCTCCATGGAGAGCCACTGACAGAATGTCTCGGCGGCATAGTGCGTCATCGTGATAGCCGGTCTATTGCCCTTGCCCCAACTCTGCGACGGATCTCCGTAGGGGGGAGTCGGGCCTGAAACTGCATCTACATCAGGATCACTGTTATGCGCAAAAACTACTTCCGGCGGGATGCGTCCTTCGCTTAGTGTCTGTCTTAAAAATTCGTTGTACTGTTCCCAGGTCGTTTCTATTTCAGCCATAAAGAATGGACTGACTGTCACCTGGCGTACAGGCGCTTCATCCGGCTTGTGAAAATCTTCATTCGCAGAACTTCCCATGTTGAATGTTCCGCCTGGAATCGCTATCATATTGACTGTGATTGCAGTACCTGGAATTTGCTCTATATAATCAGCAAATTCGGTAACGATAGTTGCTTTTTCGAATATGGGGCCGGTGATTGTACTGACTGGAATACCTGCCATTTTACCACGAACATAGTTCGGATTATAATGACCTACACTCAGGTGACAACTGATACACTGCAAGTCTAATTTCTTTTCATTTTCCTCGTAGTATAAATGTGCAGAGATACCATCATCATTCATTCCTGGCGGGAAAAGATTCTGATGGCATTCTTTACATGATTCGTTGGGGATATACTTTACGGCATATTCCAGGGTGGATTTTGTGTCCCAATCGAAATCGGCGCTGTCTTTTGTCAGGTAACCCCAAAGATCTTTGACGCCGAGTTTCAGTTTTGCCGAATAATGATTAACCGTTTGGTTCTTTGGAGGTAAATGACAATCCACACAAGCGACTTTCACTCCGTTACGGTTGTTGACATGGGTCGATTGTTTCCAACTGTCAAAAACATGGGGGTGTACATGACATATCGCGCAAGAATCATCGGTAGAAAAATACACAGATACCTCGTAGACTGCCATAAAACTAATGATACCTAATATAAATCCCGTACCTAAAAAGAACAAATTTCTTTTTAGCTTAGGATTTGATGAGGCGTATTGGTTACGTGCCATTTTAAAAATCAAAAAGGTTTACTACTAATTCGGCAATAAAGATAGTGTTTTTTTAATAACAAAAGATAATTTTTTCTAAAAATAAATGAAAAAATTTAAAAAACGGGTTGAAATTTTTTTTCTATTTCAATAAATACGTCTTGAAAAACAAACATAAAACCGTAAAAGCCAACACAATACACTGTTTTTCCATTTTACGGTTTTATGTTCATACTATTTTACGTTCTTCCAGTCTTATTTATTCAATCCAGGAATACCATTTTTTGTCGTTACTCCATCCGGCTGCCACCATTGTTTCGATAAATTGCATGCCGCGAACCCCATCGTATACATTCGGGAAGTCCAGCATGTTTTCTGTAGGTGTTTCACCGTTTCGGATTGCCATGACCGTGAGGGTAAAGTTACGGTAGATATTGGCAAAAGCTTCAAAAAATCCCTCCGGATGCCCTGCCGGTGTGCGTACATTCCATAATGCGAAATCACCCAAGAAGGTATTACTGCCTACATCAATTATTTCCCTGGGCTTGTTTCCCCATTTTAAGATCAGATAGTTTGGGTCTTGCTGACGCCATTCCATTCCACCTTTTTCTCCATAGATACGTATATTGATATTATTGGCTTCACCTATTGCAATTTGAGAAGCTGTCAGTACCCCTTTCAGTCCGCCGTCATAATGCAGAAAAGCGACGCCATCGTCATCAATAGGTCGTCCGGGCACAAATGTGGAAAGTTCGGCGCAAAGTTCGAAGACTTTCTGTCCTGTCACATATTCGCTTAAATGCCAGGCATGTGTGCCAATGTCGCCAATACTGCCGGCTTTTCCTGACTGTTTGGGGTCGGTCCGCCAGCCGGCATTGTTCCCACCAAGCAGTTCAATACGTTCGGCCAACCATCCCTGCGGATATTCCACATAGAGACGACGCAGTTTACCCAGATCGCCGCGAGCAATACGTGCTTTCATTTCTTTTACAGCCGGATAGCCGGTATAAACATGCGTTAATGCCAAAACAAGTCCTGTTTCTTCTACTTTTTGTTTCAATTGTTTGGCTTCATCTAACGAGAATGTCATCGGTTTGTCCAAAACTACATGAATTCCTCTTTCCAATGCCATCATAGCCGGTTCGAAATGAAAGTGATTAGGGGTAACGATTGTTACAAAATCAATTCTTTCGCTTTCCGGCAACAGGGCTTCTTTTTCAAACATTTCCTTGTAGTTCTTGTAGATACGGTTATCCGGAAGATGATAAGATCGTCCGGAACTGAGCGATATTTCAGGGTCGATACTGAAACATCCGCAAACCAATTCAACATCGTTTTCCATCAAGGCGGCGCGACGGTGAATAGCACCGATAAAGGCGTCGCTTCCGCCGCCTACCATACCCATTCGTAATTTCCTGTGTCTCATAGTCTGTTTTTTTTATTAATTAAAGATAATACATATTTGAAGGCATAAAATTAGTGTTTTCTTTTGAATTGACAAAACTTTTTTTATTCAATTCCAAATAATCTTTTGATGTGCCGGTCGTAAATATTTTCGGTGACCTGTTGCCCCACGATTTCCTTATGGGTTTTGAGCGCTCTCAAGTATTCATTTCCATATTCGGCAGCCACCTTGAAGCTCACATGTATCAACTGCCGGAAGTTCGGGTCATAGTCGGGGTGAGAGGGAATATGACGCAGAGTGTTGGCTAATTTCTCGCCTGTCCAACGCTCTATTGCCTTGGTCGACGGCAATTTGTCCTTGTCGATATCTATCACTGTAGCATAGGGGGCACACAGTTCGTCGAATCGACCCAGCGCACTTGAATAGAATGCTTTTACGAGGTCTATGGACTCTTCATCGTTACTCATTGCCAACCCGATTACTTCTTCCAACCAGGTTGTGCCAGCTGTTTTAATATGAATTCCCTTGCCGTATTTGGTAATCAGTTCGCCAATGACCGGATAAATAGAGAATTTGTCGCTGCCCGAATGGATGCTCAGTTTGAGGTTGGCGGGCAGACCAAATTCTTTTACCGCAAAGTCGATCACCAGCAAGTCTTCCTCAAATTCTTTGGCAAATTGAGCTACATCGCCTACATAATCCACGCCTTTGTTGAACCTGCCGGTAAATTTGGGAGCAATGGTTTGTGCCGGAATCTTTTCAGCAGCCATAGCGCTCAAGATAAAAAACATTTCCACTGGCGATTGGGCATCATTCACTTCGTCCATGGATATTTCGGCAACGAAATGACCGGCACCTTTTGTTTCTTCGATATGCCGGTAAATCTTGCCTGCTTCCTGTATGGCATACAAGAATTTTTCAGCGATGTTTTGCATCAGGTCTTCCGGTACGTCAAACGGAGCGGTTATTCCCGGAATTTGCAACTTGCCGGTATACTTCCTGTTTGCTGCAACAAATGTATCAATATCAGCTTGCAATGCCTTTTTACCGATATAATCTGCTACGTCGATCGTAAAGAAATCCGATGCCTCCATAAACTTATCTACATTGGTAAGGTTGATATGATCTGCATCAACGTAATACGATCCTTTGTAGTCCAGTGCTTTTACTGTTTCGTCGGCTTCCTTACGCGTATCATCAGGTGTTGAACCTATGAATGAATGCTCGCGGTTCGATTTATTCCATACGGGAACAAATTCGAGGCCAAGCGTTTCGCTTGCTTTTATCAGGGCTTTTAACTGCGCTTCACCCTGATGTGCGAAGCGATCGCCAATTCCAAATGAATATTTTTCGATTTGCATATTTAGTTATAATTTAAAACATTTCATTGTTGATTTTTTCCTCGCTGATAAAGCTTCTGTTTTTTATCAGTACCTTATATATTAATGTAATGGTTTCTCCTTCTTTCAGGATGAAATTCACCGGTTCGCTTTTCTCGTCAAAGGCTCTACCGCCTAAGTTGTTGACAGCTAAAGTACAGGTAGGGGTTCCGTATTTACGCTGTTCGGATTCAGGAATCGCAAACGAATGATTCCCAAAGTCCAAACCTTCTATCTCGCCAAAGTTTAGCCATGATCCGACCTGGTGGGGATGATCCGTGCTTTCGCCCGGTTGCGGATGGATGGGGTAACCTCCTGTAATGGACTTCCCTGAAGCCGTATAAATAGGGTACAGGACTTGCTTTGTCAGCGAATCGGCATAAAGGAAAGACGTGAAGAGGGCGTCGTTTATATGAACTTCAACTTTTTGTTCATGAGGAACATCTACAAATAGAATAAGTGTGTTCTGTGCAACCAATGAGGCATTCGCCAGAGCAAAGAATCCAAGAATAAACTGTTTCATACCAAAAAAATTGCTGTGGAGTACATTATTTTTCATTTTTCATGCCATATTTCACTATTTTTGCGCGAAATTAATGATTTTTTTTATCATTTTCAATTTTAAACAGTTTTTTGATAAAAATAAATGCTATATTTGTATGGTGATACTTAAAAGGTCAACGCTATGGGACATTATGAATTAGATGAATTAGACAGGAAAATTCTTGGATTGATAGTTAACGATGCGCGCAAACCATTTCTGGAAGTTGCCCGGGAATGTAATGTTTCAGGCGCGGCCATCCATCAAAGAGTGCAAAAGTTGATAAAAGCCGGTGTTATCAAAGGCTCCGAATTTATAGTTGACAACAATCAAATCGGCTATCAGACATGTGCTTACATGGGGTTATATCTTCAGACTCCGGGTCAATTTCCAGCAGTCATAGAAGCGTTGGAGAAGATACCTGAAGTAGTCGAATGTCATTATACAACAGGACAGTATGATCTCTTTATTAAGATTTATGCCAAGAATAATCTTCATCTGCTGCATATTATACACCACAAATTACAACCTCTCGGTTTAGCCCGTACGGAGACGCTCATCTCTTTTAAGGAAGGTTTTAAGCGGAATTTGCCGGTTAGGCATTTGGAATAGGTTGATAGTTCATGATTATAAAAACAAATCCTCAATTTCTTCTTTGTTGAGTTGTTCCAGCGGATTGTTCGATGTGATAAAAGTGTCGGACAGTTGTATTTTTGCCTGTTGCAAGAGGATGATTTTCTCTTCGATCGTATCGCTGGAGATAAAACGATAGACCATCACATTTTTATCCTGTCCGATTCGATGGGCGCGGCTGATGGCTTGTGCTTCAACCGCCGGATTCCACCATGGGTCGATGATAAACACGTAGTCGGCGGCAGTCAGATTCAATCCTGTTCCTCCGGCTTTCAACGAGATCAAAAAGCTGTTGACCTCTTTGTCTTTGGCAAATTTATTGATTTCGGCTTCCCGGTTGACAGTCTGCCCTGTCAGCATGGCAAAGTTCCAGCCTTCCTGTTCAAAACGACTTGCCAGTAATTTCAAGTATTTGACAAAAGAAGAAAAAATCAACACTTTATGTCCGCTATCCTTCATGGTTTCAAGGTAAAGCATGATTTGGTCGAATTTTCCCGAATCATCCCGATAAGCCGGATCAATCAGCGCCGGATGGTTGGACAGCAACCTGAGACGCATCAGCCCCTGTAAGGCGATGAAATGGTTTCCATCAGGATTTTCCCTGTTTTCTAACAGGATGTTTCGGATTCGGTTTTTCTCCAACTCATAGATTGCCTGCTGGGATTCCGTCATGTCGCAGTAGACAATTTCCTGTGATAATTGGGGTAAATCAGGCGTGACTTCTTCTTTCGTCCTGCGTAGAAAAAGCGGCTGTATCAATTGTTGCAGCGCCTGTTCCGCACGTTTGTTTTTTTCTTTGATCTTTTGGATATAATTGTTTTTAAAAAACGAAAACGCGCCTAATAATCCCGGATTGATAAAATTGAACTGCGCCCAAAGGTCGGACAGCGAGTTTTCAATCGGCGTTCCGGTAAGTACGAGTTTGTGAGATGAATACAGTTTCTGGATTGATTCATACAATAAGGAATCCGGATTTTTAATGAATTGACTTTCATCCAGAATGATATAATGGAAAGGATATGCTTTCAGATATTCGATGTCTGCCCTTACCATACTGTAGGAAGTGATAATCACCTGGTAGCGATTGAATAGCTTTCCGATATCCTTAGATTGGATTCTTTTGTTTCCTGCGTGCACATATACTTTCAAACCTGCATCAAACTTTTTCAATTCGTTTTGCCAGTTATGCAGTAATGATTTGGGAACTACTATCAACGATGCCGGAAGAATGGATTCCTGTTGTGCAAACAGGGGAAGTTGTCCGATGGAATCCGGCAGTGTTTCTTTTTTACCGGCATTGGCGTAGATATAATCCAGCAGTGTGATGGTTTGAAGCGTTTTACCAAGTCCCATATCATCGGCTAAGCATCCTCCCAGACCTGTATTATATAAATGTACTAACCAGTAGAAGCCTTCTTTTTGATAGGGACGAAGGAGGGCGTTCAGATGAGGAGAGGGAACCGGATGTTCGTCGGGCAGTTGTTTGAGTTGTTGAAGTTTCTGTTTAGTCTTTTCGGAAAACAGTTCGTTGACAGACTCGTTCAACAGTCCGACGTGCATGCTGGAAATCCGGATTCCTTTTTCCGTTTCCCGTCCGTGTATAAACAGGTAATGGTAATGACGAAACCACTCATCCGGCAAGACGAACACACTTTTATCCGGCAGCACAAATTCGGAATTGCCACTTAAAATGTGTTTCCTGAAACGGGAAAAAGGAATTGTAAAATTGGCAAACTCCACTTCTATGTCGATGTCAAACCAGTCGATATTTATTTCCAATTTCGATTGTATGGTGATTGTTTCCGTATAGAAAATCCGGTCAAGTTTCTGTTCAATAATGAAATCGGAAAGATGTTGGCGGTTTGTATTCAACCAGTTTATCAAGCCAAAGCTCCCTTCGGGGGAGTCGGAAGGGGAGGTTTTCTCTCCCCCTTCAGGGGAATTGAAGGGGGCTTCTTCTTTTGGGTAGAACATGTTATCTCCTTCTAACCTTAATCCCAGATAAAGCAGTTTGTTGATAAGTTGTTTTTCCCAATCCAAATCACGTACGAACTGGCAGATGGTTTCCTTTCCATCGATTTCTTTCAATTCCACAAATTTTGTTTTCCGCAGTACGGGATTGATTTTGTTTTTATCATAATGGAAATGAAGGGACAAGGTCAGTTGTTGATAGAAATCTTCCTCTAATGTCAGTATAGCCTTTCGAACAGGGCAAAGCTCAGTCATTTCAAGTCCTTCAATTTTTACTTCATAGCGGGGAATCGTATTCAGTATGAATGTTTGGATGTATGCTTTTTCGGCGGCGACCGGTACGGAGATATATTTTTTATTGAGAAAAGGAACTAATTTCTTTGATTCGATATTTTCAACACGGTGTATCTTGTTTCCCAGTAGAATGATGCATGGCTCCTGTGAGAGGATGAAAGCCGGTTTTCGTTGCAACGATATCTCATGTTCTTCGTTTATCAGGGAAATAAAATAACGAAGTCCGTTTGCATCTTTCACAAAATTAAAGAGGCAATAAGCAGGCGAAGGGAGTATATGGACGCGATTATTTCCGGCAAGCGTTTTATGGGTAATATCTTCACGCAGGTAAACAGGCAGGGACGATTGTTGCGCCAAACTGATTACGCGGCGGATATTGATTTCGATTCGCGGACGTATCAGTTTCTCGCACGTATCCTGAGAAACTTCATTCCTGAATTGAACTGTATTTCTTGATCTGGAATAAGCCTTCATCAACGAACGATCGGATACTTCGTCGATTAATTTGATTAATTTGAGGTCGATTTCCGGAATTCCTTTTTGTTCTTCCTTCGTGGCATCAGGCACGCCTAATATTTCTACGCTTCCGTTTTTTTGTTCCTGCGCCCAATAAATATTAAACTTCCAACCAAACCGGTGATGTTTCGAAACGACTAAAATTAATTTTTCTTTATATGTCTTCCAACGCATAATATTGATAATCGCGAGTAAGTGTCTGGAGTAATGCTTCGTCGCTTACTGCAGGGTTGATTTTCAGGAACTGGCGTACTTTGCCGGCTAATTCACGGATACGTACGGGACGTTCCTGATCGAAGCGGAATAATGTTTGATTGATCAGGTTGATTTGCTCTAATGAAAGATTTTCTGCCTGGGGAAAAACGGGACGATAGTTGATGCTCAGATGCCGAAATTCGTCTAAGGTAACGTTTATTTTACGGAAATCTTTTTCTTTGATAACCAATGTTCCGGCAGCCAAATCGCCTAACCGTTGACTGTTTTTTGTCAGCAGAATAGACAAAATTCCAATGCACTGTAATAGATATACATCTACGATAAGCATCAACCAACGAAGCAAATAAGCGCTTAATTTGGGTCTTGTGCCGTCTTTCATCACCACCCTGATTCCGAACAGCTTTTTCCCTGGCGTCTGTCCCCTGTTAAACAATTCCCAGAGAAGCGAGTAGAGTATCACCGGAAGTAGAAAGATAAAATAGAGAATGACGAGCAAATCATTATCAAAGAATATACTGTCGGCTATGAATCCGAAACAAACAACAACAGCAAAACAGTAGACTACCATCAGAATGTAGTCAACGATACGCGCTATCAACCTTGCGCCTGCATTTGCCGGAGTCTGTTCAATCTGTACATACTGACCGGTAATAATTGTTGAATCTGCCATAAATTTTCAGTTTCCGAATTGCAAATATATAAAATAATGTGTATTTTTGCCAAAACATGCAAAATGGGCGTAATTTATTTATCACATAAAAATGAAAGAAGTATCGTTTATTCGTCAAAATATTGATAAATGGAGGGCGCTTGAGCCGGTGATAGATACAGCCTCAAAGCAAGACCCCGGTCGTTTGGCGGACGCCTATTTGGAAATAACGACCGACCTCTCTTTTTCGCGGAGTCACTATCCGCGTTCACGTATCACAATATATCTTAACAACTTGGCTTCGGCACTTCATCATTCGCTGTATAAGAATAAGAAAGAATCTCGTTCGCGGATATGGAATTTTTGGAAGACAGAGATTCCGCTTGTGATGTATGAATCAAGGAAAGAACTTTTGTATTCGTTCCTTATTTTTGCTTTCAGTGCTGTTATTGGCTGTATTTCAACGTTTAACGACGACATGTTCGCCCGCCTGATTTTATCGGGCGGATATGTTGATATGACCTTGCAGAACATTGAGGAAGGAAATCCGATGGGAGTTTATGGTAGCATGTCGCCTGTTTCGATGTTTTTCTATATAGTATTCAATAATGTACGCGTATCATTTATCGTATTTGTATTCGGGATTCTAACGGGTTTTGGTACCGGATATTTGCTTCTTTATAATGGAGTTATGGTTGGGACTTTTCAGACATTCTGTTTCCAGCAACAAATTGGCATGGAATCGTTGATGGCACTTTGGCTCCATGGGACGTTAGAAGTATCAGCCATCATTATTGCCGGCGCCGGAGGTCTTGCCTTGGGTAATGGATGGCTTTTCCCCAGGACCTATTCACGTGGATATGCGTTTCGGCAAGGAGCCAAAAGAGGTTTAAAGATTGTCATCGGAACAGTTCCTGTTTTGGTGTTTGCCGGATTTGTCGAAAGCTTTCTGACCCGCTATACATCAGCCCCTTATCTATTAAGGGGCAGTTTTATCCTGCTTTCTCTTGCATTTGTTATTTTCTATTATATTTACCTTCCAAAACGATTAAGCCATGGAATCTCCAAATCCTAAAATTAAATTTTACAAAGCACGTACATTGAGTGAAACATTTACTGTCACTTTTGAGTATTTACGCGAAAACTGGAAACCGTTGCTGCTATTTTCATTTTATCTGATTCTGCCGATCTGTCTAATTCAGGCATTTTCGATGAATGCGTATTTGCGGCTTGCCTTTTCGATGGGATATGAAAGCGCTGCCGGGACGATAGACGGATTTATTTTTTCTTTCATAAGGGATTCCGTCATACTGACGATTATTACGCTGATAGGGAACAGTGTGCTTTACTCGATGGTATACAGCCTGATGACCGCATATGAACGTCGTGACAACCGGTTGATGGAAATAAAGTTGGAAGATTGCAAGCAGTCTTTGATACGGAACGCAGTGAAGATGTTGCAAGTCTCCCTGTTTTTGATTGGAATATCTATTTTGATTGCCGGATTCATCGGACTGCTGGCATGGATTGCGATCGAAACACTGTTCGTAACACTTCCCGTTTTGGTGATAGGATGTATAGCTGTTTGGATTCCCCTCAACCTCTTTATGCCGATCTATATTTTTGAGGATATTTCTTTTTTTGAGGCATTTCAAAAGTCGTTTAAGTATGGATTTTCATCATGGGGTGAGACTTTTGTTCTTATTCTTGTTTTTGGTTTATTAGCCAATATCATCAGTGGGGTGACCATGCTGCCCTGGTATATTGTTGTCATGTTTGGCGAGATTTTTTCGTTAACCGAACCTGATTCAGCACTGAATGCTTCCATCTGGTATCAGTTTATCAGCTATCTGTTGGGAATCGTCCAAGCGTTTGGGACGTATGTAAGTATCATCCTGGGAACGGTAGCGATTGCATTTCAATATTTCCATATCCGCGAGAAACTGGAAGGAGTATCGTTCGATGCAAGTATTCAGAATTTCGAGCAGCTATAATTCATGAAGTTACCGGCAGATACAATCATCTACGATTCGGTCAAGATTGCCGAATATCAGGCTGATCAAAGGTTTGACTACAACAGTCAGTTAGGCATACCGGAATTCAATCTGATGGAGATAATCGCCCGTTGGTTATCGCAACTGTTAAGGCACATTTTTGATAATGATACAGCCGAAGTGATTGCTCAATGGATATTGATTGCCTTTTTTGTACTCGTAGTCCTGTTTGTTATTTATTTTATCTATAAAAAACGTCCGGAGTTGTTTCTCCGCGAAAAAAAAACGTTGTTGCCTTACGATGTGGAGCATGAAAATATTTACAGGATTGATTTTGACAAAGAACTGACTGTTGCATTGGCTAAGGACGATTTCCGTACCTCCATTCGTATCCTTTATCTGCAGACACTACGATTCGTCGCTGATAAAAAATGGATTGACTGGCAAATATACAAAACGCCCACCGAATATATCTACGAATTGAAACCGGTCCGCCTGAAAACATCGTTCCGTGATTTCACCAACTGGTTCTTACAGGTGCGCTATGGAAATTTTAAGGCAACAAGAGGATTATACGATTTGATGTGTAGCTTACGCGACGAATTGAAGAAAGGAGGAGAAGATGAAGGGGAATAGGATCTATATCACTTTGCTGTTCGTATTTATCTTGCTGGTATTTGTCTATCAGTATTTTTCGCCCAAGGAATTTGTGTGGAATCCGACTTATTATAAAAATGATAAGCAGCCGTTTGGAAGCTATGTGTTTGATGATGTGATGTCAACTTCTTTTGCCGGTTATAAAGTCGAAAATAAAACATTCTATCAATTGTACAGAGAGTATGGAGGAATGCGGGATTTGGAACAGGAAGCGGCTGATGAAGAAGAGGCTCATTGGGCATATCTTTTTCCTGAATATGAAGCGGAGGAAACCGGGGAAATCGGGATGGCATCAGAAACAGGAGAAGCAGAAGAATCTTACGATTTGGGGGTCTTACGGTCTTACGATCTTACTCAAGAGCGTCACGCCTTCCTCATTACGGAAGACCGCATTTCATTTTCAGCAGTCGATGTAAAGGCATTACTGAATTTATTGGATCAAGGTCATAAAATCATGATTTGTTTAAATTCGTTTCCTCAGGTTTTGTGTGATTCCCTTCATTTTTCACACGAATATGACGAGTATTATTCTATCTCTTTATTTACCCGTTTTGTGAGAGAAGGAAACCTCAGGGACAGTCTGTTTCTGGGAACGGATTCGCTTCATCCGGAACGGATTTATGAGGTTTATCCTCATTTACATCCGATTGTTCTGAAAGAAGGTCGCTCAAGTACCCGGACCGGCAGAGATTCGTTGAAAAACTCAGAAAAACTACGTTGTGACTGGTTGGAAATATGGGTACGGAATACGAAAGGCAATCCGGTTGCAATGCGTCTTGGAATAGGCGAAGGTGAATTGTTTTTGATTGCTA
>Ga0099364_10001114_pt1 | contig 44807 bp, 38 predicted proteins | sample TergutTh196P3_FD_73070 | JGI IMG/M metagenome (GOLD analysis project Ga0099364, IMG submission 73070) | Microcerotermes parvus P3 segment gut microbial communities from Pointe-Noire, Republic of the Congo - Th196 P3 | ecosystem: Host-associated > Arthropoda: Insects > Digestive system > Gut ...
ATACGATAAAATATTAACGGTAAGTTAGACAAATGACCTTTGATAACGTTGTCAAAGGTCATTTGACAACACTGTCAAATGCCTTTTGACAACGCAGTCAAATGTCGTTTGACAACACTGTCAAATGTAAATTAGTATTAAGTTCCTTGAAAACTTTAAAAACCTTAAAATAAAAATGAAAAATCAATTGTTTTTTTTGACCGCATTTAGCGGAATATTTCAATCGTCTGAACCACGATTTGTAGGATTATCAAGATTATTTGGACGCCGAGCGCATAAAAATCTTGCTCGTCTTGCTTATCTTATGAAAATTCTGGTTATGACATTCTTTTGCCTTTCGGCAGACGCGCAAACGAAAACGTTAAGCGAACTAAGAGCAGATGCAGAGCGAGGCGACAGGGTAGCGCAATATAATTTGGGGGTTCGTTATGATAATGGTACAGGTGGCGCAACCAAAGACCCCACGCAAGCTGTATTTTGGTATCGCAAGGCGGCTGAACAGGGAGATGCAGATGCGCAATATAATTTGGGAGGTTGTTATTATGATGGCGAAGGCGTAACCAAAGACTTAACGCAAGCGGTATTTTGGTTTCGTAAAGCGGCTGAACAGGGAGATGCAGCAGCGCAATATAATTTGGGAAATAGTTATTATAATGGCAAAGGCGTAAGCAAAGACTTCACGCAAGCGGTATTTTGGTATCGCAAGGCTGCTGAACAGGGAGATGCAAAAGCGCAATATAATTTGGGAAGATGTTATGATTTTGGTTATGGCGTAAGCAAAGACTTCACGCAAGCGGTATTTTGGTATCGCAAGGCTGCTGAACAGGGAGATGCAGCAGCGCAATATAATTTAGGAGGTTGTTATTATAATGGCAAAGGCAAAGATTTAAATACTGCTTTGTATTGGTACGAGAGAGCGATTGCAAACGGATATAGTGGAAAATATAAAACGATAGCGCAAAATAGAATAAGACGACTCAAGTCTAAAGGCTATTCATCTTCTCGCGCTAATCCCTGATAAGCGGCATATATATCGGCAGTTAAGCGGCAATTGAACAAAAAAACACTTTGAATATTTCGGGGTGTTTTTTGTTGTATTGGGAAAAGTGGTTATCTTTGCGGCTTGAAATTTATTATATATCATATAATGAAATATCGTATATATTTGGACAATTGTTGTTTTAATCGTCCCTACGATGACCAGTCGCAATTGAAAATTTACTTGGAGACACAAGCAAAACTCCATGTTCAAAGTTTGGTTTACGAAAAAAAGATTGAACTTGTATGGTCTTTTATCTTGACGTTTGAAAATAGCCGGAATATTTTCAATGCGAAGAAAATTGCTATTTCTCAATGGGAAAGTTTGAGTTCATACTTTGTTGAAAAATCGGAAGGAATCAGATTAATAGCAAAAGAAATTATGACAACCGGCATAAAAGCTGCCGATGCAGCTCATGTGGCATGTGCTATAGCCGGAAATTGTGATTATTTCATCACCGTAGACAAACGTTTGTTAAAATATTATGACACACGTATCATAATATGCAATCCAATAGAATTTATCAATCACATAGAAATATGACAAATAGCGCTGTATTGTTGGACAGAGGCATAAGATGCCTCAACAACGAATTAGGAATATTAGATGCCGAACGATTTGTGGCTTTGCTTTTAAAAGAATCTTTCGATTATACAGAGTGGAGAAAAGACCATTTATTTGTTGGCATGAGCATTGACGAAATCATTGATGAAGCCGACAAATATTGCAAAAATATATAAAACATGGGATTAATATAGACACATGAAATGAGAATTTTTGACAAAAAAGGTGTTACGGTGATTGTGAATTAAAAAAAGTTGTACCTTTGCAGGTGTATCAAATACCATAAATTATTAAACAAATAAAAATCAGTAAAATATGTTTAAAACATGATATAGCTAGAGAGTGTCGCTCTTATTCTTAGATTAGCGAAATCTGGTAAATTTCCCTCGAGGGTAAGTGGCGAAGGTTCACGTCTAAAAAACGTGAACTGTTCGCTCTTATTTGAGGGAATAAGGTTTACCAGAGCCTGCTAATCTAAATAAGCAACACACGAACAGTTTCACGCTTTTTTTTCGTGTGGTTGCGACATAACAAAGTTTAGTAAGCACATGTAAAAAAGGAGTGAAAAAATGAAAGAAGACAAAACCGAAAACACTATTTACGACATTCTAACAAGAAGAGAGGTCAAAATCACAAAGTTGATAGTTGATGGATATACAAACAAAGAAATTGCAACCCGACTGAATATTAGTTTTCATACGGTAAGAAGTCATCGGCATAATATTCTACAAAAAACCCAACAGCAGAATATTTGTGGATTAATAAAGTTTGCTCAAAGCAATGGACTGAATATAGATCCGTAATACAGCACACTTTTCGCAAAACTGTGCAATTTGTCATATTCTCAGATGAATCTTGACGGGATTTTTTGCAAAAATAGTACCAATGTACTATAAACGTAGTACAAAAATAGTACAAATGTACTATTGCACAGAAGTTTTAGACGGTGTACTTTTGTTCCACAAATAACATATTGTTCAATTAAAAATTTATTGCAATGGAAAAAGTTTCAAAAAAGGTACAAAACACCAAAAATGAGGACAAGTTTGTTTCCTTAAATGGCAGCATGCTAAAAAAAATTGAAGGTGGAGTAGCTCAAAGTGGAACCCAAGATCGTCTTTGTAGTGGCGGTTGTGGTGCAACTGCGGCATTTATTAAGTAGTTAATGGAATGCTCGCTCTATGGTTTCCTCATAAACTTCAATTATCACTGATAAATGATGTTTTTGAGGAAACCTTTTTATGATATTAGCATTAATCAACAACTTTGTCTTAAACACTATATCTTTTAAAAAGCAGATCATAATCAATATAAATATGGATTTGACATATAAACAGTTTAATATTGCTAATACGGCATACATGTTTTGCATTGAAGATTTTGAGGTTTTCAAAATACATCAAGTGGAAAATGTTGAAAAGGTATTGCAAATAATCAAGAAGAGAAAAGAAAAATTCGATTCAAACGTAGATACAAATAAAAAGGGAAAGCTAAAAGATGTCTTTAATAGTAAAAGCATCAATACTATTGGTATTGATTTAGCAAATGGTTGTACGTTGAATTGCACATATTGTTATATTTCAGCTTCTAATAGACCACGAAAAATGTTAAGCAAAGAGGTTTTTTTGGACATCTTGACTTTTCTGAAAAATGCAAAAGATAATTCTATTGCTTTTTATTTTACTGGAGCAGGGGAACCGACTTTAAATTTTAAGTTATTAAAACAAATACCGTATCTTTGCAAAAAAAATGGATTTGATAATTGCGCTTTTGATTTAACGACAAATGGAACAATATTAACAACGGAAATGATTGAGTTTTTCAAAATGAATAAGTTTACAATATATATAAGTTTAGACGGTATTAATTTTAATGACAAGAATAGTGGAAACAAATCACATTATATTTAAATCACTTAAATTGGTGTTTTTTGCCATATTTATGTTATGTTTCAGCGATTCACGCTCTCAAACTTCTATCATAACGGGAAATGTAAAGAATTCAAATGGGGATCCGGTTGAATTTGCCACTATTCAATTGTTATTTAATTCTATTCATCATCAATCCGCACTAAGTGATTCTTTGGGAAATTATTATTTAAAGGCTACAAAGAATGGGGATTGTGAGTTATTGACAAATATTTTAGGGTATTCTACGAGTCAAAAAACATTCACTTTAAAAAATGATACTACCATTCACTTTGTTTTACAACCCGATTCAATTATTCTTAATGAAGTAATTATAACCGGAAAAAAAGACTTAATTCTGGCTAAATCGGATAGATATGTGATAAATATTGGTGGCAACATAGAGACTAAAGGCAAAGAAACCACTGATATTTTAAAACAGTTACCGACTATAAATATCTCTGAAGAATCTTTGAATATCTTTGGCAAATCATCTGTTATTGTATACATAAATGACCGGATTGTACGATTGGAAGGACAATCTTTATTAATCTACCTTAATTCTTTGCCACCTGATATTATAAGCAGTGTAGAAATAATATCTATACCTCCCGCTCAGTATGATGCAGAAGGTAATGTGGGAATAATCAATATAGTAACGAAAAAAAATATTCTTCCCGGATGGAAAGGATATTTTAGAGCAGGTTATATACAAAACAGCTATTCATCGTATCTGATTTCCGCATTTGTGAATTATGTTGGGGAAAAAATTTTTTTCGAAGGAAGTATAACTAACGGGATTTTTTCTCACTTAAATCAAAGTAATTATTATAGCTATTTTCCTGATGAAACAATAACCACATTTAATCCTAAAAAATGGAATTCCATGGGTACTGAGGCACAGATAAGCTTAGGGTATAATTTTAATGAAAAATCAAATATTATTGTTGATTTTCAAATACCATTACATAATAAAGAAACAATAACTGATATTAAGAATCAAACCCTTTTTGTGAACCCCACTAATAATCAAATAGATTCAACCGTATATTCTAATGGTAAAACAACCAAACACGCTAACACATTTAATTCGGAAATATTTTTCAAACATTGGTTTTCAAACAAGAAATCGTACTTTACGGCAAGTATGGCTTATCTCAATAATTACACGCAAAATAAAAGGACTTTTTCCTCCTTAACACAAGTTGATCATGTCAATTTGTCAACCGATAATTTTTACACACAAGGAGGACTGAATTATAATATTTTAACCCCTAAGTTAGATTTCATTTTCCCCATATATAGTTTTATGGTCAATACAGGGATTAAACTCTCATGTATTGAAACATCTTCTAACAGTGAATTTTTTGATAATGATATTTTGAATCCTACCCAATCAAATAAATACAAATATACTGAGAATATACTAGCCGTGTATTATAGTATGGAAAAAAATATTCAAAAATGGTCATTTAAAGTGGGAATACGTTCGGAAGTAACTAAAACTATTAGTAATTCATTGATTGCAGAAGAACAGCATAAAGATAGTTATATGAATTTTTTTCCAACGGTTTATATCACTCATAAACTAAATAACAAAAGTAGTATCTCACTTAACTATGTGGATAGAATAGAAAGACCACCGTACCAATACTTGGATCCTTTTAAATGGTATATCAGCAAATATGATTATGCCATGGGAAATCCATTCCTAAATCCTTCATATATAAAGATAGTAGAACTAACTTATTTGCTTAAGAATACATTTAGTATCAAAATGTATTATACTGATCAAGATAATAAAGTCGGACAATATGTTGTGCTTGATTCCCTCAACATCAGAAATCAAGTTCAAAAAACAGATAACTTTTTAAATGTGAATACTTTAGGGATTAATAGCTATAAATTATTAAAATTGTGTGATTGGATGGAAACTGTTTTACAGGTTGATTTTGCTTATTCTATGTATCTATCAAATAAAAAAGAGTTCTCAAATATATCCGGCGCAAACGGCACGATCATAATGAATAACACTTTTGTTATTAATAAGAGCTTTCAGATAGTTTGTAATTTAGAAGAACATATTCCCGGGTTATACAATTATAGAACTACGAATAATTTTTTCAAACTAGACATTGGGGCTAATTACATACATAGTAAGAAAGATTTTGAAGCTCGCCTTCTTTTAAGTGATATTTTTAAAACAGCAAATCCGGAGTATTCTTATACAAGCGGTGGTATCAAGCAAGTTTATCAAAATTATTATGATACACGAATGATTAGATTAGTATTAGCATGGAAGTTAGGTAATTGGTATAACAAATCACCGCAAAAATCCTCACCATCTAACATGGACGAAAAACAAAGGTTGTAAATTTTAAAATATAATATTATGCACAAACTGTTAAAACCTTATAAAGATGAAAAACCCTTAATTACAATAAATAAAATTCGTGCAATATTGAATGAAGTTGGTATATTTGTTTCCGAAAAATATGCACAAGACGGTGATTATTTTACTTGTAGAATAGAGATTGCTAATGACCACCTAAAAGAGTTTAATATTGGCACTAATGGTAAGGGAACAAGCATAGAATATGCTTCTGCAAGTGCATATGCCGAATTTATGGAAAGGCTTCAAAATAATATATTGATAAAAGGAAGTTTTTATTTTTCAAAATATTATGATAAAGATTGTGCATTTAATAAGCAATTAAAATTAGAGAAACAAGAGTTAGATTTTATATTTTGTCCTGATGAAAAAATAATGGAAATGACTCAAATAATTGATGAGAATTACGAAATGCTAAGTAAGTCATTTTCAATCAATAATAAAGATGAATTAAAGGATTTTATTGTCAATATACTTAAATGCAGAAAGGCATTTTGTATTCCATTTTATAATCAAAAAGATAATAGCACTAATTATTTACCAATAGATATTCTTCTTCAAGGTACAGGTTCAAATGGAATGTGTGCGGGAAATTCTCCTGAGGAAGCTTTGATTCAGGGAATATCTGAAATTTTAGAAAGATATGCTACTCAAGAAATATATCGCAATAACATTACACCTCCAACAATACCTCATGATTATTTTAAAGAATACCCTATATATAATGCGATAAAAAAACTTGAAGAAAAAGGATTAGAAATAATAATTAAGGATTTTTCATTGGGTAAAAGGTTGCCTGTTATAGGTGTTATTATAATTGATAAGAATACGAGAAAATATAATATTAAAATCGGTTCGGATCCATGGCCTATTATTGCGTTAGAAAGATGTTTGACAGAATTGCACCAAGGTTTTATCGGAATTAGATTAATCAACAAATGTGATTATGGCAACTTTATAGAAGAAACATATAAAAAATTGGATAGAATAGAAGCGGAACATATTAATTTGACAAAAATCATTAATGATGCAACAGGACAATGGCCAGATTCTATGTTTAGTGATGATTTTTCTTATAAATTTACAGATTTAAATTTCAATTTAGGCAAAAGTAATAAATCTGATTTACAATATTTATTGAAGTTAATAGAAAAATTAGGTTCACAAATTTACATTAGAGATGTTTCATATTTAGGATTTAATTCTTATTATATTATAGCCCCAGGATTAAGTCAAGATAAGCGAAATAAATCTGAGTATACGATGTTTAATAAACTGTATTTTTTTATTAACGATATCAATAATGTTTCATCGCTACCAAAAGCTGAATTAACCCCTATCGTATCAATATTAGAAGAACATTATATTGCAATTAAAGAAAATTACATAAATTTCGAAAAAATATTTTCTTATAATACGGATAAAGAAGCTATTGATTTAACCATTGACCTATTTTTAAGTATGGCAAACTACAAATTAGGCAACATTGATAAAGCGTATTTATATTTAAAAAATTATTTGAAATATAAAGATGTTCAAGATTATTTATATTTCTATGCTTGTAAGGATTATTTAGCCTTATCGAAAAATGGGAAAAATAAAAATGAAACTCAGTCATATATGACTAAAATATATGGTATTGGACTGACAAGAGAAGTTATTGAAGACATGCAAGACGCCAATAGTATTTTTAAATCATATAATTTACAATCGTATTTTGAGTGCAAAAATTGTAATATTGAAGAATTTAAATATTTTAAAATAGCGTCAATATTGAAAAACATTGAAAATAAACATAAATCTCAACCTATTGATCAAATGAACTTGTCAAAAATATTTATTCAAAAATATCCATTAGTCACCGAGACCGTTTTTGCTAATAATATTCCTAATCAAGAAAAAGTTTCCAATATTTTTTACTAATCAGGATTATATGAGCGCACATAAAACTTTTATTACAATCATCTTACTGCTTTTTTCCCACCAAGTACTGCCTGCTCAAACATCTATCAGCGGATTTATTACAACTTTGGATTCCATACCAATTTCTCATGTAAACCTCGTATTGTGCCATAGAGGCGTTGTTACCCTCCCTCACGGGACAGATAAGACTGTTCGCGTTTTAGCCCTTGTAACCCCCGACAAAGAAGAGGAAGCAAGAGCAGCCGGAGCAGACTATGTTGGCCTTGACGAATACATAAACCTCGCAATTGCAGTAGATATTACCAAAAATAATTTGGAATATTTTATGTACCTTTGCCCCACGCAAAAGTAAAAAAAGTTTATGGTGTGATTTATAAAATTTTCTATGAAAAAAATAAAAACAATATTATTTGGACTCTTTTGCGTAAGCCTATCGTTGCAAGCCCAAACAATACTTACAGGCAAACTTATTGATGCACACTCACAAGAGCAGTTGCCTTTTGCCAATGTAGTATTGCTGCAAGCAGCAGACTCTACTTTTATAAAAGGCGTCATAAGCGATGTAAATGGCTCATTCGAAATGGAGTTACCACAAACGGGAAAATATTCACTTCGCATTAGTTATTTGGGGTATGAATCAAAAACGATTGATGTTCGGCAAAATGACATGGGCATCATAGAATTAACGCCAAATGCACAATTATTGGACAAAGTGGAAGTTACCGCTACCTCAAAAATCTTCAAAATGGAAAATGGCGGCATTGCGACAAATATCCAAAATAGCCGGTTGAAAGATCTTGGAACGGCGGTGGATGTTTTGGGGCAGTTACCGTTTGTGATTCGGGACAATGAAAACTTTATAGTATTTGGCAAAGGAGCGCCGTTGATATATATCAACAATCGCTTAATCCGTGATGCGAGTGAATTACAGGAGATCAACTCCGCCGACCTTAAAAAGGTTACGGTAATCACCAATCCCGGTTCAGAATACGATGCTACGGTTCAATCCGTCATTAAGATTGAAACTTTGAGACCTCAGGGAGAAGGTCTCAGCGGGAGTGTTACCGGAAATGTTTACATAGACAGAATGTTTTCTCATAACGAACAGATTAACGTGAATTATCGAAAAAACAGATTGGACATTTTCGGTATGTTTCGTTTCGCTCAGTCGAAAAATAAGTTGTACAATAATATGGAGCAAAGCACTTGTTTTAACGAGCCTGTTTCAACACAATTACACTCTGTAATACATCAACAGGTAGATCGAATCCGTTCTAATGCAGGTTTCAATTATCTGTTTGGTAAAGATAATTCCGTTGGATTAAAGTATGAATTAACGCATACCCCGTTTAGTCAAGCAACACTGCATCCTTCAATGACCGTTTATCGAAATAATCAATTATCGGAAATGTTTAACTCTGATTGGGATACACGGGACAATCAAAATTCACATTATTTAAACTCCTACCTTTATTTACATCCGTTTTCGTGGTTATCTGTTAAATGGGATATGGATTATGCTACAGGCGCTAATACCAACAGCCAAAATGTGATAAACTATTATACTGATCTGACGGAGGAGATACAAACAAATAGCGACCAGGATTATAATTTGTATGCAACAAAATTAACCATGATTACTCCCATCAACAAAGGGGAGTTAACATACGGAGGCGAGTTTTCCAATACACAAAATCAGCAAAATTTCTACATAAACGAAGATGGTGTAACACAAAACTTAGTGCCTAATAATAATACAGCAAAACAAAATCTTTTTGCCGCATTTGTTGCCTTTGCCCAACCATTTGGAAATTTTTCCGCCAATGCCGGAATTCGTTACGAAAATACGAACTTTGGATACTATGTGAACAATGTAAAAGAGAGCGACCAAAGCCAGATATATCGCAACTGGTTTCCAAGTGTGGGCATAAATTATCGTAACAAAAAATATTCGGTAGCATTGAACTATCGGAATACTATATACCGTCCAAGCTATTATCAGCTACGTAATAGCGTACAGTACGATAGTCCATATACTTATGAAAGCGGGAATCCATATTTAAAACCAATAAATATCAATACATTATCGGGGTTATTTATGTGGAACGATATTAAACTAATGGTAGATTTTAATTTGTACAAGAACAACATTCTGTTTATTCCCGAACAATATAGCGATGAAACAGTATTGGTACGTCCAATAAATTTGGACAAAAGTCAAAAACTTTCCACAATAGTTTCATATTCACCTGTTTTTGGAATATGGAGTCCGAATTTGGAAGTTGGCGTTTCAAAAGATTTTATTGCATACAGGGAAGAATCATACAACGAGCCTTATTATTTCGTTAATATGAGAAACAGCATCATGCTTTTCAAAAGTTATCAAATGGGCGCAGATATTTCATACAGGACGTCCGGCAATACAAGTATGAACTATCTATACGATGTTTTCAAAATGAATGTTTATTTTTCAAAATCTTTTTTACAAAACACGTTACGGGTTAATTTGCGCGGAACGGATATTTTCAATTCCGAAAAGGATAAAAGAGATATGATAGTAAACGGCATTGTTGTTAAAGTCGCCCATGACTATAATACGCAAGGCATACATTTGTCAATTACCTATCGTTTTAATGCAACTTCAAATAAATATAAGGGCGAATCGGCAAGCGACGAACTTAATCGTTTATAGGCTATGACCTTTTACTTTCAACACGACCAGATGGATTGCGGTCCTGCCTGTTTAAGGATGGTGCTGTCTCATTATGGCGCTTATGTCTCTACTAATGAGGCAAAAGAAAATTCCCATATTTTGAAAACAGGGATAAATCTTTTCGGAATAAGAGAGGCTGCCGCAACGTTTGGATTAGACGCTGCTGCGTCAAAATTAACGGTAGAAGAACTTATCAAAAACAAAAAACATTGTCCTTGTATCTTGCACTGGCATCAAAATCATTTTGTTGTTTTAAAAAAAGCGCGAAGAAATATTTTCACGGGAAAATACAGTTTTATTGTAGCCGATCCGGGACATGGAATTATAAAACTGAGTGAAAAACAATTTTTATCTGCATGGATAAGTTCTGAAAATAAAGGCATTGCCATGTTTTTTAGCCCTAACAAGAACTTTGTTGAGCGGAAAAAGGAAAAAAGCCAATATTCTATAAAATCCGCCTTAAAATATCTTACGCCTTACAAGAGCAGACTCGTCTTAATGTTTGCATTGCTGCTTTTGGGAACGCTTATTACCTTGGTTTTCCCGTTTTTAACTCAAAATCTTATAGACAGAGGTATTACCCCGAAAGACGTAAATTTCATTATCGTCATTTTAATTGCGCAACTTGCGCTGTATGTGGGCAGTCTGGCATTCGATATTTTGAGAAATTGGATAGTCCTGTTTGTCGGCACGAAAGTTAGCATCACAATCGTTTCCGACTTCCTGAAAAAACTGCTAAAACTGCCCTTGAAGTTCTTTGAAAGCAAAATGATTGGCGACTTCAACCAGCGCATCGCCGACAATGAGAGAATTGAACAGTTTCTCACTTCGCAAAGCATCTATACGCTGTTTTCTTTTATTAATTTCATGGTGTTTTTTGTTGTTTTATGGTACTACGACTATACCATTTTATTGGCTTACTTGGCTTTAACAACATTATCGCTATTATGGGCGTTCTACTGGCTTAAGAAACGGAAATTTTTAGACTATTTCCGGTTTCAATACCGGTCGGAAAACCAAAACAGCATCTATGAACTTTTTTCGGGCGTTACCGAAATGAAACTCAACAATTACGAAGATTACAAACGCAGCGAATGGGAAAAACTTCAATATAAACTGTTTAAGTTAAACATACGTATTCTCAAAATAGATCAGTTGCAGTTGTCGGGATTTGAGTTTTTTAATCAGATAAAAAACATTTTTGTTACCTTTTTATCGGCGATTTTCGTTGTCAATGGGAAGATGACTTTAGGAGAGTTGTTAAGCGTCAGTTACATCATTGGACAGTTGAACTCGCCTGTAAATCAATTAGTTGGTTTTTTCCGGTCGTTACAGGATGCCAAACTGAGTTTGGAGCGAATCAACGAAGTCCATGACTACCCAAACGAAGAAAAAACGGGTTATGCGAAGTTGGAAGTCAAGAACGAGGCGGCTATTGTGTTACAGAATGTTTCGTATCAATATCAAGGCTCACGGTCGCCATACGCTTTAAAAGCGGTAAATTTGACCATTCCCTACGGGAAAATCACGGCAATAGTCGGCGCAAGCGGCAGCGGTAAAACCACGCTGTTGAAACTGTTATTGAGATTTTTTAATGCCACCAAAGGCGATATTTTTTATGGCAACCAAAACATATTAGACCTTTCACCGGAAAATCTACGGGATAATTGTGGCAGCGTCATGCAAGACGGTTATATCTTTTCGGATTCCATACTCCGGAATATTGTTACTTCCGATGAAAATCCCGACGAAGAAAAATTAAAAACGGTTATAGAAATTGCCAATTTGACAAAATTTGTCGAGGCGTTGCCATTAAAACTGAACACCAAAATAGGGAGTTCGGGCAATCAAATTTCCGGTGGAGAACGGCAACGGATATTAATCGCCCGTGCGGTTTACAAAAATCCCGATTTTCTCTTTTTCGACGAGGCTACAAACGCTTTAGACGCAAATAACGAAAAGGCAATTGTAGAAAACTTGCAAGAGTTTTATAAAGGTAAAACTGTTATCATCGTTGCACACCGCCTTTCAACGGTAAAAAACGCAGATAAAATAGTCGTTCTCGAAAACGGAAAAATCGCAGAAATCGGCGATCATAACGAACTTACTGCGATAAAAGGAAAATATTTTGAATTGGTGCGGAATCAGTTGGAACTGGGGAATTGATATTTTGTTTCCTATCTCTGTTTGTATTGAAAAATGTTTTACCTTTGCAGTCGTTTAATAATTGTTTTTGAATATTAATTAAGAATAGAAAAATGAAACCAAGACTTGCATCATGGGAAACGATACAAAAAGAGTATCCCGATAAATTTGTTCTGTTGGAGAATCCTGTTTATAATCCGCGTCCCCACCTGAAAGAGGCAATATTGCTGTATAAGCACAAGAGCCGCGATAGGGTTATAAAGAAAGAACTTGAACTAAAACCTTATTATTCGACGATTTTATATACGGGTGGTATTAGAGGCGATCGCGCTAACGAATATACATTTATATTATGAAGTACGCACTGTTGATTGACGGAAGAAAAATCGTTGTTTCCGCGCAGATACAAGGCATCAATGATTGTAGAGATTTTAGCTTTATCCTTGATACTGGTGCGTCTAGAAGTATCATTGACGAGAATATAGCTATTCGACTTGGTTTTGACCTGAAAAGTTTAAAAACAGGCGATAGACTGATGACTGCCGGAGGCGGCATACATTCTAAAATCCTGAATTTGCCAAAATTCAGTCTGTTTGGAAAAGATTTTGTTGACTTCGAAGTAAACGTCATAAAGTTTCCGCCTCAAATCACACTTTTTGCCGACGGGCTGATAGGAATGGACTTTCTACTACAATTCAAAAACATCAAATTCGACTTCGACGCAAGAACTATAGAAACATAAAACGTTTTTTATATGGAAAACCATCGCAAGAAAACCACCTACGACAAAATATTAGAAATAGTCGCTGTTGCAGCGCTATTAGTAAGTTTCTGTCCTTTGCTGCTTTACCATACAATACATCCGGATGACGTATTCCCTACTCACTACAATATTGCCGGTGAAATTGATGGATGGGGCGGGCGTTCATCCTTATGGCTTATACCATTGATAGGATTGGCGTTTTATATTGGGCTGTCGATACTTCAGAAATATCCAAAAATCTATAATTATCCGTGTAAGGTAACGGAACAAAATGCGAACTATCTCTATCGGATGGGAGTGCAATTAATGAGGCACGTGAAGGCTTGCTTCATGATTATTCTGGCTTATGCTAATAATGATATGTACATGGGGGCTATAAATAAAAATAGTGGCCCAATAGGCATCTTGTATGCTATTTTAATGGCAGGAATGTTTGTGCCGGTAATTATTTACGCTATTAAAATGGTACGATATAAGTCATAACGCTTAAAATTTTTTATATGGAAAAGTATCTCAAAAAAACCATCTACGACAAAATATTAGAAGTAGCCGCTATCGCCGCGTTACTCTGGATGTTTTACCCCTTGTTGTTTTATAGCAATATAGACAGCAATGCCTTAATTCCTATCCACTACAACTTTTTCGGTGAAGTTGATGGATGGGGTGGTCGTCCTACCTTATGGATTACGCCATTGATAGGGCTAGCTCTTTATATTGGACTGTCTATATTTCAAATTGGGTTATCTATACTTCAGAAACATCTTCAAAAGTGTCATGATCCCGGTAAAACAACAGCAAAAAAGGCTAATTATCTAAGAATGGGGATGCGGTTAGGCAGAATGGGGTGGCAGTTCGTTAGTCAAGAGAAACTTCTTAGTATTCTTTTGTTTGCCTATGTTAGTAACAATATATATAGTGTGGCTATAGGGACAACTACCGAACTAAATATATTCATCCTGTATATATTAATAGCAGGAATGTTTGTTGTGGACATTATTTACACGATTAAGTTTTTATTGGAAATCATTCGCACTGTGAAAATGAAAACAGTAATTTTATTTTTGGCGATTTTCATCAGCGGAACATTTTTGCACGCTCAAGACGTTACCGGACAGTGGAACGGTGTTTTGAGTGTTCAAGGGATGAATCTCCGGCTTGTTTTCAATATCAGTCAAACAGCCGACGGCTACAAATCCACTATGGACAGTCCCGACCAGGGCGCCACCGGAATACCGGTCGCCGCAACCACATTCGACGGCACGAACTTGTCGCTGACCGTTCCCAATATCGGGATGTCGTATGAAGGCGCGTTCAAAACCGATTCTATTGTCGGAACGTTCAAACAGGGCGCGTTTTCGGTTCCCATGACTTTGAAAAGGACGCCTGTGGAAGTGAAACCTCTTATCCGTCCGCAGGAGCCTAAGCCGCCCTATCCGTATCGTTCGGAAGAGATAACGTTCGAGAACAAGACCGCCGTCGGTGTTACGCTTGCCGGAACGCTGACCATGCCCGAAACGGGCAGTAACTTTACAGCCGTGATACTTATCACCGGCAGCGGAGCGCAAGACCGTAATCAGGAAATCATGGGACATAAACCCTTTCTGGTGATTGCCGATTACCTCACGCGCAACGGGATTGCCGTTCTCTGTTACGATGACCGCGGCTTTGCACAATCCACCGGCGACATCCGAACAGCCACCACCGCCGATTTTGCTACCGACGTCGAAAGCGCCATCGCATACCTGAAAACCCGAAACGAAATCAATCCTCAAAAAATAGGATTGATGGGACACAGCGAGGGCGGAGTCATTGCTCCGATGGTAGCGGCACGCTCGGAAGATGTCGCTTTCATCATCATGCTCGCCGGAACAGGGATGCGTGGCGATGCGGTATTGTTGCAACAGTGCGAACTGATAAACAGAGCATCGGGAATGTCCGAAGAGATGATTGCGGCAACCTGTGGAATCAATGCAAAGATAATCAACAGAATAATCAACGCTAAAGGAGATGTCTCCCAAGAGGAAATAACCGGGCTTTTGACCGAACTGAAAAGCGACATCGAAGCCATTACACCCGAAGGCGTAACAACGGACGATTTCATCAAATTGGCTACCGAACAAGCGTCAAGTCCGTGGGTGCAGTATTTTATGCGCTACGACCCGGTGCCTGCGCTCGAAAAAGTGAAATGTCCGGTGTTGGCGCTCAATGGCAGTAAGGATTTGCAAGTTCCTGCAAAGGAAAACCTTGAAGCCATCAGCGCAGCATTGAAAAAAGGAGGTAATAAAAACATTACCACCAAAGAATATCGTGGACTAAACCACCTGTTTCAGGAGTGTACTACCGGCTCTCCCGACGAATATGCCACCATAGAACAGACCTTCTCGCCCGAAGTATTGAAAGATTTGGGCGATTGGATGTTAACACGTTAGAAAAGGTGAGGTGTTACCCTCCCGCATGGGACGGGTAAGACAGTTCGCGTTTTAGCCCTTGTACCCCCCGACAAAGAAGAGGAAGCAAGAGCAGTTGGAGCAGACCATGTTGGCCTTGACGAATACATAAACCTCGCAATTGCAGTAAATTTTACCAAGAATAAATGGGAATATTTTATGTGCCTTTGCCCCGCGCAAAAATAAAAAAACTATGGTGTAATTTATAAATTTTTTATGAAAAAAGTAAAAACAATATTATTTATACTCTTTTTCCTCTTTTTCGACGAGGCTACAAACGCTTTAGATGCAAATAACGAAAAAGCCATTGTGGAAAACTTGCAAGGGTTTTATAAAGGTAAAACTGTTATCATTGTTGCACACCGCTTTTCGACAGTAAAAAATGCAGATAAGATTGTCGTTCTCGAAAACGGAAAAATCGCAGAAATCGGCAATCATAACGAACTTACTGCGATAAAAGGAAAATATTTTGAATTGGTGCGGAATCAGTTGGAACTGGAGAATTGATGACTCATCCGCTCTTTCCTCTATCGCAGGTGGCGCGTTTTGCCACCGTGCGTGCTATCTCCATAAAATAGTCGTCCCAACTCGGACGGACATTTGCGTTGTTTTGCTGTTCCATAACTGTTGCTGATTTAGAAAAAATATTGTGCAAAAGTACAACTTTTCCTTGTTATTGCACATTTCGGAAAACTATTTCAAAAATAATTTGGGAATGTCTCATAAGTTAAAAAAATTAAACGCAAAGGCGCAAAGATTTTTCGCAAAGTACGCAAGGGATTGATAATAACACGCTTAATCTTTGCGTCCTTTGCATTTTCTTTGCGTCTTTGCGGTAAAGAAACCCTTTTGAGACATCCTCTTTTAAATTTTCGTACCTTTGCAAAAAGATAAACCTATGTCAGACGAGAAGATTATTTTTTCAATGGTAGGGGTCAACAAGGCGTTGCCCTCGGGTAAGAAGATTTTAAACAACATTTACCTTTCATTTTTTTATGGCGCCAAGATTGGCATCATCGGGCTGAACGGCTCCGGGAAGTCCACGTTGCTGCGCATCATTGCGGGTCAGGATAACTCTATTGAGGGCGAGGTGGTCTTTTCGCCCGGATACACTATCGGGATGCTGGAACAGGAGCCGGAGTTGGATGGCGATAAAACGGTCATAGAGATTGTGCAGGAGGGCGTTCAGGAAGTCGTGGACTTGCTGAAAGAGTATGACGCGGTGAACAACAAATTCGCCGAGCCGATGGACGACGACGAGATGAACCGCCTCATCGAACGGCAAGGCGAACTGACGGAACTGTTAGACCACCACAACGCGTGGGAGTTGGACAGCAAGTTAGCGCGGGCGATGGACGCCCTGCAATGTCCGCCGGAGGATGCTTTGGTGAAAAACCTGTCGGGGGGCGAGCGTCGCCGTGTGGCGCTATGCCGGTTGCTGTTGAAAGAGCCCGACGTGTTGCTGTTGGACGAGCCGACCAACCATTTAGACGCCGAATCCATCCAATGGTTAGAGCATTTCCTTCAACAATACAAAGGCACCGTCATCGCCGTTACGCACGATCGTTATTTCCTTGACAACGTCGCCGGCTGGATATTGGAACTTGACCGCGGCGAAGGTATCCCGTGGCGGGGAAATTACACCTCGTGGTTGGAGCAGAAGTCAAACCGCTTAGCGATGGAGGAGAAGTCGGAAAGCAAACGCCGCAAGACGTTAGAGCGCGAGTTGGAATGGGTGCGCATGGCGCCAAAAGCGCGGCACGCCAAGTCGAAAGCCCGTCTGAGCGCTTACGACAGATTGCTGAACGAAGACAGCAAGCAGAAGGAAGAACGTTTGGAAATCTACATCCCCAACGGACCACGCTTGGGCAACAACGTCATCGAGGCGCAAAACATCGCCAAGTCTTTTGGCGACAAGGTACTCTTCGAGAATCTCTCGTTCAGCCTTCCGCCGGCGAGCATCGTCGGCATCATCGGACCCAACGGAGCCGGCAAAACGACCCTCTTCCGGATGATGATGGGACAGGAACAACCTGACAGCGGCACTTTCAAAATCGGCGAAACAGTGAAAATCGGCTACATAGACCAACAGCACGAATACATAGACCCCGAAAAAACGGTCTGGGAAGTCATCTCCGAAGAGAACGAGAACATGTACTTGGGCGGACGGATGATGAACTCGCGGGCATACGTGTCGCGTTTCAACTTCAGCGGCACCGACCAGAGCAAAAAAGCCGGCGTCCTGTCGGGCGGAGAGCGCAACCGGATGCACCTGGCGCTGACGCTACGCTCCGAAGCCAACGTCCTGCTGCTCGACGAACCGACCAACGACATAGACGTCAACACCTTACGAGCATTGGAAGAGGGCTTGGAGAACTTCGCCGGCTGCGCCGCCATCATCTCCCACGACCGCTGGTTCTTAGACCGCTTGGCTACGCACATCCTCGCTTTCGAGGGCGACGCGCAAGTCTATTTCTTCGAAGGGACATTCTCGGAATACGAAGAGAACCGGAAAAAACGCCTCGGCGACGCTCCCACCCGGTTTAAGTTCAAGAAGTTGAAAGAAGGTTGAAAAAATCACATGGATTTATCATAAAAATCCAAAATCCTGCAGCGGAAGAGGTAGTCATACTTTGCTTGCAGCAGGTCGGATTGTGCTTTTATCAGGCGTGTTTTGGCGTCGTTAAACTCGAAGTTGGTGCCACGACCGGCGGCGAAACGCTCTTCGGCATAGCGGAAGGCTTCTTCGGAGGCGGCGATGCTCTTTTTCGAGGCTTCAAACTTCTGTTGTGCGGCTACGGCGTTGTAATAGGCTTGCTGGATCTCTTTCAGCAACATTTTTTTTGCGCTTTCTAGTTGCAATGTCTGCTGGTCAATGTTCAGTTGCGCTATTTTTACGCGGTTGGAGACCTCGAAACGGTTGAATATCGGAATACTCAGATTGAGCCCTACGTATTCGCGATTGTTCAGATTCATTTGATCCCAAAACAAATCTTGTGGCACCGGACTATTGCTCAGGTGATAATATCCGTTGCTATATCCTGCTCGTAATGAGAGACTTGGATAGAAATAGGACTGCATGGTTCTCAAGTCGTGTTTACTGCCTTCCAAGCGGTATTGGGCGGCTTTTATCTCCGGACGGAACTGCACGGCACGCTGAAACGTCGTATCGGCATGTAATATCGTGGTAAAGTGCGACAGTGTGGCGTCGTCCACCTGAGGATCAACGATGTCGAAACTTGCAACGTCGGTCAGTTCCAACAGTTGCGCCAAGTCCAAGAGCGACAGCCGCAGCGCATTTTCGCATTGGACGATGCTGAACTCGTCTTGCGCCAACAAAGCCTTTGCTTCAAAAAGTTCCGACTGCGGCGACCTGCCCACTTCTACCATCTTCTCAATGCGCGTAACCTGTTCGCCGGTTAACCCTGCCTGCGTGTGCGCCACGCTGAGCAACTCCTTATTAAATAATATGGTAAGAAAGGCGGAGGTGATGTTCAGCGTTAAGTCATCTTTGGCTTTCGATAACTCTTCCATCGCTGCGCGCAAGTTTGACTTGCCCGATTTAATCTGATGGTAGATGCGCATCCCCGAAAACAGCGGCATGTCGGAATTGAGACTAAAACTTGTGCTGGACGAGTTTTGGTCAATGATGACGCCTTCGCGACCGGTTGAGCGTCCAAAGTCGAAACTCTGTCCCACGCCGGCGTTCAGGTTGGGCAACATGCTGTATTTGGTGATGCGCAAGTTATACTCCTCCGACTCCTGCGACAGCGCTTTCTGCTGCACATTGATATTATGTTCCAAGGCGTAATCAATACACTGCTGCAAACTCCACGGCTGGGCTGCCGCAGCGCCCGACATCGCGGTCAGCATAACAAAAAAAACAACGGTTTTCACTCTGTTCATGTCATTCTACATTTAAAATAATTAGACGATTCTACTTGTAAACAGTTACAGTAAAAAAGGGCAAATATCGTGCAGGAATTGTATTTTACTGTAAATCAGTATGTTGATGAAAGTGTTATTTTTAAAAGTGTTCGGAAATGAACACTTAGTGTCCGAAAACGAACAAAACCAATTGGACTAAAATCAAATTTTGTTACCATATATCCATAATCTTCGTGTCTTTTTGTCTTCGTGCCTTCGTGTTTATAATACTTCGTTTTTATTTTCAACACGAAGACACGAAGGCACGAAGACACGAAGGCTTCTTATTGTAACATTTCACCCTTCTAATTCGTCATAAGGAAAAAAGATACGAAAATGGATACAAAAAGAATTTTTTCAGCATTATTGAGCGCAGGTTTGTTGTTTGCGACGGCTTTTGCGCAGAGTCATCAGGTTATGGAAAAGCAGTATTTCCCATCGGCGCCCCTTACCGAATTGAGTGTTGACGGCGCCTTTTCGGTTGAATTTACTACCGGCGACACCCCTTCCGTCACCGTCATCGGCGATGTGGACGTGGTGCCGAAGGTGAGAGTAGAAGAACGCATATCGAAAAATGACGGCATAGTAGTCGTGAAAGTGTCGTTAAACGATGAAAAAAAGACGAAAAAATGCAAGTTAATCGTAGAAGGAGGGGAAGGAGGGCTTCTAAAGCAAGTTAAGTTGAGAGGAGCAACTTCTTTTGAAACTAAAAACCCGATTGAGACGGACGTACTGATGATATACGCTACGGGAACTTCGTCTGCTATTATTAATGGCACATTCCAGTCTGTGGGGATTGAAGCAGCGGGGGCTTCCGAAATTTCTATTACCGGGACAACGGATTATGTGTCCGTTAAGGCTTTGGGCGTTTCCGAAATTGATATTTCGAAATTAGAGTATCGGTCAGCCGCGATTAACGCTTCCGGCGTTTCGCATGTTTCGGTGAAATCGGAGGCTGACAATCAATTTACAAACAGCGGCATCTCCTCTATAAAACTCGATTCCGAAAACGACGACCAAAATGTCTCGCGGACGATTGTAGAAGGCAGCATGATCGTGAAAACAGCAGAAGGCAGCGACAGCACCGTGATACAATTCATTGATAATAAAATAGTTATCAGCAACACCGACGAGAATACAGAAGCCATCTCCATAGGACCGTACGACATCCGCATCAAACAGAATAAAGCCGTAAAAGTCTGGAATAAACGGAAAGACAAGTTTGACGGACATTGGGGCGGCATCGAATTGGGCATCAACGGATACAACACCTCCAACTTCAACATGGACTTTCCCAAAGAGTACGAATACATGGATTTGAACTTCCCCAAGTCCACGGCGTTCTATCTGAATCTGTTAGAATTTAATTTGGCGCTTGCCAAAAATCAGAAATGGGGAATGTTGTCGGGATTGGGCTTTGAATGGCATAACTACCGCTTTTCAAATGATGTCTGGCTCGGCACGGACGACGGAACCTTACAAGGTTACTATATCTACGGAGCATCCGTGAAAAAGACCAAACTGATGGTGTGCTATATGACCGTCCCCCTGATTTTCGAATTTCAAACCAACAACAAGTCCCGCATCAACAGTTTCCACGTCGGAGCGGGCGTCGTGGGCGGATTGCGGATCGGAACGCATACCAAAGCCAAATTTGAAAATAAAAATTCTTCGTATTATCTGCTGAATCCGAACTATGCTTATCCGGATGTTCCCGATTATGACTATGTAACCGTCTCCAATAAAAAGATGAAAGAATTTAACGATTTCTACCTCAATCCGCTGAAATTGGACGCTACGGTTCGCGTGGGATGGAGTTGTATCAACCTGTTTGCCACCTATTCGCTCACCGGCATGTTCCGCGAAAAGCGCGGTCCCGAACTCTATCCGTGGACGGTAGGGATTACGCTGCTGGGGTGGTAGCGGGGGAGGCGATTTGCGATTTGCGATGTGCGAGGAGGTTAGGAACTGTCTCAACTCTCTGTGTATCTTTGTGTTCCCTGTGTCTTTGTGTTGAATCCTAACTATTTTTCAGCACAGAGACACAAAGGACACGGAGTTTCACAGAGAGCATCTTACATCTCACAAATTTTTCGTATCTTTGCCCCCTTATTTATTATTGATAGCGGAGCATGGACAATTTTTATACCATATTATTATATATAGGCGCATTGGTGTTGATAGGCTTGGTGAAGTCTATCAGCAAGGCGGGGAAGAAGAGACCTGTCGCAACAAATCGCACATTTTCTGCAGTTGAAGAGACAAACGAGGAAGAAAATGCGGTTTTTAATTCCATTTTCGATTTTTTACAGGAAGAGCCTGTTTTGCCGAAAATCGAAAAAAAACCGAGAAAAACCAGAGCGCTGTCGCCTGTCTTATCTGTTCAAAATGAGGCATATAAGCCCATTAAAACGAGTTCGGATACCACTGCCATCCGTGCCGAAAGGGAGGAAACGTTCATTTTCGGGAAATTCGATTTACCGGCAGCAATTGTCTATTCTGAGATACTAAAAAGACCTGATTACTAACATATTACGAAAAAATTACGAAAAAAATTAAAAAAAAATTTAAAAAATAGGTGTAGATTGAAATATTATTCATACCTTTACACCCACTTTTTTGTAGCAGATAAATAAAAATAAATATAACATTAAATTCTATGGTATGATTAGACGTTTACTTTTGATTATGTGTATGATACTGACCGCACACGGGTTGGTATTCTCACAAGGGACAGGGTCAATCTCCGGTACTGTAAAAGACCAACAAACAGGCGAAACTATCCCTTTTGCTAATGTGGCGGTCATGTCCTCCGGCGGGACGGTAGTTACGGGCGGTCAAACGGATTTTGATGGGAAATATGCCATCAGAGCCATTACCCCCGGCACTTATATGCTGCAAATTTCATGTGTCGGGTATCAGACTCAACAACTTAAAGGCATTGTAGTCGCACCCGACAAATCTGTGCCGCAAAACATTATGTTGAAGCCTACAACCGAGACGTTAGCCGCCGTTGAGATTATTGAGTACAAGGTTCCCGTTTTCGAAGCCGACCAGACCAGCTCCGGCGCCATCATCACGGCTGATGAAATCAGCAAGATGCCCAACCGTTCGGCAGAGGGCGTGGTAACTTCCGTCGGCGGGGTTTTCTCGAAAGATGGTGAAATCGGTAGCATACGCGGTACGCGAGAAGGTTCGCAAGCCATGTATATTGACGGTATCCGCGTTAGCAGCCTTGCCGGTATTCCGCCGGCAGCTTACGAACAGGTAGCAATCGCCCTTTCGGGTATCTCAGCGCAGTACGGAGATGTAACCAGCGGCGTTATCACCGTAACAACTAGAGGCGCCAGCCGCACCTTTGGCGGAAGCGTGGATGTGGAAACTTCACAATTTCTGGACCCTTACGGCTATAATAGCGTCCGACTGAACTTTAGCGGACCTATATGGACAAAGAAAAACACCGAAACCAACACATCGCGTCCTATCATGGGATACTTTGTTTCAGGTGAATTTTTTTACAACACAGATGGCGACCCCTCCGCAATAGGCTACCATCGAATCAATGACACGCAATTAGCGTATTTGAAAAAAAATCCCTTAAAAGATGATGGGCAGGGAACCGGAGCCACGTTGACCAATGCGTCGTTCATCAATCCCAGCGACATTGACTACTACAAAAACAGCAAAAACTCATCCGCTTACGGAGTTAATGCCACCGGCAGAATCTCTTTCCAACCTACTCAAAATATGGATATTGCTTTGGGAGGAACCTATTCCTATTCCAACCGGCATATTAATGATTGGCGCAATACATTGCTGAACTGGGAAAATAACGGTCTTCAGACTTACAATCAGTATCGTGTTTTCGGACGTATGACACAAAAATTCCCTTCGGCAGGCGATTCGAGGTCCCTTTTTAAAAACTTCTACTACTCCGTCCAAGCCGACTATGAACAAACTAATGTAACACAACGCGACGAACGTTTCAATGACAATTTTTTCAACTATGGCTACTGGGGACAATATGACGTATCCATGATACCCTCTTATACCAACAAAGTATTAGAAGAAATAGGTCCCAGTCCTGTTTATGTACAAGACGGATACTTTGAATATAACGTTGATTTCGCCGCTGGCGACTATAACCCTGAGATCACTAATTACACCGACTATTTTACAGACAAGCAATCTTTTATGAACTTTGACCAACTGCAAATGGCAGGAGGAATCTTAAACGGAGAACTGCCCAATCGTGTTTATAACATGTGGTATGCTCCGGGTACTCCATTTAATTACTATGGCAAATCCATGGAGAACAAATGGTCTATTAACGCCACCGGCTCTATGGACGTGGGAAGCCATCAGGTAAGATTGGGTTTCCAATATGAGCAAAGGAACTCCAGCTCTTGGGGTATAGAGCCTGCAGGTCTTTGGACTGTCATGCGGCAAAGCATGAACTTCCATCTGAGAGAAATGGATGTGGACCATCCGTATAACCTCTACTACGACGAACTCAAATATGCCGATACCGTCCACTATTATAGAAAATACGGTGATGCACAAACCACTTTCGATTGGAACCTGCGTCAAGCATTGGGTTTAACTCCGGGCGGCATTGACTTTATCTATGTTGATTCTTACGACCCCAATAGTAAAACCTTTGTCTATTATGATGCGGATAACAAACGCCAGACTGCGCAGTTGAAAGGCGAATTGGATGTCGCTCTCTTCTCCCCCGATGACCTTTTAAAAGGCGGTTACCCCTTAATAAGTTATTACGGATATGATTATACCGGCAGCAAAATATCATCAAAGAAACCATCATTGGATGACTTCTTCAGAAAAGAAGTAACGCAAACAGACCCCATCACCGGCAGAACAAACACCATGTACACCCGTGAAATAGCGCCCTATTCCCCGACTTTTATGGGCGGCTGGATAGAAGATAAATTCACCTTCAACGACATTATCTTCACCTTGGGATTTCGTGTTGACGGCTTCGATGCCAACCAAAAAGTGTTGAAAGACAACTATTTACTGTACGACACCTATACGGTCGGACAGTTAAAACAAGGCGGCGATAGAGAAGGATTATTACAAGAAATACACGGTTATGCCATCCCCAGCAATATCGGCGACGACTTTGTGGTTTATGTTAACAATGTGGACAACCCGAGTCTCATTACAGGCTTTCGTAGCGGAAGCATCTGGTACAATGCCGGCGGTCAGGTAGTCAATGACCCATACGCACAAGACGACTCCGGCGGCGGCGCCGTTGCCGGAGGTCAAGGCATTGCGCCATACTTGGTCAAAAAAGCCGCTTACGAAGACAAACGCAACATCGCCGACGCTTTCACCGATTATCAAATGAAAGTGAACGCCATGCCCCGCATCGCTTTCTCTTTCCCCATATCCGACGAGGCGGTGTTCTTTGCCCACTACGACATCCTTACCCGCCGTCCGTCCAACGTAAGAATGAACCCTGTAAATTACCTCTATTTCGCAGAATTGACAGGAAGAAACAATCTAAATAACCCTAGTTTGAAACCCATGCAAACCATTGATTATGAACTTGGTTTTAAACAAAAAGTCAGTAACAGTTCGGCGCTCTCCATCGCCGCTTTCTACAAGGAAATGCGCGATGAAATTCAAATGTATCGCTACACCGGCGCTTATCCCAACGACTACACCTCTTTCAACAACATTGACTTCGGAACAACCAAAGGTGTTACCATTGAGTACGACCTGCGCCGAACCAACAACGCCCGCATCCGTGCCAGCTATACCCTGCAGTTTTCATCAGGAACAGGCTCCAGCCCTACAACCCAACAAGGACTTATTAATGCCCAGTTGCCCAATTTAAGAACGCTGATCCCAACGGATGTGGACCAACGCCATGCCATCACCCTCTCTTTTGACTATCGCTATGCCGACGGCAAAAACTACAACGGACCCACGATTAAAAGAGAGAAAAAAGAAAAAACACCCGTACAAGTCTTATCCAATGCAGGCTTCTCGGTTCAGTTCAGAGGTGGTTCGGGAACCCCCTATACACGCCAATCAAACGTTACTAATGTTCTTGTTCCAACAACGAAACTGCTAACAGGCACCATGAATGGCTCTCGTTTGCCGTGGCAATTTAACATTGACGCCAAAATAGATAAAGACTTCTATTTCGATATGGGTAAAAAGAAAGGCGGAGAAGTTCGCAAAGGGAGCCTGAATGTATATTTGGCGTGTCAAAATATTTTAAATTCCAAAAATATCATGGGCGTGTATGAATATACCGGCTTACCCGACGACGACGGATATCTTTCGGCTGATCAATCTCAAAACGAAATCAACGCGCAATTAAGCCCCGAAACGTTCAGATATATGTATGACTTGTACATCAACAATCCGAGCAATTACGCCACGCCGAGAACACTACGATTAGGTCTTATTTTCGGTTTCTTTTAATAGTTCATTATAATTTGTAAAAAATAAATATAGAAATAATTATGAAAAAGGTATTACAATTTTTGTTAATAACAGTTTGCATAGGAGGAATTGTCAATTCGGGATATGCAAGGGAAGTGCTTGACAGATATATCGTTAAGAACACACAGGAAATAAAAGAATCGGCTGCCTTATGCTCTTCGGCTTCCGGTTTTGAAATGCTTTCCATCAACAATGTTCGGGCGCGGATTAACGTAGGAGGCGATATGTGGCAAAACTTTGCTACACACATGGGTCAATACTACATTCCCGCCAATACCCTACACACCTCCCTTTTTGCAGGAGCTCTGTGGATTGGAGGTGTCGATGTGAACAACCAGTTGAAATTGGCAGCACAAACTTTCCGCCAAAGCGGCGTTGACTTTTGGGCAGGTCCCTTGAGCATTGACCAGACCGCCGCAACAGAAGCGGCAACATGCGCCAAATGGGATAGAATGTTCCACATAACCAAAGCCGAGGTAGCCGAATTTATCGGATGGTACAACTCAACCAATCAAGCAGAAGAATTTCCGGGCATTTCAGGACCTTCCGACGCCATTAAAGATTGGCCCGCTCATTCGAACGATCCCAATCAAGCTCACTATTTGGCGCCGTTCTTTGATGCTAATGGCGATGGCAAGTATGATCCGGATGATGGCGACTATCCCTATTACGATTTCGACAATGTGCTTTGTCCATTAAACTATGTCGGAATCAAAGGATGGAAACCTGCGCCGACTATGGGCTCCTCTGACTTTTACGGTCCGGATTCGCTGGGACAGAAGAATCCCTACAAAACAGAAAACGGAGGTATCCTGGTTGACCAAATCCTCAAAGGCGATGAGACCTTTTGGTGGATATTCAACGATAAAGGCAATGCGCATACCGAGACAGGAGGACAGCCTATCGGTTTGGAAATCAGAGCGCAAGCATTTGCCTTTGCCACCAACGATGAAATCAATAACATGACGTTCTACAGTTATGAAATCATCAACCGTTCAACGTTTGAATTAACCAACACCTACTTTTCGCCATGGACAGACGCCGACTTGGGTTATGCGTTCGATGACCTGGTGGGTTGCGACGTAGAACGAGGCATGGGGTATTGCTACAACGGGCCTGATGTGGATGGAACAGGACAAGTAGAGGCATATGGCACACATCCGCCGGCAATCGGCGTTGACTTTTTTCAAGGTCCCTACTTAGACCATAATGGATACGACAATCCCGCATACAAAGGAGCGCCTAGAGGAGGTCCTTCCTTTGAAGGCGATTGCCAAATTATATCCATGCACAATCAGGAAATACCGATGACATTTAGCTATTTTGACCCCGTTACGGAAACTGAAGGAGACTCAACCGCTTACTTTTTGGTAAAAGCAGAAGCCATCAACGGCGTAAACTTCGGAAATGGCATTGTGGATGACGAACGCTTTGGAATGAGACGCTTTGTGTACTACAATAACGACTGGAACCCGATCAATGGAAACCCCGGAGGATCCAGCGGCAATAGACCTTCCGACTACTATAACTATTTAAGAGGCTATTGGCTGAATGGCGCCCGTATGCGCGTTGACGGGAAAAATGCCACAGGAGACACAGGACCTATAACAGATTTCATGTTCCCCGGCGACACAGACCCATGTAATTGGGGCACAATGGGCGTAGTCCCCCCGGTTAACAACTGGACAGACTTAACGGCAAAAAATGAACCTGGCGACAGACGTTTTATGCAGTCTGCCGGACCGTTTACCTTATTACCGGGCGCTGTGAACTACATCACTGTGGGTATTCCGTGGGCGCGTGATATGTCAGGTACGGCTTGGGCTTCTGTTATGAAACTGAAAGAAGCCGACGACAAATGTCAGGCATTGTTCGACAACTGCTTTAAAGTACTCGACGGACCCAACGCCCCCGATATCTTTTTTGTGGAATTAGACCGCAAACTCATCATCCACTTGCGCAATGATTCACCCGGCTCAAACAATAAAAACGAAAGTTATAAAGAAGTTGATAATACTATCGTTGACGGAGATTCCTTGTATTGTTTCGAAGGATATCAGATATATCAATTAGCGAACTCTTCCATAGGTCCCGACGACCTTACGGATATCACCAAAGCACGTCTCATTGCACAATTCGATATTAAAAACGGCATAGGTCGCTTAGTAAACTTCGAACCGGATGCCTTAACAGGATATGATATGCCTATTTTGCGCGTGGACGGAGAAGACAAAGGAATATCCCACTCCTTTGAAGTAACCCTCGACGCTTTCGCCACTGGACAAAGTCGCAATTTAGTCAATAACAGACAATACTATTTCATGGCAGTTGCCTACGCTTTTAACAAGTGGAATTATGACCTCAGCATGACAGATAGAAAAGGCTACCCCTACTTGGCAGGACGTACCGCCGCAGGTAACAAAAAATTAGCACCCAAAGTGGCTATCCCTCATAAAACCGTTAAAGGCGTCATTACACGCTCCGATTACGGCGACATGCCTCCCATTACCCGTATTGAAGGCAAGGGCAACTCATCCAATTGGTTAGAACTCTCCGATAAGACCCGTAGAGAGATTTTATCGAAAGACCCTCTCACCAAAGAGGTTAAATTCGGAGACCCCAAGTACCCTATCGCCTACGAAATAGAATACAAGCCCAACGCAGGACCACTTACGGTAAAAGTGATAGACCCACTCAAAGTGGTTGGAAGAGATTATCTTCTGAAATTTATCGGCAGTTCCTGTACCGATACCTGCAACTCTATGGTTAGTGGCGATTTGACTTATGCCTACTATATCAATAATGCCGAATGGAAACTATATGACAGAGAAACCGGACAGGAAGTAGTATCAGACGGAATTAAACTATCTCTCGTAAGAGACCCCGATACACTGGCACAACAATTTTATGCAACCAATTACGAACAGTTGTATCCCGACTTGGGCATCAGCGTTACTATATCGCAAACCCTCCATCCCGGAGATTACTGGGTTAGAGATAAAGGCAATGGACTTATTGGCTTTTCAGCAACGTTTGCCGACTCATCCAAAAGATGGCTCGTTGGTATTCCCGATATGGATATTCAGACGAGTTTATTGGAAGGTTTCGAAAGAGAAAGCAATCCGATAAACTGGATACGTTCGGGAACTTATATCGAAGACGAAAAAAGCCCAACTACCACTTCCACAGGCGACTATAACATTGTAGCCAACGGTAAAGGTCCTCTTCAAGCATGGGATCCGAACCAGGTTTATGAAAAACTTTATTTATCCTCATGGGCGCCATATACCTTATGTGCTGCGTTGGGCGTTACTACGTTCAATCCCACGAGTATAGTACCCCCTTCAGTGGAAAATTCCCGCTACGGTCCGGCAGCAGATAGATCTAATAAATCTAAAAACCTTATGACCTCCATCGGTAGCGTTGACATTGTCTTTACCTCAGATAAAAGTTTATGGACACGCTCGGTAGTGTTGGAGATGGGATACGTTCCAAAGCGTAATGAAAGCTTTGTTAATGGCTCTTTCGCAGCATTGCATGGAAGTGACATTGCGGCGAAGTATTACAAAGATAGACAAGGAGATGAAGACCATCTCACTTTCAGCCACGACCAGGAACCTGAGCCGTTTAGTCCACGTAAAGCGCCATCTCTCGATAAAGACGGCAACACAGCCATGCCGGGCGACACTACAGCCAGCAATGACCCCAACCACCCCAACTACATCTCGCCGTATGGCATGAGTTGGTTCCCCGGTTATGCCATTAACGTTGATACCGGCGAACGTCTGAACATTATCTTTGGAGAAAACTCATCCTTTATCGCCCATAACGGACGCGACATGAGATTTAATCCGACAAATGTGATTCAGGACGCCCTTGGCAATTATTACATGGGCGGGCAACATTATGTCTATATCATGGGACATAAAATCATCTATCACTCCGAAAAGCTAAGTTTGCATCCGTCAAATTCATTCGAACTGCCGCCTTACGATGCCGGCGCCGCATATATGGAACTCTTCACCTCTTTGCGGGCATGGGGAATAGGCGACTATCCCCGCGAAGTGGTATGGGGAAGATATGCACGGCAATATGTTATGGGAAGCTGTATGTATGTCGGTATGCCGATACCCTATTATGGCTATGAAAATATGTTCGACTACTGGATGACAGGCGACGACCAATATAAAATAGATACCGAAAACACAGACTTTGAATTAAAAATCAGAGTAGCGAAACCATTTGCCCGCTATCACTCGGAAATATTGGAGAATCGCGTAGCAGCCAAAGCTTTTCAACCTAAGAATGGCTTCGCAGGAGAACACAAAATTCCAATCGCCGACGGCTATCAACCCGTTAATGACCATTGGCCCATGTACACTTTCTCAACTAAAGGAATGGAACCCTACATTGACGACGAGAAATTAAAGAAAGATGTGGATTTAATCTCCATTACCCCCAATCCCTATTACGCGTATTCTAATTATGAAAGAAGTGCGTTGGATAACCGGGTCCGATTCGGCAATCTACCGGCAAATTGTACCATTTCCATCTACAACATAGGCGGAACACTAATACGGCAGTTTATCGTGGATAACACAGTAGACTCCGACCACGGCAATGGTAACTACAAAGGCAATACCTTAGATTGGGACTTGAAAAACTTTGCAGGAGTTCCCATTTCCGGAGGTACATACCTGATACACGTCAAATCACCTCACGGTGAAAAAGTGATTAAGTGGTTTGGAATAATGAGAACGCTTGACTTAACAACCTTCTAAAAATTGATAGTGATGAAAAATATAAATAACATAAAAGCGAAGAGTATGGAACATATTTATAGATATATAGCAACAATAACGCTGGTAGCAGTGATGATGTTCTCCACCACGTCGTTATTCGCCGGCAACAAAGACCGTTCGGGTCAAGCCGGCGCCACAGAACTATTAATTAACCCATGGGCACGGTCTTCGGGGCTGTCCAACACGAGCACCGCCTCGGTATCGGGCTTGGAAGCCACATTTATCAATGTAGCGGGACTTTCCCACACCTTAGGTACCCATGCGGTCTTTAATTACACCAACTACCTGAATGGCTCCGGCGTAAATATTTACGCTTTCGGCGTCGCCCAGCAGTTGGGGCAAGGAAGCGTTTTGGGGATAAGCGTCCAAACCGTCAACTACGGCGAGGAAAACATCACCACTTATGCCGAACCGGATGGCACCTTAGGCACGTTCACCGCCAACAATATGATCATTGGATTGAGTTACGCAAAAGCTTTCTCCAACAGCATCTTTGCCGGCGCAACCGTCAAAATCGTCAACGAATCCATATTCGATGCGGCGGCGACGGGCGTGGCTATTGATGCCGGAATCCAGTATGTCACCGGTGAACAGGAAAACATCAAGTTGGGGATGACGCTGAAAAACGTCGGAACGAACATGAAGTTCGCCGGCGACGGATTGACGCTTCGCAGCGATTTGTCCGGAGCCAATTCCGAATCCACTACCCCATTCTCGATGAACCACCGTTCGGAAGGATTCGAACTGCCCACCACCCTGCAAATCGGCGTAGGCTATGACTTCCTTTTTGAACACGACTGCCGCCTCTCCATTATGGCAAACTTCCGCTCCATGGCTTTCGGCAAAGATAACGTGGGCGTCGGATTGGAAGGCTCGTTGTGGAACTACTGGATGCTCCGCGCAGGCTATACATTCGAATCCGGTCAGTGGGACGATGTCTATAACGGAGAGTTCTCCAATCTGAACGTCGAAAAAGGATTTGCGTGTGGCACCACCATACAATACCCCTTTAAGAATAAAAAATCTTTCATCTCTATTGACTACTCATATAGAATGACAGAACATTGGAACGGAACACATTGTATAGGAGCAATTTTTAACTTTTAACTGATTTTAAAAACATTTTTGGTAAATAAGAGACCCATAGCCAATATGGGTCTTCTTTTACTTTTTTACGATTAAATTTTCAAAAAATAAAAACTGTTAACTATGGCAGATACTGTTTTTTATACTAAAGAAGGCATAGATAAACTCAAAAAAGAGTTGGATCACTTAGTGCAAATAGAGAGACCGCGAATCTCTCAACAAATAGCCGAAGCACGCGATAAAGGCGACCTGTCCGAAAATGCCGAATATGACGCGGCAAAAGAAGCACAAGGACTGCTCGAACTGAAAATCAGCAAACTAAAAAACCTGATTTTCAACGCCCGCCTCATTGACGAATCGAAAATGGACGCATCGAAAGTCTTGCTGCTCTCCCATGTAACCATCGAAAACATCGCCAACAAAAAGCAGATGGCTTACTGGATCGTCCCCGAAAAAGAAGCCGACCTGAAATCAGGGAAAATATCGGTAACATCGCCCATCGCCAAAGGACTGCTCGGAAAAACAATAGGCGACGAAGTCGAAATAAGCGTTCCGGCAGGAAAAGTGATGTTTAGAATTATCAACATTTCAAGATAAACATCATGGCAACGATATTTACAAAAATAATCAACGGCGAGATACCCTGCTATAAAATAGCAGAAGACGAAAACTTTTTCGCATTTTTAGACATTCGCCCCGTCGTAAAAGGACATACCTTGGTCGTCCCTAAAAAAGAAGTGGACTACATCTTCGACTTAGACGATGAAACTCTGGCAAAAATGACACTTTTTGCAAAAAAAGTCTCCAAAGCACTTCAACAAGCCGTCCCTTGTCAGCGTATCGCTTTGATGGTGCTGGGCTTGGAAGTGCCTCACGCACACATACACCTCTTGCCCATTCAAAACGAAGCGGAATTTGATATTAAAAATAAACACACTTTCCCCGATAATGAAATGCAGGCGATTGCGCAAGCCGTGCAAAAAATAATGGAGATGTGAAAATCGTGCTTCAGGCAAGGGACATCGCACATCCGAAAAATTTTGTACCTTTGCGCAAATTAAAAAACTATAAACTATGAACCGGTATTTGAAAATTTTTGCATTGATAATCATCGCTGTTCCGCTTTTATTTTCGGGATGCGATAAAGCGAAAGATGTAACGGGCGTAACCATTATTCCCGATATATGCGTTTTGAAAGTGGAGGAAACCCGCGAACTCACCGCGATTGTGTCGCCGGATGACGCCGACGACCAGTCCGTCAGATGGGCTGTTAACGCCCTGCATCCAATAGACACCAGCAAGGGGGTGGAGGTCGTTACCATTTCGGAGACAGGAAAGGTAAAAGGCATTTCCGAAGGCTTTGCGCGGATAGTGTGTATCACCAACAACATGTTTTGCGAGGCGCGGGCGCTCGTGATGGTAGGCTATTCTACTGCTGTGAAAGGATTGTACACTGGCTCCCTTTCCAAAAACGGAAAAGTGGTGAATAACCCATTTAACATCGGCATTGAAACGCTATCCGAATACGAAGCGCTGTTCGGACTTCCCTCCCCCATCGCCAACGGCGAATCCTGTCCTGTAACCGTCAGTCGCGAAAGTGACACAATAATGTATTTTGAAGGAGAGAATACCATTAATTTACAGGGCGTTACGACGTCTGTACAGGTGAACGGGTACGTCTCCTTAGACGGCATCGGAGATTTTGAAATTACCCTCAACAGCGACTCCGTTACAAAATATACGTTCTTCGGAACAATTATAATTGGAGATAAGAGTCGTCCTTTTTAAGTAATAAACAGTTTTAAAATTTAAAAAACCATGAACTTACCAGCAGCCGAACCGTACAGGATAAAGATGGTGGAGCCTATCCGCCTCAGCGCCCGCGCAGAGCGCGAACAATGGATGAAAGATGCGAAATACAACGTCTTTCAGTTAAAATCCGAACAAGTCTTCATAGACCTGCTCACCGACTCCGGCACCGGCGCCATGAGCGACCGCCAATGGGCAGCCATGATGACCGGCGACGAAAGTTACGCCGGCGCCTCATCTTTCCTTAACCTGAAAACGACCGTCCAGCAACTCACCGGCTTCGACTACTTCCTGCCGACTCACCAGGGACGCGCCGCCGAAAACGTACTCTTCTCCGTCTTAGTCAAACCGGGCGACATCATCCCCGGCAACTCCCACTTCGACACCACCAAAGGTCATATCGAATATCGGAGAGCCATCGCCTTAGACGTTACCATTGACGAAGCCAAAGATACCCAGTTGGAACTCCCTTTCAAAGGCAACATCTGTCCCAAAAAGTTGGAAGCGGCGTTGGAAAAATACCACGACCGCATCCCGTTTGTGTTGATTACGGTTACCAACAACACCGCCGGCGGTCAGCCCGTCTCGATGGAGTGCATCAAGACTGTGCGGCAAATTGCATCCAAATACAACAAGCCGGTCGTTGTGGACTCCGCCCGCTTCGCCGAAAACGCGTACTTCATCAAGACGCGCGAAAAAGGCTACGAACACAAAACCATCAAGGAAATCACCAAGGAGATGTTTTCCTGCGCCGACGCCATGACCATGAGCGCCAAAAAAGACGGCATCGTCAACATCGGCGGTTTCATCGCCATGCGACACAAAGATTGGTTCGAACAGGCAACGGTGTTCAACATCATGTACGAAGGCTTTATCACCTACGGCGGCATGAGCGGACGCGACATGAACGCCCTGTCGGTAGGTCTCGACGAAGGAACGGAGTTCGACGTCTTGGACGCTCGCATCAAACAGGTGGCGTATCTGGGAGCGAAGTTGGACGGGTACGACATTCCCTATCAACGTCCCGCCGGCGGTCATGCCATCTTCGTGGACGCCCCAAAAGTGCTACCCTACGTCCCGAAAGAAGAGTTCCCGGCGCAAACGCTGACAGTAGAACTCTACCTTGAAGCCGGCGTGCGCGGCTGCGAAATAGGCTATCTCCTCGCCGACCGCGACCCCGAAACACGCGAAAACCGCCTCGGCGGATTAGACCTCCTGCGCCTCGCCATCCCCCGCCGAACCTACACCAACAACCATATTGACGTCGTCGCCGCAGCGCTGAAAAATGTATTCGACCGCAGAGAAACCATCACACGCGGATTCGCAATAACGAAAGAAGCGCCCATCATGCGGCATTTTACGGTGGAATTGGAACGGTGTGATGTGTGATATACTATGCTCGGTTATAATTTGAGATATTAATTCAGCATTCTCTTCTTCCAATTTTCGGATATATTTTTGTGATGTTTCCAATAAAGTCTCAGGTATAGTTATAGAAATATTACTTGCACAATAATCCAGCAGGGCGAGGTGGTCAAGAAAGTGGTGAAACAGTAAATCAGCGTTCCGATAAAAGCGGAAATGCAATTTTCCATAGAACAATGCAAATTTCATCCGGCAGGTTTCTGCCGGATTTTTTTGTGAACTTTGCAAAATTGTATGCGCTGGGTGTATGCCTTGTACGCCGCCGCGCCATTTCGAGAAATTATTGTACCTTTGCAGCAAAATTTAAAAACAGGCTTATCCTGTCAGCATTTTTTATGACAAAGAACAGTAAAAAAGAGATTTTCAGTTACTTTCAGATCCTTTTCGGGACGTTTTTGATGGCTGTAGGCGTGGTGGTGTTTATTGCGCCGATGAAGTTAGCGCCGGGAGGCGTTTACGGCATTGCCATCATCTTGCACCACTTGTTCGGGCTTCCTATCGGGTGGACGGGCTTGGCATTAGATATTCCGCTTCTTCTCATTGGGACGTGGGTGTTAGGTCCCCGTTTCGGATTGAAGACCATTGTCGGCATCGTGTCGCTTTCGCTCTCCATCTCGCTTTTGGAATGGCTTTACGGGCATAATCTGTTGATTGACAGTACGTCGGCATATTTTCTGCTTTCGTTGTTCGGCGCTATTTTCTGCGGCGTCGGACTGGGATTGGTCTTTAAGACGCGGGCTACATCGGGCGGGACGGACATCATCGCCGCCATACTCAAAAAACATATTCATCTCCCGCTGGGGACGACACTGATTTTGGTTGATTCCGTCATCGTAATCATGGCGTTAGTTGCGTTCCGCGACTGGGAAATCCCGCTCTACTCGTTGGTCGTGATTTATGTAACGGGTATCGTGATAGACAAAGTCATCGCAGGTTTTAAGTCGGACAAAACCGTCTATATCATCTCCGAAAAGCACGAGGAAATCCGCAACGTCATTCTTTTTCAGTTAGAGCGCGGCGGCACCTATATCCAAGGCGAGGGGATGTACAACGGCGACAATAAGAAAATCATCTACACCATCGTTGACCGTAAAGAACTGCCCACGCTGATACATCATGTACACGAAATTGACCCGCAAGCCTTCCTCTCCATCGTCCACGCCAGCGAGACATTGGGCGACGGGTTTAAACCGTTGGAGAAAGATGCGGTGTAGTCAGCACGTTTATCATAGAATATTATGGCATACGATATATTTATAAGTTACAGAAGAAGAGGCGGATTTGAGACAGCAAAACATCTTTACGATTTGCTCCGAATGGATGGCTATAGCGTCTCTTTCGATATTGACACGCTTCGAGAAGGCGATTTTGATGTGGAATTATTAAAACGCATTGACGAATGTACCGATTTTATCATTGTTCTGAACAAAGGCGTATTTGACAGATGTTTTGACATAAACAAAGAAGAAGACTGGCTACGTAGTGAATTGGCGCACGCCTTGAAACAAAATAAGAACGTTATCCCTATCAGGTTAGGTGAATTTACAGGATTTCCTAATAATCTGCCCGAAGATATTGACAGGATAAGAGTAAAAAACGGACCCAAATACGATAAGGAATTTTGTAACTATTCAGTCCTAACAAAAGGAATAATCGCCAATGTTTCCATCACATTTTTGGTATTTTTGATGGTTGTATCAATAACAGACCGGATGACGGCAAAAGCCTTAGCTCCTTCATCAGAGCGGAACAGTCCTGATATTTTTTGTTTAACTTTGAACGTTCGTACAGCTCTTTCGGAAGCATTATTATCGGGCGGTACTTGCTGCTCGTAGAGAAAAGTGAACAAAGAATTGCGGTACCGTATTATTCTTTTCTTGAATACTATTAATTTTTGATATTGAGGACTTATTGTTTGTTCAAGCAAGAGTTCGAACGCTTTTTCTAATTCTGTTCGCTTCTTGACGGGTTGCAAATAATCTGCGGGAGACAGCCTTTTTTTCAGTTCTACTGCTTGTAAAAGTAAGGATTTACAATTTTCTGACCATTGCTGTTTTGGGTAAAGTTTACTCAGATATTTCAACTCTCGCAGCAGATGAGCTATGCAGATTTGATGCCCTTTAGCTTCAACTCCGAAGTAAGACGTCCAACAATCATGTACAAGAATGCTTTGCGGAAACCCCTGCGGGAAAAGTTGCGCAATAACTGTTTTTGACCGAGATTTATCCGAATGGATGTAAGTGGCGTTTGGCGTTTGGTAAACCCATGCCCAAGCATTCTTCCCCTTGATACGGTTGCCGGTTTCGTCGGCTCCCACAACCGGTGAGTGAGCAACACGCTGACGAATAACTTCGTAAATACCCGCGGCTTTGTCTGCAAAAGATTGAACCATATTGACCAAACTGCCAATGCTGATTTTTAATCCGAATATGTCGCAATACATCTCCCGCATGCGTTCAAACGGAAGATATTGGCGCGCATGAAAATACGCCGTTAAGGCTTGTAGCTGGTTACCATAGCAAACCGAACTGTGAGCTTCTAAAGGATAAGCACTCGTTGTGATATGACCACAACTACATCGCCTGCCGTAAATCTGATGTTCCCGAACAATCGGCGTCACAGACGGAATGTCTATCACTTGACGTTTACCGATAAATTCCGAAGATAATGACGACAAGTCGCCGCCGCAACATTGACAATAGGACGGATGATGTTCTACTATTTCCGTCGGATCCGCCGTCATCTCCAAACAACTACCCTCATGACCTAACTGACCGCCCGGCTTGAGACCCGAACGCTGACGTAAACTCTCCGTCCGTTGAACACGATGCGGATCCCGCGAGGGAGGAATAGAACTATTGCCACTGTCCTTCTTTGTGAGATAGAACGATAGCTCCTTTTCTAAAAAGACTAATGGCCGCTAAAGATAAAAATGCTTCCTTTTCCATAAATTTGCGTATTTGGTTTATTGAACACAAAGTTAACACTTCTATGGATTACTGCTCCTCTTTTCTCCGTTTTTTTTTCAACAACTAAATGTGGAAAATCAATTGAATTTAAAAATATGACCTTGCGACAATTTGAAATGCACCCTGTGAGATGTGAGACTTTTTTACCACAAAGAGCACAAAGGACACCATCCGTGCCATCAAAATCCGTGTCCATTCGTGCGTTCGTGGCAATTTTTCCTGACTTTTTAGTCTATGACAAGTTTACCAGTTCATACCTCGTGTTCCCCACCCCGATTTTTTCAGCGTGGAGGAGGCATGATTTCCAGTTGGTGTGCGGGTGTATGGCTTTGAATACGTCTTGGTGGCGTTGGACGTCTTGCGTTGTCAGGCTGCAGTTGTTGGTGATGGGGGTTTTGTTGACCATGTCGGCGCAGGCGTAGTCGAGCGCGACGGGGTCGAAAGAAGCCGCGATGCCGATGTTGGGAACGACGGGGACGTTGTTGAATCCCCAGCAGTCGCAATTCGGGGAGACGTCCATGATGAAGTTGATGTGGAAGTGCTGTTTCTCTTTCAACACCGCTTTGGTGTATTCGGCGATGCGGCAGTTCAGTTCTTCGGGCGAACTGTTCCAGTCAACCTGGGCGGCGTCGAACTGGCAGACAGCGATACATTGTCCGCAACCGACGCATAGTGAGGTGTTGATGACGGCTTTGCGTTCTTTGTTCAACGTGATGGCGCCGTGCCGGCACGACTTGACGCAGACGGCGCAACCCGTACAGTTTTCCTGTTCCACGACGGGGACGGAGGATGAGTGCATCTCTTTTTTCCCCATCACCGAAGCCGCTCCCATTCCGAGGTTTTTCAGTGCGCCGCCGAAGCCTGTCTGTTCGTGTCCTTTGAAGTGGTTGAGCGAGATGATGATGTCGGCGTCGGCGACGGCGGTTCCGATTTTGGCGGTTTTGCAGTATTCGCCGTCAACTGCTATCTCTCTGTAATCCATGCCGTTGATGCCGTCGGCGATGATGACGTGACAACCTGCCGAAAACGGGGAATAGCCGTTCTCGTAGGCAGCGTCCAAATGGTCGAGGGCGTTGGCGCGACGACCCGAATAGAGCGTATTGGCGTCGGTCAGAAATGGTTTTCCGCCCATCTTTTTAATCTCTTTGACTATCTGGAAGGCGTAGTTAGGACGCAGATACGCCATGTTGCCCGGCTCGCCGAAATGGATCTTTATGGCGACGAACTTTTTGTTAAAATCTATCTGCTGTATGCCCGCCTGCTCTATCAACTGACGCAGTTTTTTGAACATGTTCATGCGGGGAACTGCTTGAAAATCCGTGAAAAAGACTTTTGATGTGTTCATATTTTAATATTATATTAAATCCGTTCATAAACGACAAAGGCAAAATCCACATTTTCCGCCTCGTCGTGGTGCAACTCGCTGACAGATACCCTTTTCCATTGCGAAAAGTCCACGTCGGGGAAAAAAATATCGCCTTCAAATTCTTTGAAAATCCAGGTGAAGTAGAGTTTGTCGGCAAGGGGCAGAAACTGTTTGTAAACCATGCCGCCGCCGATGATAAAACATTCATCGTCAGCGCTGCAAATCCTCCCGACGTCTTCGATGGAGTATGCCGCGTCGAAGTCGGGAGAGTCGAAACTGCTATCGGGAATCAAGACCACATTGCGGCGTTTCGGCAACGGCTTCACAGGAAGCGAAAGCCATGTGTTATAACCCATTATCACGGTTTTTCCCGACGTTGTCTGTTTAAAATATTTCAAATCTTCGGGGAGATGACACAACAAACCGTTGTTCTTCCCGATGGCGCAGTTTTCCGCGATGGCGACGATGATGGAGTAGGACATACTATGTGTGATTTTTTGAACGGCAAAGGTACAAATTTTTTAAAAAAATACTTACCTTTGCCCCGTTTTTTGGTTATAGTTGAAAAAATATTGAAAATATGAAGAACATCCTTTACATGCTTGTCTTGTTCCTTTGCCCGCTTTACGGTTTTGCAGAAGAATCGTTAGAGGTAAAAGTCCGTAACATCCTGAATGACAAAACGACGGAGGATTCTTACACTCGACTTGTTGCGGCGTTTGATACCGTTAATAACCGTCTTCCGTATTTATCCTATCAGGAGACTTTGTCGTTATGCAGTGAAATGTTATTGCCTTTTGCCGATAAAAAAGTAAAAAGCGACAGCAGACTCCATCGGGTTAAAGCCGATATTTACTGGATGCTGAGTATCAAATCGAGGGAGGCGGACGATGATACGGCAGAAGAGACATTTTTAAAACAAGGGGTGGAACACGCCGAACTCGCTGAAAACGATACCATAAGCGCGGCTTTCTATTATCGTTACGCGCACCTGCATCTACGAAAAGGGAGCATTCAGGTAGCATACGACTATCTATACAAAGCGATTAAGTCGTATGAATCTATCAAGCGATATGACAGGGTTGCGGATTGTTTATACCGCATCGCGGAAACGTTTTTACAGATACGCGACCTCGCGGGTTTGCGGAAGGTTATGGAACAGATGAAAGAAAATATTGAAAAACAGTGGTCGGTAAGCGCTCAATATTCCCTGTATGCCGTTCAAGGCGCATATTACAGTTTTTTATCAGAAGAATATCCTGACAATGAATCCTTTAATGATTCCAGCCTTTGGGTATCAAGAAATACGATATATTTGATAGAAAACCACAGAAAGGAACTGCCCAAAGACGTCGTCATCGCTTGGGATTATTATAATATGTCTATCTACTATGAAAACTGTTATCCCGACCGTTATGATTCGATTTTTTACTTTTTAGACAAAACCCTTGAGTCATTGAACCTTAATGATAAAACTTTTGACATCGAAATAGAAATCAGCGTCTATATATCATACGCAGAACTTCATTTTGACCAAAAGAAATACGATTTGGCGGAACAAGACATGTTGCATGTGTTATCATTATTGGAACAAGTCCGTGATTATAATTCCGTTATCACCGAATATTCCGAAGCCTATCAGTTCTTCATCATGTATTATGAAGCGATGAATCGCCCTTGGGAAGTTGTAAAATACCAGAAACTTCTGTTAGAGAATGAGGCAAGACGGTACGACAATGATAAAATCACCACCATGAACGACATGTTAGTCCGATTAGAAACCGAAAAGAAAGAAGAGCAGATTGACCGGCTTGCAGAACGAAACCGTACCGCACACAAAATATTGACGCTGACCATCAGTTTAATAGCGGTTTTGCTCATTGCCCTGCTGCTTTTTATCCGGTTCTACCGGTTGAGGAGAAAGAGTTTGGAGCAATCCATCTACGAATCGGCGCTGCTCGCCGAGTTGAAACAACGCGAATTAGAACAAAACCTGAAAGAAAAAGAACATCTGCAACAACAATATCATGCGTTGGAAGCACAAGCCAACCAAAATGAACAAAAAAACCAACCGTATATCGAAGAACTGAAACGCATCAAACAGCAATTGGAGCAAAAACCCACCAAAGCCATGATAGGGAAACTGACCGAATGGATTTCGACCTCCCGCTTAGAAACATCAAAAAAAGCCTCCTACATCCAACAACTATCGAAATTGGATGTCGACATGCTGGAACAAGGCTATCTCACCGCCAACGAGAAAATATCCAACATGGACATGGGATACATTATATGCTTTTCCATTGATATGGACGCAAAAGATATAAGCCTCCTGTTCAACATAAAACCCTCCAGCATCCGCATCGTCCGTTGCCGCATTAAAAAGAAGTTCGGCGGGAAAAATACTTTTAGGTTTTTGATATAGCGGAGAAATGTCGTAGGGATAAAAATTTTTGTACCTTTGTGCCATGAAAATTCAGTTAATTTAAAATATTGGAATCATGCTTGAAAAGGAGTTTAAATATTATTTAGATCATCAGGACGAGTTGGTGCAGAAATACAACGGAAGAGTGATTGTCATTGCCGGAGAAAGTGTTGTTGGAGATTACAAGGACGACGAGGACGCCTACTTTGATTCAAAAGAAAAGTATGAACTGGGAACCTTTTTGATTCAGAAATGTACCCCGGGCGACGAGGCATACACACGACATTTTTATACACCAAGAGTAATTTTTGCATAACATGAATACTGATCGAAAATTAGCAAAGGCGACTTCGCAATATCAAACTCAAACGGCAAAACGATTTTTACATTCCAAATCCCATCAACACATAAAACAGATTTTGTCCAAGAACTTAAAGAAAAAAAATGATGAGTTTATGAGCAAGCATTTGTTGCCCAAGTCTTTCGTACATATAAGCCTGTCAATAATTTCAATTTGATTTTCAATGTTTTGAATATGGTCATCAACAAAACACTGCATTTTTTCGCCTTTATCCTGTTATTGTCATGTACAGTAGTGGCTCAAGATGAAGTTCAGCAATCCGATTCCGTTGGGAAAGACAACATTATCAACTATTTCCATAACACCTTTTCCCTTTCGCAGGAGTTCAACAACGAGTTTGTGGTTATCAGGAAAAACAGATACACGCTTGCGCCCGATGCCGAGTTGGCGGACGTTATCGAAAAGATGCCGTCGGTGCACATCATTGACGGGCAGTACTATGTGCAGGGACAAAGGTCGGATTATTCACTGTTGGACGGTTATACGGTGTTTACATCCAACTATTTGGCTATCAATAACTTTCCGGAATGGTTTGTCGGCGATGTTCATCTTCTTGAAGATCCGAGCCTTACGATGAGTTATTCCAACATCATGGACGATGATGTGTGCAGGGTTATTGATTTTGTTACCGATGCGCAATATTCCGAAAACAGTTGGTTTGGAAGGTTTTACGGAGGTTTTGGGACGGAAGACAAATGGAATGGCGGCGCCATTTTAAATTATTTCGACGGCAACAGAAGAGTGAGTTTCACCGCCCAAGGCAATAACGTAAATCAACGGACTTACTCCCCCTTTGACTTAAGCGGCATGTTAAACGCCGGTTCGTCTTCCCGCTTCGGCGTCTCTTCTACCGAACAGCAAACCATAGCGAACCACCTTGATTATTACGATGTTAACCAGTTGAACGGCGTCAATAGCGACTTTTCCGCCGGCATCCGCTATTTCGACGTCTATAAGAACATCAAATACTATTTCAACTACTTCTACACCAACACCGACAATCAAACGGAGGCAGACATGGACTATTTTTACCATACCGACAAAAACCGGCAATACTCGGAGCAGTCGGTCATGAACAGCCTCAACCAAACGCACCGCATCAACGGGAAACTCTATTATTACATCGGCGACAACACTTTATTGCGTGTAACGCCTACCATCAAACTGCAAAATCTTAGCGGAAAAACGTTTATGAATGTCCGTCAAACGCCAAACCAAAGTCTGTTTTTTTCCGAAAACAACACCTTCGACGGAAGTTGTTCCGATGTTGCCGTCAATTTCAGACATTATTTCAAGAAGAAGGGACGTAACCTGCTCATTAACTGCACTCCGCAATACAGCGTCCACCAAAACAGTTATGACAATCTTGCTCAGTTACCGTATATTTTGACCGACACCTTGTTGATAAACAACAAAATAACCGCCGACGGCTATCGGATAACTGCCGATGTCTCCTATACGGAACCGGTCGGAAGTAGCGGTTTGTTGCAATTTTCGTATCTGTATGAGTATGAAAATGACCGTTTTAAGAAGCAGTCGGAGTACTCCGATACCGATATTTTTTACGCCGGTATCCTCGACGCGGCGCGCTACGAAACCGAAAATCAATTTACGTCTCACGCTTTCGGAGGCGTGTATCAGTTTGAAAAACAGAAATATAGAGTGAACTTTGGCTGTCGGGCGCTGTTTACCTGCGTCAAACAAAACGACATCGTAAACCCGCTCGCTTCCACGACAAACGTCGCTGTTTATCCCGCTCCGAGTTTCAATTTTCACTATTATATCAATCGTTTCAGTAGTTTGAAGGTCGGTTTTAAGTCATACGCGACGGCGCCCGGGCTGCTCAACATGCAAGAGACACTGATTTTGCAAAGTCCGCTCAACGCCACCTACGGCAACCGCAACCTGAAATACAGTTGGAACAATGTCTTCAACATCCGTTACACGCGCTTCAACCGCGACTTTTCGGACTATTTCTTCACTTCCCTAAACACCGTTTACAGCAACAACTACACCGCCAACAATCTGATTTCGGAATACGACAAGTTCTATAATCCCGATGTCTTACAGAGTTTTATCACCGTTGTCTCGCCCGAAAATATGAATGCCTACCTCAATATAAGTCCGTATCTGCATTCATACCTGTCCAATCTTTTAAATAAAGAAGCCTTTGTGTTTTCGTAATTTATTGATAATCAGTTGTATTTTTTCTAAAATTCTATCAAAAGTTGTTGAAAATCTTTTTCGCTATCGCCTTGTGAAAA
>Ga0099364_10001115_pt1 | contig 44804 bp, 40 predicted proteins | sample TergutTh196P3_FD_73070 | JGI IMG/M metagenome (GOLD analysis project Ga0099364, IMG submission 73070) | Microcerotermes parvus P3 segment gut microbial communities from Pointe-Noire, Republic of the Congo - Th196 P3 | ecosystem: Host-associated > Arthropoda: Insects > Digestive system > Gut ...
TTGTTTTAAATCATGTTTCAGATTTTAACCAAACATCTGAATATATTGGAACAATTTTTGGTAACCCTTATTTTCATCAAAAAATTTGGATTGTCTCTAAAAAAGCAATGGAAATTCTGATCAATCAACTTGGGCAGCAAAAAAGGGATTTCATTCCTGTTTATTTGATTGAAGACAAGAATGAAAAAAAATGATCATCAATTTCAAAAAATATAAATTTTTCAAAGACAATTAAAAGATGAATTTTATGGCAAAAGTCTCTGATTACTACCCTCAAATTTTGTGCACAGTTGTTTTTGCCGTTTGCTTCTTTTTATTTTCAAACTCCTATAGCGATGAAATGGATTTAGAAATACTCATACTCTTTCTTTTAGCACTGGTTTTGCCCGGACTCGCCGTAACGGCTCATTATGCCATTAAGAACATTGCTCATATCGAAGGCTTTGGTCCAAGAATAAATGGTTTTCTTTGGTTATTTATACCTTATTTTCAAAATTATCTTTTTATTCTTGCGGCGCATGTTTTAGTTTTTTTAATCACCGTTGATATTTTATTAAATCCCCGGATTCAACTTTTTGTCCTGCTGTTATTTAATCCCATTTTTATCTTTATTTTACTGCTGTATGTTGTAAATCGAATAAAAACGATGATTCTTCGCTATTTCAAGAGTATAAGGAAGGGAAAAAGTGGAAAATAAAACATTAGCCCTGTATTTCATTATCGCAATTCTTCTCGCGAGTAATGTTTTTCAATTTTGTTGGAATAATTACTCAAACCGTTTAGTTACGGATGACATTATAATAGGCGAAGAAGCTTATTGGAATGATTACTTAAGCTTTACAGATGCCGTTCCTGATGAAGAAACAGCATTAAAAATAGGCGAAGCTGTGGCATATTCAGTATATGACGATGGTCCGTGGTTAAACAGACCTTTTAAAGTAATCTTTATTGAATCTAAACAAGTTTGGATTGTCTATGGAACCCTTCCGGTAGAGATGGATGGAGGCACTCCTGAAATCACTATTCGGAAGAGCGATGGTAAGATTTTGGAAATTTATTACGGTCCGTAAATTCTGAAACAGATTCAAAAGGAGATGAAAGGATGAAAAATAAGATGATTATTCTGTGTTGCATTATAGCAATCCTTTTAATTGTTAATGTTTTTCAATTTTTGAATAATTACTCCGGCGATGAAATTCCGAATCGCGGTATTAAATGGGGTTTAAGCTCTAAAGATGCCGTTCCTGATGAAGAAACTGCATTAAAGATCGCGGAAGCTGTGTTGGTTTCAGTATATGGTGAAGATGTGTTATCAAGCAAACCCTTTAATGTGACTTTTGATGAATCGAATCAAGTTTGGATTATTAAAGGGAGCCTTCCTGAAGGAGATGAGGGAGACGTTCCTGAAATTGTTATTAAGAAACGCGATGGCACGATTCTGAAAATTGATAATGGTATGTAAAATCTCAATTACTGATACAGCCGTTGATGATTCATCGGTGCTGTATCACACAATCAAAAAGAATTATGAACCGTTGCCGCCTTTAATGGTAACCACATTTGAAAATGAATTTAATTATCCAAAAATTTCAAGGCGTAGAGGTTAAATTATGAAAAAATATCAGATAGGTATTTATTATGCGTTGCCTATTTGCCTTACCTATCTGTTTTTTAAGAATATTTATATAACATCCATTGTTTTTTTAGCAATCACAATCCCGATTCTTCTCGGTCTAATTTTCAGCATAATAAATGAAAAGGTTAATGACAAGATTTTTTATATTCATTCAAAAAATACAGCAGGATTAGGCGAATCAAAAAGTTTGAGTGGATCTGTTTTTGTTTTGGCTCCTTTCTTTTATTTTTTCACATTTGCAATACTGCTTATAGATATAGAGATTGATTCGTCTGCATATCTCCCTTTAACAATTTTATTAATATTTCTGAATCTTCCCGGAATTTATTTAGCATCCAAAAAAAACTTTTTAATTTTTTTCAACAAAAAAATGAATTATTTTCCATTTCGCCTTTTTTTCTTGATTCCGGTAGGTTTTGTTATCAATGCGGGCATTATAATTCTTTTAGCTCTTCTTGTCCTCATGTTTGATGCGTTTTTTGAAATTAAAAATATAATATATACGGTTCCAGCCATTTTTATTATAGGAGATTTTATTACAATTTTTTGTTTTAAAAAATATATTCTAAAAGACGATCTGCCCTCCGAACATCGAACAGACTTTATGGAACACGAATTATATTTTTTCATGCCTGTAAACAAAAGAATTAATGATCGTGCTTCATATGATATACCCGTAGGCATTTCTATAAAAGACAGAATAAGAGTGCAAGTTCGAGACTTACTCGTTAATTCAAAAAAACCGGATGATGATTTTATTATTAACTGGGTTCCTTTTGAAAAAACTCTCAATGATAAAACTTTAAAAAACGATATTCTTTTTACAAGATATGGCGCCCTTGTTGTCAGTAATAAAACGGCCGGAATATTGGAAAAAAATAACTTGACAGGATATCAATTAAGAAATATTTGGGATGAAAAAACAAAAAGAAATTGGTCTGCCAATTTCCAGCTTGTTTCAACATCTGTAATGCCCCAAATGTCATCTCAAACAAAGATAAAAAAGGGTATTTTCAATGGAGCTCTCATTCCTGATGACAAAATCTACTATGATTCATCTGTCTTAAACAATATTTTTGATTTTAATCAAACATTTGAATACATTGGAGAAAATCAAGGAATGCCTTACTATCATCAAAAATTTTGGATTGTGTCAAAAAAAGCAATGGAAGTCCTTATCAATCAACTTGGGCGGCAAAAAAGAGAGTTCACTCCCGTAATATTAGTTGATAAAACCGAATCATGATAATTTTGAACCATAATTTGCCCTATATTTGAATGACAATGATAAAACAATCATAAATTTCATATATCAATGCAATTATATTAAAAAAATCATAGGTGATATTTTATGCTTTTTTCAATAGTTTTATATTTACTGGGGTTTTCTTCAATAGCCGTCGCAATTGTGCAGGTCATGACAGCACGAAAAAAAATAAAGGGGCTGTTCATGAATCAATTACAGAAGGCGAGGCAGACCCCATAAAGTTTAGAAAAGCTATGGCAAAGGCATTTTTGCATGGGTGTGTTTGATATTGGCAGTGCAACATTAATTTTGATAGGCGGAATTTGGTTTTGGCCCGAATTTGCGGTACTTTTTATCGGTCGATCATATTTATGATAATGATGCGCTTAGCTCAAAAAATAAATCCAATGCTGCAAAATAAATCATAATTATATTTATTATTTAGATTTACAAAAACAGAGGGGTACTTTTAATGATAGCGTTAGTAATTGCATTTTATCTTTTGGCGTTTGTCCCGATGATCGGCGGAATTGCACTGTGGAATAAAAAAACAGATTGGAAAGACGAATGTTTCACGCAGATACCTCAAAACGGCATAAGCACCGCATATTTTGGAAAACCGCTTGGAAAAGCGCTTGTTTTTTCAAGCCTATTTTACTTCTTGGGAGCGTCATTATATTTATTGCTGGGCAACAAATGGCTGTGGCTCAGCTGCGTGATCATTTTTATCGGGTTTGTCTTGCTTTGGGTATTGTTCTTTTTGTTTACAAAAGGAACGCGCAGTTTTGTCAAAACAATTAAAGATTGGATCGGCATTTATTGAAAAAAGTTTGAGCAGTGCTGCTCAAATTTTTTCTTTTTTTTATTTTGTTTTTTCTTTTTTGTTTTTGTTTTTTATTTTATTACTTTCAAGCATCTGCTATTGTTTAAACGATTATTTAAACGACCTCAAATCCTTAAAATCCAGCGTTGCAAAATAATCATCCGTCGTCTCAGCCCTTCGGATTTGCTTGACGCTGCCATCCTCTCTCAAAAGCAACTCTGCCGACCGAAGCTTGCCGTTATAATTAAATCCCATCGCATAACCATGAGCCCCCGAATCGTGAATGGCAAGAAGGTCTCCCCGTTCTATTTTGGGAAGCAGCCGGTCAATCGCGAATTTGTCGTTGTTTTCGCAAAGCGATCCAGTGACGTCATATTTGTGTGTCAGCGGCTGATCTTCTTTTCCAAGAACAGTAATGTGATGGTAAGCCCCGTAAATGCCGGGCCTCATTAAATTTGCCATGCTGGCGTCTGTTCCGGCATACTCTTTGTAAATCGATTTCAGATGGCGCACTTGAGTGATGAGGTAACCGTAAGGTCCCGTAATCACGCGGCCGCATTCCAAATAGATTTTGGGCGGCTTTAATCCGTTTTTGACAAACGTGTCATTGTAAGCTTTTAAAACGCCCTCTGCTACCCGATCATATGAAACACGCTCTTGTTCGGGACGATAGGGAATTCCAATGCCGCCGCCGAGATTGATGAATTCAAAATCAATGCCGACCTTCATTGAAATTTCAACAGCCGCTTCAAACAAAATGCGTGCCGTTTCAACGAAATAATCGGTATTCAATTCGTTTGATGCAACCATTGTGTGCAAACCAAAGCGTTTGACACCTTTCTTTTTAAGAAGTTCGTAGCCTTGGAACAACTGTTCTCTTGTAAAACCGTACTTCGACTCTTCCGGTTTTCCGATGATAGAATTTCCTTCTTTGAGGGGTCCCGGATTGTATCGGAAGCAGACAAGATCGGGAAGTCCTGCGGATTTTTCTAAAACATCAATGTGCGTAATGTCATCCAAATTGATGATGGCGCCAAGTTCTTTGGCTTTGATGAATTCTTCTGCCGGCGTATCGTTGGAGCTGAACATGATGTCTTCTCCGACGATGCCTGCTTTTTCCGCCAAAAGAAGTTCGGGAAGAGAGCTGCAGTCCGCACCAAAGCCTTCTTCCTTTAATATTTTCATAATAAAGGGATTTGGAAGCGCTTTGACGGCAAAAAATTCTTTAAAACCGGTGACGATTCCAAAAGCACGTATCAATTCCTTTGCATTTTCACGAATGGCTTTTTCATCATAAATGTGAAACGGCGTCGGATAGGTTTTTGTAATCTCTTCAATTTTTTGCTTTGTGAACGGTAATTTTTTGGAAGCCATATAGATTCTCCGATTTTGGTTTTAAAAATATGTCTTTTTCTACGTCAAAAACCTATATTATGTTTCTCTTTGCTAAATTCAGGTCTTAATGGTATTACATTGATAACGAAGTTTCATCAACAGAAAAGCAATTATTCAATGAAGCTCTTTTATCTCCAGCTGTAAATTTGGATTTGGACGCACTCGTATGATTGAACGAAGAGCCGCAAAAACATTAAAAAACAATTACGTCTTAAATAATTTGGAAGGGAAGCGACAATGAATAAAACAGAAAAATTGGGGAATAATGAAATCATCATTTTCAAAACCGAAGATGAAAAAATATCGGTCGATGTGCGGTTTGAAGATGAAACCGCTTGGCTCACGATAGACCAGATGGCAGCATTGTTTGAAAAATCCCGCTCTACGATTAACGAGCATATTTTAAATATTTATTCTGAAAAAGAGTTGGTGGAGGCAGAAACGATAAGAAAAATCGGAATTTCCGATTTTTCTACCAAACCAACGAATCTTTACAATCTGGATGTCATCATTTCTGTTGGTTATCGGGTAAAATCTGTACGCGGCACTCAATTTCGCCAATGGGCGACAAAAAGATTGAATGAATATATCCGTAAAGGTTTTGTGATGGACGACGAGCGACTCAAAAACCTCGGCGGCGGTGGTTATTGGAAAGAACTTTTGCAGCGCATTCGTGATATCCGCTCTTCTGAAAAGGTTTTTTATCGCCAAATATTGGATATTTATGCGACCAGTATTGATTATGATCCCAATGCGGATATTTCCGCCGAATTTTTCAAAAAAACTCAAAACAAAATACACTACGTAGTCCATGGTCAAACTGCCGCTGAGGTGATATACAGCAGGGCAGACGCAGAAAAAGAGTTTATGGGTTTAATGACTTTTTCAGGCAGCCGTCCGCATTTGGCAGATGCGGTGATTGCCAAAAATTATCTGGACGAAAAGGAGCTTCGCTCTCTCGGACAAATCGTGTCAGGATATTTGGATTTTGCGGAGCGGCAAGCCGAACGAGAGCAAACGATGACAATGGAAGATTGGGCAAAACATTTGGATCGAATCTTGACAATGAGCGGCGAAAAACTATTACTTGGAAGCGGCTCAATAAGCCGCGAACAAGCCGAAAGCAAAGCCGAAGGCGAATATAAAAAATACCAAAGAAAAACATTAAGCGAAGTTGAAAAAGCTTATTTGAACTCCATCAAAAATGTTCAAAAAGCTGTTGACAACAAAAAAAGCAATAAAGAGAAAACGATGGAATGAAAGAAAAAAAGAAAGAAAAAGGGAAAGAAAAAAAGAAAGAAAAAAACATGGGGCTGCTGAGATTTGAACTCAGGTCGCAAGACCCCCAGCCTTGCAGGATGGACCAGTCTACCCTACAGCCCCAATTTTTGATTAAAAAAACAAGTCTAAAACCCATTTTTATTATATTAAACTTTTCATTAAGGTAAGGAGAAGAAATCAAAATGCCTCAGGACTCATAGGGTTCATCACATATCAGTCAAAAAACATCATCATCGGCATTTTGATAAAAAAATTAAATCATTCAATTAATCAGCAATTAATCGACAATCAATCCTTCTATTTCCTTTTTCACTTTTTCGGCTTCCGCACGCGGGTCTTTGGCACCGTAAATGCTGCGTCCGACAATCACCCAGTCCGCCCCTGCTTTTATTGTATCTGCCGCACTTCCGCCCTGAGCACCAACGCCCGGAGAAATTATTTTCAACTCATTTCCGATCACGGCACGCAATTCTTTTACACGCGCAGGACGCGTTGCCGGTGCGACAATTCCAAAAGCGCCGGACTTTTTGGCAAGACTTGCAATTTCTTTGGAAACAGAGTCCGTAAAGAAATAATCGCCGCCGAGATGGCTCATTTCTGAAACAACAAATACCTTGCGGTCATATTCTTTTGCAATTTTGACGCATTCTGCCAAACTGTCCGGTCCCGTAAACCCTTGAACAATAATGGCTGAGCATCCGGCTTTGAATACATGTTCACAAATCAGGCGGTCTGTGTTTGGGATGTCGGCGACTTTAAAATCAGCGATGACGGGTGCAAACTTTGCGAGTTTTGACACAGTCGCCAAACCGGTTCCCAAAACGAGCGGATAACCGATTTTGACGGCATCAATGCAGCCGGCTGTTTTAGACACGATTTCAATCGCATCTTTTTCATCCGTGACGTCCAAAGCAAGAATGATTCCGTTTTTTCTTAAAATTTCTGTCATACAAACCTCCTTATTTTGTTTTTTGATTTTTATTTTGACTTTTATTTTTATTCCGATTCTGGTTTTGATTTTTATTTTGATTTTGTTTTCTCAGACGGGCACGTGCGGCACCGACGATGAGCGGCATTGTAATTGTTGCATCCGAATAAACGGTCACCAATTTGGATTTGTGTCCGACTTTGCCCCAAGAAATGGCTTCCTCAAGCGTTGCACCGGACAAGCCGCCTGTTTGAGGCGTATCCATGGTCAACTGAATGGCATAATCAAAGTCGCGCGGTGTGACAAGCATGGACTGGAAAATAAAATTTTTGGGAACGCCGCCGCCGACAAAGAAGGCGCCTGCTTTTTCTGCATTCCAGCAAATGTCCATGAAGTCGTGCATATCGCCAATCGCATCAATCACAAGCGGATTGGTTTCTTTGTAAAGCCATGCCTGAAGACCAATCACAGAATCCGGAAAGGCAGGGCAATAGATCGGGACGCCCTTGTCGTATGCGGCTCTTAAAATGGAGTCGGGATTTTCGATATGTTTTCCGAGGTGTGCCATAAATTCCGAAATTTTAATCGGGCGCTGCGGGAGTTTGGCAATGGTCTCTTGCATGAAGCCTTCAAATTCTTCAAAATGTTTGTCCGGCAAAAAGACGTCGTAAATACGGTCAATTCCTTCCTTGTGAAGTGAAACATCATTGGATTGAGCATCTCCTTTGTAATGCGGCATATAAAGCCCTTCAAGTGCATCATGAACCATGTTTGCGCCGGTTGTGACAAGAACATTGATGTGACCATCGCGAATCAAATCTGCAATGATTTTTCGCATTCCGGCAGGGATCATTGCGCCCGCCAAACCAAAAAATTTGACAATATTTTTATCGGCAATCATTTCCGTAAAAATGTCTGCGGCTTGGGAGATTCTGCCGGCGCCAAAAGCACAGCCGGAAAGAGCTGCGGCAAATTCATCCAAATCCATATCGTCTGTAATGTTTGCCGGAGAAGTTGGTTTTGTTAATTTTTTTTGACCGTCCGTTACTTGAACCATAATAAACCTCTAAACTTCAAAACTCATTTAAAATAAAAGGTAAGAAATGTATTTCTTTCAAAGAAAGCAAACAATTTAAAGTGAGCGATGAAAAAAAGGAAAAAAGATGAAAAGATGAAAAGATTGAGGTTTTGTATTTAAACCGAAACATCCTTTTTTTGAAACGATTTAAAAACGGGATACGTTTTTCCCTTAAAGCTGTTTGATGATTTTGGGAAAAGGGTATCCCCGTTTTATTGATATTGATACAAACTGATGTTTCGTGTTTGTTTGACTTGATACAAAGTGATATCTCATTTTTTTTAACCATGAAACCCGAATCAACCACCCGTTCGATCAGTCGCCCCAAGGCGGCTGAATCGAACGGATTCACACCCATAAAAATTAAATGAAAAACATGAAGCCGTTTTTTTGTTTTAAGTTATAGGCAATGACTGTAGAAGGCAGCAGCAACACAAAAAATGGAAATAGCAATCATAGCATCAATATTTTTTTTTGAAAACGCTCAAATTTTGCTTTCATCCGCTGCGCTACTGAAAACAAAATTTGAGGGGGTTTCGATGTTTTTGATAAAAATGTTTTTAAATTTTAATTTTGATGTTGATTAAATCCGAAACATCATTTTTTTGAAGCGATTAAAAACCGGGGTACGTTTTTTCCCAAAGCATTTTGTTGATTTGGGGAAAAAGGTACCCCCGTTTTTATTAAGGTGATTTAAAATGATGTTTCGGATTTTATTAATATAATACAAAATGTTGTTTCAGCTTTATATAATACAAAACGATGCTTCAGCTTTATATAATACAAAACGATGCTTCAGCTTTATATAATACAAAACGATGCTTCAGCTTTATATAATACAAAACGATGCTTCAGCTTTATATAATACAAAATGTTGTTTCAGCTTTATATAATACAAAATGTTGTTTCAGCTTTATATCAACAAAATGTTGTTTCGTTTTTTTCACTTGTCCTCATGAAATTTATGAAACACAGACAATTTATATATAAAATAAGAAGCAATTATGAAGCAAAATTCTATTTGCCAACCAACATTTATTTCTCATATTATCATCATAAAATTTCTCTTAATTAAAACGATCTCTCATAGAGATGTGATAGCTTGGATCTTGAAAAATTTATTCGTAACACGGCAGCTCGTTACCGCCGTTATTTGACCATTTATAAGATTTTGAATTTCGTAGCCGTTGCGCTTTTCTTATTTTTGGTTTCGGTTTTCCTTAATCTGGGAGATCTCTTTAAGTTGATTCCATTTACGGAACCATATGTCGGATTGGCGCTGAAGATTCCGCTTTTTACAATTCGATATGAAGTCATTTTTGTTTTCTTTATCATTTGTCTGGCAACAATCGTTATTTTGAACCTTTTTGAACGCAATAAAAAGAAAATTTATGAGGCTTTTCATCGCACTGCGCCAAAGCGTGAAACGGCAACAGATGTGGTTGAACGCAATTATCCGCAGCTTAAGGACCGTTTAATGGCGGCTTATGACAATCGAAAAGAAGAGAATATCATTGCGGTTGATTTGAAAACAGTTGTTTCAAAAGATATTGAAGTCGTCTCTTCAGGAAAACTTATGGACAAAAGAAGGATCATGTACGGGACACTTTCAATCGTCATCTGTTTTCTCTTTTTGGTTTTTATTTTCTATACCGGATTTACGGGGCCTTTTTCACCGGATGATCTTATAAACAGACCGGATGGAATTAGTCCGATGCCGCCTGCAGTCGGCGAAGAAGATAATAACAGCAGCAACGGAAGTGCTGTCGGAACGCCGCCGATTTCAACAGACCCCGGAATTGACATTGATGTCACATTGCCGCCCGGGTCAGGATTTGGACCCGGCGATTTACTGGAAAACAGTTCAGACGGTGAATTTGGTCCGTCTCAATACTATCCGCCGGAAAGTTTAAGCTCCAATCATTATTATGAAAACCTGCCGCCCGGATATAAAGATATTATTCAGGAATATTTCCAAAAACTGGCGGAGCGAAGTTAATTCAATTTATTTGTCATTCAATTCATTAAAATTTCTCAACTTAACATAAAATTTCTCAACTTAACGTAAAATTTCATTCATTCAATCATTCATTAAAAGCAATTAGAGGAAAAAATATCATGTCGGAAAATAATCAAGAAACGATCTCAAAGACATATGAAAATGCTCAAAACATCTTTTCAACATTGTTTGAGGAGATTGGAAAAGTCATTGTCGGCCAAACCCAGACAATTGAACAAGTCATGATTGCGATTTTATGCAACGGTCACGCGCTTTTAGAAAGTAATCCCGGTCTTGGAAAAACATTGACCATTTCAACCATTTCCAAAGTGATTGATTTGTCTTTTAACCGCATTCAATGTACACCGGACTTAATGCCGGCAGATATTACCGGAACCACAATCGTTGAAGAACATGACGGAAACAAAACATTTCGTTTCGAGCGCGGTCCCGTTTTTGCAAATATTATTTTGGCAGATGAAATTAACCGTGCTTCCCCCAAAACACAATCCGCTCTTTTAGAAGCCATGCAGGAAAAACAAGTCACTGTTGCCGGAACAACTCATGTTTTAGATAAGCCGTTTTTCGTATTGGCGACACAAAATCCAATTGAGCAGGAAGGAACTTATCCGCTTCCCGAAGCCCAGCTTGACCGTTTCCTCTTAAAAATTCTTGTCACCTATCCCGATTATGATCAAGAGGTTGAAATCGTAAACCGCTACACGGCTCAAGATGTTCCAAAAACCGAACGCGGAATTACAAAAGAGACCCTCGTGAATCTTCAAAGACTCACGCGCGATGTCCCGATTTCCGATGATTTGAAACAAAAAGCCATCCGCTTGGTTATGAAAACAAGAGAAGGCGGTGCTATTGAATACGGCGCCTCCCCGCGTGCCTCCATTGCCTTAATTTTGGCAGCAAAAGCCCGCGCATTAATTCATGGACGCAATTTCGTTTCAGAAGAAGACATCCAAACAATGACATATCCCGTTTTAAGACACAGAATCATTCTCAGCTTTGAATCCGAAAGAAACGGCGTGTCTCCCGATGACGTCATTAAAGAATTGATTGAGACAATGAACTGAAAAATAAATGAATAAAATGAATAAAGAAAATTGATGCATTGGACTGAGAAATAATCTTGTTGTTTAGTTGAAAATTATGACAGAAAGCAAACATCAGTTGGATCTTGAGTTTCTTCGGCAGCTCGATCGCTACAACATGGCCATTAAAAAACGGGTGTCAACCGTTTATGCCGGAAATCGACCCTCCACACGCGTTGGAAAAGGCATCGATACGGTCGGATATCGTGAATATAATCGCGGCGATGAAATGAAAGATATTGACTGGAAAGCCTATTCCAGAACCGAAAAACTCTATGTGCGCCAATTTGAAGAAGAAAAAACACTCACAGCACACATATTACTTGACGCCAGCAAAAGCATGGATTATCCCGACAAAGGCATGACAAAATACGAATATGCTGCCATGCTGGCACTCGGCGTGGCTTACACCGTTTCTCGAAAAAATGACAAATATGCGATTTCAACATTTAATGACGTCATAGACATCAATGCGCCAAAGCGGGGTACAAAACATTTGCTTTCATTAACAGACCGCTTGGCAAATCGAGAATTATCGGGAACAACCGACCTTGATGCTTGCTCCCACAAATATGAGAAATTGATTAAATCCCGCTCTCTTGTTGTTATTATTTCTGATTTTATGGAAGACATTGAACATATCAAATCCTCTGTATTAAGGCTTTCGAGCAATGATTTGGTTCTCATCCAAATCTTGGATCCGTTTGAGCGAAATTTGCCGATCCGAGGCGATTCAAGGTTTTATGATATGGAAACCGGCTCTGAAATGAAGACATATCTGGGGGATACGTTTCGCAAAAATTATTTCAAAGAGCTTGAAAATCATATCTCAGCGATTGATCACATCTGCAAAAAAACCGGCTCACAATTCTATTCGTTTACGACAGATACGCCAGTATTTGATTCCTTTTTAAAATTAATTGACAGGGGTGCGTGACATGGCACTTTTTGATTCCCTTCCGTTTATTTATCCTCTGGCTTTGCTTGGCTTGCTTTCCATAATTCCTTTAATTATTCTTTACATGCTTTTGCCAAAGCCGTTTAAAGTGGATATCCCGTCCGTGATGTTTTTAATCAAAACCGAAGAATCCCGTGAAAAAATTTATTCATCTATTACAAAAATCGTTAAAGACCCGCTTTTTATTGCACAATTGCTGGTATTGATTTTGTTGGCGGTGGCAGCTGCGGGTCCCTTTATCACCTCTTATGATACATACAGTGATGAACATACGGTCATCATCATCGACGCTTCCGGAAGTATGCAAACCAGTGGTCGGTTTGACCAAGCCAAAAACGATGCGCCAAAATATCTCAGCCGCGTCAATACTGTGATTTTGGCAGGGTCTGTTCCGATAGTCGTTGCTGAAAATGTCAGTGCGTCAGAGGCGACCAGTGTCATTAGAAGTTTGACACCAAAATCCACAACAGCTGACCTTGGCTCTTCCATTGCAGCTGCTGCAAATGTCCTTTCGGCCAAAGGCGGCTCAATTTATGTCTTTTCCGACTTTACTTCTTGGGAAGGGCTTAATCCGCTGGAGGCAAAAAACCTGCTTGGAAGCGGCTTAAATATCCAATACATCGCTTATGGAACACCCACAGAAAACAATTTGGCAATCGTCGGCGGATATTTGGAAAAATCAGGCGGCGGCTACAATTATCGATACATGGTTCGAAACTATGACTCCAGTCCAAAAACGGTATCCGTTTCCGTAACAACAACACTCTCAAACGGTTCAAAAAACACCTATTCTCCGATAACAATCACCGTTCCCGCAAATAATGTGGGCAGTTATGTTTTCCAAAATGTTCCCCGCGGAACGACAGAAATCAAGCTCAATGTCAATGATGCTTTACCCGGAGATGATGCGGCTTACGTCTCGATTCCAGAAATAAGGTCTGCACGGGCGCTTTATATTCATGATGCCGGCTCTAGAGACTTGCCGTCTCAAATTGCTTTATCTCTCATTCCTGAATTGTCGCTTGACGTTGCCGAAAATGTCCCGCCATCCATTTCATCGGAGTACAGTTTTGTTGTCGTCAATATGGGCAAGCGTACCCTGAGAACTGAAGAAATCAGTGCTTTGAATAATTATGCATCCGGCGGTGGCAATGTTGTTTTTGTTGCCGGCGAATATTTAACAGGTCAAAATCAAACACTGGATTTGTCTAAAATGCTGCCCGTTAGGGTGACCGATATGGTAACGTCGCAGATCGGGACACAAGTTTATGTCGTCGGAAGTGACATCGTTGACGGTTTGAATATGGAAGACATCTATATGCGCACTTATTTGCTTGCCGAGCCTCGAGATACACAAAGTTCTTCTTATCCGGCTCTTGCAAGGGACAGATCGCCGGTTATTGCTTATGGTCCGTACAGTTCAGGAATGGTCTTTTATATCGGATTTAATGATCATGCCGGTGATGATGCCTGGAACAATTTTGCCGGTTTTCCTGAGTTTCCGGTCTTTTGGATTCGGCTGACAAATTATTTCGCAGGCATTGGCGACATTTCGGAATACAATGTTAAAGCCGGTTCAATGATGATTTTGCCGGAAGAAACAGAAATTATAACCCCGGAAGGCAGAACTAAAACAAACAGAGTCCTTTTTGAGACCGCCGGCATTTATACCGTCGGGCAAAAGAAAATTGCCGTGAATATGTACAATGATAAAGAGTCCAACACGCTTTTGCCGCGCCTTGAAGGCATTGACTCATCCGGTAACGCCAATGAACTGCCGACTCTTTATGAAATTCAAAAAAATATCTTCTTTATATTTGCCTGCCTGGCAGTCATTTTCATGGTGGTGGAACTCTATTTGCTTCGAAAACGGGGAGATATTTAAATGTATTTCCAAACACCACTTGTATTACTTTTGCTCATTCCGGCAGTTATCGCAGCTGTTTATTTTTTTAAAAAAGCTGTCGGCAAAAAACAGCGCCTTCTTATCGGCACACGAGGCATTATTGCGATTTTGCTGATCATCGCTTTGGCAAATCCGATTTCGTTTATGACGGTAACAAAGACAGATACAAATCCGAATTTGATCTTAATTTCGGATGAGACCGACAGCATGAGATATTTTTCATCCGGCGCAGGCTCCGATTTGTATGAATTTTTTTCAGAAAGATTCCAAGTCAAATATGATATTTTAAGGGGCAATTATACCGCTATCGGCGAAAAAATTATACAATATGCAGACGGGCGCAATCAAATTCTTTTGGTGACGGACGGAAACAGTAACTACGGCGCCACTTTAAAAGAAGCCATTGATTTTGCTCTCCAAACCAACACAACCGTGTCAGCCGTCGTTCCGGCACTGACAAGAAATGATTTGAGTGTTGAAATTATCGGCGATAAATCAGTGATTATCGGAAATGACCAAGAATTCGGTATAACGGTTCGACAAGCCGGAAACGCAACAGTGACATATAGTTTTGAAGTCGCCATCGACGGTCAAATCGTTCAAAGAGGAACAGAAACGATGAATACTTCTGAAAAAACGACCCCTTTCACAACAAAATTTTCATCTCTTGGCGCCCACAATCTCACTGTTACAATAACATCCTCTGCGGATACAGATCCGATTAATAACAGATTCACAAAATCCGTTTATGTGATTGAAAAGCCCAATGTCATTGTTGTGACGTCTGAGCGCGATTCCTCCTTAATGCAAATTTTAGGAACAATGTACAACGTCACTGTTGTCACAAGCTTATCGGAATTCAGCAACTTGAATCAGGCGCTTTCCAACACCAAAACAGTTGTAATGGATAACGTTTTTATCGGAAATCTTTCAGAATCACAAGTCGATTCTTTAAAGACTTATGTCTCAAATGGCGGCGGCTTGGTTGTCGTCGGCGGCTCAAGTTCCTACGGCTACCCTGAAGGAAACAGCTATCTCAACACATCCTTTGAAAAACTGCTTCCGGTCGTTTCCATTCCGTCGGATTGGGAAGGCATACAAGATGTTTATTTGTTCATCGACGTTTCTGACAGCACAAGTGCTTTTGGGGACAACAGGGAGCCGATTGTCTCTAATATTAAAGCCACAGCAATTAACATCATTGAATCGGATTACTTCCATCAAGCCAATATGACCTATTTAACGATCGGGGACTCGGCTCGTGAAGTTTCCGGCGAGTTCTTTTATGTCGGCAATCCCAGAGAAGCCGAGAAGCTGAAAGATGAAATCGACAAGTTACAGACCGGCGATGGCCGAACAGACTTAAAGGACACATTTGAAAAAGCCGTTGAATTAATGGAAAACAGATCCGGTCAGCCTTTAATTATTATCCTCTCAGACGGCAATCTGGTGGCTCAGAATACTTACGCTCAATTGTTAGATGCGGAAAATTCCGTTTACAAATATGGGTCAACAATTGTCTTCATGAACATTTACACACACGCATCCATTCGTCCGGAGCAATTCAGGGATTCGAATGGAAATATTTATGCTCAAAGATTAGTACGCGAATACAGAGGACAAGGCGTTTATGTTGAATCACCTCAAGGCCGCCCCCTCAATCCGGATTTCTCTCAATTGCTCGGTTCGTCCGATAAACCCGATGACACCACAAAAGCCAGTTTATATATCTCCAATCCGAGACACTTTATTGTTCAGGGGATTGACATCACCAACACAAGTATCAGCGGTTATAACAGTGTCACGCCAAAAGCCGGTTCGGATAAATTAGTCATCGCATCTGACGGTTCTCCGGTTTTGACGGTTTGGCGTTATGGTTTAGGCAGAGTTGCTTCTTTGACAACAGATAATGGTGTCGGTCGCAGCAATTATTGGGCGCCGGAACTTTATGCAGCCCCGGGTTCTAAATTGGTGTCGGCGACAATGAATTGGGTCATCGGTGATCCAAATAAGGAAAGCGGGATCGTTATCGATTGCCCCGATACTTATGTCGGGCTTCCGGTGACGCTTCGTGTTTATATGTATGATGGCAGTGTTCCGAATTTGATGTTTAACGGAAGTCGGCTGATTTTAACGCTGGAGTCTGAAAATATTTATACAGCAGAATTGGTTTTCAATCAAACAGGAACTTTCAATGTCTCCGGCTATCCGATTACAGTAAATTATCCGGTGGAGTATCGTGATATCGGTGTCAATTCGGAGCTTCGCTCTCTTATTGAATCAACAGGCGGCTACATTTATTCTGTCAGCGACGCCAAAGCATTTTATATAAAAAATAACGGCGATAAGGTGACTTATAAGACAAGAGAGCCGATCAGTTTCAATGTTTATCTTTTGTTGTTTGCACTTCTCATCTTCCTCGGCGAAATTATTTACCGCCGCATTATGGAAATTAAAGACTTAAGGCGCCTTCATGAAGAATATGACCGCATGGAACGGGAAGGGCAAAGACCGTCTCGTCCGCCGGACAGATCTGCCTCTCAAAGGCAAAATGATATGGTTGCCGATGCGAAAAAAGATGCCGGTCGTTTTTTCTCTAAAGTCAAATCGAAGGTGAAAAAAGAAAAGTAAAGAGGGATTTTCTTTACGTCATTTTTCTTTTTTTTCAATTATCCTTATATATTAAAACAATAAAAAATTAAACAATAAAAAGTGGAGAATCAATAAAAAGTGGGGAAATCTATAAAAAACAGGGGATATTTAAATGTATTTTCAAACGCCGATTGTATTGCTTTTGCTGATCCCGGTGGTTATTGCATCTGCTTATTTTTTTAAAAAGGCTGCCGGCAAAAAGCGGCGCATTTTTATCGGCACACGAGGCATCATTGCGATTTTGCTGATCATTGCTTTGGCAAATCCGATTTCATTTATGACGGTTATAAAAACAGATCGAAATCTGAATTTGGTTTTAATTTCAGATGAGACCGACAGCATGAGGTATTTTTTACCCGGCGCAGGTCCTGATTTGTATGAATTTTTTTCAGAAAAATTCCAAGTCAAATATGATCTTTTAAAAGGAAATAATTCTGCGATCGGCGAAAAGATTATACAGTATGCGGATGGGCGAAATCACATTCTTTTGGTGACGGATGGAAACAGCAATTACGGCACCACTTTAGAAGAAGCCATTGATTTTGCTCTCAAAACAAACACAACCGTTTCAGCCGTCGTTCCGGTGCTTTCAAGAAACGACTTGAGTGTTGAAATTATCGGAGACAAAACGGTTATTGTCGGAACCGATCAGGAATTTGGCATAGTCGTTCGCCAAGCCGGAAACACAGCAGTGATGTATAATATTGAAATTGCAATTGATGGTCAAATCGTTCAAACAAGAACAGAAATAATGGGTGCTTCTGAAAAAACGACCAATTTCATAACGAATTTTTCATCCCTTGGCACCCACAATCTCACCGTCACAATATCATCCCCCTCAGATACGAATCCGGCTAATAACAAATTCACAAAATCCATTTATGTGATTGAAAAGCCCAATGTCATTATTGTGACATCAGAGCGCAGTTCTTCTTTAATGCAAATTTTAGGAACAATGTACAATGTCACCGTTGTCACAAGCTTATCGGAATTCGGCAACTTGGATCAAGCACTTTCCAACACAAAAACAGTCGTTTTAGATAATGTTTTCATCGGAAATCTTTCAGAGCCTCAAGTCAATTCTTTAAAGACTTATGTCTCAAACGGCGGCGGCTTGGTTGTTGTCGGCGGTTCAAGTTCCTATGGCTATCCTGAAGAAAGAAGCTATCTCAACACATCTTTTGAAAAAATGCTTCCGGTCGTTTCCATTCCGTCGGATTGGGAAGGCATACAAGATGTTTATTTGTTTATTGATGTTTCCGGCAGCACATCTTCTATAGCGGCAAACGGTGAGCGGCTTGACACCAATATTAAAACCACAGTCCTCAACATCATTGAGTCGGATTATTTCCAACAAGCCAATATGACCTATTTAACGGTCGGGGACACGTCTCGTGAAGTTTCCGGCGAGTTCTTTTATGTCGGCAATCCCAGAGAAGCAGAGAGGCTGAAAAATGAAATCATAGAATTAAAGACCGGTGATGATGAAAATAATTTAAAAGATACATTTGAAAAGGCTGAAAAATTAATGGAAAACAGAGGGGGTCATCCTTTAATTATTATTATTTCGGATGGTGGTCTGATGGGACCTTGGGATCCTCCTTATGATCAAACATTGAATGCAGCAAATTCCGTTTACAAATACGGGACAACAATTGCTTTCATGAACATTTATACAAACGAATCGTCTCGCCCGAATGATCCGAATTCGCCGTTTTATGATGCCGACAAAAACATTTATGTTCAAAGATTAGTAGACGAATACAGAGGACAAGGTGTTTATGTCGAATCCCCCCAAGGTCGTCCTCTCAATCCTAATTTTACTCAAGTGCTTGGTCCGTCCGGTAACCAAAGTAACACCACAAAAGCCGGTTTGTATATCTCTAATCCGAAACACTTTATTGTTCAAGGAATTAACATCACCGGCACAAATATCAGCGGCTATAACGGTGTCACTCCAAAAGCCGGTTCGGATAAATTGGTCGCCGCATCCGATGGCTCTCCGGTTTTGACGGTTTGGCGTTACGGTTTAGGCAGAGTCGCTTCTTTGACAACAGATAACGGCATTGGTCGCGGCAATTATTGGGCGCCGGAACTTTATGCGCCCCCCGGTTCTAAATTGGTGTCGGCAACAATGAATTGGGTCATCGGGGATCCAAATAAAGAAAGCGGTATTGTCATCGATTGCCCCGATACATATGTAGGTCTTCCGACAACGCTTCGTGTGTATATGTATGATGGCGGCGTTCCGAATTTGGAGCTCAACGGAAGCCGGCTGGTTTTAACATTGGAATCTGAAAATGTTTATACAACAGAATTGGTTTTTAATCAAACGGGAACTTTCAATATCTCCGGCTATCCGATTACAGTGAATTATCCGATTGAATATCGTGATATTGGTGTCAATTCAAAACTGCGCTCTCTTATAGAATCAACAGGAGGTGCCATTTATTCAGTTAGTGACGCCAAATCTTTGTACATTGAAAACAATGTCGTTGAGGTGACTTATAAGACAACAGTACCTGTCAGTTTTAGTGTTTATCTCTTGTTGCCTGCGCTTCTCATATTCCTCAGTGAAGTGATTTACCGCCGCTTCGTGGATATTAAAGAGTTAAGACGCCTTCATGAAGAATATGACCGCATGGAACGGGAGGGGAAAAGACCGTCTCGCCCGCCGGACAGATCTGCCTCTCAAAGACAAAACGACACGGTTGCCGATACGAAAAAAAATGTCAGCAGTTTCCTCTCTAAAGTCAAATCAAAAGTGAAAAAAGAGAAATAAGGAGATTTGATTTATGAATGAAAGCCTTACGGCGAATGTAAAAAAAACATCGGGACTTAATGCGAACACACTGAAAATGATCGCGATATTGGCAATGACGGTTGATCATTTGACATGGGTTTTTCTGCCGGGATATGGTACCGATTTCATTACGTTATCATTGCATATTATTGGGCGGCTGACAGCTCCAATCATGATGTTTTTTATTGTAGAGGGATATTTTCATACGAGAAATGTTAAAAAGTACATTTTTCGTATGTTTGCATTTGCCATCATCTCCCATTTCGCTTACGCACTGATGTTTGATAAAAGCTTTATTCCTTTTCAAAATACTGTCTTTGACCAAACAAGCGTCATGTGGACATTAGCTCTCGGTCTTACTGCTTTAGCAATTGACAAAAGCGAAAATCCAAAATTAAAAACATGGCACAAGCACATTTTAATCTGGTTTTGTGCTATTGCCGCATTTTGTGCTGACTGGAGTACGCCCGCAGCAGTTTGCATATTATACATGGGCAGAAACCGAGGCAATTTCAAAAAGCAAATGCAATGGCTTGTTTTCTTTATTGCATTGTATGCGATTGTTTATGCTATTTTTCTAAATCCGGTGTATGGGATTATGCAAATGGCTGTTGTTCTGTCAATCCCGCTGCTTTGGAAATATAACGGTGAACGAGGCAAATGGAAAGGGATGAAGTGGTTTTTCTATATTTATTACCCTGCTCATCTGGCTATACTGGGCTTAATTAGGATATATTTGCTTTGAATAGGAGTAAAAATAAAATAATTTTTTTGTTTTGTGAAAAAAGTAATCCATTCAAAAAATAAAAAAAAGACTCCATATTTAATGGAGATTGATGTTTATTTTCGTTTTTTCAGCTGATAATAATAAATGCAGCTGATCGCGATGAGCAGACCAACGCAAAGGGTTAAACCCAAGGCTGCGATTTTTTTCATATTTGCCTCCTTTTGATTCATATCGTTTTCATTGAAATTTGTGTTATTCGAGCTGTTATTATTGCTGCTGCCATTCGTATAATTGGAATTGTTATTGCTGTTGCTACTGTCTGCATTGCTGTTGTCGCTGTCTGTATTGTTGCTCGTATTGTTATTTTGAACTGTCATGCCGGTATTGTTTGCCGTTTCATTATTTGTTTTGTTTCCGGATGATGTGTTGTTTTCAGGGATTTTATTTTCATCCTGTCCGGTTATGTTAATCGGCAGAATGTATCCAATCGGCGTTGTTGTTTCCGAATCTCGAACAATTTTTAATTTTAAGTCATCCAATTCCGTTTGTGAATATTTTTGAAGCTCTTCAACAGATGCTGAAATCTTCAAGTCATAACTTTCTCCGGCGGCGAGTTCGATTTTTGTTTCGGAAAGATCAAAACAAGAAGAAGCTTGTGTTTGGACTCCGGCAGCGTCGGTATAAAAAATATAAGTCGTCGGCATATTTCCGGTATTTTTCAAGGTGACGGTTTTTGTGACGGTTTCGCTTTTTGTAAAATCCATTTCAATTTTCATGGGAGTAATAGAATCCCCGCCAACGATTTCAATATTTGAGGCGATGATGAAATCATTTAAGTTATTGTCTTGTCCTGCTGTTATGTTGACCAAAAGCAATGTTAAGAGAAGAATGCTGATTTTTATGATTTTATGATTCAATGTAATGTCCTCCGGTTGAATGTCATTTTTTAGAGGCATTTGTTTCAGTATCATTGAAAATATTAAACTTGCTATTTTTTCAAAATGCGAAGCTTTAAATATTTTTTAAAAACGTGAGAAACCCACCGATAAAAGAATCAAAAAAGATGAACGTAAGAAAAAATTGAAAACAATGAAAAAAAGATTCGGAAAAAAGAATCAAGAAAAGATGAATGTAAGGAAAAATTGAAAATGAAATGGAAAAATGAAATGGAAAAATGAAATGAAAAAATGAAATGAAAAAATAAAAGGAAAAAATAAAAGGAAAATGAAATGAAAAAACAAAAGGAAAATGAAAGAAAAAAGGAAAAAAAGTTTACTTAATCTTTATTTTCTTCATTAATTTTCATAAGTTCAACAAAACAAGCTGCGGCCACTTCAATACCGCCTTTTGTTCCGGGCATTGTAATCAGTGGGATTCTTAAATCGGCTTCTGCCAAGTATTTTTTAGAGCCTTTTTGTGTTTCAGGACCTGCCGGAAATCCAAGGACTAAATAAGGGCGAATGCCGCGCTCGATTAAGCGGCAAACGCTGAGTAAAGCAGCATCATCTTTCCCAATAATGATAATAGAATTTTTGATGTCGTCTTTGAGAACCATGAATCCGGCAACAGCTTTTGAAACATTGTATTTTTTAGCAAATTCGAGGGCTTTTGGATGGTCTTCGACACAAATGACATCCGGTTCCAAAAGCATGTATTTGTTTTTGATAAGATATGTGTCTGCATTGAACTGTTTTTCATTTTCAGATAAAACCGCCGCAGAAATGGCAGCCTTCAGCAACGGAACATCGGTATAAATCTTAGAATCGTTTTTAAAAGCCTTTAAGCCGGCCGTCACCGGATACAGTTTAAAAATCAATTTTTGAAGATATTCAACATCACCTGAAACCTTGATACAAGAAGATTTGATGCGGCTCTCATTCACAGTGTCACGAATTTCTTTAAATTCTTCCGTTTTTTTCACTTCTTTCTTTGGAACGGAGGGAGGCACTTTTGCCGAAAGTTGATCGTAAATCTCTCCGATGCTGATTTTAGCATTTTTATTTTCTTCGTCAGACATATGCGGCGCCTCAATAGTAAAAAGAATGAATAATTTTTGAAGGTTTTAAATGAGATTTATTTTTGAATAATTTTAATGAATACGTTTTCAGTTTGCTTATATGAACTTTTTCAATTTCTGTTTAATTGTGAATACGTTTTCAGTTTGCCTATATGAACTTTTTCAATTTCTGTTTAATTGTGAATTTTTCAATTTGTTTAATTGTGAATTTTTCAATTTGTTTATATGAGCTTTTTCAATTTCTGTTTATATGAATACGTTTTCAATTATAAATAATCGCTTTATTTACGAGATGACAATATCATCTCTTTTCGTACGGCAAAAATTTGAAAAACATTTATTCGTTGTTGACTTTCCACGTTAAAAGAATTCCGTCTCCAATTATTTCAGAAGATTGAAGTGTCAGCCCTTTGAGATGTCGTGTTGAAAAACCGCCTCCGTCCGCAAATGTGGGAGCTGTTTTTCCGCCGATGATGATATTGCCGACAAAAATTTTCAATTCATCCACAATTCCGGCATCGATGAGTCCAAAATTTAATGTGGCGCCGCCCTCAACCATAAGCCGGCTGATTCCTTCCTTTTTGAGGCATGCTGCCATTTCTGCCAAATCCACACAATTTTGGCCGGCAACAATGACTTTCGTCTCCGAATTTTTTAAAAGCTGATTTATTTTATCAGAGGAAGCTTCTTTTGAAACAATGATGATTTTTTTCCCTTTTCCTTTTTTGAAAATATCTGCATCAATAGGCGTTTTAGCATGGCTGTCAACAACAATTCGAATCGGATTTTCATCAACTCCGTTTTCAATTCTCCTTTTTTGGCGCATTTCCGATTTAACGGTCAAACTCGGGTTATCGCTAAGCATGGTTCCGATTCCAACCATAACGGCGTCGGAAGAGGCGCGCAGTTCATCGACACGATCGAAATCCGCTGCTCCCGAAATTTTAACTTGCTTACGCTCATATGTTGACAATTTACCATCTGCCGACATTGCAGAGTTGATAAAAATATACGGGCGATCATTTGGTGTCATAAAAATCCGGTTTAAATCAAATAAAAATAAATGTAAAAATAAAAAACGGAATCATCATAAATTTGATCATTCCATTTTAATTAACGGCAATAAAAGATCACGATCAACGAGCATGCTTTCCAATTTTCCGGATGCGTCCACAACAGGCATTTGATCGATTTTTGCACGCCTCATTTTTCTGGCGCAGACACTGACGCCTGTAATCTTTGTTGCGGTAATCAAATCTGAAACCATAATGTCTTTGGCACATTTGTCCATCGGCAATTTCACGCTTGAGACACTGTAGTAAATGCTCATCGTGTCTCTCATGGATTCCCATGTCCAGCTGTCATCATCATCGCCGGCAGACATGTCCGATTTCTCAACACGGTCTTCGATGATACTGGAACCGACAACATCTCGGTCTGAAATAATGCCGACAAGATTTAAATTAGAATCCATGACCGGACAAGCTTTCACATCTGCCAGGCCCATTTGTCTGGAAACAACCGGAAGCGGTGTGTCGCTCCAAATCACAAAAACACCCGGAGAAATATAGTTTTGAATCGGCGTTTCAATTTCAAAATCCGCAATAGCCCCGATAACGTCGGCTGTTGTAATTAATCCCTTCAAATATCCGTCTTTGTCAATAACAGGAAGGCGGCGGATATCTTTTTCATAAAGGATGCGTGCCGCTTCTTTTAAAGATTCGCCGATCTGAATCGTTACCGGATTTCGTGACATCAAAAGAGCAAGTTGTTCTTCTTCCGGATTTTTAAGAATGTTGGTTCTTGAAACAATCCCGACAACTTTGCTGTCCTTTAAAACCGGAACCCCGGACACATTTTTATCTTTCAAGATACTTAAAACTTCATCACGCGATCCGGGAAGAGTCGCAATGGCCACATCTTTGACCATGATATCTTCAACATTGGGAATCTTTGTCGCCATTTTTTACACCTATCTTTCTCAGACTATGTCAGAGGGGTTTAAAAATATAAAAAATATAAAAAATATTAATGAGAAAATACATTTAAAATATTATGAGTACAAAAGGATGATAAGATATATAATTTTGGTTGTCCTGCCCTTTTCGTTAACTTTTAGATATTTAGATTATATATGAATATAGATTTTGCGAAACTTTTTTCAAAAAACTATATATTATTTAGATAAAATATATATAAACCCGTTCCTTTTTGAACTGTTAAGTTGCTTTATACGGAAATCTTTAAAAAATGATCTTTCGGGTCTTTCATTTAAACCGTCTAAAAAAGCAGTAAGCTGCGAATGACATTTGAAAAATAAAGCAATTGTAATTATGCACAATATACGCAAAGTATGTACATCAATATAATTTAATCCATTTTGGAGTTTACGCTTATGAAAAAACCAGCAATTTCATTTATTGCTTTATTCTCTGTTTTGCTCATCGCTCTCGTCGGTGCAGGCTGCCTCAATCCAACGGCAAACAGTGAAAATATAGTCGCCAGCGGTTCAACAACCGTTTTGCCGCTGATGCAAAACCTGTCTGAAATATACCATGCAAAGAACACGGATGTTATCGTTATTGTCAAAGGCGGTGGCTCCGGAACGGGCATCGCTGAATTGGTTGACAAAACCAACGATATTGCGATGTCTTCTCGAGAAATTAAACAAGAAGAAATTAACGATGCCAAAGCAAACGGTATTACTCCGCAGGAATACATCATTGCTTATGACGGCATTACTGTTGTTGTTCATCCTTTAAATCCGGTGAACAGTTTAACACTTGACCAGCTTCAAAAAATTTATTCCGGTGAAATCACCAACTGGCAAGAAGTCGGCGGAAACGACGCGACAATCGCTGTCATTTCTCGAGATTCGGCTTCCGGTACACAAGAATACTTCCAAGAAGCTGTCATGAAAGACAAGGATTTTCGTTCGGATATGATTACTCAATCCGCAACAGGCGCTGTCACCCAAGAAGTCTCTCAAAATGAAAAAGCCATCGGTTTTATCGGAACAGCTTACCAAAGCAGCTCCGTCAAGAGTCTTGGAATTGATGTTGACGGCACAGTCATTTACCCGACGGATGAAACCATTTTAAGCGGCAAATACCCGATTTCAAGAGCTTTGTATCTTTACGTTCCGAGTAACCATTCTCAAGCGGTTCAAGACTTCATTAACTATATTTTAAGCCCCGAAGGACAGCAAATCGTCAAAGACGTGGGTTATGTCCCGATATAATTCAAAAAAAGTATGGGGAAAAATCATAATGTTTCTTCAAAGAAGTAAAATGAGAGCTTTCAAAGATAAATCAATGAAATCTCTCTTTTTAATTGGAGGTATCGGAACAATTTTGATTCTCCTTTTAATTTGTTTTTTCTTATTTACGGAAACTGCCGACTTTTTTAAAACACAGAGCCTGTTTGGGTTTTTAACCGGACTTGAATGGAAGCCGGCTTCCTCTTCACGCCAATTTGGTTTGATTCCGCTGCTTTTCGGAAGTATGATTGTCACTTTCGGAGCCATTGTACTTTCCGTTCCGATCGGTATTTTAAGTGCCGTCTACATTGCAGAAATCGCAAACAAAAAAACAGCTGAAATTTTAAAGGTTGTTGTTGAATTGTTGGCAGGCATTCCTTCCGTTGTTTTGGGTTTTTTCGGTCTTGTTCTCTTTGTTCCGTATATCCAAAGAATGTTTGACTTAACGACAGGACAAACAGCGCTGACCGGCTCTATTATTTTAGCCATCATGGCACTTCCAACCATTATTTCTGTTTCGGAAGATGCCATATCATCCGTCCCATCCGCGCTCAAACAAGGCTCTTATGCGCTTGGCTCGAATCATTGGCAGACGATTTACAGAGTTGTTATCCCTGCCGCTTTTTCAGGCATATCCGCTGCCGTTATTTTAGGCATTGGAAGAGCGATTGGCGAGACGATGGCGGTGATGATGGTCACCGGAAATATGGCTATTATTCCATGGTCCAATCCTTTTTTCTCATCGGTTCGGACAATTACAGCAACAATTGCCCTTGAAATGGGAGAAGTCGCTAAAGGAACGGAACATTATTATGCCCTTTTCGCGATCGGTGTCGTTTTGTTTTTCATGACTTTTTGCGTCAATTTAATTGCAGACGCCATTAAAAGAAAACATCGTCTGGAGGCTTGATTCATGATGCAAACAAAGACGGCTTTTCAAAAAAGGCAAGTCGTTTATCAAAAAATCGCATTTTCACTCATGCGTTTTTCAGCCCTTTTGGTTGTTTTGGTGCTTTTTTTCATATTAGGCGACATTTTTCTGAAAGGATATTCTGCGATTTCAATTGATTTTTTGACAAAGGTACCCTTCAATCAAATGACACAAGGCGGTATTTATCCTTGTATTGTCGGTACGGTTGAATTGGTGGTCTTGTCTCTTGTTGTTGCTGTCCCTCTTGGAGTGATTGCCGCGATTTACATGACAGAATATGCAGCAGACGGCAAAATCAAATGGATGGTTGAGCAAGCGGTCAACAATCTTGCCGGAACGCCATCTATTATTTTTGGATTATTCGGTATGGCTTTCTTTGTAAAATATGTCGGATTCCCGCTTTCATTATTAACGGCATCTTTAACGATGGGGCTTTTGATTATGCCGGTGATTATCCGAACAGCTCAGGAAGCATTGCTGGCTGTTCCAAAAGAATACAGAGACGCTTCTTATGCACTGGGTGTCACAAAATGGGAAACGATTTGGAATGTCATTTTGCCTTCTGCCTTTTCGGGACTGATTACAGGCATTATTATCAGCATTGGACGTGCTGCCGGAGAAACTGCTCCAATTTTGTTTACAGGTGCGGTTTATTATTATCCGAAGCTTCCGGATTCCGTTTTCTCGCCGTTTATGGCACTTGCATATCATCTTTTTGTGTTGGCGACAGAAAGCATAAATATCGAATTAACGCGCTCCATCCAATATGGAACAGCTTTGATTTTGTTGGTTATTGTTTTTTCAATGAATATGATCGCTGTCGTTATTCGCCGGCATTATAAGAAGAAACATTCCTATTAAAAATAAAATGATGATTTTAAAAAATAAAATGGTGATTTTGTGAATACATCTCAATTGGCGATGGCAGCAAATACAGTAAATAAGCATTCTTATTCATTTGCTGCACCATCAAAAACATCTACGTTAACGGGGGAGCTTAAGTCTATGGATGCTTATAATACAGCACAAGCAGTCATTCCAAAGAACACAATTGATGTTCGGAATTTGAATTTATGGTATGGGGACAATCACGCATTGAAAGAGATTTCGATGTCTGTCCCCCAAAACAGTATTTACTCCTTCATTGGTCCTTCCGGTTGCGGTAAATCAACATTTTTGAGAACTTTAAACCGTATGAATGATATGATTGCAGGCTGCCGTATTGAGGGATCCGTCCAAATTGACGGACTCAACATTTACGACAGTTCCATGGACGTCACGCATTTAAGAAAACGCGTTGGAATGGTTTTTCAAAAGCCCAATCCGTTTCCCATGTCCATTTATGATAATATTGCCTATGGTCCGAGAATTCATGGTGTTGCAAAAAAGGAAATTAGCGGAATCGTTGAAGATGCCTTGCGCCGTGCAGCCCTTTGGGATGAAGTTAAGGACAGGCTTCGTGATCCCGCTTTATCTCTCAGCGGTGGACAACAGCAACGATTGTGTATTGCAAGAACGCTTGCGGTAAAACCCGAAGTTATTTTATTCGATGAACCGTGCAGTGCGCTTGATCCGATTTCCACCGGTAAAATCGAAGAGTTAATGACAGAGTTAAAAAATGAATATACAATCATTATTGTGACACACAATATGCAGCAGGCTGCCAGAATCTCCGATTATACGGCATTTTTCCTAATTGGTCAGTTGGTTGAATCCGGCAGAACAGAAAAGATTTTTGAAAACCCGAGAGATAAAAGAACAGAAGGATATATTACCGGCAGGTTTGGATAATGATTCAACAAAGAAGGTTTGGATAATGCTTCGGCAAAGATAGGTTTGGACAATGATTCAACAAAGAAGGTTTGGATAATGCTTCGACAAAATTACGAAAAAGACTTGCAAAACATGAGAAACAATGTCATTCGGATGAATGAAGTTTCAATTGAAATGTTTGAATATTACACAAAATATTTTTGGAAACCCGACGAGTGGCTGGAAGAAAAATTATTAAAAATGACAACTCAGCAAGACTCACTTGAAGACGAAATTGAAAAATTGGCGACAAGAATCATTACACTCCAGCAGCCCGTTTCAAAAGAAACACGTGAAATCCTTTGTGCGGTTCGAATCGCTGTAAGCTTGAAAAAGATCTGTGATCATGTGGCGGATATTTCAGAATATGCCTCAGTATGCCAAGACCGTATTCAAAGAGATTCGGAAGAATTTGGGGTCTTAAAACAAATGAGTGAAAAGGCTTTAACCATGATTCAGGGGGCTTATGAAGCGTATAAAACACGCGATTATGCCAAAGCCGTTTTGACCGCCAAAATGGATGATGAAATCGACTACATCTTTCGTAAAATTCGTGATAAAATTGAAGAGGAAGAGCCTCAAAACAGAGCTTCCCTATGTTCTATGATGCTGGCAAATCACATCGAGCGCATTTGCGACCATGCAGCGAACATTTGTGAAGAAATCGTTTATTTGGAAAATTATGAATTGATCCGGTTAAATCCCAAAAGCAGTTCAAAATCCTGAGAATGTTTAAAAAATGATTTTATACCGACAGACTCCAATCGTAGTCGGTTTTCCTTTTTTACTCGTTTTTCTTATCGCTTTTCTTATCATTTTTCTTAATCGCTTTTCTTATCGTTTTTACTCGTTTTTCTTATCGCTTTTCTTACTCTTTTTTTCTTGCTCGATATTTGCTCTCACAACCAATACTTGCTGTTTTGCATTTCGGACAATTTTTTCAGAAACGCTGCCAAGCAATATTCTTTCAAGCGCTTTTTTGCCCGTTGCGCCGACAACAATCAAATCCGCATTAATTTGATTGGCAAATTGTACTATTTCAATTGCAGGCGCACCTGATCGGCTGGCAGTTTCCAGAGGCACATTTTCTTTTTCAGCAAGCATGCGCACATATTCAAGTGCCGTTTCAGATTCTTGTTTAATATTTTCAGTAATTAATTCCCATTCGGCGCTTGTCGGCGTAAAGTTTGAAATGTCCGAGACATAAATCGCATACAGTTTTGCACCTGTCAATTTTGAGAGACCGACAGCGGTGTTAATTACTTTTTTGGCATAGACTGTTCCATCTGTCGCAACAACAATTGTATTGTATAGTCCTTGGGTCATTTCCTTAGCCTCTTTCGTATAAGCCTTTCAAAACAAAAATTCCAATTTTATATTGTTTTAAACAATTATGAATCTTTTTAAATGATTCCAAAAATGCCACCGTTTCAGATTTTTCCAAAAAATCCTGCAAGCAGCAATTGACTTCCTTAAATAATTCCTAAAATGTCATCGGCTCGGGCTCTTCTGACAAATCCTGCCAACGGATTTTGAATATTTTTTAAATTCGAGGATTTTGCGTTTAATATCATTAAATCGGCTTTTTTTCCGACGTCAATAGATCCTGTAAATTGGCAGCCGAGTGTATCAGAGCCGTTTGTTGTGGCCATTTTGAAAACAGCCGCATCCGAAAGACCATAAATTTTGGACAAAAGATGCATTTCTTCAAACATATCCGGTGAGTTCAGCATTATGTTATCTGTTCCAATACTGACGCAAATGCCTTCTGCAAGCATTTCCAAGACCGGAGGCAGCCCGACGCCGGTTGATAAATTTGAGCGGATACAAACCGTCACGCTCGTCCCTAAATCGGCGGTCTCCTTCAAATCTTGTGAAGAGGCATGCGTCATATGAATTAAAATGTCAGGCGACAATTCCAAAGCGGATTTGATATCGTTTTTGTTCTTTTCTCCGGCATGAAGAGAAACTTTCTTTCCTTTGGATTTTGTTTTAGAAGCTATTTTTGAAATCAAATATTCGTCCAGATCATTTGCGCCGCTGAGTCCGATTCCATCGGCCTGCTCTAAAATTTTTCGAACCTCATCTAAAATCATGTCAACCATCGGCTCAATTTCTCCGGTCAAATTTGATGCGGTCGGATATAGGCATGCCGGGCGCCCAAAAATTATGGGCTGAATACCGTGCGCCGCATTTAAAATCGCCTTTTTGAGTGCTGAAATCCCCTCTATCCCTTCTTCCCTAAAATCAGCAAAAACAGAAATTCCGTTGAGATACAATTCACAAATCGCATCTTCCATTGAATTGACAGCAGTTTCATAGCTTAAATTTTGTAAAAAGCGGTGTTTTAAACCATCCGGCGGCCGAATTAATGCATCCAACTCACGCCTTATGGAATAATCATTGATCGGATTTCCAAGAGGCGGATCTTTAATCAAAGTGTCTCCAATGTGCGTGTGTGCGTTAATAAACCGCGGCACGATCCAATTTTCAGATTTTGTTTTTGTTTCTTCGATCTCTTTGATCCGTCCGTTTTCGATATAAATATTTCCGGAAATCAGAGTCGGGTCAGTTCCTAAAAATATTTGTCCTGAAACAACGCGGTCGTATGACAAATTTTCTTTGACAGCCTGTTCTTTTGACGAATTCATGCCGTCAGCTCTCTCTTTATCTGTTTTTGCAATGATATCGAAGAGTTTTTTATAATCGGAATCGTTAAAGCCGGACATATGCCACCGTTTATACTAATATATGACAAGAACGGGAATTAATTATTTATCCTTTCCCCGTCTTTTTTTGATGTCGCATTGTATAGGTCCTGGCATGAGAATTTCCGGATAATCCGGTCAGTGATTGTTTCAGACAACCCCAATGCGGTACATAAAAACCGTGCGCAACTGCCCTTTGCGAGGGAAACCGAAGGTGACTGAGGATTACCGAAAAAGTATGATCCTTGGGTGTTAGTAAAGGGCGACAGCACTTTTTTGGAGCCCGCCTGAAGCTCGTCAAGAACACGCTAGGAACGTGTCAGGAACGCGTCAGGAACGCGTCACGAACACGTCACGAACACGTCACGAATATGTCATGAACATGTCAGGAACGCGTCACGAACACGTCACGAACACGTCACGAACATGTCAGGAACACGTCACGAACATGTCAGGAACACGTCACGAACATAGTTGGAACTCATCCAGGAACACACGTCAGGAACACGCTAGGAACACGTCAAGAATATGTCAGGAACACGTCACGAACATGTCATGAACATATCAGGAACACGGCAATTATTTATATTTATTTACATAATATGCTTTCATGTCAAAAAAATCATTTTTTTCCAAATATACCAAAAAACAGCTTTATGCTTTTGTTTTGGTCGGCATTTTGATTTCTTTAACATTTCTCATGCTTTCCTATTCTGTCAAATTGAAAATCGATTCCGGTCAACTAACACCTGAAGAATCAGATCGTCAAAAACTCATTTTTGCTTTTACAATAATCGGTACAACAATCGGATTTGTTATTGCGATTGTTCCTTGTGTTAAAGTTTTTCAAAGGGATATCGAGATTCTGAAGTCAAAAGAAAGAACCAAAGATCCATTGCCGGACAGTAATCCTAAAAAAGAAGATTAAAGAAATCGACTTTGGGGAATCAATTTCAATGAATTTGATGAAAAAATAAACTCAACGGAAAAAAAGGAAAAGCCGTCGAAATTTGATTAAATGTCGAATGAAGAAATTAAAAAATTTTACTTTTCTTTTTTATTCACGTGGATAAACGTAGATGTCATACTTCTGTTCAAGAATATTGGGTTCAATTCTTTGAGACAGCGGGTTTGTTGAAACATAATCGCCCGCACTTATTTCCTCGTCATCGTCCATGTCAACGAATGCAGAAATGATATAGATCCCTTTCGGGTCTAATTTTTCATTATACTCCAAAACATAATTGTAATTCTCTTTTTCACCATTTTCAAAGACTGTTGACGTCACAGTTGTCGGATGAGCCGGATCAGTGATATTTATCAGTTCCAAGTAAATATTTGCATTGTTAAACGGCTGGGATCCGTCTTCTGTCATAATTTTTCCTTCAAACTTGTAATTGTATGTTGAAGAATTCAAGCATCCCAATACGGAGATGATTAAAACCAAACAAGCTAAAATCATAATCAGTATTTTGAATTGATTTTTCATAATTCCCCTCTTTATTCTTTTTTATCTTCTTTATTCTTTAGATGCTAAAACCATTTCAAGATAAGATGTTTTAATAGAATCTGCCTTTGTAATGCCGTATTTTTTTAAAAATTGAAAAATACGATCCGTTTCATTTTGAACGGTTTGATGATCTGCATTTTTTAAGTTGCTTTCAATTTCAACAAACTCTCCCAGTCCTTTGATAGTGTCAAATCCGATTGAAAAGCCGTCCCAATTGTATATTTCGCGGCTCTTTATCACACTTCCGGATTCAAAAAAGCCAAGCGCTTTTAATATTTTTGACATCATTTCTTCATCAGCCGGACTGTTGAATTCCGGACGCGTTTTTGAGACGGTGTCTAATTTCTGTCCTTTGTATGTGATTTCGCCTTTCCCGTCGACCGATCGAATTCTTAAAGCTTCATCCGTTTTTGAAAAATCGCGAATCGGCGAATTGAAATAAATGTCATGCTGCTGCTCTGTTCCGGCGTAAACGGCGCCGTTTCGGATTAAATCTTGCTTCATCGCCTCATGCATCATTTTAATTTTGACTTCGATTTCAAGATTCATTCTTGTCACTCTTGCTGTTCTTATTTGTTTTCTTGGCGTTTTTGTCGACTTCTTTTAGACCGTCGATGACCGCATCATATTTTTCACAGACGCGCTTAATTAAGTTGCCGGATTGATTTTTGTGTGTCGGGAATGTAATATCGTCTTTTTTAATCTTTTTGCCACCGGAAGGTGTTTTATAATCCGGCGAGACAACAATTCCGTCAACTGACAAGCCAATGCCGAGTTCCCCCAAAATTTTGGCTGACATTTCGGTTGAGGGGCTTGCTTTTGTTTTAATAAGAAGCGCCTTATTGCGGTAAATGTCTTGCAGTTCTTTTAAGTCTTTAATGTTTTCTTCCACTTTTGACATTTTTCCATATTGTGAAAAGTTTTCACCAAGCTCTCTTGTAATCATTTGCAAGTCATCAATTAAATCGCTGAATGTGGTTGAAGACATTTCTAAAATCTGTCCGCCGTAAGGCGAAGATTGGGTTTTAAGTTTTTCAGCATATCCTTTTGCCATAATTAAAATGTCTGTCTCTTCCAAAATTTGCAAATCGTTTTCTGTCGACTCATACGGGTTAACAACTTTATAGTCGGTCATGCCGCACATGCGCACCAAAGATTCATACATGGGCGTGACAGATATTTTCTTTTTAAATTCGATGAGCGAAATATGACTTTTCCCGCCTTGTTTTCTCATGATTTCAACCATTTTATTTCGAACATCAGTGGTATCGTTGGATGAAATTCCAAAATATTCCGCAAATAAGCGGGTTGTTGTCATCATTTTTGTCCGACCGTGCGGCTTTAAATCAATAAATCCGCGCTCTTCAAGTTCATTGATGTGGTCATAAGCATTGGAGCCGCGCATTTCAACAATCGCAGATTTTGTAACAGGTTGATGATACGCTATGAGTGAAAGTGTTTTTAGGTGAGGGGACGTCAATTCCTTTGGGGCGACATCTTTGACTTTTTCCGCAAAGTCCGGCTTAATCTGCATGACATAATGACCGGAAAGATCCACAATTTCAATGCCGGATTGCCTTTGCAAATATTCATTCTGTAATTCCAAAACCAGTCGGGACACTTCTTTTTTGCTCAGCCTTGAAATTTTCATGAGAGTTTCAGCTGTCACCGTGCTTCCTGATGCAAATAAAGCAGCTTCAATAATTTGTTTTCCGGTATTATTTTCCGTCATTTTATCCGTCCGGTTTTATTTTCTGTTCATTTGTCCATCTGAATTTGTTTTTTATTCATCCTCTGCCGGTTTTTTTCATTTATTCAGCAGCATTTGCTTCTGTAATTACACCAATCGGATCCGGCAATTTATCATCAGCTATGGCACTATAAGGATAAATGTAAAGAGTTTGGTAAATTTCTTTTTGATACAAAACCACTTCTTTCATAGTGGCTAAGAACAGCAATGAAATGTAATCCATAATTCGGTCGACGCCTTCTAATTCAAAAATGTCGTCAAGTGTTACAAACACCTTTTCTTTGAAGAGTTTTTTCAAAATTTCAAGAAGCGTTCCCGTTCTTTTTAGAATGGCTTCGTCATGGGCCATGTTCATGACGTCCTCTGTTGTCAGTTCAACATCAATGTAGCGACGGGATTTGTCGGAGCGCAACGTTTCTTTTCTTTTAATGACTTCTTTTTCTACCTTTTTCAGTTCTTCAATTAATTCTTTTAGAGTGACCGGACGGCGTGCTGTTCTACGAACCGGCAAACTCGGCATATTAAATTCATTGATGTCAAACTCTTCTTCCTCAATGCTTTCTTCATCAAAATTTTCTTCCCACATTTCCTCTTCTTGGAAAAGGCCGGTGGATTTCATTCTTAAAAGAACACAAGAGTAAAGGAGGGTTCTTCCCGAGATTCTTAAATCCATTTGCTGAAGCTCTTCGATCTTGTTTAAGAAGGTATCCGTGACTTCAACGATATCGATGTTCCACGGGTCAATTTTTCCGTTTTTTGCCAATTCCACTAATATTTCAATCGGCTCGTTGCCGATAAATGAAGAAAAATCTAAAGAATCAACATCAATTCCGCTTTCATTTAAACTGCTGCCAAGAGAGTCAATAAAATATGATTTTGCATTATCGGTTTTATTTTCAAGATAGACAATATCAGTCATGCGATTTTCACTCCTGTAATGCCGGTGGCGCCATCGTTTTGAGTCACACCGACAATTCGGTCTGAGCGTTCAAGCATGGGCTTTCTTAAGGAAATAACAATAAATTGTGCAATTTTGGATGATTTTGCGATACGTTCAGAAACACGCTCGACGTTCCAGCTGTCTAAGTTTTGATCGACTTCATCAAAGACGTAAAACGGTGCAGGGCGGTATCCTTGAATTGCGATGATAAACGCCAGAGCCGTCAAACTTTTTTCGCCGCCGGACATGGATTCCAAACGGATAATGTTTTTGCCTTTCGGCTGCGCGTGAAGTGTCATGCCGCCTGCAAACGGATCATGTGGATTTTCTAAAAGCAATTCGCCCTCACCGTCTGCCAGCTCATAAAAGGCTGCTTTGAAGTTTTCATTAATCCCTTCGTAAGCTTCCATAAACGTGTCACGTTTCAATTTTTCGTATTGGTCAATACGCGTGAGCAGCTGTTCTCGTTCATTAAATAATATGTCGCGCCTTTCAACAAGCGTTTCTTGCCGGGCATTGACCTCATCATATTCATCAATCGCGCGCATGTTGACAGGTTCAAGTGCAATCATTTCTTTTTCAAGAGATTCAATTGTTATGTAAACCGTTTGATAGGATGGAATTTCCTCATCTTCCTTTTCTTCCAAATTCCTGTCTTTGATTTCTTGCGTCAAGTCCAAGCATTGCTTTTCAAGCGTGTGGTATGTCAAAGAACAAGCATTTTTGTGACGCTTGATTTCTTCAAAGGAAAATCGCATTTTATCCAATTTTTGGCGTGCAGCGCCGAGTGCTTTTTCCATTTGGTCTCTTTTTTCCCGTAGTTCTTTTAACTCTTCTGAAATCTCAATTTCACGTGCTTCGTGTTGTTTTTGTTTACCGGCATATTCTTTAATTTCATCCTTCAACGCGTCAATATTGTCTTTGCTTGTTCTTTTCCTTTCTTCCAGCTTTTCAATTTCGGCACGGGTTTCAGTAATGATATCTTCTGCATATTTTTTAGACAGTTCAATCGCATTCATGTCGGACTTAATATCCGATAATCGTTCTTTCAGATGCTGAATTTCATCGTCAATGCGCCGATCTTTTTGGCGATATTCTTCAAGTTCAGGGTCGTTTAATTCCTCTTCAATTTTTTTAATTTCAGCTTCGAGTTCCTTTTGAGCATCTTCTTTTGCCATGCGCTTTTCAATGATATCGTTCATTTCATTTTTCAAAGCATCTCTTTCCTTGCCCAAGGCATCGAGCGCGCTTTGTTTTGTTTCCAATATTTCAGAAAGGCGGCTTTCACGGTTTTCGATTTCTTCAATGCGCATTTCCTTTTTTGAAATCTCATTTGAAATGGCATTGACACGTTTATCGGACGTAGAAATTTTTGCCTCCAAATCATCGAGTTTGGTAATCAAGTCGGCGCGCTTTTTGTAAATTTCACGAATTTCGCTGCTTAACACTTCCAATTGATCGCGCTCTGTTGCGGCAAACGAAACACGCGATTTTTGGGAAACCGCACCGCCAATCATAGCGCCACTTTTTTCAATTGTGTCGCCATCAAGCGTCACCATTCTGTATCTTCCAATGGAGCGGCGTGCATTTTCAAGTGTGTCAATGACAACGGTGTCACGAAAAACATACCAAAATGCCGATTCATATTCCGGTTCAAAATCAATCAAATCAACAGCATAGCCGATAAAACCGGGCGCAGAAACATTCGGCAAGGATCTTTTCTGCTCCATTTTATTCAGCGGAAGGAAAGTGGCGCGCCCGATGTTTTTTCGCTTTAAATAATTAATCGCATGTTCAGCATCTGCATCATTTTCAACAACGATGGACTGCATTTTTCCGCCGGCGGCAATTTCCAGTGCTTTGGCATATTTTTGGTCAACACGACCAAGGTTGGCAACCGCGCCGATGATGCCGTATAATTCTTCTTTTTTGGCGGCTTTTAAAATTTCTTCAACAGCGTGAGAATAAGTACTGCCGACTTCTGTGGCGCGAACCCGCGCTTCAATAATGCCGTATTCTTTTTCAAGAGCAGAGGCTTTATCTTCAAGCTTCTTTTTATCATCAGAAGCACGCCTTTGAGCGGACTCCAAATCATCAATATCTTTTTTGAGTTTATCAGATTCTTCAACCATTTTTGAAATATCGTATTGAGTAACCTTTGTGTCACTTTCCGCATTGTCTGCGTTTTCTTTCGCTTCGACGATTTCATTTTCAATGTCTTTGATTTCTGACGCTTTTCGGCGAAGAGCATCCGTTAAGCGGTCTTCATCACGAATCAATTGATTTTTCTCATTTTTAAATAATTCCAATTCTTCCCGCTTTTGATTAAGTATAATTGTTTTTTCAGCGTATTTCTTATCAACATCTGCAATTTTTGAAGCAAGCTGTTTTTTTTCTTCATTTTTGTCCGTTTGCTGTTTTAATACGGTTGCTTCTTTTTTGTTCGCGTCTGCAAGGGATTGCTCAAGCGTTTCAATTTCTTTTTTGCGGCTGTCGATTTTAACAAAAAGATCTTTGCGTTTGGATTCAAAGTCGCTTTCTTCTCGCTCCAATACGCCAATCGTTTCTTTCACACGCGAAATTTGACCTTTAATTTCTTCAATTTCTTTTTTGATTTGAATTTGTTCATCTTCTCCTTTTTGGCGGATTTCTAAATTCAAATCAGACAATTCGGATTCGGCGCTTCCTTGCTCAGCTTCTTTTTCTTTTATTTTATTTTCAGTTTCTTCTTCAAGCGCCGTGTATTTTGAAATTTCATTTTCGACATTTTTGAGTTCGGTTTTCGCATCTTTTAATTTCGCTAAAATCACATAGCCTTCATATTTTTGCTTCTCTTCGCGAAGGGTTTTGTATTTTAAGGCGTGATCTCTTTCCGATGACAAGCGGTCTAATTGTGCTTTCACTTCGTCAATGATAATATCAATTTTTTCAATTTGTTCTTTAACAATGTCAAGCTCTGCCAATGATTTTTGTTTCTTTTCATCAAATTCAGCGACGCCTGCAATTTCATCAATGATTTTTCGACGCTCAAACGGCGTCATTTTTGTCGTAATTTGGGACACATCGCCCTGCATGACAACATTATATCCTTCCGGCGTGACGCCGGCTTTGCTGAGAAGTTCATGAATTTCAGTTAAGCTGACGGCTTTTCCATTAAAGTAAAAATAGCTGTAGTATCCCGCTTTTGTCTGTTTGATCTTGCGGGAAATTTCAAAAGTATCCGCTTCGACAGGCGCTTTTCGATCTGTATTATCAAAGGTAATCGTCACTTGAGCAAATTCGGGCGGCTTGGATTTTGCATCATTAAAAATCAAATCTGTCAATTTTTCGGCACGCATGGTCTTAGAACCGGATAAACCAAGCGTAAAGAGAATCCCATCAACGATGTTTGATTTTCCGCTGCCGTTTGGTCCGGATATCGCCGTAAAGCCATCATAAAACGGGATTTTAATCCTTTTTCCAAATGACTTAAAGTTGACAAATTCAATTTCTTTAATGAACACTTACGTTCTCCTCCAAAATGTCTGAGTTAATCGTAAGTAATGACTTCCGTCCCATCTTCATCGACTGAAACGATGTGTTCTTTTTTTTCCGCTCCTGAACGGTTTTGCCCCTTTCCAAATCTTCGGCTTCCTCGATTTTGTTCAGCAATAATGTATTCACAGTTTGCGTTATAATCTTCTTCCGGATCTTCTTGTTTCGGACCTTTGTTGCTGCCGATGATATATTCACTTTTATCTGGTTTTTCCGGCGGCTGTTCTTTTGGAATTTTTTGAATTGTAAGAGGTCTGTTTTCAACAGGTGGCGGGCTTAGAGGCAGGTCCGGAACCGGTGCAGGATTTGTTAGTGGGAAGACATCAATAACCTCTTCCTCAGCATCTCCAAAATAAAAAGGATCGTTTTTGGCAGGAATGACTTTTGCCGGAACAAATTTTTCAGGCTCAGCATAATTCTTTTTTGCCGGAATAAATTCTTGATATTCCCAGCCGTCTGTCTTTCTGGAATTGAATGTAATCGGTGTAATCGGCGTTGCGGGACCGGTACTATTTGAAAATCCGGGCGGCTGTGTTACCGGCCGAATAGAATCGTATGGGGTGTATGTGTTTTTATCATTCAATTTAAAATGCTCAACAGCCGGTTGGTGATATGGCTGAGATAAAGGTGCAGTCGATACTGCTGGTGTCGAATAAGGAGTATAAAGAGGAGATGTTTCAAACGTTTTTGGATATTTTAATTTTTCCATTTCTCTTGCCAAAGTTTGCAGCGTTGTTTTCAGGTCGACGATTTCACGAACAATTCCGTCTTGAGTTGTTTTAATTTCATGAATTCGGTGTTCAATGTGGCGCAATCTGTCATAAGGAACAGTTTCAGGCTGAAGCTCATCACGAATCTCTTGAATCACAGATGTTCGCGTTTCTTCAGCAATTTCGCTGAATCTTGAATCCATCAGTTCTTCGATGTCATCGTAAATTTTTTTCTCAATTTTTTCAGTTCCGGTGTATCTGACTTTTCCGTTCAAAGTATCCCTCGATCAATCTTTAAATTTAGGTGGCGTAAATGTGTGTTAAATAAGCTAAATAAAATGTTAATCGTTTTTATTTGGATAATAATTGTTAGGTTTTATAATATATATAGCTTACATACGTTTCTGTATCCCGCAAATATTTTTCATTTCCTGCATTTTGACCGTTTTTTTTATATGTTTTTATCCATAATTTATGATTAGAGGAAAATCAGTGTTGAGATATTGTACCCCAAATACAGAAGAAACAAAACGAGTGTAAATCGGATAAATTTTCCGATAAAAACAAGAATGGAAAACGGTTTGAAATCATATTTCAATGCACCGGCAACAAATACAAAAGCGTCTCCGATGATTGGGACGGATGAAATTAATAAAGTCCAAGCGCCATATTTTTTAAATCTTTTAAGCGCCTTGTCAAAACTTTCCTGACTGATGATTTCCCATCTTTTGAACAGTTTTTGAACACCAAAATATCCAAAAAAGTATGTTGTTACCGATCCAAAATAACTTCCTACTGTTGCCACAAGGAGGATCATGTATAAATTGTGTGTTTTAAACATGGCAATTATTAAAGGTTCGGGACCAAGCGGAATAACCGATGCTGCCAAAAATGCCGTAATAAACAAACTGATATAACCATAATTATTTAAAAAATCAGAAATTATCGGCATCATCGTTTCAAACATAATTTTCCTCAGTCTTGAAAATTCATAAATTTCATTAATAAACGAATAAGCTTGATGATCATCCATAATAAATGTATATCGGTCTTTTTGATTTTTGGTAAAAAATGTTTTTGAGCCAAAGAATTTTCAAATCGAATTTTTTAAGCGAAAAAATTTTCAAATCAAACTTTTTTTCAAGCCAAAAAATTTTCAAATCAAATTTTGAGTCAAAGAATTTTCAAATCAAATTTTGAGTCAAAAAATTTTCAACCCCATTTTTTTTAAATCAAAGGCTATATCAAACAAAAAGAATAATAATATCTTAAAGAATTATCTGAATGCTTTTCAAATTATCAGGATTGTGACAAAAAAACATGGCACTTAAAAATGTACGGATCCCATATGGCAGCAGCGAAATTTCATTTGATATTCCCGAAGAAAATTTTTTGAACTTGATTCTTCCGGCTGATGAGGGGACAGAGTTGCCCTACGCTGATGAAGTGATTCAAAATGCGTTGAATGCACCTATCGGTACGCCAAAATTGTCACAAATGGTTCGCTCCGAATATAAAATTGCGATTATTATAAACGATATCACGCGTCCGACTCCTTCTTCTTATCTTATCCCGTTTTTATTGAAAGAATTAAGCGCAGCTGACGTCCCTGATGAAAATATCACCTTTTATTTTGCACTCGGATTGCATCGCGCTCTCCTTGAAAGCGAAATGCACCACATTCTCGGAGAGGATACTTCTCGACGCTTTAGGCATGTGCAGCACGAAGTAGGCACATTTCCTGTGACAAATCTCGGAACGACTTCTCGCGGCGTTCCGATTGAAATTTACAGTGATGTTTTGGAAAATGATTTCATTATCGGACTTGGTGAAGTGGGTTTTCACTATTATGCCGGCTACAGCGGCGGCTCCAAATCTCTTTTGCCGGGGCTCAGTTCCCGCCTGTCTGTTATTGAAAATCACAAATTAATGATTGATAAACATTCTATTTCCGGTCGCGTTGACAGCCCTGTTCGCCAAGATTCGGAAGAAGCCGCCGGCATTATCGGACTTGATTTTATTTTGAATGTGGTTTTGGACGGTCACAAAAATGTGATTGCAGCGTTTTCGGGCGATTTCATTGCCGCTCATCGCGAAGGCGTTAAGGTGGTCGATGCTTTGTACAAAGTTAAAACCACCCCTGCAGATGCTGTTATTGTTTCAGCAGGGGGCTACCCCAAAGACATCAATTTGTATCAAACCAATAAAGCTTTGGAAAACGCAACTCAGGCAGTTATTGAAGGCGGTTCCATTATTGTTGTTTCAGAGTGTCGCGACGGCATCGGAAACGATGTTTATGCTGCTTGGAACCGTGCTTGTACCACACCCGATGACGCCATTGCTCGTTTCAAAAATGAATTTGAATTTGGCGGACACAAAGCCGCAAAAACAGCGGCTGCTTCTAAAAGATTTAAATTGTATTTGGTTTCAACACTGCCACCGATGGATGCAAAAACCGCATTTTTTACGCCATGCATCACCGTTGAAGAAGCCATTGATTGTGTTTTAAAAGAAAATCCATCGGCAACATTTAATATCATTCCATACGGCGGTCAAACGCTTCCAATGACAGAAAAATAAAAATTCCGTTTTCGATTCCGATTTCGTTTTCGATTCCGATTTCGTTTTTGATTTCGTTTTCGATTTCAATTTCATTTCCAATTCCAATATCCGTTATAAAACGAATTTGTACGAAAAGATGTTTGTTATTCATGACCCATAATCGTTATCAAATACATCACAGGTGATTAAGTATGAAACAAGAGACAATCTCACAAAAGACGTTTCCCCAAAAGGCAAAGCGTTTGGCTTGGGGAATTACAGGCGCCGGTGACAAATTGGCAGAGTCGGTTGCTGTTATGGAAGAGATTAAAAATCTCGGGTATGCAATTGATGTTTTTGCATCTCGCGAAGGTGAAAGAGTTTTAAAATGCTACAAACTTTTGGAAGGAATTCAGTCGGCTTTTTCACATTATTATGTTGAAAAAAGCGCAAACTCACCCTTCATCCCGGGTTTTATCCAAACAGGAATGTACGAAGCGCTCATTATTTCTCCGGCAAGTGCCAATACGACTGCAAAAATTGTTCACGGCATCGGTGATTCTTTGTTGTCAAACGCTGTCGCACAGACCACAAAATGCGGTGTGCCGGTATTTATTTATCCCGTTGATTCCCGCAAAGGAAGTATCAAAACAAAAGCGCCAAACGGTCATGAGTTCGAATTGAAAATGAGAGAAATCGACATAAAAAATGCCAAAAAGCTGGCAAAAATGGAATGTATCACAGTTGTTAAAAGTCCGAAAAAATTGAAGAAATATTTCTGAAATTTTAGAATTTTTCTTTCCATTTCCTTTTTTCATTTCCGCCTTTCACTTCTTTTTTTGTTTCTACCTTTCACCTTTTTTTCGATTGTTCCCTTTCATTTACAGAACAATTTTTTGTTTTTTCCCGACTGATATCATTTCAGCAGCAAGTTCAATCCTTTTTGAATCGATGTCGGAATATATCCGCATTGCATTTCTTTGAGCCGCTCGGCAGGCATTAATTTAAACGCCGCATTCATCAATTTATCCGACATCATAAATTTGTCCATCATTTTTCGGGCTTGAACAGAGGCTTCCAAAGCATTTCCAAAATCCGCCCGCCATTTTTTTTCATAATCGGAAACATCTATCTTGTCATCTATCTTTCCATTTGTCTTTCCATCTGTCTTCCCATGTGTTTTTTCATTCATCTTTCTATCTATCTTCTCGCTTACTTTTCCATCTATCTTTCTATCTATTCCTCTGCCGGTCTCATTTTTCAAAGCTTCTGCTGCCGTTTCTCCTGCGATTTTCCCCGCAGCCATCGCAAACGGAATGCCTCCCCCGTTTGTTGCAAGAACGTGACCTGCCGCATCTCCGGCAATCATGACCCTTTCAGTTGCCGTTTTTTCGGGTGCACCGTCCACCGGAATAATGCCGCCGATGATCGATTCAATTTTTCCGCCTTTTAATTTTTCAGATGCGATCGGATGTTCTTTGATGAATCTGTTTAAAAAAGCGCGCGCTGAAATATTTTCTTTACAAAGAGAACGTCTCAAACCAAGACCGACATTTGCTTTTCCTTCCCCTTCCGGAAATATCCAAACATAACCGCCCGGAACATATTTGTTCCCGAAATACATCTCCAAAGTTTCTGAATCAATGTCCACGTTTGTCATTTTGTATCCAAAGCCGATTCCTCTTTCATAAGGCAGAGACGTCTCGCTTTTTTTGGAATGCACAAGCCCGAAAGTTTTGCCGACCAATGAACTTGGCCCATCTGCACCGATAATGATTTTTCCCGAAATTTCTGTTGTTCCAAACTCCCCGCTTAATTTTAAAATATGCCCGTCCGCAATTGAATCAATGCTTTGGACAACAGTGCCACACAAAACATCGGCACCCTCCGATGCTGCCTGTTTTGATAAATCACTGTCAAAGAGTTTTCGATCAACAACAAAACCGCCTACGGCAAATTCCTTTGTGCTTAAATCGGGACTGATAATTTTTTGTTTGGATGTTTGAGAGAGAAGACACTCTTTTGAAAAATCAGTCATTTCAGAAGGCAGGATCAATCCCGGAATCAAATTTTCAAGTTCATCCGCCGCCGGAATAAAGCCGGCACATTGGATAGGTGTTCCGATTTCTTTTTTCCGATCAATTAAAAGAACATCGGCGCCTCCGATTGCGGCGTATTTTGCGGCAAGGGAGCCGGCAGGACCGGCGCCGACAACGACGACATCGTATTTTTTTTGAAATGGGAATGACATTTTAAAACATCCGAATGAATGACAACTCAAAGGAGGTATTCATTTATTTTTGTTTTCATTTCATTTTTTCATTTATTTTTGTTTCCCTTTTTGTTTTCACTTTTGTTCTCAATCTTTTTCAGAAAGATTCATATAGAGCTACATTATTGTAGAGTGTCTCCGGGCAATTCTCTGCAAGAATCAAAATCAGAAAATATCAGAGAAACAGTATCCGGAAACAGACCAAATTTTCGGATGAAATTGTTTGAGAGTCTTATTTTATCGTTAATTATTATCGATTGATTATCTTTTAAGCGTTTTTATGTG
>Ga0099364_10001116_pt1 | contig 44801 bp, 45 predicted proteins | sample TergutTh196P3_FD_73070 | JGI IMG/M metagenome (GOLD analysis project Ga0099364, IMG submission 73070) | Microcerotermes parvus P3 segment gut microbial communities from Pointe-Noire, Republic of the Congo - Th196 P3 | ecosystem: Host-associated > Arthropoda: Insects > Digestive system > Gut ...
TACCGAGCCACCCAGGCCACCGCCTGACCAGACCCCACCCAGACAGGACCAGCACCACCGAACCGACCGCCCAGACCCCAGACCCGAACACCGCTCACACCCCCCAGACGATCCCGCAACAGGCTCTAAACTCTCGAATCCGCGACAAAAGTCTCGAATCGACGGTCGGGGTTGTGGGTGCCTGTCAGGTCTGGTCGAACCGGCGGATGGTCGACACGATGTGGTCGAGGTGCTCGGGGGTCAGGTTGGGGTGGTTGCCGACGAACAGCCCGTTGCGGCCGATGGCGGTGGCGTGCGGGAGCGTGCCGACCGTCCGGTGCGGTGCGTCGCGGAAGGCTGGTTGGGACGCCAGGTTGCCCGCGACGATCGGGCGGGTGGCGATGCCTGCGGCCTCCAGGTGGGCGCTGAGCCGGGTCCGGGTGTCGGCGTCGTCGGCGATGATCGCGAAGCCGAACCAGGTGGAGCGTCCGCCTGCCTGCTCGGTGACGCACCGCAGGCCGGGCGACTCGGAGAAGGCGCGGGCCAGACGTGCGGCGTTGACGCGGCGCGCCGCGTTGAACTGGTCCAGGCGCTTCAGCTGGACCAGGCCGAACGCGGCGGAGATCTCGGTGGGGCGCAGGTTGTACCCGAGGTGGACGAACAGGAACCGGGGGTCGATGGTCGGGTTGTACGCCTCCATCTCGGCCCGGTTCGACATGTCCCGGGTCCAGCCGTGCGCGCGCACGGACCGGGCCAGGTCGGCCAGGTCGTCGTCGTCGGTGACGAGCATCCCGCCCTCGATGGTCGTGATGTGGTGCGAGAAGTAGAAGGAGTAGGTGCCGAAGTGGCCGAAGGTGCCAGCCGTGCGACCGGCGACGGAGCTGCCCAGGGACTCGCACGTGTCTTCGACGACCCACAGGTCGTGCCGACGGGCGAACTGCACGAGCGGTGCCATGTCGACCGGATTGCCGAGCAGATGGACTGGCATAACGGCCCGGGTCCTGGGTGACAGGGCCGCCTCGAGGTCGTCGGGGCGCAGGTTGAGCGTCTGGGGGTCGATGTCGACCAGGACGGGCACGCAGCCGTGCTGGACGATCGGGGCGAGTGTGGTCGACCAGGTCACCGCGGGGACGATGACCTCGTCGCCCGGCACGAGGGCGCCGGTGACGCCGGGGCTGGACAGGACGGCCAGCGCGAGAAGGTTGGCGGACGACCCGCTGTTGACCATGACGGCATGCCGGGAGCCGACGTGGTCGGCGAACGCCTTCTCGAACTCGTCGACCTTGGCCCCCATGGTCACGTTCTGGGTCAGGAGGCTGTCGAGAGCCCCGTCGACCTCGTCGGCGCCGTACAGGGGGACGGACAGCGGGCACCGGTCGGCGGGCAGGGGCGGCACCAGGGAGAAGTACTCGGCGACGAGACCTGAGATCTGGGACTTGATCTGGTCCTGGCGGGCGGTCGCGGAGCGCGAGGACGGGACGCGATCGGTGACGGACATGACCTATCTTCCTCGTGGGGGGGAGCTGTCGCGGTGCGACCGGTACCACTCGACGGTCGAGGCGACCCCGTCGGCGAACGGGACCGAGGCGCGCCAGCCCAGCCCGGTCAGGCGGCTGACGTCGAGCAGCTTGCGGGGCATCCCGTCCGGTTTGGTGGTGTCCCAGCCGGTGGTGCCCCGGTAGCCGACCGCACCGGCCACGGTCGCGGCGATCTCGGCGACGGTCAGGTCGCAGCCGGTGCCGACGTTGACCGGCGGGTCGTCGTCGTAGTGCTCCAGGAGGAACGCCACGGCGTCGGCCAGGTCGTCGACGTGCATGAACTCCCGGCGGGGCCGCCCCGACCCCCAGCAGACGATCTGCTCGAGGCCCTGCTCGTGCGCCTCGACGTAGCGGCGGACCATCGCCGCCAGGACATGAGAGCGGCCGGTCGAGAAGTCGTCGCCGGGACCGTAGAGGTTGCAGGGCAGCGCCGATATCCAGCGTCGGCCGTACTGGTGCCGGGCCGCGGCGACCTGGACCAGACCGGCGACCTTGGCCAGCGCGTAGCCCTCGTTCGTGGGTTCGAGCCTGCCGTCGAGCAGGTAGTCCTCGCTCATGGGCTGGGGGGCGAGCCGGGGGTAGGCGCAGGACGAGCCGAGGAACAGCAGGCGGTCGACCCCGGTGCGCAGGGCGGCGTCGAGGAGGTTGACCTGGAGGCGCAGGTTCTCGGAGAGGAACTCGTACGGCTGGGCCACGTTCGCGCCGATGCCCCCGACCTTCGCGGCGGCGACCACCACCGTGGTCGGCCGCACCGCGTCGAAGAACGCGTCGACGGCCGCCCGGTCTAGCAGGTCGACCTCGGCCCGGGTGCGACCGACCAGGTCGGTCCAGCCGTCGGCCGCCAGCCGCCGCCAGATCGCCGAACCAGCCAGACCGCGGTGACCGGCGACGTAGGTGGTCGCGGTCTTGTCGACCAGGGTCACAGGACTCACGCCATAACCGCGGTGTCGATCCAGGCCGTGCCCTGGTGGGCGAGCGCGGCCACGTCGGCGTCCACCATGAGCCGGGCCAGGTCGTGGGCGTGGACCTTCGGGGTCCAGCCGAGCAGGTTCGCGGCCTTGCTGGCGTCGCCGAGCAGGGCGTCGACCTCGGTCGGACGCAGGTAGCGGTCGTCGAAGCGGACGTGACGCTGCCAGTCGAGACCGAGGTGCTCGAACGCCGTGGTCAGGAAGTCGCGCACCGTAGCGGCGGTGCCGGTGGCGACGACGTAGTCCGAGGGCTCGTCGTGCTGCAGCATGCGCCACATCGCCTCGACGTACTCCGGCGCGTAGCCCCAGTCGCGCACCGCGTCGAGGTTCCCCAGGTACAGCTCGGTCTGCTCCCCGGCGGCGATGCGGGCCGCCGCCCGGGTGATCTTGCGGGTCACGAACGTCTCGCCGCGGCGCGGGGACTCGTGGTTGAACAGGATGCCGTTGACGGCGAACATCCCGTAGCTCTCGCGGTAGTTCTTGGTGATCCAGTAGGAGTAGACCTTGGCCGCGCCGTACGGGGAGCGCGGGTAGAACGGCGTGCTCTCGTCCTGCGGGGGCGGGGCGGCGCCGAACATCTCCGAGGACGACGCCTGGTAGTACCGGCAGTCCAGCCCCACCATGCGGATCGCCTCCAGCAGCCGGGTCGACCCCAGCCCGGTGGCCTCTCCGGTGTACTCCGGCTCGTCGAACGACACCCGCACGTGCGACTGGGCGGCCAGGTTGTAGACCTCGTGCGGTCGGATGCTGTCCAGCAGCACGGCCAGCCGCGAACCGTCGGCCAGGTCGCCGAAGTGCAGGAACAGCCGCGTGTCCTGCTCGTGCAGGTCCTGGTACAGGTGGTCGATGCGCGCGGTGTTGAACGTCGAGCTGCGGCGGATCAGCCCGTGGACCTCGTACCCCTTGGCCAGCAGCAGCTCCGCCAGATAGCTGCCGTCCTGACCGGTGATACCCGTGACGAAAGCCCGACGCGGGCCCAGGGCAGGCCAGGACGTGGTGCGCGGGGCGGGTCGCCCAGGCTGGACAGGGGTCGGTGGCACAGGCACGGTCCGTTCGTCTCGACAGCGAGCCACAGGTCGGGTTCGCCCGGTGTCTGCCGAGTCTGCCCACGACACGGTCTGGTCGCATCCGGAAGGAGACAGGTCTGCTGCCTGCCCGGTGCCGCCAGCCGGGAGTCCTGACTGCCGGGACGAACGTCGCCGGTCCGGCCGCGGCCTGCCCAGACGAGGTAGTCAGCGGGTATCGCATAGATACCCGAACCGTACGGCGGATATGCTTGGGTCTGCGGAAGCTGCGAGGTGGACCATGACGAGCACCGGGCCGGTCGATCCGGCCGTCTGCGACCTGGACGCCCAGGTCGTCGGCGAGCCCACCGAGGCGGGTGCCGATCCCGCTGCGACCAGGCTCGCGGCTCGGCGACGCGGGCTGCGCCGGGGTGGCACTTCGATGTCCGGGGACGGCCAGCACTCGCCGACCGTGTCGGTCGTGCTCCCGCGCGAGGTGCGCGACAGGGTCGTGGCGCAGGCCGCGGCGGAAGGCATGAGCGTGTCGAAATGGCTGCGCAGGCTGGTGGTCGAGAAGGTCGGGCACCCGGGGACCCAGGACGGACGGCCCAGGCGCTGGTGGCCCACGACGGCCGAGATCGCCGCCGACGTCAGGGCGAACCTCGCCGCCTCAGACACCTCGCACGCACTCCGGATGCTCATGGACGGTGTCAACTACCTACCCGATGCCGACAGCGCGGGACGTCTGGACGAGGCGCTCGTCGAGCCCGAGACGACGGGCGACGTCCGGTGGGATGCGCTGCTCGCGGGTGCGGTCCGGTACCGGCTGCACCAGATGGGTCGCACGGCCCCGTCGTGGACGCGTGGCAAGAAGCCGCTCGACCGGTTCTGGTGGCCATTGGCCTTCTCTGCGTCCGATGCGTACAACGACATGGCGCACACGCCCGCCGAGCTGCGTCGGCTCGGGATCTTCGTCGACGAGAGAGAGTTCTCCCAGGCATGAACGACGGCGGGCGCGACCTGACGCGCGACGAGGTGCTCCAGCTGCTGACCGAGGTCGGTCAGGTCCTGAAGGAGCAAGGGCTCGAGGCGGACATCTACGTGGTCGGCGGAGCAGCGATGGCGTTGGAGTTCGACGCCCGGCGGATCACCAGAGACGTCGACTCGGCCCTGCGGTCCGACCGTGACGGATTCTGGGAGGCTGTCGCTCTGGTGGCCGAGCGCCACAACCTCAGCCCTCGGTGGATCAACACACAGGCCACCGCGTTCTTCACCACCGAACCAGACGACGACGCGTCCGAGATCACCCTTCCCGGGCTGCGGATAGCGGTAGCTTCTCCGGAGCACCTGATCGCGATGAAGCTACGGGCCATGCGAAACCGTGACATGGACGACCTGGAGGTCCTCTTCCGCCGTGCCGGGATCACCGACCCCCAGCAGGCCGCCGACATCCACAACCGGCTGTTCGACGACTCTTACATCGGGTACTCCTCCCCGGAGGAAGCGCTGTACGCCGCAGAGCGCGTGTTCACCAGGGCGGCTGCACAGGGACGCCCCATCCCGCGCCGCCCCAGCACATGACCACCCCCGCAGGTGCGGGGCCTTCGTCGTACCAGGTCAGGCGGTCCGGGTGAGCTGAGAGACGCGGCCCTTGGAGACGCCCATGATCCTGGCGGTGTCGTCCACCGACACCCCGGCATCACGCAGCTGCGTGACGACGGCACGGACCTGCGCGGCGGCCGACCTCGACTCCTCCTCGGCGGCACGCGTGCGGGCCACGGCCTGTGCCGCGCGCTCCTCCAGCCCGTCGACCTCGGGGCGGACCACGACGTCGACACCGTCGGCGTCGACGTCGTACAAGGTCGCCAGGTAGTCGCGGACCTGCCGCTCTGCGCTGGCCAGGCTCCGCGACTGGGTCACCCCGACACCGTCGATGTGCAGCTCCCAGCCTCGCGCCCATCGCACAGCGCGGACCTCATAGAACTCGTTCATCGTTGCCACCACCCTCCTGGCAGGCACTCAAGCTTGCGGACCACGTCGCGGACGACGCCAGCCGAGACGGTGCCCGGCCTGGTGACCACGGCCATGTGCTGCCCGCAGGGGCAGTACCACTTCTCGTGGTCGCCGCGGCCAGGGGCGGACGTGCATCCCGCCGCCCGCAGCCTGGCTGCCAGGTCCTTGTACTTCATCGGCTTGGCCATACAGGTTAGTGTAGCCCCCCTAGACGCGCAATGTATAGGGGGGCTACACGTTCTCGCCAGGGTGAAGGGGTGGTCTCCGCGTGGGCCCGTGGTCGATCGGGCGGTCGTCTGGTGGCCAGATGGCCCGCTTGATGTTGGAAGGATGAGTAAGGGGGCGGTTCGCGGTGGTGCGTCGGCTGGGAAGAAGCAGGTCGCTCTCGACGGTAGACGGGCTAGACCAGGTCCTGCGGAGCGGCACCTTCAGCAGTCTGTACAGATGATGTACAGATTTGGTATGGTGGCTGCATGCCTGTTCTCGACCCTGCACGCCGCATCTCGGTGACTGAAGCTCACAGTCTGGGGGTTGCTGGCCTGGTCCGGGACGCCGAGGCTGGTGGCGACCTCGTCGTGACTCGGCACGGTCGGCCTGTCGCGGCCGTCGTCTCGACGCAGCACCTGGCCGCTCTGCGGGTGCTGGAGGACGACCTGCGCGACGCGGCGCTCGTGGTTCTCCGGATGGCGGGCGACGCAGGCGTGCGCGGCTCGCTGGACGACACCATCGCCGCGTTCGGGTTCGACCGCACTGAGCTTGAAGCCGAGCCGGACGCGGATCTTGCCGCTGGTCGTGAATGAGCGATGAGCCGACCAGGCGGCGGGCGTGGGTGCGTCTGACTGAACCCGCGGTCGACGATCTTCACGTGCTGGCCCGCAAGGACCCCCAGATCGTGCGGTGGTGCCTGAAGAAGATGCTCTTGCTCGAACGGGACCCGATGGCCGGGGAGCCGTTGCTGGGAGGGCTGGTCGGTTTTCGTCGCCTGGTCGTCTCCGACCGGCACTGGCGCATCGTGTGGCGTGTCGTCGCTGAAGAGACGGGCGAAGCTGTCGTCGACATCGCCGAGGTGTGGGCCGCAGGTGCACGGGCGGAGTCTGCGGTCTACCAGGAGATGGAACGGCGGATCGAGGACCTGGGCGACACACCTCAGGCCCAGCGGCTGCACGAGGTCGTCACGGCCCTCGGACGGATCGGGCGCGGTATCGCAGCTGCCTCTGAGCCCAGGCTCGCCGAACCGCTGCCAGCCTGGCTGGTCACAGCCTTGACGACCACGGTCGGCCTGCCGCGCGACGCGGTCGAGGCGATGACGCACACTGAGGCCATGGAACAGCTCCAGGCCCACTGGAGCACCCCTCCGTCAGATGCCTGACCGTGCCGCTCAGCTCGATCCCGGGTGTTGGGCCCGGCTCGCCGCAGAACGCGTGGTCACCAGGGCGGTCGCGCAAGGACCCCATCCCGCGCCCGCCCGGTCCCGACGAGACTGCAGGTTATGAGTAGGTCTCGGTGTCGAAGGCGACGATATTGCGCTGCTCCTGGGAGAACTCGATGCCGACCAGGTGGATGGTCGTACCGTCGTCCCGGTACTTGTCGGCGTAGCGCTTGTCCCTGATCTGCTGGAGGGCCTTGCCGGTGGGGCTGTGGTCCACCGTCTTGAACTCGAACAGGTAGGTACGGTCGGCGACGTGCACCGCCATGTCCAGGCGGCCGGTGGACGAGGCGTCCTCGGTGGTGACGTCCACCGGCAGGGACGCGAAGCAGGCGTAGAACACCGAGGCATAGTAGCCCTCGAACCGGTCGATGGGGTTCTTGCGGTGCCAGTCGGCGGGGATAGCGGAAAACACGGTGCGCATGAAGGTGTCCACACCGGCCAGGTCCCCGGCGACCAGGCGGTCGTACAGGGTGAACCGGTCGGTGCCAGGAGGCTGCCGGTCGGCCGGTCGCAGCCGACCCAGCATGGCTTCGGTCAGGCTGGAACGGACCTCCTGGTTGGGGTACTTCATGCGGTACTGCACGACGGCACCGATGCGGCGGGTGGCGGCGATGGTCAGGTACCCGGACTGGAACAGCAGCGCGGGGGTGGAGACGTCACCGACCTCGAAGGCGGACAGTGCCGCGTCGGAGGCTTCCAGGTCGCCCAGCGTGGGCAGGTACACCTGGCGGTCCGTCAAGGTGTCGAGCAGGAAGGTCGGTGTCCCGGTCTCGAACCAGTAGGGCCTGAGCTGGCGGTGCTTGAACAACAGCAGCAGGTCGAACGGGTTGTACACCGTCTCACCGGTCCAGTTGTACCCGTTGTACCAGTAGCGGATCTGGTCGCGGTCCAGGCCGTCCAGCTCGGGGGCGAACACGGTGTCCACATCCTCGTCGGTATACCCGCAGAGCGCCGAGTAGGCCGGTACCAGGGTGATGTCCTCCAGGTTGTTCAGCCCGGAGAAGATGTTGACCTTGGAGAACTTCGACACCCCGGTGAGCAGCACGAACTTGATGTGCGCGTCCTGGCCCTTGAGCACCGAGTACAGGCCGCGCAGGCTGTCGCGCATCTGCCGGGCGACCTCCAGGTCGGTGAAGCTGTCCAGGATGGGCTTGTCGTACTCGTCGACCAGCACCACCACCCGCTGCCCGTGGGCCTGCTCGGCCCTTCGGATCAGCAGGGAGAGCACCCGGGCGACATCCTGGTCAGGTGCCGCCTCGATGCCCAGCCGCTCGGCGTTGTCGACCAGCTGGCCCCTGACGTGCCGGTCCAGCTGGTCGGTATCGGCTATCACCCCCTCGGCGAAGCTGATCCGCACCACCGGGTACACCGTGTCCCAGTCCCAGGTGTCGTAGCAGGCCAGGCCCTCGAACAGGGTCTTGTTCCCGGCGAACATCTCGGCCAGGGTGTCCAGGAACAGGCTCTTGCCGAACCGGCGCGGACGCGACAGGAAGTACGTCTTGCCCCCGTCGACCAGGCTCTGGGCGAACCCGGTCTTGTCCACGTAGTAGCAGTCGTCCTCGCGGATCTCACGGAACGTCTGGATGCCGATCGGCAGCTTCTTGCGGCCCATCACCCCTCCGTAGCACGGTGCGGCGGGCCCGGCCGAACCAGCCCGGCCGGGCTCACTCTGCCGCCGAGTAGGCCCCCCGGGGCTCGAACCCGGAACCCACGGATTAAAAGTCCGTTGCTCTGCCAGTTGAGCTAGAGGCCCGGACGCAGCCTACCGGTCCGGGCGCCGGTGGCCGAACGCGTTTCGTGGCGAGACCGCCGGGCGATGCCGATGTCGTCCGTCTGGTCGTGGGGCCGGGCGCGCGCCCCTTCTCCTGGGAGATCTCGGAGAGTCGACAAATGTCTAAATATGCTACACTGCCCTGGTGAAGACGATCAGTGTGGGTGCGCTGCGTCAGAACCCGACGCAGGCTCTGGCGGACGTCCAGGCAGGTCAGACCTACGTGGTGACCCGGCACCGCCAGGCCGTCGCCCGGCTGGCACCGGTTGACGGGCCTGGCCCCACCGGGCGGCAGGTTGCTGAGTTCACCGCGCGGTGGCGCGGTGAGCACGACGACGTCACGGTCGGTTTCACCGCGCAGTGGCTGGAGAGCATGCGTGAGAACCTCCAGGCCGATGACCCGTGGCAGCGTTGAGCCGGGTCCTGGCCGACACGTCGATCCTGGTCGCGATCGTCAAGCCGTCGGAGCCTGCACCGGACCTGGCCGTCTACGGCACGGTGGCGGTCTCAGCCCTGACCTGGTCCGAGCTGGCCGTGGGCCTGCACTCCTCGACCGACCTGGCGCAGATGCGCCGCCGCCTTGAGGAGTACACCGCACTGCGTTCGCTGTTCACAGCCACCGTGGCCTACGACGATGCCTGCGCGTCCGCCTACCTGAAGATCGTCAGCCGTGTCGCCGAACGTGGTGGAACGGTCAAGGCACGCCCTCTGGACCGGATGATCGCCGCCACCGCTCTGGCCCACGACCTTCCCCTCGTCACCCGCAACGGGGCCGACTTCGCCCAGCTCGACGGCCTGGTCGACGTCCACGAACGCTGAGCAGACCAGGTGATGTGCTCATGATCGCATCGATCACGAGCACATCGCCTCGCAGGTTGTCGATTACGAGAACTTGTCCCCTGCATCACTCGGGATCGGGTCGATCGCGAGAACTTACGCCCTTGACGTCAGCCCTACGGGCCTACCGGGCGAAGCCGACGTCCTGCCAGCGGACGGACTGGAACTGGGCGGGGCCGTAGTTGCGCAGGGTCGAGGTGACGCCCCAGGCGTCGGGCTCGGAGAACAGGGGGATGACGGTGACCAGGGCGACCAGGCGTCGGTCGATCTGGTTGGCCAGGTCGGTGCGGGTGTCAGGGTCGAGCTCGGCGTTGGCGGTGCGCCACAGGTCGCCCAGCGCGGCGTCGGTGATCCCGGACAGGTTCATCGGGCTGTCCGCCGGGTAGAACAGAGGCTCGGAGCTGGCCACCGGGAAGGCCTGGCCGACCTGGCCCAGGTAGGTGAGGTCGAAGTCGCGGTTCTCGAGGTGCTCGAAGAACTTCTCGTAGGGGACGGCGTCGATCGTCACCGTGATCCCGGCCCGGGCGGCCTGCTGGGCCACCAGCTGGGCGACCGCGCTGGACGCCGGGACGTCGGCCGGGATGACGAACCGCACGGTGAGCGCCTGGCCGTCCCGCGTCGCCTGGTCGCCGGTGGTGTCGTAGCCGGCCGCGGTGAGCAGCTGACGGGCCGTGCCCACCCCGCCGTCCAGCAGGGGCGACATATGGTCGACGTAGCCGGGCTGGCCGGGGGCGAACAGCAGGCTGTCCTGGACGAGCACGGGCGAGTCCACCCCGGACAGCACCGCCTGGGCCAGGACCTCGCGGTCCAGGGACAGGGCGAAGGCCCGGCGCACCCGCACGTCGGACAGCGCCGGGGCCTGGGCGTTGAGCGTGATCTGCCGGGCGACAGCACCCTGCGAGCGCAGGACCGACGCGTCGGAGCGGGCCTGGGCGGTGCGGTAGGTGTCGGCGTCGGAGTTGAGGTTGACGACGTCGATCTCCCGGTTCGCGAACGCCTGGCCCTGGCTGGTGCGGGTGACGGCGGTGAACACCACCGTGTCGAGCTTGGGGGTCTGGCCCCACCAGGCGGGGTTGCGGCCCAGGGCGACGATCCCGGCGCGGGAGTCGATCGAGGTCACGACGAACGGTCCGCCAGACACGTAGGTGGTGCCGTCGGCGGCGAACGGGCCGGTGCGCCAGGCCTCGGCGAAGCGTTCGGGAGTGTCGACCGCCCAGGCGGGGTACAGGGACATCAGCGCCACGGGCCAGTCGGCGTTGGGCTGGGCGAACCGGATCAGCACGTCACGTTCGTCGGTGCCCGCGGTGACGGACTCGACGTCCTGCCAGACGGCGGTGGACGTCACCGCGTAGTCCGGGTCGCTGCCGTTGAGCGCCTGCCAGTTGGCGGCAAAGTCGGCGACCGTGACCGGTGTGCCGTCCGACCACACCGCAGCGGGGTTGATCTGGACCTCGACCACCTGCGGGTCGGTGGACAGCAGGCGCACGTCGGCGGCGTAGTCCGGGTCGGGGGTCCAGCCGCCGTCGGCGGTCAGCGTGACGAAGGCGGGCAGGAACAGGTCGGCGACCAGGGCGTCGTCGGAGTCCCTCGAGTCGACCGAGCCGAGCTGGTAGGTCGGGGGCAGCGCGTCGACGGCCAGGCGCAGGGTGCCGCCGTCGGCCAGCTGGTCACGGTCGGCGGCCACCCAGCCGGTGGTCGGCAGCGGGCCCGCCGCGCTGCTGGGGGTCCCGGAACCGTCCGACGGCAGGCAGCCGGACGCGACCAGACCGGTCAGCGCTGTGAGCACGACCAGGGCGACCGGTGCGCGCACCGGTCGCGGCCGGGAGGTCGCCACGGCCGCACCTGAGGCGGGGTGTCGGGACATGGTGGGACGAGCATCCCCCAGAAAGAAGAACCTCGTCCACCGGGAGGCGTGGCCAGCCATCATGAACCTCGCGCTGTAGTGTCGGCAGAACCGTCGTCCTCCACCGATCGGGGTCGCGCCGCCGATGCTGAGGTACTTGGCCCGCCGGGCTGCGAACATGCTGCTGCTGGCGCTGCTGGCGACGTCCGGAGGCTACGTGCTGGCCAGCGCGGCGCTGGACCCGCTGGTCCGGTTCCGCGGCAGCAACCCGCCCGTGCCGGACGAGCAGGTCCGCCGGGCGCTGGCCCTGACCGGGACCGACCCGGACACGCCGCTGGCCGGGCGACTGGGGTCGTGGCTGGCCGGGCTGGCGCGGGGGTCGCTGGGGACCAGTGTCGACAACCGGCCGGTGACCAGCGAGATCGCCGAACGGGCGGGCACGTCGTTGCAGCTGCTGGTGCTCGGCACGGTGCTGGGGGTGGGCCTGGGGGTGCTGGTCGGGATCGTCGGGGCGGTGCGGCAGCACCGGTGGTTCGACCGGGTGACGACCCAAGGGTCCTTCGTCGTGCTGGCCACCCCGACGTTCGTCGTGGCGGTGCTGCTCATGGTCGGGGCCACCCGGCTGAACGACGCCACCGGACGGCAGATCATCCGCTTCACCGGCCAGTACACCCCGGGGCACGACGGCTGGGCCGGTCTGGCCGACCGGGCGTCCCACCTGCTGCTGCCGACGGTCGCGCTGACGCTCGGGCTGGTCGCGGTGTTCTCCCGCTACCAGCGCGCCGCCCTGCTCGACGTGCTGAGCACCGACCTGGTGCGCGGCGCCCGGGCCATGGGGCACACCCAACGGTCGGCGCTGGTGCGGCACGGGGTGCGGGTGGCGCTGGTCCCGATGTCCACCCTGGCCGTCTACACCGGCGGCATGGTGCTGGCCGGGGCGACGATCACCGAGCTGACGTTCAGCTGGCACGGTATGGGTGAGTACCTGCTGCTGGCGGCGCGGCGCGGCGACGTCAACGCCGCCGCCGGGACCGTCGCCTGCGCCGCGGTCCTGGTGCTGGCCCTCGGCCTGGTCGCCGACCTGCTGCACGCCTGGCTGGACCCGAGGGTGCGCCTGTGACCACAGCGAGCGACGTCCGGCCGGTGACCGCTGGGTCTGTTCTGGGGCCGGTGCGCCCCTCCGGTGGGGTGTGGCACCGGGTGGTGCGCGACCGGCAGGCCTGGGTGGGCGCCGGGCTGCTGGCCGGGATCGTGCTGTGGGCGCTGGTCGGGCCGGTGCTGCGACCCTGGGACGCGACGCACGTCGACCTGACCGCCTTCGGGCAGCCCCCGAGCGCCCGGCACTGGTTCGGCACCAACGATATCGGCCAGGACCTGTACCAGCAGGTGCTGGTCGGGCTGCGCAAGTCGCTGGTCGTCGCCCTGGTGGCGGCGCCCGTCGCGACGGCCCTGGCGGCGGTGGTGGGGGCGGTGGCCGGGCTGGCGGGCGGCTGGGTGGACCGGGCGCTGATGGCCGGGGTCGACCTGATGCTGGTCGTGCCGTCGTTCTACCTGCTGGTGCTGTGCTCCCCGGCGCTGGCCAAGGCGGGCTGGCCCGTCCTGGCCCTGGTGATCGCGGCGCTGACCTGGATGATCATGGCCCGGGTGGTGCGGGCCCAGACCCGGTCGCTGCGGGACCGGGGGTTCGTCCGGGCGGCCCGGTTCGCCGGGGCGCCGCTGGGCTGGGTGGTGGTCCGGCACATCTGGCCCAACCTGGCGTCGCTGCTGGTCGCCGACGTTACCGTCGGGGTCGGCGCGGCGGTACTGACCGAGGCCACCATGAGCTATTTCGGTATCGGGGTGCGGGTGCCCGACGTGTCGCTGGGCACCCTGCTGGCCGCGGGCGGACCAGCGGCGGCCACCCGGCCGTGGCTGTTCGTCTGCCCGGCGCTGGTGCTCGTCGTCGCGGTGTGCGCGGTCAGCCTGCTCGGCGACGCACTGCGCGACGCCCTGGACACCGGGGCCGGTCGTGGCTGAGCCGCTGCTGGACGTGCGCGGGCTGCACGTCAGGTTCGCCGACGGGGCGCACGCCGTGCGCGGCGTCGACCTGCAGATGGCGCCCGGCGAGGTGCTGGGACTGGTAGGGGAGTCCGGGGCGGGCAAGTCCGCCCTCGTCTCCGGCGTGGTCGGGCTGCTGCCGCGCGGGGCGACGCTGACCGGGTCGGTGCGGCTGGCCGGGACCGAGTTGGTCGGCCTGGACGACCGCCGCCTGGCCGCCCTGCGCGGCCCCGGTGTGGCGATGGTGTTCCAGGACCCGCTGTCGGTGCTGAACCCGCTGCGCCGCGTCGGCACGCTGGTGGCCGAGGCGCTGCGACTACACGATCGAACCGTCACCACCCACGCCGTCCAGACCCGGGTCGACGAGCTGTTCACCCTGGTCGGGCTGCCCGCCGGGACCCAGCAGGCCTTCGCCCACGAGCTGTCCGGCGGGATGCGCCAGCGCGTCGGCATCGCGATCGCCATCGCCTGCTCGCCGCGGCTGCTCGTGGCCGACGAACCGACCACCGCCCTGGACGTGGCAGTCCAGGTCCAGGTGCTCGAGGTGCTGGACACCGCCCGGCAGACCGCCGACGCCGGGCTGCTGCTGGTCAGCCACGACCTCGGCGTCGTCGCGGGCTGGGCCGACCGGGTCGCGGTGATGTACGCCGGGCACGTCGTCGAGCAGGCCCCGACCACCGACCTGTTCGCCGCCCCACGCATGCCGTACACCATCGGCCTGCTGCGCGCCGTACCCGACCCCCGGGCGGCACGCCGCCTGGTCCCGGTGCCGGGCGAACCCCCGACCGCCGGGTGGTCGGGACCCGGCTGCGCCTTCGCCCCCCGCTGCCCGGTGGCCCAGCCCCGCTGTGCCCAGGAGCGACCTCGGCTGGGCGGTGACCAGCAGGCCCTCCCTGCTCACCTTGCGGCCTGCTGGCGGGCGGACGAGCTGGTCGGTGGGACGCTGAGCCTGGACGACGTGTTCGCTGTGGGGGCGCCACGCGACCGGGAGCGGCCGGTCCCGGGGGATCCGGTGCTGGAGATCTGTGACCTGCGGCTGACCTACCGGCTGGATGCCGGGGTGCGACGTCGGGGACGGCGCGGTCAGATCGTCGCGGTGGACTCCGTCTGGCTGACGGTGCGGCGGGGGGAGATCGTGGCGCTGGTCGGCGAGTCCGGTGCGGGCAAGACCAGCACCGTCGAGCGGATCTTCGAGGCGGTCCCGGCGCTGGGTACCGTCCGGCTGCTGGGTCACGACCTGGCCCGGACCGGACGGTCGGTGCGCCGTCGGCTGCGCCGGTCGGTGCAGCTGGTCGCCCAGGACGCCACCGATGCGCTCGACCCGCGGATGACCGTCCGCGCTACCGTCGGCGAACCGCTGCTGCTGGCCCGGGTGCGCCGCCCCGAGCGGCACCGCCGGGTCGCGGCCGCACTGCGCACCGTGGGCCTGCACCCGACGGTGGCCGACGCCTACCCCTACCAGCTGTCCGGCGGGCAGCGTCGTCGGGTGGCTGTCGCCCGGGCGCTGGTCACCGACCCGGAGCTGGTGGTGCTGGACGAACCGGTGGCCGGGCTGGACGTGTCGGTGGCCGCCGGTCTGCTGGAGCTGCTGGCCGACCTGCGCGACAGCCGCGGCCTGACCGCCCTGGTCGTGACCCACGACCTGGCGGTGGTGCGGCAGCTGGCCGACCGGGTGGCGGTGATGGCGGTCGGCCGGGTGGTCGAAGAAGCCCCGACCGCGGCCCTGTTCACCGCCCCCGCCCACCCCTGCACCCAGGCCCTGCTGGCCGCCGTCCCGGTCCCCGACCCGACCGCCGACCGCCCCCGGGCGGTCTTCCGGCCCGAACCAGAATGGGCCAGCGCCCCGACCGGTCCGGCGACCCCCCAGTGCCGTCTCGCCCCCCGCTGCCCCCTGTTCGCCGGTCTCACCCCTGACCGCCAGCACCGCTGCCGCACCGAGGTCCCCCGCCTGCTCCCGTCCACCGCCGACCGCACCGTCGCCTGCCACTGGTGGCGCACGGTGGTTCCGTCCGGCTGACTCGGTACGGGTCTTCGTGGGTGGGCCGGGTCTGCAGACCCGGCCCACCCACGAAACCCGTACCAGACGGCGGTAGCATCACGGTCGTGACGCACGAGCGGATCCTGGTGGTCGACGACGACGCGGCCATCACCGACGCGCTGGCGCCGCTGCTGCGCCGGGAGGGTTTCGTCGTCGAGATCGCCTCGGACGGACAGTCGGCGCTGGCTGCCGTGGCCCGGGCCGAACCCGATCTGGTCGTGCTCGACATCATGCTGCCCGACCTGGACGGGCGCTCCGTGCTGCGTCATCTGCGCGCCGAGGGGTGCACCGTCCCGGTCATCCTGCTGACCTGCGTCGGCGAGGCCAGCGAACGGGCCCGCGCCCTGGACGAAGGGGCCGACGACTACCTGAACAAGCCGTTCGAGCACCTCGAGCTGGTCTCCCGGACCCGGGCCATCCTGCGCCGCAGCCGCCGCGGCACCCCGTCGCTGGCCGCGGCGACCCGGCTGCGCTCGGGCGATCTGGTGGTCGACCGGATGTCCCGCCGCTTCTGGCTGGGCGCCCGCGAGCTGGCGCTCACCCCGAAGGCCGCGGCGCTGCTGGACTACCTCGTCACCCACCCCGACGAGCTGGTCACCCGCCAGCGGCTGCTGGAGGTGGTCTGGGGCTTCGACGACCCGGTCGGTACCCGCGCGGTCGACCACCGGATCGCCGAGCTGCGCCGGGCACTGGGCGACGACGCCACGCAGCCGCGCTGGCTGGCCACCGTCCCGGGCCAGGGCTACCGCTTCTGCGGCACCGTCACACCGGACCAGTGACGGCCAGCGGGCCAGCTTCTGGGCGGAGCCCGCATCGGTCGGCGCTGACGGCGTGACCGCGCCGCCAACGCCGTCGGCCACCGGACCACAAAACATGGGATGTATAGATTCTGTTACGGCTGTTCGGAGATCGGTACACCAGATCGCCTGTCGGCCCGCTGTGAGCCAGCTACCGTGGGGCCGACGACATTCCCTCCGGAAGAGCCCCTGTCATGAATAGTTCTAGCAGCAGACCTTTCCTGGCCGCCTCGGCCGGGCTGTGCCTCGCTCTGTCGAGCCTGCTCGGTGCCTGCTCGTCCAGCGGCGGGCTCGGCGCGCGGTCCACGGACGGGCTCGGAGCAACCGTTCTCAACTCGGTCAAAGAGAAGCACAAGCATAGTAGTTCGTCCTGCCCGAGCAGCTATGTGTGCTGGTCCTACTCCTACGGCGGGTCCAGCAACCCGCACCCCGACCCCGACCCCATTCCCCAGAGCTATGAGCTGAAGCAGGACATCCCGCTAGGCACGTGCTACGACACGTACTCGAAAAGATTCGACCTGTCCGACGCAGAGGTAGTCGACTGCGACACCCAGCACGTGCTGGAGGTCGTCAGTACTTTCACCTGGACCGCTGCCCCGGAAGGCCAGGATGACGAGATGGTCTTGGACCAGGTCGACAGCTGCTGGGGCGAAGTCAGGCCCAGGCTGCGCATGGACGAGATCGTCGACCAGACCAATGTCGACGTCTGGTACCCGAGCGCGGCCCAGATCAGGTCGGGGTCCTCGACCGGATACTGCATGCTGCGACCGGAGGACACCGGCTTCCTCGTCGGTTCGTTGGTCGACGACACCTATCGGGGAACGTTGCCAGCCGGCCAGGTGGAGCATGATGTCGGCCTGGAGTCGTGCGTCGTCGGGAGCTGGCAGGCCGACTCCGACGCGCTGGAGGCGATGGGGCTGGACACCAGCGCCTTCGACGGGCTCGGAGACGACCTGAACTTCGACTTCGTGCTCACCTTCGTCAAGGGCGGCAGCCTCGACTGGACCATGACGTTCTCCAGCCATGGCACGATGCACGGTTCCTCGTTCACGATGGACGGGAACATCGCCCTGCTCGGCACCTGGGAGACCTTCGGCTCGGACAAGATGGATCTCACCATGGACGACGCCAACGGCACGGTCACGGTCAGGGTCGCCGGTCAGACGCAGACCGAGAACATGAACGGCGACGAGCTTGGCATGTCCGATATCGACGACACGAGGATGACGGTGGCCTGCTCCGCGTCGGCCATGACGATGATCGACAACGCGTCGGGGACGATCTCCCTGACGCGCAAGTAGGCCGGTCGTCCCGGCAGTGCCCGGTCACCCGCGACCGGCTGCTGGAGGTGGTCTGGGGCTTCGACGACCCGGTCGGCACCCGCGCGGTCGACCACCGGATCGCCGAGCTGCGCCGGGCGCTGGGCGACGACGCCACGCAGCCGTGCTGGCTGGCCACCGTCCCAGGCCAGGGATATGGCGCTGACTAAACAAGATTTGGTATCCGATAACACATCGTCGCAGGTGGCAGCACTGTCGGACACCACTGAGCACCGGATCTTGTCTTCATGCGGCCATACCGCTTCTGCGGCACCATCACGCCGGACCAGTGACGGCCAGCGGGCCAGCTTCTGGGCGGAGCCCGCACCGGTCGGCGCCGACGGTGTGACCGCGCCGCCAACGCCGTCGGCCACCGGACCACAAAACATGGGATGTATAGATTCTGTTACGGCTGTTCGGAGATCGGTACACCAGATCGCCTGTCGGCCCGCTGTGAGCCCGCTACCGTGGGGCCGACGACGACACTCCCTCCGGAAGAGCCCCTGTCATGAATAGTTCTAGCAGCAGACCTTTCCTGGCCGCCTCGGCCGGGCTGTGCCTCGGTCTGTCGAGCCTGCTCGGTGCCTGCTCGTCCAGCGGCGGGCTCGGCGCGCGGTCCACGGACGGGCTCGGAGCAACCGTTCTCAACTCGGTCAAAGAGAAGCACAAGTATAGTTCGGGTTCGTCCTGCCCGAGCGGCTATGTGTGCTGGTCCTACTCCTACGGCGGGTCCAGCAGCCCGGACCCCGACCCCATTCCCCGGAGATATGAGCTGAAGCAGGACATCCCGCTCGGCACGTGCTACGACACGTACTCGAAAAAATTCGACCTGTCCGACGCCGAGGTAGTCGACTGCGACACCCAGCACGTGCTGGAGGTCGTCAGTACTTTCACCTGGACCGCTGCCCCGGAAGGCCAGCGCGACGAGATGGTCTGGGACCAGGTCGAGAGCTGCTGGAAGGACGAAGTCAGGCCCAGGCTGCGCACGGACGAGTTCTTCTACCAGACCAACGTCGACGTCTGGTACCCGAGCGCGGTCCAGATCAGGTCGGGGTCCACGACCGGATACTGCATGCTGCGACCGGAGGACACCGACTTCCTCCTCGTCGGTTCGTTGGTCGACGACACCTATCGGGGAACGTTGCCCGCCGGCCCGGTGCCGCAGGACGTCCGGCCTGGTACGTGCTACGACTCCTCCTATTCTGTCGCCGACAACAGGGACGATTTCTTCCGCAACATGGACAAGGTAGACTGCGACGTCCCGCATATGCTGGAGGTCATCAGTACCTTCACATGGAGCAAAGCCCCCACCGGCCGGGACGACCCTATGATAGCCGCCCAGGTCAGCAGTTGCTGGAACGACGTGATCAACCCCAAGGTCGCCGACGACGAGAAGTTGTTGTTCGATTCCCGGGCTGATATCTGGTTCCCGACTGCCGCCCAGATCGCCGCGGGGGAGAAGACGGGATACTGCACTCTGACGCCGGAGAGCTACACCGACGACGACTCCGATCTCGACCTGCTCGGTTCGCTGACGCGTGGTACCTACCGTGGTGTCCCCACCGAGGCAGAGGCGTACATCGCCACGTTCGTCCCCGACGCCACACTGACGTGCCGGGGCGGTTCGCTGGTCATCGACGATGCGTACTCGCAGGCTGACATCCTCGTCACCGACGACTGCGAGAGCATCACCGTGAGGACGTACCAGACGGAGGTCCTCGCGCAGAACGTCGGTACCGTCATCATCGAGGCCAGCGGCACCCAGACTGGTTTCCGGGCGCACGGGATCTTGAACAGGATCGAGATCTCCAGCGACAGCTACCAGAACAGCGTGTACTGGGAGGTCGGAGACCCCGTGGTGGTCAACGGCAGCAGCCAGAGCACGGTGCAGCGATACTAGACCTCGGTGTTCAGACGGCGGCTCTCAGGTAGGCGTCGAGCGCCTGGCGGACCAGGGCGCTGCGCGACAGGCCCTGACGGCGGCCTGCCTCGGCCAGGAGAGCGTCGGTCTCGGGGCTGATGGCGACGTTGACGCGGGGCGAGCGCACACCTGCGGTGCCTGTCCCCCCGTCGACGCGGGGTCGCCCCACGGCCCGTTCCACGGCGGGCACGTCCACACCGGCGGCGGTCAGGACGTCCCGGCCGTAGGCCGCGGCGGCGGTGCCCGTCAGCACGTCTTTCGGTGCGTCCCAGGCTGACGGGTCCGCTGCCCACCGGGCCAGGGCCTCGTCACGGTCGCTGGGTGTCGTCATGGTTCCTCCGTGAGGCCCGCAGCGGTACGGGGACAGTCTCGCACCCTGTTGTGTCCACCACAACCCGTCTGGCTGCACCATCGGCGAGGCGTGGTCCCTCACCGGCAGAGTCGTCCTGGGTCAGGTGTCGGGGCCGAGTACCTGGGCGGCGACCAGGCGGGTGCCGACGGGGGTGTCGACCGCGTGCGTGACCAGGACCTGGCCGGGGCGCAGGAAGGGGTCGGTGGTCGGCAGGGTGTCGGCGACGCGACGGGGGCAGTGGGTGGTCAGCACGTCCAGGACGGTGGGGAGCACGGGACGGTGGGTGCACAGCGCGGTATCGGTCCCGGCGGTGAGCAGCTGTTCCACCGCGGCGGCGGTGCGGGCGGGGGACATGGCGTGGGCGTTCTCGGCCAGGGCGGCGACCAGGTCGGGGCGCAGCCCGGTGGCCTGGGCGTACGGCTCTACGGTCGCCAGGCAGCGGGCCCAGGGGCTGGTCGCCAGCCGGGCGATGCCGAAGGCCGACAGCAGGCCGACCAGGGCGGAGGCCTGGGCCCGGCCGGTCCCGGTCAGCGGCCGGTCCGGTTCGGCCCCGGACCAGGCGGCGCGCTTGCGGGCCCGGGCGTGGCGCACCACCGCCACCGCCCGGGTGTCCAGCGTCTGGTCGCGATAGGCCCGGACCAGCGCCACCAGCAGCCGCCGGTCCGACGCCCGGGTGAGCCGTCGGGTGGCCGCGTCGGCGTCGAACCAGCGCACGTCGTCGATCTCGGTGCTGCCGGCCCGGGGTACGGCCGACCGGGCGGTCAGCGCCACGTCGGCGCGGCCGCTGGGCTGCGCCGCCCAGTAGTGCACCTGCTTGGGGCGGGCGCCGACGGTGTACTGCAGGCTGGGCAGGGGACGGCCGAGCACCACCTCCAGGCCGGTCTCCTCGCTGACCTCCCGCACGGCCGTGCCGACCAGGGTCTCCCCGGGCTCCAGCTTGCCCTTCGGCCACGACCAGTCCTTGTACCGGGGCCGGTGGACCAGGGCGACCTGGAGCTTGTCCCCCCGCACACGCCACACCAGGGCACCGGCGGCCAGGACCGTCGAGTCGTCCGTCCCCCCGCCGTTCCCCGGACCGAGCAGCGGCGCCTTCACCGGCGGGGCCGCCGCTGCCGGGCGATGAGCAACGACTGCAGATCGGCCAGGGGCTCGCCGTCGGCGTCGCGGTGGTGCCGGGTCCAGGTGCCGTCCGGTTCGGCCCACCACGACGCGGTGGTGTCGGCCACCGCCAGGTCCACCAGCTCGATGCAGTCGGCGACGTGGTCGGGCGCGGCGATCCGGACCAGGGCCTCCACCCGGCGGTCCAGGTTGCGGTGCATCAGGTCGGCCGACCCGATGAGCACCTCCGGGCCGGTGAACTCGTCCTCCGGGCCGCCTCTGGCGTGCGCGAAGGCGAAGATCCGTGAGTGCTCCAGGAACCGGCCCAGCACCGAGCGCACCCGGATCGTCTCGGACAGGCCGCTCACCCCGGCGCGCAGCGCGCAGATACCGCGCACGTTGATGTCGATCGGTACTCCGTCGCCGGAGGCCCGGTACAGCGCGTCGATGACGGCCTCGTCCACCATGGAGTTGACCTTGATCTTGATCCAGGCTTCCTCGCCCGCCCGGGCCGCCGCGGCCTCGCGCTCGATGCGTTCGACCAGTCCGGTGCGGATCTGCCGCGGGGCCACCAGCAATCGGTGGAACCGGCTGCGCGGGGCGTACCCGGACAGCTGGTTGAAGAGCCGGGTCAGGTCCTGACCCACCTCGGAGTCGCAGGTCAGCAGCCCCAGGTCGGTGTACAGCCGCGCCGTCTTGGGGTGGTAGTTGCCGGTGCCGACGTGCGAGTAGCGCCGCAGCCCGTCGCTCTCCTGCCGTACCACCAGGGACAGCTTGCAGTGCGTCTTCAGGCCGACGATCCCGTACACCACGTGCACCCCGGCCTGCTCCAGCTTGCGGGCCCAGTCGATGTTGTTCTGCTCGTCGAACCGGGCCTTGATCTCCACCAGGGCCAGCACCTGCTTACCAGCCTCGGCGGCGTCGATCAGCGCGTCCACGATGGGCGAGTCGCCGGACGTGCGGTACAGGGTCTGCTTGATCGCCAGCACCGCCGGGTCGCCCGCCGCCTGCTCCAGGAACTGCTGCACCGAGGTGGAGAACGAGTCGTACGGGTGGTGCAGGAGGATATCGCGGGCCCGGATGGCCGCGAAGACGTCCGTCGGGGTGGCCGACTCGACCTCCGCCAGGTGCCGGTGCGTCGCGGGTACGAACGGCGGGTAGTGCAGCTCGGGCCGGTCCAGGTCGGCGATGACGTTCAGGCCGGTGGCGTCCAGGGGGGCGGGCAGCTCGTAGACGTCCTCGGCGCCGACCCGCAGCTCGCGGGTGAGCAGCCGGTGCACCCGGTCGCTGATGCCCGCGGCCAGCTCCAGGCGCACCGGCGGGCCGAACCGGCGCCGGAGCAGCTCTTTCTCCATGGCCTTGAGCAGGTTCTCCGCGTCGTCCTCCTCGACCTCGACGTCCTCGTTGCGGGTGACGCGGAAGGTGTGGAACTCCTGGACGTCCATACCGGGGAACAGGTAGTACAGGTGCTCGGCGATGACGTCCTCGATCGGCACGAACGACATCGGGCCGCGCTCGCGGGACGCGGAATGCTCGTCGGGGACCGACGGTTTGCCTCGGGCGTCCACCGCCAGGTACCGCGGCAGCAGCGGCGGGACCTTGACCCGGGCGAAGTGCTCCTTGCCGCTGGCCGGGTTGACCAGGGAGACCGCGAGGTTCAGCGACAGCCCGGAGATGTACGGGAACGGGTGCGCCGGGTCGACCGCCAGCGGGGTGAGCACCGGGAACAGCCGTTTGCGGAAGTACTTGGTCAGCCGGTCCTGCTCGCCGGGGCCCAGGTCGGACCAGCGCACGGTGGTGATGCCCTCGGCCGCCAGGGCGGGCTGCACCTGGTCGGTGAAGACCCGGGCGTGCCGTTCCATGAGCGCGTGGCCCTGGACGCTGATGGCTTCGAGCTCTTCCCGGGGGGTCAGGCCGTTGGCCCCGGTCACGGCCAGGCCGGTGGCGATGCGCCGTTTGAGCCCGGCCACCCGCACCATGAAGAACTCGTCCAGGTTGGACGCGAAGATCGCCAGGAAGCGGACCCGTTCCAGCAGGGGGACGTCTTCGTCCTCGGCCAGCTCCAGGACGCGCTGGTTGAACGCCAGCCAGGACAGCTCACGGTCGCCGAAACGGTCGTCGGGCAGCGGACGGAGCGTCCGGCTTGGGACAGCAGGGGCCGGTTCGTCGGCGACGTGCTCGGCGATATGGGCCGCCAGCTCCGCCGCGCCGAGCAGGGGTACGTCGGTCATGCCCCCATGGTGGCACCCTCTGCGCCGTCGAGGGGGGTCGGAAGGCCGGGGAGGCGGTGTTGTCAGCCGGCGGGCAGACGGTAGCGGGTGTGGACCGCCTCACGCACGAACCCGGCGGCCATGTAGGTAGCCAGGGCGACGTCGTTGTCCGACTCGACGAACAGGACCACCCGGCCCAGACCCCGCCCAGCCAGATAGTCAAGACCAGCCCCGGTCAGCACCCGCCCCAGCCCCGTCCCCTGAGCGCAGGGATCCACCCCCAGCACGTAGATCTCACCCACAGGAGCCGAGGGACGAAGTTCCGGGCCAGGGACGAAGCAATATGTTCGTCCCTGGCCCGGAACTTCGTCCCTCGGAGGAGGGGGTGCGATCTTGGTCCAGACCGAGCCGAGCAGAGTGCCGGCGTCGGCCACGGCCAGGATCAGACCGTCCGGGTCGAACCATGGTTCGCGCTGGCGGACCAGCAGATCGGCCAGGGTGGTGCGGCCCTGCTCGGGGTGGGTGGCGAAGGCCCGGGCGTTGACCGCCAACCAGGCCGCCTCGTCCTGGCCGACCCGGAAGGGGCGCAGCCTCACACCGGGCGGCACTGGCACAGGAGCGGGCCGATCGGCCAGGTCACGGCCCAGCAGCCACAGCGCCCGCACCGGCCGGGCGCCCACCGCGGCGAGCCGGGCCCGGGCCGCGGGCAGGTCGCCGTGCGCCCACACCTCCAGCGGACCACGGCGGTCTTCCGTCGTCTCGGTGACGCGAGCATCCTCGGCTCGGCCGTCGGCTGGTGTCTGGGCTGCCCGCAGCAGACGGGTGCCGATCCCGCGACGACGGTGCTCCGGGTCGACGACGAGTTCGGCCACCCGGCCCGCCCCGTCAGGGCGCACCTGCGCATAGCCGACAAGACGGTCCCCGTCGCGCACGGTCAGGTGCAGGGCGTCGGTACCGTCACGCAGGGCCAGCAGCGTCGCCTCGTCCAGCGGCGCCACCTGGTCGACTTGCTCGGCCCGTGCGGCCAGGCCCCGCACCGCGCTCTCGTCGGTATGCGCACTCGTCTGGACGTCTGCCATGCCCCATTCCAGCACGGCCGGTCTGGACAGCACGTCGGTGCCGAGCAGAGCTCAGCGCAGGTTGACCTGGCGGGCGACCAGGCCGGCGCGGGCCCGGCGGGCGTTGGCGTCCAGGGGGGTGTCGTCGGCCAGGGCCGCGGCGAAGCGGGGGGCGAACTGGGTCAGGGCGGACTCGACGTCCTCGGGTTCGGTGCCGCGGGCCAGCTCCCACACCGGGACGACCAGGCCGCAGGCGCGGAAGTACCCCAGGAAGCGGCCCTCGTCGACGGCCGACGTGCGGGCGCCGTGCAGCCGGGCCAGGCCGTCGAGCACCTGCTGCTCGTCGGCGGACTGGGCCCAGCGCAGGAACTCCTTGGCGCCCATCCGGGTCCAGTAGGCGGCGTCGACGCTGGTCAGCCTTGTGGTGTCGACGATGCCCGCGCTGGCCTCGTCCATGGCCCGGGTGATCTCGGCGGTGCGTTCGACGGTCGGGTCCAGCCAGAACTCGAACGAGTCGTGCACGGTCACCTCGAACGGCGCGGTGAGGTCGAGCACGTCCTGCAGCCGGGGCCCGGGGGTGGGCAGGCCGATGTTCTCCACTGCGGTGCCCGGTTCGCAGTCCAGGGCCTGCAGCAGCGCCGTGGCCAGGTCGCGGCTGACGTCGCCGGACCGGCCGACGGTCTGCAGGGCGAGCAGCACCTGCCCGTCGGTGCGGTGCAGCGCGGGCCACTGCGACGGCAGCGCCGTCGTCACCACGACATCCCGCGCCCCGTGCTCGGCGGTGGTGCGCACGGTCGCGGTCGCGGCCGGCACCAGCTCTTTGAGCGCCACCCAGTCCGGTTCACCCGGCAGCCCCTCGAACGGACGCGCGACATAGTCTCCGGTAGCCACGCCGCAAGGTTACCCGCTCAGGCGACCCGGGTGCCCTTGGGCAGCTTGTGGTAGGGGACCTTGAGCCGACGCACCGCGATGGTGAAGAAGGTCCCGCCCAGCAGCAGGTTGGCGGCCAGGCTCCAGGGCCACACCCGGACGCGGGACGGGTCGGTTTCTTCGACCGGACTCGTGGGCCTCGGCTCGTCGCTGTAGTAGTAGTAGTAGTCGTAGCCGGAGCACCGGTCTTCCTGGTAGTACGGACCAGCGGCCTGCTCGGCGACCGCTCTCCGGATCTGGAACAGCGGGTCGTTGCCCAGGTACTCGTACATCACCCGGTGGGTCCGGGCGATCTCCGGCTCGGGGGAGGCGTCGGCCACCATGACGAACGGGTTGGGGACCAGCAGCCACCAGGTCAGGTCGGTGCGGGGCTGGCGGTTGGTCTCGGTGAACCAGGCGCACTCTGGCGGTGTGGGCGGCGGCGCCGTAGGGTCGTAGCTGTCGTAGTAGGCCTTCAGCTCGGCGTCCCAGCTGGCCTCGACCGCGGGGGGCAGTCGCCAGACCTTGACCTGGATGTCGCGCTCGGCCAGCGGGATGAGCAGGGCGTGGAACACCACAGTGAGGACGGACAGCGTCAGAGCGGTTCCGTACGCCAGCAGGTTCGAGGCGCTGGTCCGGTTGACCAGCGCCGACCAGCCCAGGCCGACGGCGCACATCACGGCCAGCTCGAGCATGAGCACCACGCAGCAGCCGAGCACCTGGAACACCGAGGCCCCGCCGACCACCGCGGCCGTGCCGATCCACGGCAGCGCCGTCACCAGGAACGCCGCCATGGTCAGCCAGGCGAAGACCAGCTTGCCCGTCGCGATCTGGGTGGCCGACAGCGTGGTGGCCTGGAGCGTGGCCAGCGTCCCGGCCTGCCGGTCGCCGTTGATCGCCCCGGCAGTCAGCGCCGGGGTGACCAGCAGACCCAGCGCCAGCACCAGGAGCACGACCGCCCCGAACACCAGCGGCCCGGAGCTGGGTGTCCAGCCGTCCACCGGGTCCCAGACGCACGACGCGTCGTAGTCGCTCGAACCCCAGCCCTGGCCCTGGCCGGGTTCGTAGCGGATGGTGCAGGTCTGGGGCGGGCGGTACGTCGTCCCGTCGTACGTGTCGACGTCGGCCGGGAGGTGGCAGATCGCCGAACCGTCGGCGGTGTTGGTGCACTCGACCTCGAGCACGGGTGGTGGTGGTCCGTCCACGGACACCTTGCCGCCGTTCGGGTCGTACTGGAAGCAGACCGGTCCAGCACCGATGTCGTAGCAGGTGGTGCCGCCCAGCGTCACCCACTCCACGACCCGGCAGCGGACCTGCCCGTCGTCGTCGGCCGAGCATATCGTCTGGGTGTACTCGATCAGGTCCGACGGCGACGTCGTCGGCGGCTGCGTGACGTAGAACCACAGCTCGCAGCCCTCCACGGTGGTGTCGGCCTGCGGGTCGATCGGGCCGCCGCGCCACCCGAGCGTGAGCTGCCCGACCTGGTAGGAGCCGCAGTACATCTGGTCCGGTCCGTTCTCGTACGGGTTCCAGGGGACGTTGACAGAGTCGTCGGCTCTGGTGGCTACGAGCAGGGTGAAGGCACCGATGAGGACGGTCCAGACGACGAGCACGACCCACCAGCGGCGCGCACGTACCCGCTGGCGCAGCTCCAGGCCGACGACGGTCGTGGTGCCGCGGACCCAGCTCGACCGTCTCATCGGCGTGACTCCTCGTTGTCCAGGGCCAGGTAGACCTCTTCCAGGCGACCGGCCACCGGGGCCAGGGTGTGCACCGGCACGCCGTCGGCCAGCGCGGCCCTGAGCAGGTCGGCGGCGGAGCGCGGGCCGGTCAGGGTCACGAAGACCTCGTCGCTGGTGCCGGGTGCGGCCTGCCAGGGGATACCGGAGCGGTCGAGGAAGGTCTGCAGCGCCACCGGGTCGAGGGCGGCCAGGTGCCAGCCGCGGGTGGTCGTCTGGGTCAGCGAGACGTCCGGGACGACGGTCCGGCCGCGGTCGAGGAACACCACCTGGTCGTACACGTCCTCCAGCTCGGCCAGGACGTGGGACGACAGCAGGACGGTCTTGCCCTGGTCGGCCAGGTCGCGCAGGGTCTGGCGCAGCTCGATGCGCGCGCGGGGGTCCAGGCCGGAGGCGGGTTCGTCGAGCAGCAGCACGTCCGGGTCGTGGACCAGCGCCCGGGCCAGGCCCAGCCGCTGCTTCTGCCCCCGGGACAGCACCCGGGCCGGGGCGGTGGCCCGCTCGGTCAGGTGCAGCTGGTCCAGCAGCGCCGCGGCGCGGGCCCGGGCCGACGTCTTGGCCAGGCCGTACGCCTGGGCGAAGGTGACCAGGATCTCGGTGGGGGTCAGGGCGTCCCAGGTGCCGAACTCGTCGGGCATCCAGCCGATGCGGCGGCGGGTCGTGGCACGGCGCGGGTCGGCCCCCGCGACCTCGACCTGCCCGGAGCTGGCCGCCAGCAGCCCGGCCAGGACCAGCAGCAGGGTGGTCTTGCCCGATCCGTTCGGCCCGATGAGCGCGGTGACGGCACCGGACGGGGCGGTGAAGGTCGCCCCGTCGACTGCCCGGACCGCCCCGAAAGCGCGGTGCACGTCATCGGCCCGGATACCGGGCGGCGCGGGTTCGGCGGCCATGGGGGAGACGCTAGTGGAATACGGCCGGGGGCTGTCGTCGTGCTGGGGTGGTGGAGGGGGGTCCTTCTGCGTGACCACTCGCGGCGGCCGTCTCTACTGGCCGGGACGGACCAGCCCTCCTTCGTAGGCCGTCACGACGGCCTGGACGCGGTCGCGGGCGTCGAGCTTGGTGAGGATCCGGCCGATATGGGTCTTCACGGTGGTCTCGGCCAGGTACAGGGCGGCGGCGATCTCGGCGTTGCTCAGCCCGCGGGCCACGTGCACCAGGACCTCCCGCTCCCGGTCGGTCAGGTCGCCGAAGCGTTCGGGGTCCTCGTCGATCTCGGTCAGGTGGGCGACATGGTCGATGAGCCGCCGGGTGGAGGCGGGGGCGATGACCGCGTCCCCGCTGTGCACGGTGCGGATCGCGCCGACCAGGTCGTCGGGCGGGGCGTCCTTGAGCAGGAAGCCCGAGGCCCCGGCCTTGATCGCGGCCAGCAGGTACTCGTCCAGGTCGTAGGTGGTGAGCATGACGATGCGGGGCGCGGCCGGGTCGGCCGTGATCGCCGCGGTGGCGGCGATACCGTCCTGGCGGGGCATGCGCACGTCCATCAGCACGATATCGGCCGGGGTCCGGGCCACCAGGGCGACGGCCGCGACGCCGTCGCCCGCCTCGCCCACCACCTGCATGTCAGGCTGGGCGTTGACGACCATGGTGAGCCCGGCGCGGACCAGCTGCTGGTCGTCGACGAGGATCACGCGGATCGGGCTGGTCGGCTCGGTCATGGGTCTCCATACTGGTCGGGGTGGGTGTAGGGGTCGGGGTAGGGCAGGTCGACCTGGACGCGGAAGCCGCCGCCGTCGGTCGGCCCGGCGACGAGCGTGCCGCCGAACAGCTCGGCCCGTTCGGTCATGCCGACCAGGCCGTGCCCGGGGCCGGGTGCGGGGCTCCGGCCGAGGATGCTCAGGCCCCTGATCGGGGTGCTCACGACCTTGCCGGTATTGGTCACGACGAGCCGGAAACCGGCGTCGTGCCAGACCTCGCTGACCACGGCCCGTGCACCAGGCCCGGCGTGCTTGAGCACGTTGGTCAGCGACTCCTGGGCGATGCGGTGCACCGCCGCGCCGACGGCGGGCGGCAGGTGGCGGGGCGTACCGGTCTGCACGTGCGCCACGTCCAGGCCGGCCTCGCGCACCGTGGCGACCAGCTCGTCGACCGAGCCGGACTCGGGGACGGGGGCGCGTTCGGCCTGGTCGGTGCCGCGCAGCAGGCCGAGGATGCGGCGGGTGTCGGCCAGGGCGGCCCGGCCTGTCTCGGCGATGGTGGTCAGGGCGCGCTGGGCCGCCTCCGGGTCGGTCGCGGCGGCCAGACGACCCCCGTCGGCCTGGATGACGATGACGGACAGGGAGTGGGCGACGATGTCGTGCATCTCGCGGGCGATGCGGTTGCGCTCGGCGGACACGGCCAGCTCGGTGGCTTGGGCGGCGGTCTGCGCACGGTCCGGGCGGGTGCGGCGCAACCTCATACCCCCAGGATATGGCGCTCCCAGGACAAGATGTGCCGATCGGGCCGGCACCCGGCCCCCGCCGCCGCACCCGGGGGCGTCGGTGACTGGACGCGGTGACCGGCCGGGTGCTGACGGGCAGGCGTCTGCACTGTTCACGGAGTGTTCATGGACGTTTTGGGCGATTCGGGTCGCCAGGTAAGAGCGGTGGTGTTATGGTTCCGTGACTTGGGAGTTAACGGTCCGTTTCTGACGGCATCAGAAGGGAAGACTGATGGGGTCCCGCAGCGTGAAGGCACGGCACGTCCGCACCGACCGTCCGGTCTGGGCCCGCCCGCGGTCCGTGGGTGTCGCGGTCGCCGCGACGGCCGCGGTCGTCGGTGTCCCGGTCCTGGCCGGAGCCGTCGGAGGGTCTGGGAGCCAACCGGGGTCGGCTCTGGTCCGCGAGGCGGTCCCGGCGCCCGAGGTGGTGCCCGAACCTCCGGACCGCGTGCTGCCGCCGGAGCCCGGCGTGGTGCCGCCCCCGGTCACCGACGGGCTGGAGCCGACGGCCGAGGCGACCGCGGTCCCCGCAGTGCCGCTCCAGGAGCTGGAGCGGTCGAGCCAGGCCCGGCCCCGGACCGTCCCGCGGACACCGGCGCGGCCACCGGTCGCCCTGGTCGAGGCGCCGGTACCGGTGCCCGAGCCCAGCCCGGAGTCGTCGGAGCCGTCACCGGAACCCGAGCCGACGCCGGGCCCGGAACCGACAGAGCCGACACCGGAGCCGACGCCGGAACCGGAGCCGACGCCGGAACCGACACCGACACCGGAACCGGACCCGACGCCTGAGCCCTGAGCCCCGGTGCGGTGAGCCGGCCCGTCGAGCGAAACGCCGCAGTTGTGAGCAATATCACACCGTAACGCCGGGAGCGTCGGCGCTCGCGCTGGTCAGAGCGAGATTTCCAGTGGTGTCGGTCGGTGTCACGGGCCGTCCCTGCGGATTCGCCCCCCGAATCCACATTCGTTCGGCCGCGGGTGTTATAGGTTCGTTACCGGATCCGTACCCAGGCACGAACCAGACGCGACAGGGAGCATCATGCAGTTCCGCAGGCAGCCCCGGCCGGGAGCCCGTCACGCCAGCAGGCGCCCCCCACGCGCCCGGCAGGTGGTCGTGGTCGTGGTGGCCGCGCTGGCTGTCGTCGTCGCCGTCCCGGCCCTGGCCATCGCCCTGGGCGACCAGCGGTCCGGGGCCCAGGTCGGCGGGGTCGCCCTGGACCAGGACGCCAAGACCGACCGGACAGTCACCACGCCGCGCCCCAGCCAGGAGGCCGAGCCGACCGTCGAGGCCACGCCCGAGGCGACCGTCGAGCCCACGCCCGAACCGACGCAGGCCACGCCGAGCCCGGCCCCGGAGCCGGCCGAGCCGACGCGGCCTGCCCCGGCGCGGGCCGCGGGCCCGGGCGCGCAGATCGAGGCCGATATCGTCGCGGTCACCAACACCCAGCGCGCGGCCCACGGGCTGGGCGCGCTGTCGGTCGCGTCCTGCGCCACCGACCAGGCCCGGGGCCGGGTGGCCCAGCTGGTGGCGGAGAACGGGTTCTACCACCCGCCGATGGAGACCGTCGTGGCGGCCTGCAAGGTCGGTGCCGGGGAGAACCTGGCCCTGGGGTACTCGACCGGTGCCGGTGTGGTCGACGGCTGGATGAACTCGCCCGGTCACCGGGCGAACCTGCTGGAACCGAGGTTTGTGAGCCTGGGCGTGTCCTGCCAGCAGCAGAACGGTCGCTGGCTGTGCGGCGCCGTCTACCTGATGTCATGATCCGGCTCGTGCACCGAGACGGGAGCCGTGTCCGACGCTGTCGTGGGGCGTCGCGGGCGCGCCGGACGCCGACTGCGGCAGGATGACTCCATGGACCCGCGCGCTGGAACCCCTGCTCAGCCTTCCGACCTCATCGACCCCGAGGCCCTCGTCGCCGCCTACTACGATCTGGTGCCCGATGCGGACGACCCGCACCAGCAGGTCGCGTTCGGTACCTCCGGGCACCGCGGCTCCGCGTTCGACACCGCCTTCAACGAGGCGCATATCGTCGCGACCACCGCGGCGATCGTCGAGTACCGCCGGGACCAGGGCACCGACGGCCCGCTGTTCATCGGCCGGGACCCGCACGGGCTGTCCGAGCCGGCCTGGCGCACCGCCCTGGAGGTGCTGGCCGCCGCCGAGGTCGAGGTGCGCATCGACGCCCGCGACTCCTGGACGCCCACCCCGGCGGTCAGCCACGCCATCCTGCGGCACAACGGCGCCGGGTCGGACCAGGGGGTCCGCACCCAGGGGCCGGGCCTGGCCGACGGGATCGTCGTCACCCCGTCGCACAACCCGCCCCGGGACGGCGGGTTCAAGTACAACCCGCCAGACGGCGGTCCCGCCGGGTCGGACGCCACCGGTACCATCGCGGCCCGGGCCAACCAGATCCTGCGCGACGGGTGGCGCCAGGTACCGCGGGTCGGCGCCGCGGCGGCGCTGACCGCTGAGACCACCCGGCGGCACGACTACCTGTCGTCCTACGTCGACGACCTGGAGCAGGTGCTGGACACCGACGCCATCCGGGCCGCCGGGGTGCGGATCGGCGCCGACCCGCTGGGCGGGGCGTCCGTGGAGTACTGGGCGGCCGTCGGCGAGCGCTACGGGCTGGACCTGACCGTCGTGAACCCCACGGTGGACCCGCGCTGGTCGTTCATGACGCTGGACTGGGACGGCAAGATCCGCATGGACTGCTCCTCGCCCTACGCCATGGCCAGCCTGGTCGCCCGCATGACCGGCGACGCCCCGTACGACATCGCCACCGGGAACGACGCCGACTCCGACCGGCACGGCATCGTGACGCCTGACGCCGGGCTGATGAACCCCAACCACTACCTGGCCGTGGCCGTCTGGTACCTGTTCGGCGGGGCTGGGCCCGGTGCCCGGTCCGGCTGGGCGCCGGGCACGGCGATCGGCAAGACGCTGGTCTCCTCGTCGTTGATCGACCGGGTGGCCGCCGCGGTGGGCCGTCGGCTGATCGAGGTGCCCGTCGGGTTCAAGTGGTTCGTGCCCGGCCTGGTCGACGGCTCCGTCGGGTTCGGCGGGGAGGAGTCCGCCGGGGCCAGCTTCCTGCGCCAGGACGGCACGGTCTGGACCACCGACAAGGACGGGATGCTGCCCGCGCTGCTGGCCGCGGAGATCCTGGCCACCACCGGCAGGTCGCCCAGCCAGCTGCACGCCGACCTGGTCGAACGGTTCGGCCGCTCCTGGTACGCCCGGGTGGACGCCGCCGCGACCCGTGAGCAGAAGGCCGCTCTGGCCGGGCTGTCCCCGGAGCAGGTGTCGGCCACGACGCTCGCCGGTCAGCCCATCACCGCCCGGCTGACGGCGGCACCAGGCAACGGCGCGGCCATCGGCGGGCTCAAGGTCACCACGGCCGACGCCTGGTTCGCCGCCCGCCCGTCGGGCACCGAGGACGTCTACAAGATCTACGCCGAGTCGTTCGTCTCCCCCGAGCACCTGACCCAGGTCCAGGACGAGGCCCGACAGGTCGTCGCCGCCGCACTGGGCTGACTCGGTCGCCCGCAGCGTACCGACGGCTCGTCAGCCCTCGGGGTGCAGGGTCTGGTTCATCTGGTCGCGCAGCGCGGCACCCTGCTCCTGGACGTATTGCTTGGCCTTCTCCTGGGCGCTGGCGACGTGGTCCTGGACCCGGGGGTCGTGCCAGGCGTCGGTGACCCAGCCCTTGAGCTGGTCGAGCTTCTCGCGGCCGGCCTTGGTACCGAAGAGCAGGCCGAGGCCGACCCCGGCGACGAATGCGGACGTGGACTTCACGGGCAGATCCTCTCCTGCGCAGGTTGGACGGGGTCTAGCCTACGCACCCGGCGCGTCGGTCGTGTCGCCGCGAGCCGCAAGCCAGGGTCTGAGAGTGGGACCAGGTCGTGCGAGGATGACCGGCGTGAGCCGACCTACCCGGGCCGAGATCCGTCGTTGGAGGCGGTACCTGGCCGACGAGCAGGCCGAGGCCGCCGTCTACCGAGACCTGGCCGCCCGGCGCGACGGCGAGGAGCGCGAGATCCTGCTCGCCCTGGCCGAGGCGGAACGTCGGCACGAGACGCACTGGACGACCCTGCTCGGCGACCATACCGGCCAGTCGCGCCGCAGCGCGCTGCGCACCCGGGTCCTGGGCTGGGGGGCCCGTCGCTTCGGGTCGGTGTTCGTCCTGGCGCTGGCCCAGCGGGCCGAGACCCGGGCCTCCCACCGCACCCACGCCGATATGACCCCGACGATGGCGGCCGACGAGGCCATCCACGCCGAGGTGGTGCGCGGCCTGGCGGCCCGCGGCCGTCAGCAGATGTCCGGGTCGTTCCGCGCGGCGGTGTTCGGCGCCAACGACGGGCTGGTCTCCAACCTGGCCCTGGTGCTGGGCATCGGCGCCTCAGGGGTGTCCGCCGCGACGGTGCTGTTCACCGGCGTGGCCGGGCTGCTGGCCGGGGCGCTGTCCATGGCCGCGGGGGAGTACGTGTCGGTCAGGTCCCAGCGCGAGCTGCTGGCCGCCAGGCGTCCGGCCCTGGGCTCGGCCGCGTCCCTGCGGGCGCTGGACGCCGAGGCCAACGAGCTGGCGCTGGTCTACCGGGCCCACGGGATGGACGCGACGGTCGCGGCCGACCGGGCCCGGGCCCTGCTGCGGGCTGTGGCCCAGCACGACCCGGCCTGGGCCGACGAACCCCAGTACGAGTCCGCCGGGTCGCTGCTCGCCGATCTGCCCGGCGGTCGGCTCGGTGCGGTCGACGAGGAGCACGAGGCCGTCGGCACGGCATGGGGCGCGGCCGGCTCGTCGTTCGCGTTCTTCGCCTCGGGTGCCGTCGTGCCCGTCGTGCCGTACCTGCTCGGCGCGCAGGGCCTGACCGCGGTGGTGTGGTCGGCCGGTCTGGTCGGGCTGGCGCTGCTGGCCACGGGCGCGGTCGTCGGCCTGCTGTCCGGATCGTCCCCGGTGCGGCGCGCGCTGCGGCAGATCGCCATCGGCTGGGGTGCCGCAGCCGCTACCTACCTGCTGGGCTCCCTGTTCGACGTCAGCGGTCTCTGACCGGGAGGTCCGGCCCGTCATGGACCTCCCGGTCAGAGACCGGGGCTGCTCGCCGCGGCAGCCCAGCCTCTTTCGATCAGGAAAGGCTGTTCAGGCTGATCGTTCCGATGACGTTGAGGATCCAGGCGAAGACGCACAGCCCGGTCCCGACGATGCCTAGGATGAACCCGGTCTTGCCCATGCCGCCGTTGGTGGCCAGGCCCTGTTCCGCCGCCTGCTGGCTCATCCGTCCCAAGATGATGGCCGGGATCCCCAGGAGGGGCCCGATGATGCAGCAGACGACACTGGCGATGCCCAGGCCGAGGGCAATGCCGCCGAGGTTGTTCTTGCTGGGCGAACCACCACTGCCACCGTACTGGTTCGGGTCGCCGTAGGCAGGCGGCTGTCCGTAGCCACCGGCGGGCTGACCGGCGGCGGGCTGTCCGTAGCCGCCGGCAGGCTGACCGTAGGACTGGTTGGGGTCCTCGGGGAATCCGCCCGGAGGCGGAGGGGGCATCGTCATGTGGTGCTCCTTGTGGTGGGGTCTCGTCGAGAGACGCGGTGGCCGAGATTGTAGTGCCCCAGGCGCGGTCATATGGTCCAGAACCGCCACGTCGTTCGATACAGCCTTGTGGTATACGTCACTCGTCGTGCCGTCGGGCTGAGATCACCGCGGTCGGGTGTGCGAGGCTGGGGGCATGGTTGCCGACCCGTTCGTCCGCCCGTCCGTCGTGCCCAACCTGCGCGACCTGGGTGAGCGGCCGGTGGCCGGAGGCGGTCGCCTGCCCGCCGGGCGGATCTTCCGGGCCGGTGAGCCGTCCGACCCGGCGGCGGCGGCCGATCTGCGACGGCTGGGTCTGGCCACCGTGGTCGACCTGCGCACCGTCGGCGAGGTGGCGCAGCGGCCGGACTGTCTGCCCGACGCCGTCACCTACCGGCACCTGGACGTGCTGGCCGATATGCCGTCGGAGATGGCCGAGGGCCAGGCCCACCTGATGAACGACCCGGTGGCGTTCGCCGAGGCCTTCGGCCGGTTCGACCCGGTCGCCCAGATGCACCGCACCTATACCGAGCTGGTCGTCGCCCCGGCGGCCCGCGCGGCCTACGCCGGGCTGGTCCGGGAGGTGCTGGCGGCCGACGGCGCGCCGGTCCTGGTGCACTGCACCGCGGGCAAGGACCGCACCGGCTGGGCGGTGACCGTGCTGCTCCTGGCCGCGGGCGTCGCCGCCGAGGCCGTGCGGGCCGAGTACCTGGCGGTGATCCCGGCGGTGCGGGCGACCTTCGCCCCCCTGGTCGACCGGTACGCCGCGGTCGGCGCACCCCCCGAGCTGCTGGAACCGATGCTCGAGGTCCGCGGCGAGTACCTGGACACGGCGCTGACCCGCGTCGACGACGTCTTCGGCGGCTTCGACGGCTACCTCCACGACGGCCTGGGCCTGACCGGCGACGAGACCGCCGCGCTGCGCGCCCTGCTCGTCCGCTGAGCTAATCCTAGCCAGGCGCCTCGGCGGCGACGGGGTCGGCCGCGGTGACAGCCGGGCGGACGACGGCCCGCGCCGTGACCACCCAGAGGACGACCAGCCCGACGTTGCGCACGACGAGCATCTCCGTGGCCGCGGGCTGGGCCGTGATCATCGAGGTGTAGGCCCACGGGAAGACGACCTGGGTGGCCGCGGCCACGCCGAGCAGCGTCCCCGCGGTGCCCCGCCACCGTGGCAGCTGCCAGGCCAGCGCCACCACGACCGGTGCGACCAGCCAGGTGAGGTACTGCGGCGACAGCACCTTGTTCGTCACGACCATGGTGAGCAGCAGCAGCAGCGACCCGCGGGTGACCAGCTCGGCCGTCGGCAGCCGGCGTGGCCCCCAGGCCCGCCAGGCCAGCAGCGCCGCTGCGGCGAGCAGCGTGGCGTAGAACAGCCCGTCGAGCACGTCGCACGCGGTCTGGACGCCGGGCCCGGTGACCTCGTAGGTGGAGATCTCGGAGTTGAAAGGACGTTGCACCGCCGTGGAGAACAGCCCCCAGAGCAACCACGGCGAGGCCCCGACGGCCTCCACCTGCATCCCCCGGCCGCCCTGGACCCCCAGGAACGACCAGACGTGCTCCCGTCCGCCCAGCAGCGCGACGGTGCCCAGCACCACCGTGCTGACCGCCGCCGCGGGCCCGACCGCTGCGGGCCACGACCGGCGCAGCGCCAGCACCACCGGCAGCAGCAGCACCCCCGGCGCGACCTTGACCCAGGCCCCGACGGTGAGCAGGGCGGCGGCCAGCCGCGGCCGTGCGGTGACGACCAGCAGCGCGACGACCACCAGCGGCGTGACCAGCGCGTCGATCCGACCGACGGCCACCGGCCCCAGCGCGGCCAGGAACCCGACCCACCACCAGGCGGCGACCCGCCCCCCGCCGAGGCCGAGCCGTCCTGGACGGCGCGAGAGGTGCAGCAGCCGGAGCACCACGACCAGGTTCAGCGTGGTGACCATGACGGTCCACCAGGCGGCGAACGCCTCGTCGGCGGTCAGCCTGGGCAGGGGCAGCGCCCGGGCCAGCCAGCCGACCACGACCAGCGGCGCCAGCGCCCCCGCGGGGTAGACCCAGGGCTCGTCGAGCACCGGCCAGTGGTCGTCGGCCAGGCCGGCGTCCACCCATTGCCGGTACAGTCCCAGGTCCCAGAACACCCGCTCGGGCATCACGCGCACCCCGCACCAGGCGGTCCACAGGTGCACCGCGGCGAAGGCGGCCCAGAGGGCGGGGGTGCTGGTCGCGACGCTGCTGAGCCGCCTGGGCCCGGACCAGCCGGTCTGCGTCGCGCAGACCGGCCGGTCCGGGCCCAGGGTCACTTGGAGATCGAGTCGGCGGGGACGCAGCCCGGTGCCGGTGCCAGCGGGGAGTTGGCGTCGACGACGACCTCGGGGTCCACCTCGGCGACATTGGTGCCGAGCAGCAGGTCGACGCTCTGGCCGGTGCGCGCCGGGTCGTACGACAGCTCTGCCCCGGGGACGTAGGGGAGCAGCGTGTACGCCTGGGGGATGGCCTCGGGGCCGAACACGATCTGGGTGGTCGCGACCCGGTTCTTGTTACCGGTCTCGCCCTGGGCGAACCCCAGGGAGGCGAGATTGTCGGCGGACGTCTGGGCCAGCCCGCCGTAGCTGGTGGTGTTGAACACGTTGACGGTGACGTCCGCCAGGTCGACCGGCAGCACGCCCTCCGGCTCGGGGCACGGCACCACCGGCGGCGGTGGCGGCTGCGGGCTGGAGAACGGACGGTTGAGGAACGGTATCCGCACCGTCTCGGTGTAGACGGCCGCGCCGATCAGCAGCGTGACGGCGAGCACCGCGAAGATGACACCGAAGATCACGGTCTGGCGCTCGTGCTCGGCGTGACGTCGGGCCTGGCGGGCCAGGTTCGGATCGGTCACGACAGCTCCAGCACCCGGGCGTGCAGCACCCGTCGTCCTTGCAGCGCCGCGCGGACGGCGCGGTGCAGGCCGTCTTCCAGGTACATCTCCCCCTGGTACTGCACGACATGGGCGAACAGGTCGCCGAAGAAGGTCGAGTCCTCCGACAGCAGCGCCCCGAGGTCGAGCGTGCGCCGCGTGGTGACGAGCTGGTCCAGCCGGACCAGGCGGGGCGCGACCTCGGCCCACTGCTTGATGCTGTCCAGGCCGTGATCAGGGTAGGGACGCCCCTCGTTGACGCCCTTGAAGATCACACGGACGAGTCTAACGGTCTTGGGCCCCAGACATGGGCGCCGACCGCGGCCGGACGGAACAAACTGGCCCGCCGCTGTTCTCTGACAGGGTGCAGCGCTACGACGGCCGGCCCGGATCCCCGGACCGGCCGTCGCCAGCTCTGCGGGCTGCGGGCCGCAGGACGTCAGAGCAAAGGGCGCCCTGGCTCGCCGTCGGCGAGCACAAGGCGCCCGGTGCACTCGACCTCAGGCCGGGACGACGTTCGACGCCTGCGGGCCCTTGGGGCCGGCCTGCACCTCGAACGAGACCTTCTGGGCCTCCTCCAGCGAGCGGTACCCGCCGGACTGGATCGCGCTGTAGTGGACGAAGACGTCGGCGCCGCCGTCGTCCGGGGCGATGAAACCGTAGCCCTTCTCGGCGTTGAACCACTTGACGGTTCCGGTGGCCATGACTTGCTCTCCTTGCGGTGGTGGTACGACCCCGACGACCCGGGACCGGTAAATCACGGTGGTCGTCGTCCGCCCGGAAGAGCGTGGTATGACAACTACTGCACAGCGACTACAGGTGACACCCTAGAGCCGGGCAGGCCGACGTGTCGAGTAGGACACGTCTTGGCCGCCGGGCGCTACGGTCAGCCGCAGTTCACCGCGACGACGGTCTTGATACTGGTGCCGTCCACCGTCGTGTCCGAGAGCAGGACCGGCAGGGTGCCGGAGAAACCGTCGGCCAGGCACGTCGGCCAGCTGTTCTCCTGCCACCGGCCGTCGTCGAGCCAGCCCGGCACGACCTGGTCGACCTGAAAGGTCGTGCCGTCGACCTTGACGCTCGCCCGGGTGCCGTCCACCGAGACGGCCGCGTCGGTCCAGCTCGTCCCGCCGGTGCGGCCACCGACCATCCAGCCTGCCGCGAACGCGATGACCATGGCGCCTAGCGGGATGACGAACCGTTGGACGACCGAGCGCCATGCAGGGGGTGTGGGTGTGCTCATAGGCATAGTGTGCACCAGTCCCCCGGAGGGGCTGGGCGATAATCATGTCCCGGCCACGGGGGCATCTGGACCTTGCGCCTCGTCCCGGCCAGCACCCGGTGACCAGAACCGCATTCCTGACGCCTGGCGCAAGGTGTCGTAGGTGGTGGTGAGCTGGGCCAGGACGTCGGCGGCGGTGGGGAGGCGGGCCGCCTGGGCGGTAGCGGCCCGGGCCAGGGCCTGGCGGTCCTCGGGGGAGTCGAGCAGGCCGGTGATCGCGTCGGCGAGCGCCTGGGGGTCGCCGTAGGGGACCAGGACGGCGGCCTCGCCGGTGACCTCGCCGGTGCCGCCGACATCGGTCGCGACCACCGGGACGCCCAGCTGCAGGGCCTCCTGGACGACCAGCGGCTGGCCCTCCCAGACCGAGGTGGAGCAGAACACGTCGGCGGCGGCCATCAGGTTGCCGATATCGTCGCGGCGGCCCAGCAGGGCGACCGGTGCGCCGGTGCGCACGATCTGCGCGGCCACCTCGTCGTGCAGCGGTCCGTCCCCGGCGACCAGCCAGCGGACACCAGACCGGCCGGACCGTGCGGCGGCGGTCGCCGTGGCCGACAGCCTGGCGGCGTCGACCAGCAGCGGAAGGCCCTTCTGCGGGGCCAGGCGGGCCACGGTGAGCACCAGCAGGACGTCGTCCGGTACCTCCAGCGCAGCGCGGACCGCGGCTCGGCTGCGGCCGGGCGCCGGGCGGGGCGGGGCCGGGACCAGGGCCCGGGCGGCCTGCCGGGCGCCCCGCTGCCGGGCGCGCTCTACCAGGTCTGACGAGACGCCCAGGCAGGTGTCGGCGCCGCGGGCGACGATCCGCTCCAGGACCGCCGAGACGGCCCGGACCGCCCGTCCGCCGACCGGCAGGTTGTGCAGGGTCACCACCACGCCGGGCCGGCCCGACCGGCAACCGCAGGTTGCCTTCTCCAGGGAGGGCCCGCAGGCGCAGCGTGACCGCGGCAGGCTGCGCACCGCCAGCACGGCGGCGGCCCCGGCGCGCAGGCCGTGGGCGTGCACCACGTCCGCGCCCCGGGCCAGGCGCCGGACGGTGCGCAGCACGGTGAGGTCCGACGGCTGGGGGCGGTCGGCCAGGTCTGCCACGACGTGCCGCACCCGGTCGTCGGCCACGACGTCCGACCCGGGTGGCGCCGCCACGACCACGGCGCACCCGTCGGCCGCCAGCAGCGCCGCCACCTCCCGGACGTGCCGCTCCACACCCCCCGCGGCCGAACCCATCAACTGTACGACCCGTCTGCTCATGGCCCCAGTCTGGCGCATCAGCGGCGGGTGAGGGGCGGGGCGGGGCGGGAACATCGCGGTCCGGCCGGGCATCGGAAGGCCGTCAGAGCCCGTCAGGCGCAGTGGAGCGGAGGACATCGGTGAACCAGAACCATCCCGGGTCGGTGCTGATGCCCTGGGTCCGTCGGCTCGTCGTCGGGCCGGCGGCCGTTCTCGTCCTGGGCCTGGGGGCCTGCCAGGACGGCGGGTCTTCCGCACCAGCACCGCCCACCACGCCGGGGACGGTGGAGACAACCCCCGGCGACGCTCTCTTCGCCCAGATGCCGGCCGGCTTCGGGCTCGAGTCGGGGGCCGGGGGCTGGTCGGACACGATCGAGCTTGACCAGGACGGTTCGTTCACCTTTCACAGCGAGAGATACAGCCGGGCGGAGACGGGCCCGGACTACCCGGACGGCACGCTGTACGAATCGTGGTCAACGGGGAGGTTCGAGGTCGTGCGGCAGGTCGGCGACCTGGAGTACGAGCTCACTGTCGTCGCGCTCGACCAGAGAGGCACCCCGGGCGAGAGGATCGACGACGGGGTCAGGGTCGTCACGCCAGAACCGACCGACTACGCGCCCGGCTGGTCTTTCACCGTGTACCTGCCCGGGACCGAGGTGTCGGACCTGCCCGAGGGCGTCCAGTCGTGGAGCCCGCTGCAGCTGGACAGCGCCACGGACGGCTCGACGCTGACGCGGTGGTGCCTCTACGACACCGGGCTCGAGGCCCCGTACTGGCAGTCCGACTAGCTCAGCTCAGCCCTGGGCGGCGCGCTCGGCGCGGGCGCGGATACCGCGCATCATCTTCTCGGTCATGACGAAGCTGACGAAGGAGACCGGTTCCACGATCAGGCCGTCCCAGCCGGAGCGGTACCCGTAGCGCTCGCGGATCACCAGGCGCGTGCCGCCCCGCTGGGCGCGGTGCAGCACGAAGGCCCAGGTGAAGTCCGGCATGGGCGCGTCGGGGGCGCTGCCGTCGCCGTGCAGGACCAGGGCCCGGTTCTCGGTGGCCTCGGCGACGGCCAGGTACGTCGAGGGGTGCAGGTAGACCCGGTCGCCGGGCGCCAGGTGCTGCCACCGCTCCTCGACCTGGTCGGCGGAGACCACGCCGCAGCCGACCAGGTTCTCCAGCCCGTCGTAGGAGTAGAAACCGCCCCGGTCCGCGCCGATCTGCACCACCCAGCGCCAGACCTCCTCGCGCGGCGCGGCGATGGTCACCGCCCTGGTCGCGACGAGGTTGGCCTGCTCGACGATGTCGTCGCCGGGCAGCGTGGCGTCCAGCTCGGCCTCGGTCGCGCCGAAGTGCAGCCAGGCGGTGCGCAGCAGCGGCAGGTTCGCCAGGGCGACGACCGCCGCGGTCAGCGCCGCCTGCCGGGCCGAGGGGCGGGGCGGCAGCGGGGGTCGGGGTGGCAGCCAGGGCATGGGCCCCACCCCATCACGCCTGCCCGTCCGGGCCAAGCTGCGTCCCGGCCGTCGTCGGCTCCGGTGCGGGTGAAACAGCGGCTGCGACCGCCTGGCTGGACCGAAAGCCCCAACCGCCACGCACTGGTCGCGCCGGGCCGACCGGTGTCGTGGTGAGCGGATGAGCCGGTCACGCCCGTGGCGAACACAGGCAGAACTCAGCGATATCTGCCGTTAGTCTCGACTGAACCCGGTCGTGTCGCGTCTGCGTGTCCGGGCCGTCCGCCGACAGGAGAGCTGGCGATGTTCGAACGCTTCACCGACCGTGCCCGACGTGTGGTCGTCCTCGCCCAGGAAGAGGCGCGGATGCTCAACCACAACTACATCGGCACCGAGCACATCCTGCTGGGCCTGATCCACGAGGGCGAGGGTGTGGCGGCCAAGGCCCTGGAGTCCCTGGGTATCTCCCTGGAGGCGGTGCGGGCCCAGGTGCAGGAGATCATCGGCGAGGGGCAGCAGGCACCGTCGGGTCATATCCCGTTCACCCCGCGGGCCAAGAAGGTGCTGGAGCTGTCGCTGCGCGAGGCGCTGCAGCTGGGGCACAACTACATCGGTACTGAGCACATCCTGCTGGGTCTGATCCGCGAAGGGGAGGGCGTGGCCGCGCAGGTGCTGAACAAGCTCGGCGCCGACCTGAACCGGGTGCGCCAGCAGGTCATCCAGCTGGTCTCGGGCTACCAGGGCAAGGAGCCGGTGGCGGCGGGCGGTCCGGCCGAGGGCCAGCCGGCCGGGTCGGCGGTGCTGGACCAGTTCGGCCGCAACCTGACCCAGGCCGCCCGCGACGGCAAGCTCGACCCGGTGATCGGGCGCGAGAAGGAGATCGAGCGGGTCATGCAGGTGCTGTCCCGCCGGACCAAGAACAACCCGGTGCTCATCGGCGAGCCCGGTGTCGGCAAGACCGCCGTGGTGGAGGGCCTGGCCCAGGACATCGTGCGCGGCGACGTGCCCGAGACCCTGAAGGACAAACAGCTGTACACCCTGGACCTGGGTGCCCTGGTGGCCGGGTCCCGCTACCGCGGCGACTTCGAGGAACGCCTGAAGAAGGTGCTCAAGGAGATCAAGACCCGCGGCGACATCATCTTGTTCATCGACGAGATCCACACCCTGGTCGGGGCGGGTGCCGCCGAGGGCGCGATCGACGCCGCGTCGATCCTCAAGCCCATGCTGGCCCGGGGCGAGCTGCAGACCATCGGTGCCACCACGCTGGACGAGTACCGCAAGTATGTGGAGAAGGACCCGGCCCTGGAACGCCGGTTCCAGCCCATCCAGGTGGCCGAGCCGACCCTGGCCCACACCATCGAGATCCTCAAGGGCCTGCGCGACCGCTACGAGGCCCACCACCGGGTGTCGATCACCGACGCGGCGCTGGTCGCCGCCGCCCAGCTGGCGGACCGTTACGTCAACGACCGCTACCTGCCGGACAAGGCCATCGACCTGGTCGACGAGGCCGGGGCCCGGCTGCGCATCCGCCGCATGACCGCTCCGCCCGAGCTGCGCGAGCTGGACGAGAAGATCGCCAACACGCGCCGCGACAAGGAGTCGGCGATCGACGAGCAGGACTTCGAGAAGGCCGCCCGGCTGCGCGACGAGGAGAAACGCCTCACCGCCCAGCGCCTGGACAAGGAGAAAGCTTGGAAGAACGGCGACCTGGACGCCGTGGCCGAGGTCGACGAAGAGCTCATCGCCGAGGTGCTGGCCAACGCCACCGGTATCCCGGTGTTCAAGCTGACCGAAGAAGAGTCGTCCCGTCTGCTGCGCATGGAGGACGAGCTGCACAAGCGGGTCGTCGGGCAGGACGCAGCCATCAAGGCCCTGTCGCAGGCCATCCGGCGCACCCGGGCGGGCCTGAAAGACCCCAAGCGGCCCGGCGGGTCGTTCATCTTCGCCGGGCCCACCGGGGTCGGCAAGACCGAGCTGGCCAAGGCGCTGGCGGAGTTCCTGTTCGGCGACGAGGACGCGCTGATCCAGCTGGACATGTCCGAGTTCTCCGAGAAGCACACGGTATCGCGGCTGTTCGGCTCGCCCCCGGGCTACGTCGGCTACGACGAGGGCGGCCAGCTGACCGAGAAGGTGCGGCGTCGGCCGTTCTCCGTCGTGCTGTTCGACGAGGTGGAGAAGGCCCACGCGGATATCTTCAACTCGCTGCTGCAGATCCTGGAGGACGGGCGCCTGACCGACTCCCAGGGCCGGGTGGTGGACTTCAAGAACACCGTCATCATCATGACCACCAACCTGGGCACCCGGGACATCGCCAAGGGCCTGATGACCGGCTTCCAGGCCGGCGGCGACCTGTCCACGTCGTACGAGCGGATGAAGGCGAAGGTCAACGACGAGCTCAAGCAGCACTTCCGGCCCGAGTTCCTCAACCGCGTCGACGACGTGGTGGTGTTCCCGCAGCTGTCGCAGGACGAGATCTTCGCGATCGTCGACCTGATGATCGCCAAGCTCGACGCCCGGCTGCGCGACAAGGACATGGGTATCGAGGTCACCGAGGCCGCCAAGACCCTGCTCTCGGAGAAGGGCTACGACCCGGTGCTCGGTGCCCGGCCGCTGCGGCGCGCGATCCAGCGCGATATCGAGGACCAGCTGTCCGAGAAGATCCTGTTCGGCGAGCTCAAGGCGGGCCAGCTGGTGATCGTGGACGCCGAGGGCGAGGGTGCGCTCGGCGAGTTCACGTTCCGCGGCGTGCCGATCGGCGCCCGCAAGAAGAACAAGGAACCGGTGGCGGTCGGTTCGTCGTCCGGTACCGACCTGCCCGCGGCCCCGCGGCACTCTTCGGGCCGGTCCGGCGACTCCGGCACCGGTCTGATGCCCGCTTAGCACCGCCCCCCGAAGGCCCCGGTCCTGCGCGACGCAGGACCGGGGCCTTCGTCCTGGCGGACCGTCTCGACCGATTCTCGGCCAGCCGTCCGGTTTATGGTGCTCCCAGAACAAGATGCACGCCGTCTGCGGCACCGGGCGGGCGCGGGGCCGCGTTGTCGTCGTTCGGCCGCACCTCCAGTGCGACCTCCTCCTCCGCCTTGCCCCGCATCCCGCCCAGCACCGCAGCCGACGCACATCTTGTTCCGGGA